>Ga0073936_10000281_pt1 | contig 74833 bp, 54 predicted proteins | sample AliMusrvi5mmetaG_FD_87041 | JGI IMG/M metagenome (GOLD analysis project Ga0073936, IMG submission 87041) | Freshwater lake bacterial and archeal communities from Alinen Mustajarvi, Finland, to study Microbial Dark Matter (Phase II) - Alinen... | ecosystem: Environmental > Aquatic > Freshwater >... | reverse complement strand
CACCGGCACCGTCTCGGCAGGGGGGCCTTCGATGACGACCGTCATGCCTTTCGTGATCAGCTTCGCCAACCGCACGACATCCCAGTTCGCCGTGCGCATGCAGCCGTGGCTGGCGCTGCGCCCAATGGTCTGCGGCCGGTTCGTGCCGTGAATGCCGATGCCGGGCCGGTTCAGGCCGATCCACATTACGCCCACAGGGTTCCGTGGGCCAATCGGCAGCTCGTAGAACTTGTCACTCCGCACCCCGTATTCGAGAACGCTTTTGTCCCACCGAAAAGTCGGCATCTCCGCAATGCCGAGAATGCGCCAGGTGCCGGGCGGCGTGGCGAGGCGGCCGCTGCCGGGCGTGATGGGAAGGCTGGCGAGCAGCTTGTCGCCCTCGTACAGGTCGAGCATCTTCTCTTTCGTATCGATGTGGATGACCCGGGTCTTGTATTCCGGGATCTCGGGCAGGCCCGCCACGGGAGTCAGCTCTTCGATGAGAAAGGGCTTCACATTTGGCACCTTCACCACGTCACCGGCCTTGAGGGCGTCCATTTTGACGGGGCGGTTGATGAACTCGATCAACTCATCCGCGCAGTGAAACCGCTCCGTCAGAAACTCCAGCACCGAGCCGTAGGGCAGGTACTTTTTCTTGCTCTGCTCGGGCGGCTGGTTGGGGAGGTCTCCCACGTATTTGAGGTCCTCCTCGCGAATCGTGTAGGTCGTGTAAACCTGCGGCACGCTAGAAAGATCCAGCGTATGCGAGTCCAGTTCGGTTTCAGGCAGGTCGTGCGCCCGCTGGTAGCGCTTCAGGGCTTTGGTCGTGAACTCACCCGGCCGCCCGTCCAACTTCCCCGGTCCAAAGAGTTGTCCGTCCAGGAAGATCTGCAGCTGCAAAATGGCTTCGACGGGTTGCGGCGCTTTGGGCAGCGGATTCGGGATCACAGCGAACGCCGATCCGGATACGAGAGCCAGAAAGGCCAGTGCGAGGAGGATTTTTTTCATCAAAAAAAGCTGGGGGAGAGCAGGCAGGGGCAGGCTTCGGCTGCATCAAATTCCGCAGCGTGGCCGGGAAATAGACGGTTGCCATCGCCAAATGTTCATTGGTTTTGGACGAATCAAATCGATTTTTAGTATAGCCTATGTCCGGCACCGCGCCAACTGGTTGATCGCGAAAAAAGTCCTCCACATGGCAGCGTACAGGGCAGCAAGTGGTGGTTGAAGCAGGGTGATCCATGCCACCATTTGCCTTTTGTCCTGCTCGAATCGAATACTTGCTCACCATGAACGCCTCCAATTCCTTCAGCCCCGCCCTCCTTGCCCTCGCACTCGCCTTCTCGATTGCTCAGGCGGCTGAACCTGCCAAGACCACGGCGCCCGGCGCTGCCAAGCTTGTCCTCGCCGAGGACTTCGAGTCCACCGCCGTGGGCGGGATTCCCACGGGATTCGCCAAGACCGGAGCGGTATCCGTGACAGACGAAACGGCGCACAGCGGCAAGAAATGTTTAAAGATCGAGCCAGCGGTCAAGGGCGCGCGCAAGATCACCAAACAAGGGCCCGAGATCACCGCCTTGGGCGGCGAACACTGGGGCCGGCTCTACCTGAAGGTCAAACTGCCCACGCCGGTGCCAGTGATTCCTGAGGGCAAAAAATCGGCGGTCATCCACTCCACCATCGTCGAGGGGACGGCGACCAGTCCCCTCTTCCATGACGCCATTGGCTTGCGGCTGGTCAGCTCATGCACCAATCCGCAAGGCAACTCGAACTGGCTTTTCAACGTGCAACCGAAGAAGGAGCGCAAGGAGTTCAGCAAGAGCACCAAGTCCGTCTACCATTACAGCGATGAATGGACGCTGGTGGAGTGGCATGTGGATCACGCCACCCAGACCTTTCAGCTCTTCCTCAATGGCACCGAGATCACCGACGCCTGCGTGAGCAAGGGCGCAGGTCATTTCGAGGGGGCGGAAATCCCGGCGGTTTTTGAGACCCTGTCTTTCGGCTGGACCAATTACCAGGCAGCCCCCGACGGGCAGGCCTTCACCGCATGGATTGACGATATTGCACTGAGCAAGGAGCGCATCGGTGCTCAGGGACCAGCCAAAGTGGCCCAAGCCGGACGCTGAGTGCATGTGAATTTGAGAGCGGGCGCAATCGCAGCGGGGCCAGCCGGGAAACATTCCGGCGCTCACGCGGGTCTCTTGCCTGCCGCCGGCCGTCGCAGGCCCAGCAACGATGCGACCACGAACAGCACCATCGGTCCCAGGAGCGGCGATATTTCCACGGCATACCCTGCCACGGCCGGTCCTGAGATGCCGCCAACGGTGTAACTCATCACCATGAGCGTGGTGGCGGTGAGCACTTTCGTTCCCGAGAAGCGTTGCGCCATGCCCGTCATCGCAAGGGTGTAAAGGCATCCGCCTGCCGCGCCCCAGACAAACGCGATGCCCCACAACAACGAGGGTGCCGTCCGGCACAGCGGCAGCAGCAGACAGCTCGCAACCATGATCCAAAGGGTGATGCCGATGATGCGGCCTGCCCCACGCCCATCGGCAAGCCTGCCAATGGGATACTGCACCACAAACGCCCCCGCACCAATGACGCCCGCCAGCGAGATGGCTCCCGCTCCCGTCCATGACATTGCCAAAGCCGACAAGGTCGCCGCCGTGTGCGTGCCGTTCTCGAAGAAGCCGCCGATGAAGGCGAGCACAGGCAGCTCCGGCGCCATCCGCAGCACTTCCCACAGGCCTTCATTGCCACCCGAAGCATCCCGTTGCACCTCCGCCCGGCGACCGATCAGCGGCAGGCTGCTCGCCACGCCGGTGATCGCCGCAGCGACGAACATGGCATTCGGCTTCAGCGCGGCGGCAATGAACGGCCCCAGAGCAAATGCAGCGCCCATCCCCGTTTGGAACAGCCCCATCCAGGCACCCTTCTTGTCCTCCGGCGCAAATGAAGCGACCAGACTGTCCGTCACCGGCCAGGTCAACCCGGCGCCAAGCCCGATGAACAACGTCGCCAGCGACCACATCCACGCCGATTGGGCGAGCGCCAGACTCATAAAGCCGCAGGCCGACAACACCTTGCCCATCTGATAAGCCGGCACCGCGCCGAAGCGCCGTGCAAACCGAGGTTGGAACGGAGCCATGCACAGCACCCCGGCATACACGAGCGAGGTGATCACGCCGATCACACCGGCGCTCAACCCCTGCCCTTCCATGACTGTCGCCGACGCTGGCAACGCACCGGCGAAGCCAGCGATTGTCAGCAATGTGGAAAGGCATAACCAAAGCAGTGAACGCACCATCGGGCATGTTTAGCCGAAAGATCGAATGACCGCAGGCAAAATGACCTGTCGCCGGGATTTGTGGGAGACAGGCGTCGACTGCTGAAACCCGAAAGCGGGTCAACCCTGCCAGCGCATCGAGAAAGCATTCTCCTTTGCGTTTGACCGGGGAACTTTTGGGCGTCAAAGACGCTCTCCCGGCGATCTTGAAAACGCCTGCCCCACTCCAAAACACGCACCCACATGGAATCAGCAAATCCCACCGCCTCCGTCGGCACTATCGTGCCCGATTTCGAAATGGAAACCTATGAGCCCTCGCACAGCGACTTCGGCAAGGTGTCGCTCGCCGACATCAAGAAGGCCGGCTTGTGGACGATCCTCGTGTTTTACCCTGCGGACTTCACCTTCGTCTGCCCCACCGAACTGGCTGACCTCGCCGACCAGCATGCCCGGCTGGCGGAACTTGGCGCGCATGTGATCGCCGTCTCGACCGACACGAAATTTGCCCACATGGTCTGGCGCAACAGCGAGGGCCTGATGAAGAACGTGAAGTACACCCTCGCCTCCGACACCACAGGCGCCGTGAGCCGTCTCTTCGGAGTGTACGATGCCTCCACCGGCCTCGCCCTGCGCGGCACCTTCATCATCAATCCTGAGGGCAAGCTCGTGGCCTCCGAGGTGAATTTCTACAACGTCGGCCGCAATGCTGCGGAACTCGTGCGCAAGATGGAAGCCAACGTGCATCTCATGGCCAATCCAAACGAAGCCTGCCCCGCCAACTGGACTCCTGGTTCCAAGACCCTACGCCCGGGCAAAGACATCGTCGGCAACGTCGCCGGTGCGCTCAAGAAGTAATCGTCGTCCCCTGCTCCAGCAACTCAGGCCATGCAGACCACCCTCTGCATGGCCTTTTTTCTTTGCAGTGCCAAGATGCGTTGCGAGGCCACCAGCATTCACGCCGTTTATCCTTCCCTTCACGAACCCTTGCAGCCTCTTCCCACCATGACCCCTCCCCTGTTTTCGCGTCGCTCGTTTCTGAAAGCTTCCACCGCCCTGGCCGGTGGAGGACCAGTTTTGGCATCGTTATTGCCAGCGCAGGCGGGCACGCCCAAGGGACCGCTCATGGCTTACGTGGGCACGTACAGCTCCCCTCTTCACAATGTGAAGCCGGGGCAGGTGGATTTGCCGCCGGGAAATGGACGCGGCATCCACCTGTTTCAGGTGGACCGCGCCACCGGAGCCCTGTCACCGCGGGGAGTGTTTGAGATGGGCACGAGCCCAAGCTGCCTGGCATTCAACGCCGCCGGGACCCACATGTACTCAGCAAATGAGACGGACAAGTTGGACGACGCCGACTCAGGCTCCGTCAGCGCTTTTGCCATCAACCGGGCCGATGGACAGTTGAAGTTGCTGAATACCGTCAGTTCAGGCGCAGCCGGCCCCACCTATGTGAGCATGCATCCCTCCGGGCGTTTCCTGCTGGTGGCGAACTATTTTGGAGGTGCCTTGACGGTGCTGCCCATTCTGCCAGACGGCAAGCTGGGTCCAGCGACCGACCTCAAGAAGGATGCTGGAACGATCGGCCCGAAAAAGGCCACGAACGCACCTGCGGGAAGCTTTGCCATCAGCGGGCACGACGTGCCTCACGGGCACATGATCGAGGCTGATCCCTCGGGACGCTTCGTTATATCCGCCGACCTGGGACTGGATCAAATCCTCGTCTGGAAATTCGATAACCACGCGGGAGTTCTGACCCCGAACGATCCTGCCGCGATCTCACTGCCGCCTGGAGACGGCCCGCGGCATTTTGTCTTCCACCCCAATGGGAAGTGGTTCTACTCGATCCAGGAAGAGGGTTCGAACATCGTGTTGTTTGACTATGACCCCGAAAAAGGAAGGCTCTCTTCCAGACAGACCATCTCCAGCCTGCCACCTGGGTTCGCCGGCAGCAATTTTTGCTCGGAGATCAAGATCTCCGCGGATGGCAGGTTTGTCTATGCGGGCAACCGCCTGCATGACAGCATCGCGATTTTTTCGGTGGGCGCAAAGGGTGCCCTGAAGTTCCTCGGGGAGGAATGGACGCACGGGGATTATCCGCGCAGCTTCAATTTCGACCCCTCCGGCCGTTTCCTCTATTCCTGCAATCAGCGCGGCGACAACGTCGCCGCTTTCCGCGTGAATCAAAAAACTGGAGCCCTTGCCTTCACGGGCAAGCTCACACCCGTGGGCAATCCTTCGATCATTGTTTTCCTCGATCTGGCCTGACCTGGGCAAGAAATCGCAGCACCTTCCGCCACCTCAACCAGGCGTCTGCTGCACCTGGTTGAGGCACCGAAGCGCGATGCCCGGCAAAGTTGCAGTCGATCATCGCGACCTTCAATGCATCGTTCAGCCCCAGGCACGAGACCATGGCATAGGCAAAAATCCCGAGCGTCTGCGACCAGGGCAACGGCATGAGTCGAGGCAGACCCACACGGGTCAGTACGGTGCCAATAATGATATCCGCCATAAGGGCCGCCAGGAGAGTCTTGCTGGGCATGGTCGCCCAGAACCGGCGTCGTTCCCGGGAGGAGATGATGGAAAAGGCGGCGAAGTAGAGCAGGGTCAGGAAGCTGAAGGTGAAGAGGGCCCGGTCGTCCGTGGACAGGCCGAAGTGTGACCAGCCAATCCACAGTAGAAAGAGTGCCTCCACGACCATCGCCATCCCCAGCACCACGGACATGGCGATGATGCCGCCGATGTTCCATGTTTCCGGTGACTTCGACGGGCGGACCCGATCGGTGGCCAGGGCGATCTTGGCAAAGTCCGTCATAAAGGTGAGCAGCAGCATCGTAAAGGCGGTGACGACGAACTTGCCGGTGGCCACAAACGCGATGGTGACAAAGGCGGCCTTCAAAATGGTCCGGCTGATTTTGTTGATGATCCACGTCAGGATGCGCTGGTAGATTGTCCTCCCCTGCTCGACCAGCGCCACGATGTTGGTTAGTCCCGGCTCGGTGAGGACCACGCTGGCGGCTCCCTTGGCCACATCGGTTGCGGTGCTGACGGCAATGCCTACTTCAGCCTGGCGGAGAGCGGGTGCATCATTCACGCCGTCGCCTGTCATGCCTGTGACATGTCCTGAGGCCTGCAACTGCTGCACCACGATGAATTTGTCTTCCGGAAACACCTCTGCGAGCCCATCGGCCCCGGCGAGAAGATCTGCCGTCTTGTCCCCACCCTGTGCGCTCACCGCCTTAAGGTCCGCCATGCGCCGGATGTTTTTCAGTCCGACGCCATGGGCGATTTCCGCCGCCACCGCAAGGGCGTCTCCGGTGAGCATCTTGACGGCGATGCCAAGGTCGCCAAGCGCGGCGATGAGCTGCGGGGCATCTGGTCTTGGCGGGTCATGCAACGACACGAGTCCTATCAGGGTGGGCCGGCCTGTTTCCGGGCCTCGTGCCACTGCCAGCGTTCGATGGCCCTTCGCGGCCGCAGTGCTCACCCACATCTCCAACGCCCCGACGGCCACGAGATCCAGGCCGCAGGCGTCCGCAAGTGTGCGTACCGCTCCTTTCATCACCCGCAGCCGCCGCCCCTGTTGCTCCACAACGGCTTCCGTGTGCCGGTTTTTTGCATCGAACGGCAGGAAGGAGACAGGCGTGACAACGGGAAAATGGTCAAAGATGTGCCGCTCCCTGGCGGACATCAGAAAGGCAAGATCGACCGGATCTTGATTGGCTTCCTGGGATGCGAGCGCTCCCGCCAAAAGCACTTCGTCCTCTGTCGCGTGCTCCAGCGTGATCACACCCGCAACGGCGAGATGGTTCATGGTAATCGTGCCGGTCTTGTCCACACAGAGCACATCCATCGTCGCGGCATCCTCCGCTGCACTCAGGCGGGTGACAAGCACGCCCCTGCGGGCCAGTTCCCTGGCACCAAATGCCATGCTTGCCGTGAACATGACGGGGAGCGCGACTGGCACCGCGCTCAACAGCAGGACGAGCAGGAGGGGGACGATTCGAACGAGCGGCAAGCCATGGAGCAACGACAGCACAAACACGAGACCAAGAAGCGCGCCAACAATATAGAACAGCGAGCGCACCACTTTGGCGACAACGGCTTCGATGTGAAGCTTCGGACGCGCCTGCTGAACGAGTTCGGTCGTACGGCCAAAGTAGGTCTTCGCCCCGGTCAACATGACCACGCCGTTGCCCTCGCCCCGGCGAACAACGGACCCCGACGAAAGCACTTCGCCGGACGATTTGCCGGCATCTTTCGATTCGCCCGTAAGCGCCGATTGATCGACTGTCAGCGCTCCGGTGAGAATTTTGAGGTCGGCGGGAACGATGTCGCCGGGACGCACGCGAACGATGTCCCCTGGCACCAGCTCGCGCGCTGGAATCACCTGCCAGATCGAATCGCGCAGGACGCGGGCATTCACCTGCAGCTGTCGTCGTAAGGCCTCGACCACACCGGCTGCCCGCTGCTCCTGCATAAAGCTCAACGCCGCATTGATGATCAGCAGTGCGCCCACCACGACAAAGTCAGCATACTTTCCAAGCACGACACTCAGGACCATGATCAGCTCGAGCATCCACGCGGACAGGCCCCAGAACTTCCGCAGCAATCCGAGGATCGGATGCCCCTTCGTGACGGACACTTCGTTCCAGCCATGCTGCTCTCGGCGGACGTCAGCCTCGGTGCGAGCGAGGCCGGTGTCGGGGTTGACGTGGAGCGCCTCCAGTATTTCCGAGACCGAAGCGGCGGCAAGGTCTTGGGGCATGCCTGCGACCGGCCTGCCAGCTGGAGGTTCACGTTTGGTATTCGCTGTGAAAGCACGCATGGCGACTGCGGGTTCGATTGAACCGCCCGAGAATCAAACCGTGGGTCCGTTTGGCACCCAGTCAATCAGACTGTGGCAGCCTGGGACCTTATCTTAACGGTCGTTGGCCCCTATGGCAATGCCTTGCCGACCTCTGCGTGCTCGGCTTTGAGACGGGCGCACATGATTTCACAGAGCTGGGTGATCACGGGGTCGGCGATGGAGCACATGGTCATGAGGCCATCGCGACGCATCGCCACCATCCCGGCCTCGCGCAGCACGGCGAGATGCTTGGATACATTGGCCTGACCCGTACCGCTGACCTCAACGAGCTGGGTGACGCTGTGCTCCCCTTGCATCAAGGTGTTCAGCAAACGTAGCCTTACGGGTTCGGACAGGGCGCGGAACCGCGCGGCGATGAGCGACAGGGCGGTGTCGGACAAGGCTTTGGGCTTGGAAGAGCTCTTGGTGGCCATGACTGTGGCGCAACATGCACAAGGAAGACTTCCCGGCATGGCATTTGTGATGAAATCAGGTGAAAAGGATGTGAGTGCCCTCGCCTGCCGACTCTTCGTAAAACTGACCCACGGTGAGCACACCATCGACACGGTCCCAGAGGTCTTCCCTCTTGAGCTTGAACATGTCCATCGCCAGCTTGCAGGCGTAGATCTTGCCGCCGGAATCGGAGATGAGTTCGAGGAATTCACGCACCGGCGGGATGTCGAGCCGCTCCATTTCCTTGTTCATGAGGCCCGTGGCAAACGCGCTCATCCCGGGCAGGGCGCCCATCAAGGACGGAAAAGGGAAGGTCATCGGCATGCCAAGCATGGGCATGGCCATGTTAAGGGCAGGGTTGCCCACGGTGGCAACCTTCATGTGGTCCATGGTGGACTTGGCAAGGCCATTGAGGCCGAAGAAGGTGAAAAACAGCGAGGCTTCGATGCCTTCCATGCGCGCGCCATTGGCCATGATAAGGGCGGGGTAGATGCCGTCCAGGGAGCCGCGGCTGACGATGATGCTCATCTTCTTGACGGGATGCTTGTTCTCAGGGGTGTTCATAATGGCTCTGCTGTGTTGGTGTTTTTAAATGCAGCCAACGGGCTTGGCGATGCCCGCGATTTTCGAGGCCTTCTTCAGTGGGCCGCCAGGGAACAGGTCGTAGAGCTCCTTGGTGGTGACGACGCCGCTCCTGCCCATGCTGCGGATGGTGAGCGCGGCACCGGCGGCCTGCTGCTCGCGAAGGTAGGAAATCACTTTCATGTGGGTCGCAGCGAGCGGGCCTACGCCTTCCTCCGCGGCGATGGCGGCGGCGATCTGTTCGTTCCATTGAGACATGTTCGTGAGGTAGCCCTCTTCGTTCACGTCCACGGTGTGTCCTGCGATGTCTTTGTTCATGGTCTGGTGGGGTTGCGGGTTGGTCAGGCAGTGACTGGCGGTTTTTTGTTCCGGCTGATGCCTGGGAGTGGCAAGGCGCGCAACAAGATGTGCCAGTATATCCAGCGGAAGGCGTGCTTGCCCCAGTGATTAAGACGGCTTTCTTGGAGAAGCTTCATGGGACCGAAGAAGAAGGGGAAAGCCCCCTCGTGCGGCTCGTATTCGTAATTGAAATCAATGAGCAGGGCCTTGCCGTTGCCGGACTCGATGAAGCAGTTCGAATGCCCGTCGAATTCCTCCTTGAGCGGTTCGCCCTCAATGTGACGAAGAACGTTGTCGGCCAGCGTCTCACTTTCAAAGTGGGCGACGGAACCGGCCTTCGATGCGGGAAGATTGGTCGCATCGCCAATCACGAACAGATCGGGATGTTTCAATGATTGCAACGTGTGCTTGTTGGTGGCGATGAAGTTCAGGTCGTCGCCCAGGCCAGAGCGCTGGATCGCCGCATCGCCCATGTTGGTGGGTGTGGTGACCAGCAGATCATAGGGAACCTCGCGACCGTCATAGCAGGCAAGGACATTGCGTTCCTGATCAATCTTCTCGGCAGTGAAATCCGTGACCAGTTCGATGCCTTTGTCGGCCAGCAGATGGGAGAGCTTTTTGGCGGCCTTGGGCTTGGTGAATGCGCCGGACAGCGGGGTCACATAGGTGATGGAAACCTTGTCGCGCATCCGCCTCCCAGTGAAAAAAGTATCGGCAAGGAAGCTGAACTCAAGGGGCGCCACGGGGCATTTGATTGGCATCTCGTTGATGTGGACGACAAGTTTGCCGCCCGGCCAGGAGGCAAGTTTTTCACGCAAGGCCCGCGCTCCATCCAGGGTGTAGAAATCGTGAATGTTGTCGCGCCATTTGGGTCCGAGCATTCCCGCCGTTTCCTCCGGCGCGGTGCGACAGCCCGTGGCGATGATCAGCAGATCGTAGCTGACCTCGCGGCCGTCTTGCAAGGTCACCGCATGCGCTTCCGGCGTGATCTTGCCCACCTCTGCTTGAAGGAAGTCCACGCCACCGGGGATGAAATCACGGGTCTCGCGGATGATGTCCTTCTCCTGGTAGATGCCGAAGGGCAGAAACAGGAAGCCGGGCTGATAGAGATGCTTGCTGGAACGGTCCACCACGGTCATGCGCCACTCGGTTTTGCACAGCCGCCTGCGCAGTTGGTTCGCCATGATGGTGCCGGCGGTGCCGCCGCCGAGAATAAGAAGGTGCTTGCTCATGACATCAAGGATCGGGTTTTCAGAACAAATGCGGACATACTTCCTTCGCCCTTCGCAAGAAAGGCGGCAGCCTTGCCAAGGGAGGCGGAGCGGTGCGCGTGGAAGCAGGCTTTCATCTGCCAGATGAGTAGTCGCGGCATTGTGACAAGTCAACAATCATATTGCTATATAACGATGTAGTGCAATAAGTGCGCCATCAATGAACCCTTGGCCGCCCATGAAACCCATCCCCTGCTTGATTCTGACGGTGCTGTTGCTTGCAGCCTGCGGCAGGCATGATATCCCGGAGGCATCGCCGCCTGCGAAGCCCCCTCTTGCCGTGAAGGTGAAAACGGTGGCTCTTCAAACCTGCCAGGCCACCGAAGACGTCGTCGGCACGGTGCGCTCCAGGCAGCGGGCAGTGATCGAATCGAAGGTGAGCGGGCGCGTCCTGCAATACCTGGTCACGCCGGGCCAAAGGGTGAAGTCCGGCGAGCTGCTGGCCGAACTGGACGTTCAGGAAATCAAGGCCAGGCTGGAGCAGGCCAGGGCAATGCTGGACCAGGCGGACAAGGAGATGGCGCGCTACAAGCAGCTCATCGCCAGCAATGCCGCCAGCCGGCAGGACTATGAAACCGCCGAAGCAAAGCAAAAGGTGGCACGAGCCGGGATGAGCGAGGCGGAGACCATGCTCGGCTATGCGCGGGTGACCGCGCCTTTTGATGGCATCATCACGCGCAAGCTCGCTGATGTGGGCGATCTTGCGATGCCCGGCAAGCCCTTGATGGAGATCGAGGCACCCAGTTCGCTCCGTTTTGAAGCGGACCTGCCTGAAGCGATTCTTGACCGCGTCAAACTGGGCGCCCACATGCAGGTGCAAGTGGCTTCGGTATCACAACCCCTTGAGGCCACCGTGAGCGAGATCGCGCCGATTGCAGACGCGGTGAGCCGCACTGTTCAGGTGAAATTTGATGTGCCAGCCGCCGAGGGATTGCGCACCGGGCAGTTTGGGCGCGTAGCAGTGCCTGTGGCCGAGACAAAGGTGCTGCTGGCACCCCGTGAAGCAGTGATCAAGCGCGGGCAGATGGAATTGGTCTTCGTGGTCCGCGATCAGCGGGCCACGCTGCGCCTCGTTAAAACTGGCAAGATCCTGGATCGCGGAGTGGAAATTTTGTCGGGCCTCGAAGAAGGCGAGCAACTCATTGTCAGCGAGGTGATGAAACTCGCTGACGGCCAACCGGTAACGGAACTTCCATGAACAATTCCTCGCCAAACGGCTCGCCTTTGGGCGTCGCCGGTCGCATTGCGGCAACGTTCATCGATTCAAAGCTCACGCCGCTGATCATCATCGCTGCGGTGCTGCTGGGAGGCGCGGCCATCGTCCTGCTGCCGCGTGAGGAAGAGCCGCAGATCAAGGTGCCAATGGTGGATGTGATGGTCTCCATGCCCGGTTCCACCGCCAAGGAAGTGGAGGAGCGGACCACCCGGCCAATGGAAAAGCTGCTCTGGGAAATGCCAGGCGTGGAATACATCTACTCCACCTCGCGCGACAGTGAGAGCCTGGTAATCGTGCGCTTCAAGGTAGGCGAAGATCCGGAGCGCAGCCTGGTGAAGCTGACGGACAAGCTGCACTCCAATTTTGACCGTATTCCGATGGGCGTGGGCGCTCCTTTGATCAAGCCGAAGAGCATCGACGACGTGCCCATCCTGGCGCTGACGTTCCACAGCAGCCGCTATGATCACCTGACGCTGAGGCGGCTTGCCGCGCAGGTGGAAGAATCCGTCAAACAAGTGCCGCTGGTCGCCGAGACGACCCTGCTGGGTGGAGCGCGCCGCGCAGTTCGGGTGCTGCTTGACCCAGTCAAACTGGCCTCGCGCAACCTGAGTCCGGCCGGTCTGGTGCCTATGCTCCAGCAATCCAACCGGCAGTTCCGTGCCGGCGGCCTCACCACCGGTAACAGCGAGGTGCTTGTGGAAACCGGCGCCTTTTTAAAGACGCCGGAAGACGTGGGCAACGTGGTGGTGGGCGTTTTCAGCGGTCGCCCGGTGTACCTGCGGGAAGTGGCTGAGATCGTTGATGGAGGAGAAGAACCCACGCAATATGTCCTGTACGGCAGCAAGGGCGTCGAAGAACCTGCGGTGACCCTGAGCATTGCCAAACGCCCCGGTGCGAATGCCATCTCAGTGACTCAGGAAGTTTTGCGTAAAGTAGCTCTGCTCAAGGGCACGGTGATTCCGGCCGAGGTGACGCTGAGCATCACGCGCAACTATGGCGAGACGGCGGCGGACAAGTCCAACGAACTGCTGCTGCACATGGGGATCGCCGTTTTCAGCGTCGCCGTGCTCATCTGGCTGACGCTGGGCTGGCGCGAATCTGGAATCGTCGCGGTGGCCATTCCCGCGACGCTGGCGCTCACCTTGCTGGTCTTCTATCTTTATGGTTTCACCCTGAACCGCATCACGCTTTTCGCCCTGATCTTCAGCATCGGCATCCTCGTGGATGATGCCATCGTGGTGGTGGAGAACATCGTGCGTCACTTCCATCTGCCCCATAACAAGGGCCGCAACTGGTCTGCCATCGCGGTCGAAGCCGTGGGTGAAGTGGGCAATCCCACCATCCTGGCGACGTTCGCGGTGATCGCCGCAGTGCTGCCCATGGCCTTTGTGGGCGGCCTCATGGGGCCCTACATGCGGCCTATTCCAATTGGAGCCAGTGCGGCGATGTTCTGGTCGCTGCTCATTGCCTTTATCGTCACGCCATGGGCATCAATCCGAATACTGCGATGGGGGAAGAAATACTCGAAACTTACCGAAGGGGTCGCTGTTGATGACGGCCGCACCCATCTGGCCTCGGAACACGCCGAGGACTTCTTCACCAAGCTCTACCGCCGTATGATGGGACCGCTGATTCATCACGCAGGATGGCGCTGGGCATTCCTCGTGGGCATTACGTGTCTGTTGCTCGCCTCGATGGCCACCGTGGGTCTGGGATGGGTGAAGGTGAAGATGCTGCCTTTCGACAACAAGAGCGAGTTTCAAATCATCCTGAACATGCCCGAAGGCTCGTCGCTGGAACAAACGACAGCGGTGGCCCGTGAAATGGCAGCGGCGGTGCGAGTGGAGCCGGAAGTGACGGACTATCAGGTCTACGCCGGCGTGGCATCGCCTTACAACTTCAATGGGCTGGTGCGGCATTACTTCATGCGTCGTGGAGCAAACGTCGCCGACATCCAGGTAAACCTGGTGGCCAAACACGAGCGCAAGGCGCAGAGCCACGACATCGCCAGGCGCATCCGGCCCCGCGTGACGGCCATTGCGGAGCGCTACAAGGCGCGCGTGGCGGTTGCCGAAGTGCCGCCCGGGCCGCCGGTATTGCAAACACTTGTCGCGGAGATCTACGGTCCGAATGAGGAGGAGCGCTTGAAGCTCGCGGAGAAGGTCAAAGGCATCTTCAAGCAGACCCCCGGCGTCGTGGATGTCGATTGGTACAGTGAAGCCGATCAAAGGAAGGACCGGTTCGTCATCGACAAAGAAAAGGCGGCGCTCCATGGCATCAGTGCCGCCACCATCTCCCAGACGCTGAAGATCGCCGTGGACGGAGAGACTGTCGATCTGCTGCATCAGCCGGCGGAGAAGGAGGACGTCAATATTCGACTGGAGCTGCCCAGAACCTCCAAGACTATGACGGATGAACTGCTGGCTCTGCGCGTGCGCTCAGGCGATGCGAATGCATTGCCGGAACCCGGTGCCACCGGCTCGCCGCTGGTGCCGTTGCGCGAGCTGGTGACGGTTCGGCATATCACTGTCGAGAAGAGCCTGTACCACAAGAACCTGATGCCGGTGACCTACGTGATTGGAGATGTCGCGGGCGTGGTGGAAAGCCCTGTGTACGCCATCTTTAAGATGAACGAAGCCTTGAAAAAGATCGACACGCGCGAGTTCGGAGGCAGCGGCAAGCCTTTGCAAATCCTCAACGCCGCCATGCCGTTCACGGATGCCGAACCAGCCCTGAAATGGGACGGTGAGTGGCATATCACCATCGAGGTCTTCCGGGATCTTGGGGCCGCCTTCGGGGCGTGTTTGATACTGATCTATGTGCTCATGGTGGGCTGGTTCCGCAGCTTCATCACGCCGGCCGTCGTGATGATCGCCATCCCCTTCTCACTGGTCGGCATTCTGCCTGCGCATGGATTGATGGGGGCGTTCTTCACCGCCACCAGCATGATCGGCTTCATGGCGGGTGGCGGCATCGTGGTGCGCAACTCCATCATCCTCGTGGATTTCATCGAGCTGCGCCTGCGCGAAGGCATGGCGCTGTCCGAAGCGGTGATCGACGCCGGAGCAGTGCGTTTTCGTCCGATGCTGCTCACCGCCATGGCCGTGGTTGTGGGAGCGGCGGTCATCCTTGCCGACCCGATCTTCCAAGGCCTCGCCATCGCGCTCATGGCTGGAGAGATCGCCAGTCTCGTCATCAGCCGCATGGCCGTGCCGGTGCTTTACTATCTTGTCCATCACAGGACATCGGTCCAAACTCAGCCGCTCCAAAAGTCACACCCGTTATGATCCCATGATCTGGACTCTCCTCATCCTCCCGCTCATCGTCATTGGCTGGTATGTGTTCGAGGGTCGATGGGACCGGCGCTTGTTCGAGGCCGAGCCCGGGCGCGTGTGCGTCAATGTGCATCCGCGGGAAGCGAAGGCGTTTCTCGAGGCGCATCCAGAGACGCAAGTGCTGGATGTGCGATCAGCCGCCGAGTTCGACGGCGGCGCTCTCCCATGCGCGGTTAATGTGACGATGGGAAGCCCCGCATTTCGCGAGGAAGTAAGCAGGCTCGACATATCCCTGCCTGTGCTGGTCTATTGCGCCGGTGGATTTCGCAGCCGCAAGGCCGTGGAGGTTCTCCGGGAGCTGGGATTCAAATCCATCCACCACCTGCATCGCGGATATCACTCCTGGCAAGTCGCTATGCCGGCAGCCGAGAGAAGCCGGCTGCTTCTTGCCCTCAACGGTGCCGCAAGATCGACTGATGGAGAAGATTCGGGCTCAACACCACCCTCCACGTAACGCTGCCCGTACCGCGCCACCGCAACCTGAAAGTCGCCGCACGCTGGTTCGGGGGCTGTGGGTGAAAACGCGGCCTAACTAAATGCCGAAGAGCTTCCTCGCGTTGCCGCCGAGAATTTTTGCCTCGTCGACGGGCGGCAGTTTCAGACTTCGGAGCGCGGCGAGGATGACCTTCGGGTCAACCCAGGGATGGTCGCTGGAAAAGAGCAGCTTGTTGGGACCCATGAACTCAAGCGCGAATTTCATCGCCAGGGGCAGCGGCGACACAATGTCGAGCCATACCTGCTTCAAGTATTCGCTGGGTGCGCGAGTGAGGTTCTTGGGGCCGCGCTTGAGGACCTGGGTCTGGTGGTCGAGGCGGCCGATGATGTAGGGCAGGGTGCCGCCAAGATGCGGACACACGAGCTTGAGGTCCGGCAGCTCATCAAGCACGCCGGACATGATGAGCCGGGTGAGGGCGATGGTGTTGTCGAACATGTTGCCCAGGGAGCTGGTCATTTCGTAGCCCTTGACGTAGTCGATGGTGAGCGGCTTCGCAGGATGCAGCAGCACGGGCACTCCGAGCGCGGCCGCGTGTGCGAGCACAGGACGAAACTGCGGCTCGTCGGGGAAGCGTCCCATGAGGTTCGTGTAGAGCAGCAGCCCTTTCATGCCGAGCTGCTTCACACAGCGGTCGAGTTCGCGCACGGACGCATCGACATCCTGCCAGGGCAGCACGCAAAGACCGAAGAAGCGCGCGGGGTGCTGTCTCACAATGCCAGCGATGAAGTCATTCAGCATCACCGCCACCTCGCTGCCACGTTCGCCGAACCACTCCGGTCCGGGATCGTTCACACTCAGCGCGGTCAATGCAATGCCGCTCGAGTCCATCGCAGCGAGCTTCGCGTCTACGCTAAAATACTCGTCGGGGACCTTGCGCAGCCATTCGCCCATCACCAGCACGCGCATGCCATTGCGCCGTTCGACGAAGGGCTCGATGCGCCCCGTCGCGCGCTGCTCCATCAATGCCACCAGATCCGGGCAAAACAGATGGCTTTGGCAGTCGATGATGGACACCGCAGCCGTCTCCGCGTGGAGATGCGGCACGGCGGTCAAACTCAAACCCGTGGCGGTGATGAAGTCCCGGCGGCTGAGACGGGCCGGTTTGCCTTGCGATTCCGGCTTGATGCTTGTGCTCTTCATGGTGCGTGCCGTTGTACGGGCTCACTTCTGAAATTGAAACGAGTAAAGATCCGCGTCCTTCAATTCAAAACACACTATCACCGGTTTGCCGGACAGTGAAGACAGATCGCCACCCTTCCAGACTACGGGGTGCTCGATGAAATCACCCATGATCGGAGTGCAATCCTGCAAGGTGAACCCCGGCAGCGGGCCGCCCTGCGCATCCTCCAATTCCACCCGCGTGGCACCCTTGCTGACGAGGTTGAGCACGAGCTTCGCACCGGCAAAGGTGACGGGTTTGGTGACGAGTTTGCCGCCTGCCCCACCCGCACTTGCCGAGACAAAGCCGTCCATGCGATAGACGAAACGGCGCAGGCGGCTGCCATTGCCCTTATAGTAGGCCTCGGTGGCAAAGACGGAGAGTTCCTTGTCCTGGCCGGGTAGTTGCAGCAGTCCGTAAACCATGTAGTTGCTGCGGTTGCCATCACGGTCCTTGGGTGCGGTGATGGGGATCAGCGCCTCTTCCCAGCGCCGGAATTTCACGGCATCGCGGCTGGTCATGAAGACCGGCTCCACCTGTTCCTTGGGCGTCGCCAGGTAGTGCGTGGGGAAACCGATGAGCAGGTGGGGCGCGCGGAAGTAGGGCCGGATCGCGTTGGTGTAAAGATGCACGGGAGGCATGTCGTACGTCAGGTCGGCCTGATGGTCCCAGTGGATAAAGTCCTTCGAAGTGGCCGTACGGATGGCGCGGACATTGTTAGAAGAGATGCGCCAGTAGGCGCGGTACTCGCCGCGCACCGCGTCCCAGAAGGCGAGGTTCTGCGAGTCAAACGCGCCTGCCGTGATCACTGCGGCTTCGATGGTTTTCGACCAGTGGATGCCATCGCCGGAATGATAGGCGTGCAGACATGATTTCTTTTTGCCGTTGAGCATCGTCATGCCTCCCGCAAGAGCCTTGTAGCGGGCGTTCGCGGCACAGGCGGGATTATTGTCCTTAAAGGGCGCAAAATTGTGCGAGGCCTCCGGATCCGCCTGAAGGATGTTGTTGGCCTTGGAGCCCTTGAACTCCACCAGCCCGACGTCAGGCTTCTGCCACTTCAAGCCGTCGTGGCTCTCGGCGTAGCAGGTCAAATCCTGGTGGGTGGCCTTCTTTGTCGTGACGTCGAAATGCGCCCCTCGATAGTACATCCGGAACAGCCCGTTATCCTCAAAGATCGTGTAGTAAGCCGAGACGTTGCCCTCCCAGGGCGCATCACAGGTGAGCACCACTTCACTTGCCTCCGGTTTGTGCAGCCTCAATTCGACACCCGCGAGCTTGTCGATGAGAAAGTCATCCACCAGCAGTTCGCGACGGGAGCCAATGGCGATCAGTCCGCTGGCTGGATCCGCCGCCCCCAGATTGGAAACCATGACCGCAGCCAAGGCGGCCAGCGATTGAAGCAAAAAACGACGGCGGGAAGTGCGATGGGCAGGCATGAAATGATGCGGTCTGAGGTTAGAGGCTGGCGATGGCTCACCAGCATACGTCGCCACCGGGGGCTTTCACACCGGGCCCGCGCTCTTGCCTTTCAGCGCCCGCCGTGCGCGCCGCGCCTGCCAGATGATCAGAAGGAACGGCAGCCAGATGAGCTGCATCCAGCCAGAGTGGTGGGCCAGAAGGTCCGACAGCCTGAAGAAGGCCTGACTGCCGATGGCTTCGTGTGCGGTGGCATCATTGAAATGCAAGGCCTGGGCGTGGTCCCCCAGTGCAAACAGATGCGCCACGGCTTGCTGGCCCTGCGCCGCGTGCCAGGCCAGCGCATCGGTTCCCTGCGCAAAATAGCCGACCGCCGCCGAGCCCATCGCACCCCAAAATCCAAACGCAATCACCCCAATGGCCAGCACCCCGGCCGAGAAGATCCCAAGCGGCAGCACCCCGAAGGAAAACACACCAAGGCTGACGCCTCCAAAGGCCCAGCCTCCGAAAGCGAACAGCACGCCCACCGCCTTGTCGCCGATAGCGATCCAACCCACGGCAGGCCGCAACTTTTCGCCCAGCGCGCGGCCGGCACGCACATGCAGCAGCGGCAGCCCCAGCAGAGTCCACGGGCTCTTGTATTCAAACGTCCGCCACGCCCTGGCATGGCGTGCCGCCGCCGCCGGACTGAGGTTGGGCGCTTCTTCCGTGCGAATGCGCATGACCTTGCGGGAACTCCAACGGCCTGCCGCGAAGAGTGCCGACACAAGACCGAGGGACCATGTCAAACGCGCAAGGATGGGCAGCAGCGGATGGACATCCCACAAGCTCGACCCATGTATCTCAAGCAGGACCATTCCTGCAATCATCCCCACCACCAGCGCCATCATGAGAGGCACCTGCTTCTTCATCAACTGCCGCTCGCGTTCCGACTGCGCGTTGTCCAAGCCCGCCCTGATGCCCACCCAGGCGCCGAAGCAGCCCATCAGCGGCCCAATCAAGGTGCTGAGCACGGTCAGCAAGCCCATGCCTTTCGCCGCAGCACCGCTCTTCGCCGCTGTCGTGCCCAGCGTGGCCGCCGTAGCTGAACCCGCCATCAGCGGCAGCGACGCGATCACGCACAGCGTGAAGGTCCTTCCCGGCGTGCTCTGCCCCAGCGCCACTTCCACGAATTCCGCCACCTGCTCCTGCAGCAGCTTGCGACCGCGCGATAGACGTTGTTTCGCCGCGTCCTCGGAAATCTCCAGCGCCTGCGCCACCCGCTCCACGCACCGGCCCTCGCGGTAGAACAGAATCAGCGGCTCGCGATATGTCTCCGGGATCTTTTCCAGCGAACGCCACAGGATCGCCTCCTCCTCACGCGAGATCGTTTGCTGGGCGGGATCAAGCTCCGGAGCGTGATGCTCGTCCTGCAACTCCTCCGCCGCGCAGACCGGCTCGCGCCCCTCGCGGCGCAGCGTGTTCGCCATCATGCGGCGCGCGATGCCGCACAGCCAGGGGCGCAGCTTGGCTGGCTCGCGGAGCTGGCGCAGGTCCTTCCACGCCGTCACGAACACCTCCTGCGCCAGGTCCTCGCTCCGGCTCAGGCTGCCGGTGGCGTTGTAGGCCAGCGAGCACACCAGGGTCTGGTAGCGCGCCACAATTTGAGCAAAGGCCCCGGAGCCCTCCGTCAGGCATCTCTGGACCAGGTCGGCATCACTCGGAGCCACGGCATGCATCGTATGGAGTGTCATCATAGCACCCTCCAAGTGGCGCGCGACAGGCAAAAGGTGACACGAAACAAGCGGCAATGGGCAAACGTGATGACTTGTAGGAAGGACGAAAGGCGTGCCTGAGTTGAATTGGGGGTGGCGGGCGCAACTTCTCAAGGTGGTTTTTGCCCACGATGAGGCGGGCAAAATGGATGGCTGTCTGACCCTGGCGCAGCCGGGGCTTCAGATCACTAGTTGAAGAGATGCAGGTGGCCCCATGACGGCCTGCTTCTATAGCGGCAAATCGCCGCCTTCCAAAGGCTTCCTGGCCGAACGGCGCACCGAGAGGATCACGACCCGTTTCCCGTCGATGGTGTAGAAAACCCTGAATTGCCCGCGCCTCTTGCGGAAAAGCAATTGCCTGATTTCGCGCGGGAACTTGTCGCTCTCAGGAGCCACTGGATGCCGGAGCGGATGGTCAGCCAGCTCCTCTATCTTGCCGATCAGCTCGTCCCGCCACTTTTCCGCAGCCTGCGGAGCCCGCTCCTTGATCCACAGGTACGAATCCTCGATCTCACCCTGAGCGTGGCGCGTGTATTCCACACGGAAGCTCATAAACCACGCAGCTTTTGATGCACCTGGGCTGCATCCAAAGTCTTGCCGGCTTCCATGTCCGCCAGACCAAGACGGATGGATTTCAACGTCTCCAATTCTTCCATCGCTTCCGCCATCTGTTCGTAGGACCGCTTGCCCATCAATACGGCTTCAGCCTTCCCGTTTACAGTCAAAACCTCCGGTCTTCCCGTCTTGTTGACCCGCAGAAGATGCGCTTTGGCGTTCCGCTGAAAATCAGTCAGCGGGTGGATGTCTTCGATGTGAATCGTCATGGTATTTCTCAGTGATTAAACATTGAATTTCATGCTGCCACGTTTCTCCCGAAAAAGCAAGGGACCTGACAAGGTTTGAGAGGAGGCTCGGACGTCATCGAACAATCCATCGTCCACAGCCAACCGGGGGCTGTCGAGGGACTTGAGCAATTCAGCCTCAAGTTCAGGAACTTCGAAGTTCCCGGACGATAGAATTTCAAACCGTCGCTCAGTCATCCAGCCGAGCAGAGAGAAGAATTCCGTCGCTGGCAAGGTTTGGATCGAAGCTTCAATCCGAGTGATGCTGGCCATGCCGCGATAGTACGGGATTGAAAGCCCCCATGCAAGACCGGGTGAAGACACAACGCGCGACCCAGGCGAAGATGAAGATGACTTGGTGCGAAGGCATGGGCCTGCCACGCGAACGTTTTGCGGACAGCGCGGGTGTGTTGAGAGAACTGGCGGCGTGAGGCCGTCACAACCTCAGGAAGTGCAGTCAGGCATCCCGGCCCTTCCCCTCCACCTCATGAAAATTGCCCTCTGCTTCCTGGCCTTGCTGACGATGACCGCCGATGCCCTCGCCGCGAAGCCGGTGAAAATCAATTTCACGCTGAACACCACCGACGCCGACGGCGCAGTGCTCACGCAGAGCCGTTACTATCATCTCTATCGCCCGGATCATCTGCCCATGAGCACTCCGCTCCCCATGATTCTGATCATGGAGGCCGGCCCCAACACCAGTGCTGACGGAGTCTTCAATGCCAAGGCAAACAAGGAGGGCTTCGTTGTCGTCACCTGCTCCTTCTCGGGCAATTCGACCGGCACGCCGGGCAGGGGCTGGAACAATCACAACCCGCGCGTCAGCGGCCTGGAAGACTTCGATTACACCACCGAGGTGATCAACCGGGTGAAGGCCTTGGACCAGTGCAACGACGTCTTCATCTGCGGCATCTCCAAAGGCGGTCACATGGCGCTCGCCTATGCCTGCGAGAAGCCCGGAATGATCAGGGCCGCAGGGCCGCTCGACGAGTTCATGGGGCTCACCACCAACATACCCACGGCACCCGTGCCGCTCATCATGATCCAAGGCAGCGCGGATGGCGCCGTGCCTTACACCATGGTGAAGGATACCGTGGACGCCTGGCGCGCGACCAACGGGCTCATGCAGGCGACTCCGGTCACAACCTACGACTCCTCGCCGCTCCAGCCGGGCCAGGTATCGACCGCCACATGGCGCGGCGGCATCAAAGGAACGCAGGTCGCTTTTGTTACCATCATCGGTGGCACCCACACCTATCCCATGCCGAACGTGCAGACCGGCTACAGCATGGCCGACGGCCTGTGGGCCTTCTTCAGCCAGTTCCTATCCAGCACGCAAGCCGCTCCCAAGATCGTCTCGTCACCCATCGACAATGTTCAGCCCAACGGCAACCCCGCAAGCTTCTGTGTGGCCGCGACCGGTAAAGAGCCGCTGCGCTATCAGTGGCAGAAGAATGGCGTGGATATCCCCGGCGCGACCGCCAAATGGTACACCACTCAGCCGACCACCAAGGCCGACAGCGGGACGACATTCCTGGCCGTGATCACCAACCCCTCGGGCCGCATCACCAGTGCCTCCGCAACCTTGACAGTGCGCGCCGTGCCAGCAGGTCCAATGATCTCCGCTCAACCGCAGGATCAGTCGGTCGCTGGTGGCAAGCCCGTCCGCTTCTCGGTCGCCGCCACAGGCACAGGGACAGTGAGCTATCAGTGGCAAAAGAACGGAATGGACCTGGTCGGCGCGACGACCGCCACGCTCTCCCTGCCCTCGGCGCTCACCGCCGACTGCGGCGCGGCGTTCAGTGCCGTCGTCACCGACAGTACAGGCAGCGTTACCAGCACGCGGGCAACATTGACGGTCATCCCCGCAGCCGGTGCGCCAGTGATCGCGTCGAATCCAGAAAGGCAACGAGTGTTGGTGGGCGAAACCGCGACCTTTTCCGTCACTGCCACGGGCGCGCCGACAAGCTATCAATGGCAGAAGGGGCGAGGAACCACCCCCATGGTGGACATTCCCGGTGCGACCACGGCCACGTACACGACTCCAGCCACCACCCTCGCCGACCACCTGACGCTGTTCCGTTGCGTGGCCTCGAACGCGTCCGGCAATGCGACGAGCGCGTGCGAGATTCTTTTTGTGAGAAGCACCGCGAAGCCGGGGCAATGACGGTGTTGTCGGTCTCCTTTGCTAACCTCGAATTGGGGTGCTGACATCCCTATTACTCAGTGGCGTGGAAGGTGGAGGGCGAACACTTTGGCTATCGCTGCGAGCCCTGCCGCATTGTTTGCAACTCCGGCCCCAGTGACGATGAAAATGATCTGACGAGAATCGGCACCTGGCCAGCGACGAGGATGCAGATCTGAAAACACGCTTGCTCACGGTACAACAAGCACCGTGACGATTGAGGTAATGCGGACGCGCAATGCGTTGACCTTTCCACCGTTTGCATGAGACATTCGCCGCCACATGGAGATGTCACCCACTTGCAAATCATTTGCCATGGAAGTCCTTGGAGTTGCATTGGCGATGGTGGGCGCGATGTCCGGCAACGTTTCGGCTGCCGAGTTTGCCCGTGACGTTTTGCCAGTTCTGCGGGCCAATTGCCTCGACTGCCACGATGCCGATACGAAGAAGGGCGGCCTTGATCTGGAGCGCTATCCGAATGAAGGCGCCGCGATGGGCGACCGTGCCATCTGGGATCGCGTTTACAATCAGGTCGAAGCCCGTCAGATGCCGCCGCCCAAGCAGCGTAAGCAGCCCTCAACTGATGAACGCAGCCGCCTGCTGGCGTGCGTGGATGAACTGCTTGCCCGGCCTGATCCTGCCCTGGGTGCCTGCGATCCCGGCAAGCCGCTGCTGCGGCGGATGACCCGACTGGAGTATAACAACACCGTGCGGGACCTTCTCGGACTAGACCGCGATGTATTCATGTTTCCGGAGCGGCTTCCCATCGACAAGCGCTACTTCCATCCCGAGATCGCGAAGATGGCGGGACCGCTGGACGTGCCGGTGCGCGACTATGGCGGCCGCTACCCGGTGCTCCTGCCAGAGGCTGGGCTGCCAGGCGACAATCGGGCGGAGCATGGGTTCAGCAATCGCGGCGATGCGATGAACCTCTCGCCCCTCCTTTTCGAGAAGTACGTGGCACTCGGCCAGCAGATTGTGCATGCGCCAAGACTGCCGCAGCTCAGCCCTGTGTTCCGGGCCTTGATTGTGGATCCTTCACTACCGCAAAGAGCGGAGGCCGTGGAGGATACCGACGGCAACACCCCCGCCTTTGATGCGGAGGCGGAGTTCGCGCCTAACCTGAATGTGCCCCTTCAAGCGGGGTTTGATACGGTGGCCACGGCGAAGTATCATTTTCGAATGGAAGCCAGGAATGCCCATGAGGAGGGCACCGGCGGAGTCTGGCAGGCGGAGGGTAAAAATCAGATCATCGCGGCCGGCACACCTATGCGGGTGAGGTTTGGCCGCGATCATGTCAAGGCCTTGCGAATCACGCCCCGGCAGGATCTGTCGGTCACCGATTTCCCTTCGGTTGAACCCACCTCGGGCAAATCGCTGTTCACCAACCAACGAGGTCAACCCAAGCAACTGACACTGGATTTGTCGATCACGGGTGGCTTTGCCGACGAGCAGGTGGTGGCAATGGGGGCCTGCGTGCTGAGCCGCAAGGGCGCGTCGGGAATGGTTGCGCTAACGGCGATCTTCAACAACGGGCAGTCCTCGCGACTGGAGCATGACATCCCCGCTGGTGGTGGCACCGGCAACACGCTCTTCGCCTTCCGGGCTCCCGAGGGAGCGAGCATCGCGGAACTACAAATTGATGGCTCACGCTTCAGCGGTGATCATGTGCTGCTGGATGATCTCGGGTTCATGACGGATCTGGTGGCAGCCCCACGGCCCGCCGCCGTAGCGCCCACCCTCCGGCTGAGCAGCCGCGAAAAGCGCCGCGTGGCCCACGAGCGTCTAGGACGCTTCATCGCCCAAGCGTTTCGCCATCCGGTTGATGATCGGACCGTCAAACGTTACGCAGATCTGTTCGAGGAGGCTTCCGGGCATGATGCAGCCTTTCCCGAGGCCATGAAACAGGCCCTAGCGGCGGTGCTGGCCTCGCCCGAGTTCCTTTACCTGGCGGAAGCGGACGCACCGACGCGTGCTCCCGCGCGCGCCCTCACGGGTTTCGAAGTGGCTTCGCGCCTGTCCGCGTTCCTCTGGGCCTCCATGCCGGACAACGAGCTGCGCGCCAAAGCGGAATCCGGCGCTTTGTTGGTGCCTGTGGAGCTGCAACGCGAAACCTTGCGCATGCTGCACGATCCGCGCGTGCGTGAGCTTTCGGAGTGCTTCGCAGTGCAATGGCTGCGAATGGACCAGCTCTATACGTCCAAGCCCGATCCGCAGCTCTTCGGCGGGTTCTACAGCGGCACCGGCGGCAAGCTGACGCTGCACAGCAGCATGATGGTGGAGGCGCTGCTGCTGTTCGAAACCGTGCTGAACGAAGATCGCAGCGTACTGGAATTCCTGGATGCCGACTACACCTGGGCCAACGTGAAGCTGGCAAAATTGTACGGTCTCAACGACACCCCTGCAGCCCAAGTCAGACTCAGCGGGAATGATCTGAAGGACAAAATGGTCATCGACAGATGGTACCGAGTGAAGCTGCCCGACCACAACCGCGGCGGCTTCATGACGATGGCCGGACCTCTTACGGTCACTTCGCTGCCCACCCGCACCAGCCCAGTGAAACGCGGTGCCTGGCTGCTGGAATCGATCTTCAACCGTCCGCCTGCGGAACCCAAGGTGGCGTTTGTTTTAAAGGACGATCATCCGGGCGGGAAGCAGGTCATGAGCGTACGCCAGCGCTTCGAAATGCATCGCAATGAGCCGGCATGCTTTTCCTGCCACGTGAGGCTTGATCCGCCGGGCTTTGCTTTGGAGACGTTCAACCCCATCGGGCAGAGGCGTACCACCGACGGATCGCAGCCAATCAATGCCAGCGCGGAATGGAATGGAAAAGCCTTTACCGACCCGGCAGGGTTCAAGGCCGCAGTCATGGCCAGGCCGGAGGAGTTCGTTCGCGGCTTTGTGGAACATTTATTGAGCTATGCGCTTGGGCGCAAACTCGAGTACTACGACCGCGCCACCGTAACCCGAATCGTCAATGCCATGGGGGTGGACGGCTATCGCTTTTCGACCGCCATCACGGAAATCGTGAAGTGTTATCCCTTCCTCAATGTGCGCCAGATGGAAATCCGCAAGCCATGAACAAGCAGCCCTTTCACTCCCGCCGCCATTTCCTTCGCGCCACCGGCGTGACGCTTGCCCTGCCCTTGATGGAATCGCTGAGCTTCCGCGCATTCGCCAGATCATCCTCTGCCCCGGCCCCCATGCGCACGGCATTCATCTATACCCCTAACGGTTATAATCAGGCCACCTTTGTGCCCAAAACGACTGGTCTCAACTGGGAGCTGACCCCGGCTCTCGCACCGCTTGCCAAGGTTAGGCAGGACATCACCCTGATCACCGGCCTGGACCGTGCCTATGTGCCAGGCACCGGCGTGCATGCACAATGCGGTGCCTGCTGGCTCACCAGCTCGCCTCCCAGTGAAACGCTGGATGGCGGCTTCCCGACCAACACCACGCTCGACCAAATCATCGCGCGTGCCGTCGGTCAGGACACCATGCTTCCCTCGCTGGAACTGAGCTGCAACGACTTCACCGACAACAAGGAAACAAAGTACTTCGAAAGCGTCTCCTGGTATGGCCCGGGGTACGCGGCGAATATTGAGAAGAACCCCCGCAACGTCTTCCAGCGCCTGTTCGGCAAGGCGGGCGCCGGTCACTCGAAAAGCGTGCTGGACGTGGTGCTCAACGAAGCGAAGTCGCTGCGTGCCCGGCTGGGGCGCGACGACCAAGCGAAACTCGACGAGTACCTGGACAGCGTCCGCAGCACGGAGCACCGCATTCATCTGGCGGAAAAGGTGGCCTCCGGTCTGCGCCGCCCCCCAATGCCCGAGCCGGCGGGGATTCCCGAGCAGCGAGGCGACTACCTCCGACTGATGGGCGACCTCATCGTGCATGCCTTTCAAAATGACCTGACCCGCGTGGCCACGTTGGTCATCGATCCTGAGCGCTGGGACAGCCCGCGAATGTTCCATGGCGTGTTCGACAAGCCGCAGAACCACCATGTGCTGACCCATACCAAAGGCGAGGACGCCCGGGCTAAAATCACGCAGATCGACCGCTTCCACGTGGCCCTCTTCGCTTACGTGGTGGAGAAGCTGAAGGGCGTTCGTGAGGGCGGTGGCACCCTGCTCGACAACACCACGCTGTTCATGGGCAGCGGCATCAGCGACGGCGATTTGCACCAGTATTCCAACCTGGAAGTCATCACTGCCGGCGGCCCATGGAAACGGGGCCATGTCCACTACAACGGCCAGCGCCCACTAGCGGACCTGTGGCTGACTTTGTGCAGGACGGTGGGACTGCCACGCGAACGCTTTGCGGACAGCAAGGGCGTGCTGAGGGAGTTGATGGCTTGACCCAACCGCTAGTGGCATGGCCATCTTCGCACCGGCGCTCAGGTGGAATTTCATGTTCCTCGCACCGTATAAGTCGTGCTCGAAGCGGCACGAAGCCCGTGCTGTAGTCGTGCTCGAAGCGGCACGAAGCCCGTGCTGTCATTCAAACCTCAATTTATCACCCGTGAATCTCCTCCCCCTCCTCGTCCTGCTCGCCTTTCCAGCCTGGGCGGGCGAGACTCTCTACAACGGCATCGTGCTGCCCGACGCCTGGCCGCCGAAGATTGCGGCGCTGACGCGCGAGCCGCTTGCAATGCCGCCGTACCTGGTGTCGCCGCCAGCGGTCATCCCGATTGAGGTGGGGCGGCAGTTGTTTGTGGACGACTTTCTCATTGAGCAGACCTCCCTAAAACGAACTCATCACCTGCCGGTGTACCATGCGGCGAACCCCGTCTTGCAGCCGGACAAGCCCTGGGAGGGCAAGGGATCTTCGGCTTGCACGATGGCGTTCAGTGACGGCGTGTGGTTCGATCCTGCGGACCAGCTTTTCAAGATCTGGTACCAGACCCACGCGCGGCCCCGGTCCACCTGCTACGCCACCAGCAAGGACGGCGTTCATTGGGACAAGCCGGCGCTGGATGTGGAGCCGGGGACGAACATCGTGCTCAAGGATGGACCGGAGGCGTTTCGGGATTCCAACACGGTGTGGCTCGACCTCGAAGACAAGGACCCGGCGCGGCGCTTCAAGATGTTCCCGGTTTATGTGGAGGAGAAGACCGTGGACGGAAAGAAGCAGGTGCGGAAGTGGATGCAGATCTACTTTTCGCCGGATGGCATCCACTGGAAGCTGGCGGTCGAAAGCGACCCCTGCGGAGACCGGACCACCGTGTTCCGCAATCCGTTCCGCAAGACCTGGGTGTTCGGCCTGCGCGGCGGGACGCCGGTGGTGGGGCGCTGCCGGGAGTACTATGAGAACGCGGACGTGCTGCAAGGCGCGCGCTGGGGCAGCAAGAAGGCGAAGCAGACGCGCACATTGTGGATTGGCGCCGACACGCTTGACCCGGAGCGGCACGACTTGAACTTGTTTGATCCCATCCCCTCGTATGACCAGGTGCGGGTGCAACTCTACAACCTGGACTCGGTGGCCTATGAAAGCCTGATGCTGGGGCTTTTCACCATCTGGCGCGGCCAGCCGAAGGATCGCGCCAAGCCCAACGAGGTCTGCATCGGCTACAGCCGCGACGGGTTTCATTGGACCCGCCCGGACCGCCGCGCGTTCTGCCCGGTCTCAGAAAAGGAAGGCGACTGGAACTGGGGCAACGTGCAATCCACCGGAGGCTGCTGCCAGATTGTGGGCGACCAGCTCTACTTCTACGTGAGCGGACGCCAGGGGGTGAAAGGTACGAAGGCAGACGGACGGTGCACGATGTCGCTGGCGACGCTGCGCCGCGACGGCTTCAGCTCGATGGATGCGGGTGCAGGCGGGGGCAGCCTGACCACGCGTGCGCTGCGCTTCAGCGGCGGACATCTGTTCGTAAACGTGGCCGCCCCGCAGGGGGAACTGCGCGCGGAGGTGCTGGATGGCGAGGGCAAGGTCATCGCGCCCTTCACCAGCGCAAACTGCAAGGCCATCAGGCATGCTGACAGCACCAAGACAGAGCTTGCCTGGGAAGGCGGCGCTGACTTGTCCGCACTGGCGGGTCGGGCGGTGAAGCTGCGCTTCAGCCTGACCAACGGGAGCTTTTATGCGTTTTGGGTCAGTCCTGACGCGAATGGGGCGAGCCACGGCTATGTCGGCGCGGGCGGACCGGGGTTTACCGGGGCGACTGACACGACGGGAAGGTAGCCTGGGAGGCCCAAGCGGCAGGATGCCGCTTCCACTTTGAAATCCACTCCGGCGCGCTATGCTGCCACCCCATCCATGAGTCTTCCGCGCATTGCCATCACCATGGGCGACCCTGCCGGGGTCGGCCCGGAAATCTGCCTGCACCTGCTGGCGAATGAATCGATTCGCGAGGTGTGCGTGCCGATCATTTTCGGGGATGCGCACACGCTGTTCCGCTGCTCGCAGCAAGTAGGCCTGCCTGCGCCGAAGCGCTTTATCACGGAAAGCGAATGGTCCGCGACAGCTCACGACATCCAGGAGCCGGCGGTGCTGGATGTGGCAGGGTTTGACAGCACGGAATTCGAGCCGGGCCTGGTGAGCGCAAAGACAGGCGCGGCAGCCTATCGGTATGTCGAAAAAGGCATCGCGGCGGCGCTGGCGAACGAGGTCCAGGCCGTTTCCACAGCGCCGCTGAACAAGGAGGCGATGCGCGCGGCGGGCATCCTGTTCCCAGGACACACCGAAATTTTTGCCGCCAAAACGAACGCAGCGCGCTCCTGCATGCTGCAATACAGCGAGGAAGTGCGGGCGAGCTTTGTCACGGTGCACTGCGGTTACCATGAAGTGCCGGGTCTGCTCACGGTGAAACGCATTCTCGATGTGATTGAGCTGACCGCCGAGGCGATGCTCCGCATTCGCGGCACGAAGCCACGGCTGGGGGTGCTGGGGCTCAATCCGCACGCCGGTGAGCACGGGCTGTTCGGCAACCGTGAGGAGGAGCGCTTCATCATTCCTGCGATGGAGGCGGCGCGGGCGAAGGGCATCGAGGTGGAGGGGCCCATCCCGCCTGACACGGCCTTTCTGCCGGCGCGCCGCCGCAGTACCGATGCCTTCATCTGCATGTACCATGACCAGGGGCACATCCCGCTGAAAGCCCTGGCTTTCGACAACGCCGTGAACACCACCCTGGGACTGCCCATGATCCGCACCAGCGTGGACCATGGCACGGCCTGCGATATCGCCTGGCAGGGCAAGGCCAGCCCAAACAGCCTGTTCGAAGCGGTTAAAATGGCGGCCAAACTGTGTGAGCCGGTCGCGGAGTGACTGCGTCTTTGCACAAAGAAGACACAAACAAACGCAACCCGGCACGAAGGCTGCGATGTAGTCTATCAGACGCATGACACGCCACGACACACTGCTCCACTGGGTTAATGAAATGAAGTTGCTCTGCCAGCCGGATTCGGTCCGCTGGTGCGATGGCTCCGAGGCCGAATACGAGGAGATGTGCGCGCTGCTGGTGCGCAGCGGCACCTTCCGCAAGCTGGACGAAGAGAAGCGGCCCAACTGCTACCTCGCCTGTTCCGATCCCAATGACGTGGCACGGGTGGAGGACCGCACCTTCATCTGCTCACAGCGCAAGGTGGATGCCGGGCCGACCAACAACTGGATGGCTCCGGCGGAGATGAAGGACAAGCTGCGGACTGTCTTCTCAGGCTGCATGAAGGGCCGCACGATGTATGTGGTGCCGTTCTGCATGGGGCCGCTGGGCTCGCCGTTTTCGGTGATTGGCGTGGAGATCACGGACTCGCCGTACGTGGTGGCGAACATGAAGATCATGACGCGCATGGGGCGCGCAGTGCTCGACCAGCTGGGCGATGGCGGGGAATTCGTACCCTGTCTGCACAGCGTGGGCAAGCCGCTGGCCGAGGGCGCGAAGGACGTGCCCTGGCCGTGCAGCAAAACCAAGTACATCGTCCACTTCCCCGAGGAACGTTCGATCTGGAGCTACGGCAGCGGCTATGGCGGCAACGCCCTGCTGGGCAAGAAATGCCTCGCCCTGCGCATCGCCAGCGTGATGGGCCGCGACGAAGGCTGGATGGCCGAGCACATGCTGATCAGCGGCGTGCAGTCGCCCGATGGCCGGAAAACTTATGTGGCGGCGGCCTTCCCCAGCGCCTGCGGCAAGACCAATTTTGCCATGCTGGTGCCCCCTCCTGCCTATCAGGGCTGGAAGGTGACGACCGTGGGCGACGACATCGCCTGGCTGCGCCCGGGCAGTGATGGCCGCCTGTGGGCCACCAACCCGGAGGCGGGCTACTTCGGCGTGGCGCCGGGCACCTCCTGGCAGAGCAACCCCAACGCGATGGCTGCCTGCAAATCGAACACGATCTTCACCAATGTGGCGCTGACCGATGACGGCGACGTGTGGTGGGAGGGCATGACTGAGGAACTGCCGGCCCATCTCATCGACTGGCGTGGTGAGGACTGGACGCCGGGCTGCGGCCGGCTCGCGGCGCACCCAAACAGCCGGTTCACTGCGCCCGCGTATCAGTGCCCGACGATTGATCCCGACTGGGAGCGTCCCGAAGGCGTGCCGATTGATGCCCTCATCTTCGGCGGGCGTCGCGCCACCACGATGCCGCTGGTCTTCCAGGCATTCAACTGGGTCCACGGCGTGTTCCTGGGTGCCAACATGGGCAGCGAGACCACCGCCGCCGCCGTGGGCGCTGTGGGCAAGGTGCGCCGTGACCCGATGGCGATGCTGCCCTTCTGCGGCTACAACATGGGCGCCTACTTCTCGCACTGGCTGGGCATGCGCCGCCGGGTGAAGGACCTGCCCCGCGTGTTCCATGTGAACTGGTTCCGCAAGGACGCCGAGGGCAAGTTCCTCTGGCCCGGCTTCGGCGAAAACATGCGCGTGCTGGAATGGATCGTGAAACGCTGCCGCGGCGAGGCGCGGGGTCACGAGACGGAGCTGGGCTGGATGCCCCGTTACGTGGAAATGACCTGGAAAGGCCTGGACGGCTTTGGTCCCGATGAGTTTGACAAGGTGATGCACGTGGATCCGAAGGAAAGTCGCCAGGAGGTCCTCTCCACGGAGGAGCTCTACATCGAGCTCTACGACCATTTGCCCAAGGAAATGGTGTTCCAACGCGAGCTGCTGGTGGGGCGGATTTGAGGAAATAGCGGGAAGGGGCAGCCCTGCCCCGCGGAATTTGCAGCCTGCGTGAGAGGGGCAGAGATGCCCCTTCCACTTTCCTTCAGTCACGGCGATCATCCTCGGGGCTCGCGGGTGGCACCATGCCCGGCCATCGGCTTGCAAGGGCTGATTTCCTTCGAACATCCTCGAACCCGCTGTGTCAAATTGAGCTCGTTTGACCCGCCAGGGAGGACCACGTTTGGGAGCCCCAACTGTCAGGAAACCTTAACCACCATGGCCAGCAAACACGGAAGTGATTGATCAAAAGCCTCAAATTCTGTTATGCTAAGCGACATTTTTTAAAAAACGCGGGAAGGCATGGATTGGATCAAGACAACATGGACGATGGCAGCGGGTCTTGTGACCGCGGCCGGGACCGTATTTGCTCAGACACCGGCACCGGTGTCTCCCACCGCCGCATTGAGCGGATTGTCTGGCGCGCGGCAGCAGGCCAGCCTGCCGCGGGTGTTCGCCCCCACCATGCCGCGCACGACCTACTCGCGGTATCCATGGAAGACCGAAATTGCGGCCACGGTGTTCTGGATCGGCGAGGAGTCCTCGGCCAACAATCCGACGCCGAACAACAAGAGTTCCTGGGACATGAACTGGGTGCAGAGCTATGGCGGGTTCGACACGCCCGACGCCACCAAGCGCGCGGTGAACTACACGCCCCTCAACTTCATTCCCAAGCAAAACCCCTTCTATCTGGCGTTGCCCTACAATGACGTGATCGATTCGAGCACGACCAAAGCCGAAGCACGCAGCCGCATCCCCTGGTTTAACCAGCGCTTCACCCGGCCTGGCAAATCCGTGGTGGAGGGTCAATGGGTGGCGATCCAATTTGGCAATCGGGTGTGCTATGCGCAGTGGGAGGACTGTGGCCCGTTCGTCACCGACGACGTCGAATACGTGTTCGGCAACGCCCGCCCAAAAAACACCCAGAACCACGGTGCTGGCATTGATGTGTCGCCCGCAGTGCGGGACTACCTGGGGCTGGCGATGAACACCAAGGTGAACTGGCGTTTCGTCGATTACAGTGAAATCCCCGACGGCCCCTGGCGCACCTTTGGCAGCAACAACCCCTTTGTGCGCGCTCGCGCCAACTCGGTGAACAACGAAAGAAACGCGATCGCCTCGCGCCTGGAAGAGCTGCGCCGGATGCGCGACGAGGCTTTCCAGAAGACCGGTAACTCACAGTACCAGAACCGGTAGGGGCGGAGGCCGGGGCGGCAATGACTAATGACTAATGACTAATGACGAATGCCCGGGCGCTACGGAAGTGACGAACTGCGACGCTTAATGTGATTTCGCCATTCGTAATTCGTCATTGCCGTCACGGCACCCGCGTAATGGACAGGTCATCAATGAAGAACGCGACTTTTTCGCGTGCATCGCTGACCAGGCCCAGCCAGTCCAGGGACTGCCAGCCTTGCTTGGTGGGCAGGTCGTGAAACTCCTTCACACCGCCGTCCGGTTGCGTCACTTTGATGCGCCACTTGCCCGCCTTTTCGCCCAGCGCGGCCGTGATTTCAAACTTCACCCAGGCGTTCGGTGCGAGGTCGAGCACGGGCTTGCCATGATTCAGGGACAGCTTGCCGTCCTGCACATGGATGGAGGGGCCGGTGAGATAGGGCTGGCCTTCGTTGCGCCATTCGTGTGAGAAGATGACGCCGGGCTCGAAACGAAACGCGAAGGCGCAGGTGACCGTGCCGTCCTTGTACTTGGGCTTGATGATCAGATGCGGATCAAAGGTCTTGTCCAGGTTCGGCGCATCCAGGAACTTCAGGCTGCGCCTGCCGCTGAGCGCCTGTTCTTCCGTGACTTCAATCTTGTCCCCCTTGTTTTCCCACTGAATCTCTGTCCGCGGCAGGGTGGGGAGGCCCAGGCTCATGAAGTCGAAGTTTTCGTTCAGACTGAATTCGGGCTGCGGCCAGGGCTTCGAACCTGCCTCCCAGTCGCGCAGCTTCAGCGACGCAGCGGCCTGCCGCCATGCGGCATCGCCATTGCGCACGCCCGCTTCGGCGGAATCGAAGGGTTTGAAGCCGAGATTGAGGGCCGGCGAGTTTTTCTTCAGCGTGAAATCACGCTTCTTTGCATCCACGAAAAGCGGATCCTCCACCATGCTGCCGTCATCGCGACCGGTCCTCTTCTGCCAGCCGGCGAGATCGGTGTCGATGAACGTCACAGGCAGACCGGCGGCGTTCCAGTACAGGTTGTTGTGCATCTCGAAGGTGCCGGGCTCCCAGTTGTGCCAGGAACCGTCGAGCAGCTTCGGCTCCGCGTAGTAAACGATGTTGTGCTCAAAGGCAAAACTCGCGTGCTTCTCCGGCCGCGAACGCTGGATCTGGGCGAACTGGCCGAAGGCGAAGATGTTGTTGCTGATCTGGTTCCACTTGCCGTAGTGCTGATGGAAGCCGGCGTTCGTGGTGTCATGCACCAGGTTGTTTTCCATGGTCACTCCCGTGCTGCCCTCATCCGTGTAAAGACCCCAGCCACCGTAGCGGAATCCGGCCACGTGATGCACGTGGTTGTGATTCACGGTGGTGCCCTCCGCCCGGCCCAGCAGATAGACGCCGCCCATGTCGCTGAGCACGCCCCAGCCGAGGTGATGAATGTGATTGTAGTCGATGCGGTTGCGCTTGGACGGGCTGTAACTGTAACCCCAGACCCAGCCCGCGCTGATGCCCGTGTAGTAGAAGTCGCCGATGTCGTTGTGCGTGATCTCGCAGTCGCTTGCGTGGGTGAGCAGCACGCCGCAGGCGCTGGGAAAAATGCGGCCGCCCTGCTGGATGATGCAGTCATCCACCCGGACATGGGAGGTGATGCCGTCCGGTGCTGGCATCTTGGTGGTGCCGATGTACACACCCCCGCCGCCCAGGTCATCCAGGCGGCAATGCTCGGCGGAGCAGTCGTGGCAGCCGTCCTTGAACCAGAAGGCGTACTCCCCCACCCCGGACACCTCGCAGGCGCGGAAGCCGATGCCGGTGGCCTGCTCGATCTCGATCGCGGCACCAATGCCCGCAGCGGCCTGGGTGTCATGGTAGCCGTCCGGTGGCGTGGCCACGTTGGCGTGCTGAAAGCTCAGGCCGTGAAAGGCGATGTCGCGGACCTTGGCCCCGGTTTTTAAGTCTCCACGCAGAATGATGAACTGGTTCGCCACCGGCGCGAAGACTTCGGCCTGCACCATGTCCTCACCGGGCAGGGGCATGTAGAGAACCACACCCGCCGCCTTGTCCAGGAACCACTCTCCGGGCGCATCCAGGGCCGCACGGAAGTTCTCGACGTAGTAGCGCTGGTCCGGCTCGAACTGCACAAATGGATACCGGCTCCTGCCCTTGATCAGCACCGAGCGCGAGTGCTCGTGCAAGTCCTTGATCCGGCAGGCGCCGGCGGCCCATGTGTGCATCACGTGCAGCACCACGTCATCGCGCTCCGCCTTGGGGATGGCATTGAGCAGGGCGAAGTCCGCAGGGCGCACGACGAAGGCCGTGAAGGAGGTGTCTTTCACACCTGGAAACACATCGCCCCCCGCCTGCGAATACATGTTTAGGAAGCCCACATTGGGCGTCCGCGCCCGCGTCGCGCGCCGGCCATTCACCCAAAGTTGCTCAAAGACCATGCCCTTCGGCACCGCCGCCTGCCACAGCCCGCCTTGAATGGGCTTCCAGCCGCTGAGGCGCTTGCCGGCGTCGATCACCGGTTTAGCGCCGGGCTGGGCTTCATAAAGGATCGGCGCACGGTCCATGCCCGAATCCTCCGGCCCAAAGGAGACCGGCTCAGTGATTTCATAGCGTCCGCTCGCGAATTGCACTCGGATGAGGGCCTCTGGATGCGCTGCCCTCTGCTGGCGCACCGCGTCACGCGCCTGGGCCAGAGTTTGAACCGGAGCGCCAGGCGACACAGCGATGATAACCTCCGCAGCATGCGCGGAAGCGAGGGCAACAAAGAGAAGCGGCAGGATCAAACGCATGCGCTGGTGTAATGCCGCCAGCGGGATGCTGCAAGATTCAAGGTGGGAATGCGGTGGGGCGCCCACGTCTCGTCTGGGTGCGGATGTGGGGAGATGGCTGGAGAACCTGCCGTTGTTTGACAATCTTTGGCTCAATACTTTTTTGACCGGCGCACGGTCTGGGATTGACGCATGGAGGACTTTTTGGCTAGTCTGTGTCGTGCAGCGTGCGGATGTTTTAAACATTGTCGCTCCGCTGCTGTCCAACCCCTTCGTCACCACCATGCGTCATATGAAAATCCGTTCCACCCCGCTTTCACAGCGAGCGTTCACCCTCATCGAAATGCTTGTCGTCATCGGCATCATCGCCATTCTTGCTGGCATTTCGTTTCCTGCCATCACCGGGGTGATGAGGAAGGCGAAGAAGGTGAAGGCGCAGGCGGCCCTGAAGGACATCACGCTGGGCATCAAAAACTATCAGGTCGAATACAACCGCTATCCGCTGCCTCCCGGGCATGTCAGCGAGGAGCCCATTCCCTTGAGCGAAGGTGCCACGATCCTGAAGGTCCTGCTGGGCCAGAATGAGCAGAAAATGAATCCGCGCGAGATCACGTACATCGAGCCGCCAATCGCCAAGGACGGGGCGGGCGGACTTTCCGGCACCGAGGGCAATTACGCGTTCAATGACCCCTGGGGCAAACCCTACCTGATCATTCTGGACGCGAACTATGACAACAAGATCGCGAACCCGGATCTCAAGAACGAAGATGCCACGATCTCTGCCAAGGCCTCGCCCTTCCTGGTGATCGGAGTCGCCGGCCTGAGCTTTGGCGAGGACAAAAAGCAGAACACGAAGGATGACGTGGTGTCCTGGCGCAATTGAGTTGACCCGGCCCTGAAGCAGCGGGCCGGTCTGTTTTCCAAACCCACAAAAAGGCGGCCCTCACCGGCCGCCTTTTTCGTGGCTGTGTCACGGCTGCCATCACGCCCCGGGCCATCCCTCCAGAATGCAACAGCAGCCCCTGCGCGCGCGTATGGTTTTCCATGTCCTTGCGTTCTCTGACCTGCGGCCTCTTCATTCTCAGCACTCTCGGCACCCGGGCGGATTCGACGCTGCCCGCGATGCGGGTGCTGCGCGATGAATGCATCGGCTGCCACAAGCCCGGCAAAGCCAAGGGCGGGCTGATCCTCAACACACATGAAAAGATGCTCAAGGGCGGCGACAACGGTCCTTCCGTGATCGCCGGGAAAGGCCGGGACAGCCTCCTCTTCCAGGTGCTGGCCAAGGGCAACGATCCCCACATGCCCCCCAAGAAGCAGCTCGACCCCGCAGCGCTGGCGGCCGTGGAGGCATGGATCAATGAGGGGGCGGTGTGGAATGCCAGTGTCTTCGATGAAGTGCCTGCGGTGCAGCCCGTGTCCCTCACCGCCATGCCAGCGAGCTACCAGCCCGTCCTCGCCATCGCTTTATCGCCTGATGAAAAGCAGTTGGCGGTCGCGCGCGCAAACACCCTCTGCGTATACGACCTTGCAAAGCCCGGCAGGCCCCTGGACCAGCATCTCAGCGGCCACACTGAAGCGATTCAAAGTGTCGCCTGGAGCCCGGATGGCAAATGGCTCGCCACCGGCGGTTTCCGCTGCCTCAAAATCTGGGATGTAAGCACCTGGCGCGAGGTGAAAAACTTGAGTGGCTCCCTCGTCGGCAACGTAACCGCCCTCGCGTTTGCACTGGACAACACCACCCTCTTTGCCGCCGACGGACAGCCGGGCGTGAGTGGCTTCATCCATCGCATCGCCTTTGAAGAGGGTAAAATCACCGCCACCTGGAAGGCGCACGAGGACACGATCTATGGCCTGCGCCTCTCGCCCGATGGCAAGTCCCTCGTCAGCGGTGCGGCGGACAAGCTGGCCAGGCTGTGGAACGTAGCGGATGGCAAGCTCGTCGCCTTCTACGAAGGCCACACCAACCATGTGCTCGCGGTGGCCTTCAACAAGGACGCGACCCAGCTCGCCACAGCCGGCGCCGACAAGGAAGTCAAGGTCTGGGGCGTCAAGAGCCGCGAGCAGGATGTCACGCTCGGTGACAAAAAGGTGGTCTATACCGCCCTCGCCTGGACTCCGGACGGCGCGGCGCTGGTGAGTACCACGGAAAAAGGCGGCGGCAGCATCTATCGCGACCTCGTGAAGCACACCGGCGATCAGCGCAGCGAGACCGCAAAGGAGCGCAAACTCGAGAGCGTGAACCAGATGCTCTACAGCGTGGCTATCACCAAGGATGCCAAGACCATCTTCGCCGGCGCCCATGACGGCACCGTCTATGTATGGGACGACAATGGCAAAAACGTGGGGAAGATCGTCGAGCGTTAAAAGAGCACTGTGGCGTTGCTGAACACCGCTGGCAGCGCCCCTCAGCGTGCGCAGTTGAGGAAACGGCCAGCACGGCAACGAGAAATCGGGCTTTCATTGAGCCTGGAAGGGGGTTGTCTTGGCATTTGCCTCCTTGCGAGGCAAAACGAGGTTCGACAGCCTCCCTCCCCGTTTTCAGCAAAAGCCAGAATTTTCAGCTCGTCACCATGACCCACGCCGAACTCATCGCCATCGAGAGGCAGCACCTCTGGCACCCATTCACGCCCATGCGCGACTGGTGTGCGGAAACCCATGAACCGCTCATGTTGCTGGAAGGCTCCGGCTGCACGCTGCGCGATCAGCATGGGCGCGAGTATCTTGACGGCAATGCCTCCATCTGGACCAATGTCCATGGGCACGCCCACCCCACCATCAATGCCGCCATCACGGCGCAACTCCAGCGTGTGGCCCACACCTCCTTCCTGGGATTCACTCATCCGCCCGCCATCCAGCTCGCCAAGGCCCTGGTGGACCTGTTCCCCGGCAACAAGCTGAGCCGCGTCTTTTACTCTGACAATGGTTCCACCGCCATCGAGGCCGCCGCGCGCATGGCCATGCAGTACTGGCAGCAGAATGACAGGCCTGGGCGCGACACCCTGCTGAGCTTTGACCGCGCCTATCATGGCGACACCCTCGGTGCCGCCAGCCTCGGCGGCCTGCCCGTGTTCAAGGGCAGTGGCAACGACTTCGGTTACCGGGTGGTATGCGTGCCCTCCATGGAAGCCCTGCAAGCCCTGCCGGAACAAACCATCTCAAAGCTCGCCGCCGTGGTCATCGAGCCGCTCATTCAAGGGGCTGCTGGCATGCGCACCTGGCCTCCCGGCATGCTGAGAGAGCTTGATGCCTGGTGCCGCGAGCACGACATCTTCCTCATTCTCGATGAGGTCATGACCGGCTTTGGCCGCACCGGCAAGATGTTCGCCTGTGAGCATGAAGGCGTGGTGCCCGATTTCATCGCCTGCGCCAAAGGCCTGTCAGGCGGATACCTGCCCCTCGCCGCCACACTGACCACCGAGCGCGTGTTTGCAGGCTTCCTCGGCGTTGGCCAGACCTTCTATTATGGCCACAGTTTCACCGGCAACCAGCTAGGCTGCGCCGCAGCGCTGGCGAGCCTCCAGGTCTTCAAGGACGAGCAGGTCCTGGAACATCTCCCCGCCAAAATCCAAACCTTCACCCGCCTCCTCGACGCCCTGCGCGACCACCCCCACGTGCTCGGCATCCGCCAATGCGGACTGGTGGCCGGGATCGAAATTTGCCGCCACCGTTCCCCGCTCGCCGAGTACGACCCCGCCGAACACATGGGCGCTCAAGTCTGCCTTGCCGCCCGGGCCCATGGCCTGCTCACACGTCCCGTCGTCAACACGCTCGTGCTTATGCCGCCGCTGTGTGTGACGGAGTACCAACTTGGGCGGATGATCACTGCCCTTCAACAATCCATCGATGAGGTGTGTCACGCGGCACCCACAGCGTGATCGCTTCGCAACTGACCAGCCTTTTGAGCGTGCTCACAATCCCGCCCGATAAGGCTTTCCGGTTCGATGCGCCCGTATCGAAAAAGCGATACTGACCAAGAAGCGGAAAGCCTTGTGGGGCCGGGATCAATCGCGGTCCCCGAGACTAAGATGCCTCGTTCGCCTTCAAAATCTGTCCCAGCACGTAGGGCAGGATGCCGCCGGCGCGGTAGTAGTCGATTTCGATGGGGGTGTCGATGCGCACGATGACGGGGATGTTGAACGCTTCGCCGCCGGCGGGCTTCACCACCAGGGTGGCTTCGCTCATGGGCTTCAGGTCGTTGCTGACACCGACGAGATCGAAGGTCGCATCGGTGAGGCCCTTCACCTTGTCATAGTCCGCCTTGTCCTTGAAATTGCAGGGCAGTACGCCCATGCCGACGAGGTTGGAGCGGTGGATGCGCTCGAACGACTTGGTGATCACGGCTTTGATGCCGAGAAGGGTGGTGCCCTTGGCCGCCCAGTCGCGGGAGCTGCCCATGCCATAATCTTCACCGCCGATGACGATGAGCGGCGTGCCGGTGGTCTTGTAGCTCTCCGCCGCATTGTAGATGGGCAGGGCCTCGCCGTTGACCGTGGTCACCCCACCTTCAGTGCCGGGCACCATGAGGTTCTTGATGCGCACATTGGCAAAGGTGCCGCGGGTCATCACCCGGTCATTGCCGCGGCGGCTGCCGTAGCTGTTGAAGTCGGCTTCGGTGACGTCGTGTTCCAGCAAGTACTTGCCTGCCGGGCTGGTCTTCTTGAAGCTGCCAGCTGGGCTGATGTGGTCGGTCGTGACACTGTCCCCAAAGATGCCGAGCGCACGCGCACCCTTGATCTCGTGGATGTCGCCAGGGGTGAGGCTGAACTTCTCGAAGAACGGCGGCTCCTGAATGTAGGTGCTGTCGCGGTCCCATTCATACACGTGGCCGGTGCTGCCTTCGACCTCGTTCCATTTGGGATTCTGGTCGGCGAAGCCAGTGTAGAGGCGCTGGAACACATCGGGCTTCAATGAGGCGGCCATCGCATCCGCGATCTCCTGGCTGGTGGGCCAGATGTCGGCAAGGAAAACGGGATGCCCGTCGCTGCCAAGACCGAGGGAATCGGTCGTGAGGTCGATATCGACAGTGCCCGCGATGGCGAAAGCCACCACCAGGGGGGGAGACATGAGGAAGTTCGCCTTAATGCTCTGATGCACGCGCGCCTCGAAGTTGCGGTTTCCGGAGAGCACCGAGGCGGCAATGATGTCCTCGCTGCGGACGACGTCTTCGATGCCCTTGTCGAGCGGGCCGGAGTTGCCGATGCAGGTGGTGCAGCCATAGCCCACGGTTTGGAAACCGAGCTTGTCGAGTTCCGCCTGCAGGCCGGTCTTGTTGAGATAATCGGTCACCACGCGGCTGCCTGGGCCGAGGCTGGTTTTGATGCTCGGCTTCACGGTGAGACCGCGTTCATTGGCCTTCTTCGCCAGCAGGCCGGCGGCGAGCATCACGCTGGGATTAGAAGTGTTGGTGCAGCTCGTGATGGCGGCGATGAGCACGCTGCCGTGAGTGATCGTGTCGGTGACGCCGTTCTTGGAGTCCACCGTCACTTCCCACAGCGGGTAGCCGGGAACCTCGTCCGTTGTAGTCACTACGCCGACTTCCGCGCCAAAGGCACTGACGCCTTCCGCTTCGTCTTGGGCGGCAGGCTGTCCTTCCACAGGCTCCGTCGATCCGGCGACAGGTGCTTTGCCATAGCCATCAGGCGCGGGCGCGGCCAGGAGTTCATTCCACTTGGTCTTCAGGGCATCGAGGTCAATGCGGTCCTGGGGGCGCTTCGGTCCAGCCACCCCTGGCTTCACGCTGGAAAGGTCAAGATCAACCACCTGGGTGAACTCAATCGCGTCGCGGTCTGCGGGGATGCCCCACAGGCCCTGGGCCTTGTAGTAATTCTCCACCGTCTTGCACAGCTCTTCAGTGCGGCCCGTGCCGCGCAGGTAGGCCACGGTTTCTTCGTCGATGCCAAAGAATCCCATCGTCGCGCCATACTCAGGGGCCATGTTGGCAATGGTGGCGCGATCCGGCACGGCCAGCGCCTTCGCACCTGGACCGTAAAACTCCACGAACTTGCCCACGACCTTGGTCTTGCGCAGCACTTCGGTCACCCGCAGGACCAGATCCGTCGCGGTCACGCCCGGGGCGAGATCACCGCTGAGATAAACGCCCACCACTTCAGGCACCAGGAAGGTCACCGGCTGGCCCAGCATGCCCGCTTCCGCTTCGATGCCGCCCACGCCCCAGCCCACGACGCCGAGCCCGTTGATCATCGTGGTGTGCGAGTCCGTGCCCACGAGCGTGTCCGGATAGAAAGTGCCGTTCTTTTCCAGCACGCCCTTCGCCAGGTACTCAAGATTGACCTGATGCACGATACCGATGCCCGGAGGCACCACCTTGAAGGTGTCGAAAGCCTGCTCACCCCACTTGAGGAACTCGTAGCGCTCCTTGTTGCGATGGAATTCCAGGTCGAGATTGCGCTCCAGCGAGGTGCTGGTGCCCGCGTAATCGACCTGAACGCTGTGATCGACCACCAAATCGACCGGCACCAGGGGCTCGATCATCTTGGCGTCCTTGCCCATGCCATTCACCGCGCTGCGCATGGCCGCCAGATCCACCAGCAGAGGCACGCCGGTGAAGTCCTGCAAGACAATGCGCGCCACCACGAACGGGATTTCATAGTCGCCCGGAGCCTTGGCATTCCATTTCGCCAGGTTTTTCACATCCGCCTCAGTGACCTTCTTGCCGTCGCAATTGCGGGCCAGGGCCTCAAGGACAATGCGGATCGACACCGGCAGCCGGTCGAGGTTCGGGGCAATCCCGGCGTCTTTAAGCGCTGGAAGCGAGCAGAACTTGCCGGTAGAACCGGAACCAGTGACGAACGTGCGGTTGGTGTCGAGGGCCATAAAAGGTGGGGATCGGGGGTGGGGACGCGAAGCTAGCGCGATGCCCTGAGCCTTCAATGCGTTTTAGTGCGCAAGTCAATCATCCGGTTCCAAAAAGGCAACGGCCAGCCATTGACACCGGGTACCGGCCACCTCTGGAAGACTGCCGCAAGCCGCGTTTTTCTGGTTTGCCTCCGGCTCCCTACTGCGTGGCGAATTTCGTCAGCAGCCCGCGCTTTTTGGTCAGGCGCAGCATGGCCATGAAGATCCAGCCGGCGACACCCATGAACACGACATTCAAGAGCGTGGCGTTGGCGAAGGACTGCCAGTTGAAGGTGCCCTTCTGCATGACCTCGCGCATGCCTTCAAACACATGGGTGGTGGGCAGCGCCAGGGCCACCTTTTGCAGCCATTCAGGGCGGATCGCACCCACTGGGTAAAACACCGCGCTGATGGGCTGGATGAAGAACGGCACGGCCCATGCGAGCGACTCCGCCGCCTGGCCCCAGCGCAGGATCAGCGCGGTGGAGATCATGCCCAGCGCCCAGCCGCTGATCAGCAGGTTCACGAAAAACGGCAGCAGCGGCCAGCCCAGCGTCAGAATGTTGAACTGGTAAAGGGACAGGGCCACCAGGCACATGATCACCACCGTGACGCAAATGCGCAGGATGCCCACGCAGAAGGTGGCAATGAGATACTCGGACGTGCGCACAGGAGCGACGAAGATGTTGAGCAGGTTGCGCGTCCACACGTCTTCCAGAAACGAGACGGCCACGCCTTGCTGGGCGCGGAACACCACATCCCACAGGATCATCGCGCCGAGCAGGAAGCTGATCATGTGCGAGAAGCCGGTGCCGGCGTTCTCCTTGATGTAGATGGTCAGGTAACCCCAGATAAGCAGGTCCACCATGGGCCAGAAGACAAGCTCCACCAGACGCATCGGCGTGCGGGTATAGAGAAAAATGTAGCGCATGACGAGCGCGCTGATGATGCGGAAATTCATGGCTTATTCTTCGATGTCACCCGTGCGGGCGATCTTGATAAAGACGTCTTCGAGCGAGCTTTGCTCCGATTTCGAGACAATGTCCTGCGGCGTGCCCTCGGTCACGACCTTGCCCTTGTGCAGGAAGATCACGCGGTCGCAGACCTCCTCGATGTCCTTCATGTTGTGGGAGGTGTAAAGAATGGCAATGCCCCGCTCCTTCTGCACCCGCTGAATGACCTTGCGAACCTTGTCCGCGATATCCGGATCGAGGCTGGCGGTGGGCTCATCAAGCAGCAGCAGCTCGGGATCGTTAAGCATGGCCTTGCACAGGTTCAGCCGGGTGGATTCACCGGCGGAGAGCTGGCCGGTCACCCGCTTGCGCAGGTCGCCGATTTCCAGCAGTTCCAGCAGTTCCGTGATCTTCTGCTTCGCATTCGGCACGCCATAAATGCGCGCAAATACGGCCAGGTTCTGCCACACGTACAGGTTGCCCGGCAGCGCGGTGTAAGCGCTGGAGAAATTCACCCGCTTGAGGATTTCAATCCGATGCTTCGCCAGATCCTTGCCAAACACCTGGATGCTCCCGGAGGTCGGCGTGGTAAGGCCCAGCAGCATGTTCATCGCCGTGGTCTTGCCGGCGCCGTTCGCGCCCAGCAGACCGAGCACTTCGCCCTTGTGCAGAGTGAAGCTGAACTTGTCCAGCACAGTCACCCCGTCGAACTCACGAGTGAGCTCACGGGCTTCAAGGACAGTCTCAGGGGCGGCGGCGGACATCGGGCGCGCAATGAACGCGCAACCACGCAGTGTGCAAGAATGAAGCCGAATCGTTTTGCTACAGCAGCGTCAGCGGGTTTTGCCGTGTTTGCAGCGGGAAGGTGACGCGCCGGCCGCTGAGCCGGTGGGATTCAAACACCGCGCTGATCATCTCAATAGTGCTGCGGGCGGCATAAGCGCTGCACAGGGGCTGGCGGTTCGTCCGAATCGCCGCGATGAGATCCAGTCCGCTGGTGGTGTGGGCCATCACCTGCTTGTTCAGGTCTTCGACGGGCTCCGCCTTGCCGATACCCGCCGTGCTGACAGGCGTCCACGCCCGGGGTTCTTTGACCGGGCCAAAGGGATTCAGCGGCAGGAAGTGCGCCATGGGATCGCCATCCATGCGCAGGTCAATGATGCCCTTGTTGCCAATGATCTGAACGCCAAAACTTGCCTCCTTCACGCCTGCATCGTGAACCGAATCGAAGAACACCGGCACCCCGGATTCCATTTCATAGCGGGCATGCACCTCGTTGCCGGCGAGCGGACCGATGCCCTCGTCGCCTTCCTTCACATCCGCCTTGGTGACGAGGCGACGATCCTGCAGCACAGTCGCGGAGCAGGACACGGGTTTGCCCGCAAAATAAATGCACAAGTTGAACAAGTGCGCGCCCAGCACCCACATGTCGAGCGAGCCACCGCGCCGGTCCTCCTTGCCGCGCGCACGCAGTTCGAGCACCTGGCCCACCGCACCGTCCTTGAGCAGTTGCTGGATCACCGGCAGCACCGGGTTGTAACGGTTGCGATGGGCGATGGCGATCTTGGTGCCCGTCTTTTCAGCGGCGGCGATGATTTCATCCGCTTCCGCAAGCGAGCGGCAAAACGGTTTTTCAGAGTAAATGCCCCGCGCACCCGCCTGAATGGCGGCCAGGAACATGTCCCGGTGCTGGTCAATGTGGCGCGGCCCGATGGCCACAATATCAGGCTTCATTTCGGCCAGCATCGCCTGATAATCCGCAAATCCCTTGCTGACCTTGAGTTTCTTCAATTCGGCGGCCAGTCCTTTGGCATCCGCATCGGCGATCGCCACCAGTTCGGTGTCAGGCAGGGCGGCCCACATGGTGTCAACGCCATGGCCGTAGTTCCCCCGTCCCGTATGGCCGATGAGACCGACGCGGAGTTTGGCGGGGACATCCGCGCCCTGGGTGGCAAGCGCAAGACTGGTGGCAGCGGTGGTGGTGATGAAGTGACGGCGGTTCATGAGGGTAACGATACAAAAGCGCATATTCACAGCCTGCCAGAACCAGAGAAATCCACTGGGAACGGCAGGTGCTTGCACACCGCGATCCCGGCGCGCCCGGTGGCGGACGAGGCGATGACGAAAAGCAGGGCGGCGCAGCGGTGCGGCATGGGGGTGATAACGCTAGGGCCGAAGCGAACATTCATGCCATTGGCGTGCCGGTCACCGTCCGGGCTTCCTTGCCCACCCCGCAAACTTGGGCGATTTCTTGAACTCTTGCTATACTGGTTCAATCAGGAACTCAGGTGAAACAACGAAGTGCGAAATCAAACAATAACGTAGTCAATTAAACCATTGACAACGCCTTGGCTTTTGGGTCTTCTGCGGCGGTCAGGCCCCCCATGTGGATGCGCTTATGAACTACAATAATTACCCTAAAGTACTGCTGGCCATTCTTTCTGGATCGATCATCGCAGGATGCGGCCCCGCGAAATACAATTTGGTCGACTCCAATGATAAAGAAGGCACAACCGTTCGCAGCGAGGGCAAGTGGGACTTTATGGACGCCGATCTAACGATCGTGAGCCCGCAAGGCACTATTACTGGAAAGGCAGACTCGAATGCCCACTCGATCACCAACACGCGAGTTCTTGAGGTAGTCGGAGGTAAGGCGAGCGTCACGGAGGTAACCCACGAAGAGGATGCCCTCAAGACCAAAGTGACCACGAACGGACAGACTCGAGAGACAGATCAGAAGCTTCCCCTTCAGGGCACTACTGTTATTCGTAAGCTCACTGACGGAATGTGGAAGCAACGCATCAAGGGAGCTGAGCCGACCGAGGAGCAGAAACGGCATCTCACTGATGTTTCGGCCACAAGCACCTCTCTTTTCCCAGATCATGCGGTCGCCGTGGGCGAGGTGTGGACAGTATTGCCAGAGAATTTCAAGGGGATCCTTGGCCCCAACCTACTCACATGTGAGGGAACCATGACCTGTACGTTCGTGCGTGTAGAGGAATTCGAAGGCCATAAGTATGCCGTGGTTTTGTCCGCATTGGACGGTCACGGAACCTTCCTGGATGACAAAAACTACGAAGAGACGATTACCATGAATGTTAAAGGCACGTTCTATCGGTCAATGTCCGCATTGGCCGGCAGCAGATCGGAATTGAGAGGCACGATGAAGACCGAAATAGTGGTTCCGCAGAATGGTCAGAAGTTAACGATGGTTGTCACTGGACCGGTCACCGTGACCGATACGAATACCATAACTCAATGACCCCCTCGATGTCCGGGTGTACCCAACACATCGGCTTGAGTGGGGCATGGAGGAGCGCGCAGACTTCATCTCCAACGGCGTCGTGGGGCCGAGTGGCCTGCCGCGCAGCGGCGGCAAGCGAACGGAAAGCCTACCTCCGGCGCCCGCCCTGCATGCGCGATTGCAATTCCTCCAGCACAGGCGCAAGCCGCCGCTTGCGCTGCTCGTCGCCCTGCTTGTAGTAGTCGCCCAGGCCGTGCTCGATGATGTTCTGGAAGACCTTGTCGTTTTCCTTCACGAGACCATCCAGGGCTTCGGTGTCGCGCCCGTTCTTGCGCATGGCGGCGGTCGAGTTGTTGAGCAGCTTGCGGCGCTCTTCGATGCTCATGGCCTGGAAAGACTTCATCACCGGCTGATATACCTGCTCCACCGTCCGGGCGATGAACCACTTCCGCTCGGCGTCAGTGAGATCCAAATAGAAGTCTTCCGTCGCGTTGCCGCCCTCCTCCCGCAGCCGTGTCTTCTGCGCGAAATCGAGCTTGTTGATGCCCGCCACGACGCGTTCCAGGAAGGCCTTGCGCTCCGCCGTGCCGGGCTTCCTGCCCTTCGTCCACGGCGCTTCCTTGACCAGCACCATGATCTTTTCCGGCGTGATGATGTATTCCTCCGTCACATGCATGACGAGCGCCACGCCGCTCCAGATAAGAACAAGGGCAATCAGGCTGGGAATGATGATGCCGGGTCTCATGCGTTCTTGCTGCCACGGCCCAGCTTGCGCTTCAAGATCGCCGTGAACTCATCCACCTCTTCGTTCTTGAGGAGCGAGTTCACACCAAAATAGACAGCCGCCGCCAGGCCGATGGTGCCGCCCAGCGTGATGACCTTGAGCACAATGCCCTGGTGCAAAAAGCCGGCGAGCACCGTCATTTTCGCACCGATGCACACCACGGACATGGCGGCGGCAGACACCACCAGCTTGATGAAGTTGACCGCCAGTTCACGGCCATTGATGCCATGAGCGATGTTGCGCATCACCAGCATGAGCAGGGAAAAATTGACCAGCGCGCTGAGACTGGTTCCCAGCGCGAGGTAGTCGATGCCCAGATGCCAGCGGTACACCGTGAAGTAGTTGCAACCGGCACTCACCAGCACGGCGGCCACGCTGACGAACAGCGGGACGTAGCGCCTGTTGATGGCATAGAAAGCGGGCTGGATGATGCGGATGCCGGAGAAGCACACCAGTCCCCAGGCATAGGTGCGCAGGGCGAGCGCCGCCTCCGCCGTGTCGGTCCCGGTCCAGTTGTGGCGTTGGTAAATGATGCCGATGATGGGCTCCGCCAGCAGTGCCATGCCGACCGCCGAGGGCAGGGTCATGAGAAACACCAGCTTCAATCCATGTGCCAGCGTGTCCTTGAATGCCGGAGTGATGCCGTCCGTCCCCAACCGCGCCATCGCCGGCAGCATGACCGTGCCGATCACCACTCCGAAGATGCCCAGCGGCAGTTGGATGAGCCGGAAAGCGGCATTCAACCAGATGCGCGGCCCGTTGGGCGAGCCGTCCGGTGCCATGATATAGGAGGCGTAGAACACGTTGATCAGCACGTTCACCTGGATCACGCTGCCAGAGATCACGGCAGGCCCCATGAGCTGAAGCACCTTGCGCACTCCAGCGTCGCGCCATTGGAAATCGAGCCCGAACCGGTAGCCGCTGCGCAACAAGGATGGAACCTGCACGGCGAGCTGTGCAAGGCCGCCCACCAGCACGCCAATGGCGAAGCCAAACAGCGACTTCCTGCCAAAGCCGGGATCGAACCACCATCCCAGCGTCGCGCCGCTCAGGATGGAAAAGATGTTGAAGAAGGTGGAGGCCATGGCCGGGATGCCAAAAACCTTGCGCGCATTCAGGATGCCCATGACCAGCGCCGCGATCGACACCAGCAGGATGAACGGGTACATGATCTCGGCGAGCTGGATCGTCAGCTCCACCTTGTCAGGATTGGACTTCACCCAGCCAGGGGAGATCGCCGGCACGATCCAGGGCGCCAGCAGCACCCCGGCCACAGACAGCAGCGACATGAACACCAGGGCGAGCGTCATCACCTTGCGCGCCAGCCTCCAGGCCGCCTCATCGCCTTCCGTCTTCATCGTCTGCGCGAACACCGTGATGAAAGCGGTGGACAGCGCTCCCTCCGCGAACAGGTCGCGCAGCATGTTCGGCAGCGCGAAGGCGGTGGTCAAAGCATCCCCCAGCACCCGCTTCGGACCGCCAAACAGTCCATTGAGGACCATTTCGCGGATGAGGCCGAGCACACGGCTGCTCATGACCGCCAATGACACGAGCCCCATCGTGCGCTTGCTCACGGTTTCACCCGTCTGCAGGCTGGCACCCCTGGCTTGAGTGGTGGTGGGAAGGGGAACGTCGGACATGAATTCGTGGCAACAGAAGAGACGAGATTTAAGCAGATGCAACCTCGGCCGTTCGACGCAGGACAACTGAGACCCTGCACAATGGCGAATGATCCTGCAGGCATAGACGCAATGTCGCTTCGGCATCCACCTCCCAGCCTAAAGGTGCCGGCGGCCATTCGTTCGCCTCTCGAAACAGCGAACGCAGCACTACCTTTCCACCTGGCCTTACCTGGGAGGCCAAGGTGGCCAGCAATGGCAGCAAATCCGCAGCGGGTGCAGTGTCGAGAATGTTGGAGGCGGCGACTAGATCGAAGTTCCGGCCTGCATTGGTTTGGTGCAGCAGTGCCTCGGACAGGGTCAAACGCTCGTCATTCTGCATGCTGGTATCAGGCCAGGTGCTGTCCCAGACATTGGAAACGTCTTCGAGACGAGCGCAAAGCATTCGCTGGAGCCAGGGACTTGGGTTGCCAGCCTGCGTAATGCATGCCGTTTCAAACCGGCGTCGCAGTCTCGCAACAACGTCTGCGGGTAGATGACGGCGGAAGGGTGATGGAAAGACCACGGTGATACCCACGCCAAGCAGCCACCAAGCCATGCGCCAGCGGCGAGATGTGAAGTGTCGGCCTAATACCACCACATCCGCCTGCTGCACACAGCGAGGAAACACCAGCGGAGCGATCCATCGCACCAGCCATCGCAAGCGAGAATCAATGATGCCAGTGACCATTTGGCGAGTGCCTTGTGCAGCATTGTTCAGCTTCCATCGCACCAACTCATGCTGCGCGAGATTTGGGTCGGCGGCAATGACCCGGGACGCTCCCGCCCGAAGCAGTTCAAAAGCCATGTCGCCGGCCGATAGCACGCACAGAACGCGACCGCCTTGCGGCAGAAGCGAGCACTCGATCCCAGGGTCCTCATGCATGTAGCCGAAAAGGGATCCCAAACGCGGCGCTGACCATGGTGAACTCATACTTCGGAGCTGAACCGTCCATTGATCCACACGGCGGCGGCAAACACGAAATTCATGGTCACCATTCCCATCGGATCAGGGATGTCTTTTGCCGCACTGAGCAGCCCCACGGTATTCATGCCGGCAAGCAGCAGAATTTGCATCCATGCCGCGCGCATGGGCATGAACGAGAATATCACCGCGAACGCGAGCAACGTTTCAAGCAGGCCAATACCGCCCAGAGCCACGGGCCCGAGATGTTCACCAAGAGCCTGTGCCACAATTCGCTGATGTCGTTCGTCCACGACAAGAAGCTTGTGCCACAGCCCTTGGTACAGCCACACCAGCGCGATTGCGCTACGCAACACCCAGCGTGCCTGCCGCGGTATCAGTTCTGCTGCAGTTGCCATAGAACCCATCCTAACCACGTGAGCCAGCTCCAGGCGAGGGTGAAAAGCAAATGAATGGTGGTTTCCAAGGGTTTACCCCACCAAAGTTCGCGACTGTAGCCAAACCATTGAATCACAAGCCGCAGCCCCCAGAAGATTGTAAATCCTGCCGTCACCCATGCAGCCAGCCGGGACCGCTCGAGGAGGGCTTCGGGTGCGAAAAGCAGCACGGCACCCATGAGTGCCAGCACCACCATGATGAACAGGGTATGTACCAGGAAGATCTGCTTGTTGATCGGTGACAAGCGAGCCAGTTCTTCCGACCAGTTGAAACGCCTGGGAAAAACAAAGTGCAACAAGCCCAGGGCGATCAGCCCTGCGCCGGTGAACTGCAGGCACAGGGTTGTGATCATGAGTTATTGGATTGAAGGCACCACACACTCAGCCACGGAGTCACCCGCTGCTCCACGTGTATTTGAAGACCGGCGCCCGTCCAGGCTCGCCGCCAGGCGGCGGAGGAGTGAAAATGCAGGAAGCCCGGACCAAAAGCCGCGAAATTGGCTGGATCGCGCACATGCTCTGCGAGCAGAACGCAGCCACCCGGCCGCAGCCCTTCACGCGCCCTCTGAAACAAAGCTTCACGCTCGACACTGCTGCGATACTCATGGGCGCTGAGCAGAAAACACACGACATCGAACGACGCAGGTTCCACCGGCCACCTTTCCGGCGCTCCCTGCAACGTGCCTGGCAAGGGTGGCCGAAAGGCACGGGCACGATGGATGCTGGTCTCCGTCAGGCGTACACTATCAAACAAATCAAGCGCGACTACCTCAGCCTCCGGCAACCAGGCTCGCAGCCGCATCGTGGATTCATCAAAGCCGCAGTGAACATTAAGCACGCGTTGCACCGATTGCTTGCCGATCATCGATGTCAGCCACGCGCCACGCGGCCAGTCAGATCGGTCATAAACTAGATGGGAGACGACCAGCGAGGCCAATAACCACCAGCAAGCGAACACCAGACCGACCAGAGTCAAGATTGAGAGCATCGGCGGAATCCTATTCCATGTCCGCGCCAAGAGGAGCGTACCCGCCAACAGCGTGAAAGCGCCCGCTCCATAATACGATGGATTGAACCGCACGATCTGGATCATGCCCTGAAATCGTTGCGTCATGCGGGTGCAAGGTGATTGAGATGTGCAGGCATGAGCACGCCCTTCTTCCACGAGTATGCCACATCTTGCACCCAGAAGGCGTTTGCGAGTACGGGCAATCCTCCACAAGCAAAGGGAGGACGGGCAAAAAAGTCAAGGCGACGCACCACCACGCTCACTGGGCGCGGCTCCCAGTGCTGGCGTGCTCCCTCCACCACCACAATGGAGTCGGTTTCTTGCTCATGCGAAAAAGTAAACGGCATCGGCCCGGCGAAGCGACGGGCCGTACGCAGGTCAGGAAAGGGCGACCCTTCGGGCGGAGCTGCAGCTGCTTTGAGGTCGGCTTCAATATCCACCGAGTCACGACCGCGATACGATACCTTCAGCGCCAGCGCGTGACCTTCATGCCTGACTCTCACGCATGCTTTGCGATAATCGTAATGGGTGAACAGGCTGCCGAGGACCGTCATTCCCAGACTGTCTGTATCGCTGCCCAAGATACGTAATCCGCGCACGCTGCGGCCATCCGGCAATCTGGTCCGGGCGAATACCCGATAGCCCGCCAGGAAAAAATCCTGCGCCATCCAGCACGGTGCCCAGGCTGGTCGCAGCCGGCGTGTTTGCACGAACGCGGCGGCCACAAAGCCCCACTCCCCCCACAAATCTGGTTCCAGCCCGGGGGGCATAAGCTGCCACGCAACCTGCTGCGGAATAGCGAACACCAATGCCAGCGACCAGTCAAAGTGTGCCGTAACGGGCCACGGATGTCGTTTGATCAGGTGCAGCATGTTAGGTTTACTACACCTGCGGTGGCCCGATGTCACCCGCGCTTCACGCTCGCCCGACGCAGCCGGTCCATGATGGCTGCTCCCACGCCTTGCTCGGCCACGGGTTCGGCAATGATTTCATCCACGCCCAGCTTGTCCAGTTCGCGCAGGGCATAGAACAGCCGCACACCCGCCTCGATGAGCTTGCCTTTGCCGGGGCTGAGGATGTGGATGCCTTCCCACTCGGTGAGATCCATGTAGCCGTCGTCCGCCTCGCCGCGATAGCTGAGCAAGGCGTAGCGCCTGCCCGCTTCAGGAGTGAAATCTTCCGGGCTCTCGAGCAGCCGCAGCGGGGTGCGCGGCGCGTAGTGGCTTGCCAGCATGCCGGGAGCTTCGGGCGCGGCTTCCGTGGCGCCATGACGGACCTTTTTGTCGGGTTTGTAGCCCAGCTTGATGATGCCGAAGGGCTTCAAATCGTCCTGGGTGATCGGGCCGGGGCGCAAGATGGTGATCAGCGGCTTGGGCGAGTTGGGCTCGATTTTGATGATCGTGCTTTCCAGGCCGTGGTTGCTGGCGCCGCCATCCAGAATCAAGGAGATGCGGCCATCGAGCTCCGCTTTCACCGCGTTGGCCGAGGTGGGGCTGATGTTGCCAAACCGGTTGGCGCTGGGCGCGGCGATCGGCTTGCCGAAGGTGCGCGACACACGCATGAACACGGGGTCCTTGCTCACGCGCACCGCAACCGTGGGCAGGCCGGCGGTGACGATGTCCGGCACGCAAGGCTTCCTGGGCAGGACGAGGGTGAGTGGGCCCGGCCAGAAGGTCTCGGTGATCTTGCTTACCACCGCCGCGATGTCTTCCGGCACTTCCGCCACGTCCGACAGGTCCTTGCGATGCGGCAAATGCACGATCAGCGGGTCAAAACTGGGGCGCTCCTTGGCTTCGAAAATCTTCGCCACCGCCTGCGGGTTGAGTGCATCAGCCGCCAGGCCGTACACGGTTTCGGTGGGCAGCGCCACGATGTCACCGGCGTTGAGCAGCCGCACGGCTTCGGAGACGGCGGTTTGGAAAGGCAATGCTTCGTCGGTGGAAAGAATCTGAGTAATCATGAGGAACGGGGGACGCGGAAGCTACACCCTCGCGCGGATGACGCAATGGCACGGCTGTGCCGGCCCTCGCCTTCGATCTGCCCGCGCAATCCATCACTGCGCCTGCGCCATGCGCTTACGCCGGCGGCCGCAGAACAGGACCAGCACGCCCCAGATACCCAGCCCGATGCCAAAGGCCGTGGCCTGCTCGGCTTTGCCTTCCTGCCAGGGATGCTTCAATGTGAGGTCGAGCACCGCGTGGTCCTTGAGCTTGCGGAAGTGAAAGGTTTTGCCGGTGAGGGGCACCTCGATTTGCAGTGAGCGGCGACCCGTGGGGCGTAGCTGGTTCACCGCCTGGGTGGTCAGGTGGCCGCTGTCGATTTCCGGAGCTTCGGCAGGCCTGGCGAATGGGTCGGCCGCTGACGCAGGGGCCGCAGGGGCCGCAGGGAGCGGAGGGGCGGCAGGGGCATCGGCAGCGAGGGCACTCGAAGGCGCTTTCGCTGCCGGCAGGCCCATCTGCTTGCGGGCCTTGTCGCCGTCTTCCGCGATGATGGCGGCGGCTCTGTCCATGCTCTTGAGTTGTGGAGTGGTCGGTCTAGCCCAACCGCCGACAATTCCCGTTGCCTCTGCGTTGCCGCTCGCGGCTGCCTGCCCTGGGATGTTACCGTAGGCCCGGGCGTTGGAGTTGCCAGAGCTGATCTGATTGTCGTTTCCGACCGTCGCCTGAACCCCCGAAATCGTCGTGGTTTCGCCCTTACCGGCTCCGCTCTTGGTCAGTCCCCCCGTTAACCTAGTTGTTCCGCCCGATGGCGCGACGCGACCGCTGAGCGCCACGCCTCCGGTAAAGGTGTTGCTCCCGGTCAAGGTTACACCGCCGCTGAAGAAGTCATTGTTCACCGCCACGTTGTCGTTGAGGCCGAGGGTTGAGGCGAACTGCCTCCTCAGATCCCGCTCCAAGGCCTGCACCTTCTGGCCTTGAGCCACCGCTTTGGCCTGCGCCTGGGCTCTGTTGTCCTGCGTGAGCACCGGACTTTGCGCCTCTTGCGCCAGTCTCTGCGCTTCGCGCATTTGCTCCTGGTATTCTGAGAAGCTTTGGTTGGCACCGGCTTTGCCAGGTTTGGACACTCCTTGCGCTGCGTTCATGCTCCAAGTGTTGCCCAACCCCTGGCGATCCTGGCTGAACTTCGGCTGGCTTACCTTGTTGTCATTGAGCACCACCACCTGCCTGCCAAGCTCTTCTTTCACCTTCGACAGATCCCCTTCCACCTGGTAGCCGAACTTGTCCGCCTCCTTGGAATCCTTGCCCCGGTCACGATAGGCGTACCGGCTTTTGGACTTGCTCTCGACTTGCTTGGTCACTTCCGCGATCTGCTGATTGAGTTTCTCCGCTTCATTGATCGCCGCGTCATTGAATTTGAAGTCCTTGCTGCCGCTGACAGCGCGGTTGATACGGCCCAGGTCGCTCATCCAGCTTTGCAGCTTCTCGATATCGCGACCCTCTTCGGCGATGGGCTCCATGTTGCCAAAAGTGTCGCGCAGCGTGTCGTCGATGGTCCAGCCTTTCGGCAGGCTGGCGGTCCACACGGTGCGCTCGGCGGAGATGCCGACCAGATCCGGGTCATCCAGCTTGATGTGTTTGCCCAAGGAGCCGCCCTTGATGCGATAAACGAGCCTGATCTCCATGCTGCGCTCGCCGGGCCGGGTCTGGATGAGCGGGATCAGGCGCACGCGCTGGCCATTGCGCTGCTCTTCATCTGCGCGCACGGCCTCGCCACTGACCGTCACAGCCATGAGTTCCGCCTTGTCCGGCAGGACCACAGGAAGAAACTGCAGCGAGCGGTTGCTCAGCGAATATAACACCGTGTCCCAGCGCTCGCCATCGGCGCGCAGCACGGTGGTGATGTCCGCCAGGGTGACGACGGCAGCGTTGCCGCTGCTGGCCTGCAACTGGGTGTAAGCCACCTTCAACCCCCCCGTGGTCCGGCCTTGATAGAACTGCGGCCGGGTGAGCACTTCCGGCAGATAGGGCAGGGCGTCCTTGGCGCAGGCATCAGCGCCATCGGCCTGCAAAGTCTTGGATTCGCGGCTCGACGAGTTGTCGAGCACAAACCAGCGGCGCAGGCGCTCGGCATCGGTGATCTCGACAAAGGGAATCGACAGCCCGGCCTCGGTGAGCGGCAGTTGCATGTCAAAGGTGAGCGCGGTGTGGCCGAGCAGGCCGCCCTGGCTTTGGAAGGTGCAGTCGTACTCGCGCCAATTGCCAACCAGGCGCGACTGCGCCTCACGCAGTTGCTCGCCGGTGACGGTGGCTTCGGGCAGGCCCTTGGGCAGGCGCAGGACGAGGTGCTTCAATGCGCCCTGCTCGACGTTGATGCTGACCTGCTGCGAGACCAGGACGCCGAGATCGGTGGCCTGGACCAGCAGGATACCATCCGCGGAAAAGCGCGTGGGCAGGTCCTGCAAGCCCACGTTCAAGCTCCAAGCCGCACGTTCGAACTCGATGGCGCGCTTCTTCTCCAATGGCGCGGTGATGGTGAAGGTGGCGGTGAGTTTGCCCGGATCTATTTCGCGCAGGTCGTGCTCCTGCTGGAAGCCATCGAGCCGGACCTCGGTGGCGGCGTGCGCGGCGATGATGGCCGTACCCCGCACCTTGTCGATGCCGGCCAGTTTCAACGGGCTCAACGTCCAGGTCTTGGAGGCCTTCAACACAGTGCTGGCGAGATGAATGACAACCCTGGCCTCCTTGCCGGTCAGGTCGTTGAAGCGCAGAAACAGCTCGCCGCCCTGCAACTCCCAGCCAATGACGTTGGGGCTTTGGACGCTCTGAATCTCCATGCCGGGCGAGAGGCTGATGCGGAGCTGGCGCCAGTCACCATGCTCGCGCTTCAATGCGATGGCGGCGGCAACTTCCTGTTTCTGCTCGCTGAGCTGATACACGTAGTCGATGCGCGCCTCCGTCTTGTCATCCGCGGGCTTGATCTCAAAGGCCAGCGTGTCCGTGGTGCCCAGACGATAGCTGTTGATGGAGAGGCGCTGCTGGCTGGCTGTGGGCTTCGCGACGAACTGCATACCCTCCCACGCCCGCAGCACGGCAGTGGTTTCCCAGCGGGTGGCCTGCGGGGCGACGAACGGCGTGTGGGTGGGGCTGGGGCTTTTCGGGGTGAGCATCAAGTGGAGTTTGACCTCCTCGGCGACCTCATGCGGAAAGCGTGCCACGAGCCGTTGCCTGCCAGCGTCATTGTCCAAGGAGAAGCGCACATCGCGCATCTTCTCATTGCCTGAGGTCATCGACGGCGCGCCATCGACGGTCCAGTCAGGATCAACAACAAGCGTGACCTCCTTGCGTGCTGCACCAGGGAAGGCGAAGCGCACATCGACAAAGCCATGCAAGACCTTGTCGGCCTGCGACCCTGCCATCACACTCACCTCGGCGCTCGGCGGCAGGGTGGTGCTGACGGGGCGGCGCTGGACACGATCAAAACTGAGAGCATCGGTCGAACCCAGGACCACTGTAACCGTGCGCGCACCCTCAATGGTCTCTTCAACTGCCATCAGCTTCGCATCGGCGAAATGTGGCATCGCATCCTGGTCGCTGAGCTTGAGCGAGAGCAGGGCCGCACGGGAAGACGGCAGCGACAGCGCGGCCTGCTTCCACTTCCGCTCGCGCATCAGGTCAAAGGCGGCCCGCACCGTGTGCTGGCCGGGCTGGTCGAAGGTGACTTCGCCATTCGCCATCGCACCCGGCTTGCCATCGACAATGAGGTCGCGCAATGGCAGCGGGGCTCCCCAGCCAGAATTGGCCAGACCGAGGCGGGCCTTGGCCCAATGACCGCGCGTGGTCACCTGGTACTGCGCTTCGATGATCAGCCGCTCGTCTTCGATGGCCGCGCGGTATAGAGCGGAATCCAGCGTGGCTTCGGGCTTGGCGTCATCGGCATCGACGACCTTCGCGGGCTTGCGGTTTTCCTTGGCCAGGGACCACAGGCGATCAAAGTCCGCGCGGTCCAGGTAGTAGCGCTGCGGCTTCTGTTCTTTGACGGGCTGGGTTTGATCGAAGGGGATGAACACCGTGTGCGCCGCCGGGTCAGGCGGTGCCTTGTCCTCGGCATTGAGCGACGGAAGAAGACTCACAAGCGTGAGGCAGAGGAAGGAAAGTCTTGAAACACAGGCGCGAAGCGCTTTGGAGTGCGGTAACTTGTTACCGCTTTGTGGAGGAGCGGACTTGTCCGTGTGGTGGCAGGAAAGACCGTGCAAAGTCGTGGATTTGGAGGCCAATGGTTTAGACCTTTGCATGCCGCCATGCCGTCGGCAAGCCTCCAAGGCCCAAAGCGGTGACAAGTCACCGCAGTCCAAAGAGCCTGCGGCTCCGGTGGCCAACACCAATCGTCGGCCATCATGGACGAATGCATGCCCTGAGGATCGCTTCAAAAGCCAGGTCTTCATGCCTGCCTCCCTTCCATCGCGCCGGTTTCGAAAGCCCTGACCAGCTTCCAGACGCGGGCGAGCACCAGCGCACCGAGCCAGCCCAGGAGCGCGGCATTGGCCAGGGGCTGCCATTCCCCAGTGATCAGACCGATGCCGAGCGTGAACACGAGAAGGACCAGCAACGTGCCCAGCACGGGCCACCGTCGTCCCCATACCAGGAACAGTAGAGCACCCATCAGCATCAGCACCACGGCATGGACAATCTGTTGGTCAGCGGAGACATAGTTCAAGGTCAGCGCGGTGGGTGCCAGAGGACCATGAAAGTGCAGCAACTGGCCCGCAGTGGGAATGTCGAGATCCAGAGTCAGAAGGCCCGCTTTAGCGGCGGTGAACTCCCCCTCGGTGGCATCCTTCGTTGACAGGCTTGACACAAGATTTTCCACCAAGTCCACGTTAGACGCGGTATTCCTGACGACAATCTGACTGGTGGCCGGATCGTACGCGGCTGATGCGCCTTCGGGAAAGGGAATGCCGGCCTCGGCCAGAATGTCCTTGGCGGACCTCTTCCCCATCAGTTTGGGGCCGTTCGTACCCGCACTAGGCTTCGAAAAGGAATCGGTCGGCGCAGCGACGGCATCGGGACTTGCGGAGAAGGTGAGGAAATCGGGCGGCACCTTGAAGGTGCGGGTGAAGATCTCGGTCGTGCTCTCGGTGATAGGCACGACGACCACGGCGTATGGCTCCACCTTGAATTTCATGCCCGCCAGCTCGGTGACGTAATGCAGCGCCTCCTCCATGGGCACGTCCCTGAGCTCCAGAGTAATTCGAGCACCTGCGGGGATGTCACCTGTTTTCAGGATGATGTTGACGCCCCGACGAGTGGGGTCTGGGTCGGTGTCCAGATCCCTGCTCTTCACCCGCAAATAGGCCACGGCTTCATCAACGGTGACTTCTGTGAAGGTCACCTGCGGGAAGCGAATGGCCTTCATCTTTTGAGACAGTCGCAAGGCAGCATCGGATCCACCGCCAAACCTTTCAAGCTGGGGACGTCCGGCTATGCCCGGAGCCGCGCCACCCGGAAGGAAGACGTCCGCTGGCGCCGCAGTGACTGCCATCTCCTCTTGTGCCACCGTCCCCGTGCCTTCCTGCTCCAGCTGAGTATTGACCTCCTTGAAGCTGTAACCGTGGGGGACGAAGACCTCCCAGTCGGTGGCGAGGATGGGGATGTTGCCGGGAAGGCCAGGAGGGACGAGATGGCGCTGGCCTCTGGTGCTCCAGGGGTCGCCCGCAATCTCGTACACCAGACGGACGGGCACAGAGGGCCGGTTGGAGCTGTTGGCAGGCAGGGGGATGCTTATGGCACCCTCCGGACCGCGCACCGGTTTCACGGGCCGGTCATCGGCCATGGCGGTGAGAAGCTGGTACCCCGGCGGCAGCACGATATTGATGAACTGCTCGCCGCTGTGATGCACGTCCAGCACCACTTCGTGGCGTGCGCCGCCATCGTGGCTGAGCACGCTGGTGAGGCGCATGACATTGACGATGAGGGCAGCGAGCTCGCTGTGGCCATGGCGCACGGCATGCACGGTGAGGGAGGCATCGGGCGTGGCATACTCGTAGGCCGCGACGACACGGTGCAGTGGCTGGTAATCCTCGATTGCGGGCGCGCGCAGCACATCAAGCGGCTGCATGATTTTCGTCTCGAAGGTAAGCTCCGTGTCGGTATTGGCTTCGATGACCCAGATCCCGCGCTGCCTGCGCACGGCGTTGACCGCGAGGGTGGGGAGCACGGCCTTGATGACCTCCTCTGCCGATTTGGCCGAGTCCTCCTGGCTGGCGGGCAGGCTCAAGCGGAAGCGCACCGGGATGCGGCCCAGACTCTCCTTGCGCAGGGTGAGCGACCATACGCCGGTCTTCGCATCGAGCGTCTGCTCGCCGACAAGGGGGCTGGTGAAGCGCACCAGTCCGGCGCTTTCTTTGGCAATGGCGACCTTGAACTGACGCAGCGGCGCATCGGAAACATTGAGCGTGAACTGGCCCTCGATTTCGATGGTCTTCGCGCGCGGCAGGGCATAGGCCGTGATGTCAGCATCAAAGACCGGATCGCGGCGCTGTACTTCGAATCCAAGGCTGTAGGTGCGCAAGCCAAACCACGCCATCTTGCCCTGCACGGGCGTGAGGCGCGCATCGCGCTCTTCGAGACCGGGTACGGCGAGGAGACTCACCCGCCAGGTGGGGTCGAAATCCAGGGCAATGTAGCCCGCGAGCTTAGTGGCGTCGGGAATGATCAGCGACTCGACGGACAAGGCATGGCTGGCCACGGCGGCTTGGTTCGCGGGATTGAGACGCTTGCGGGTTTGCAGCTTGAGCGAGCAGGGCTGCCCGCCGGCCAAGGCCTGCGGCCAGGTGTATTCGATCACCCGGTCCACGCGCTTCCAATCCATCGGCGGACCTTGCGTGGACACGGTGCTGAGAAATTCCTCACCTTTGGGCAGCGTGACGCGCAATTCATTGGTCGGCCGGTCGGTGTGAACCATCAGCGTGCGCTCAATCTCGACGTCATCGCGGGTCACGGTGACATGGGTGTCGGCATCGACGGTGACACGCGGATCGGCCTTGCGCAGCAGAAGCTTCGGCGTGTCGCTCACAGGGTTCCAGGTGAGGACCCCCTGCGCCGAGGGCGTGCCGCCCAGGTACTCCATGAGAGTCACGCCCTCGGCGATGCTGGCGATGCGAGCCTCTACGTCCTTGCCGGTCCGGCCGACGATGCGCAGGGCGGGCAGGGCGATGCTTTGCGCGGTGGTGCCGGCCTGCAAGTCAAGCACGCTCAGCACCCGTGCGTGCATGAGCATGGCATACGTCAGGTCGCGCATGGTAACCTCCAGGCGGTCGCCGTTTTGCTGCCAGGAAGTGATGCCCTCGCTCTCGACGCTGAGCACAAGGGCTCCGCTCGGTATCACGTCAAAGGCGACCTTGCCCGTGGCGGGGCTGCGCATGACATCGAACTCCCAGGCCGTCTCAATGCTGTGATCGGTGATGGTCGTGGCACCCACGGCACGGGTCTGGACGGCGCCCAGGATGCTGCTGCCACCGCTCAACCAGGCGATCGCGTGCCGCCAGCCGCCACCATTCAGAAGAATGTGCGCAGTGTCGCCTTCGCGAGTGAAGCTCGTGGTGACCGAATACACAATGGCGCCAGGAGGCAGTTGCAGATCAAGCACGGCGGGCACATCGACGGCCTGAAAATCCAGCATGCGAGTGAGGACCAGACCGAAGGATTCGGGCCGGGCAAACACCTGCATGGTGATGCGGTGCGCGCCTTTGCCGCGCACCAGCAGCTTGCGCTGGGTGGCGCCAGTCTTGTTGTCCCGGACATCCTCCGGCAGCCCGAGCACCACGCTGCCATCGACCGTGGCGGAGGCCAGGTCGCGGAAGGGCATCCGTGCCGTGACTTCGGTCCATTCATCGGTGAGGCAGCGCAGGGTCATCTCACCCTCAAATTTGATGAATTCGGCGCTTTCATCGGTGGCATTGCCTTTGAAGTGCAGGCTCTCAACCACGGCGTGCATGGCCATGTTGTCCTCGGGTTTGGGGGCCTCAATTTTGCCGGCATCACGGATCAGCGCCGCGTACTGCTCCGGGGTGAGCATGACTGCGTTGGGATGCTTCTTGAGGACGGTTTCCCACTGCTGGGTGGGGACCCAGAGCTCCTGACGGGTGGGAGCGTTGCCGGTTTTGTCCGCGGCGAAGAGTGGGGCGGTGAGAAGGATGAAGAGAGCGAGCAGCCACAAGACCGGGCACGAGCCACCATTTGATGCCTGATGACGGCGGGACGCCGTCACTCCTTGGACCGTGGCCCCTTCAAAATTGCTCGTATTGAGCTGCCCGCGATCCAAGGAGCGAGGGCGTCCCGCCATCGTTCGGCTCTGCCGAAAAGGTTGGCTCTCAGGACTCCATCGGGACGCCTTCTTACCTCCTCCGCTCCTGACATGACGGCGGGACACCGTCACTCCTTGGACGTTTCGAATCCTCATGACCGCACTCGGTAAAGGGTTGCCCGCTTTCACTTGTTTGGCTCCTGATCATCGCTCACTTCGGGAAACTCGATGATTTCTACCGGCGAGGAACTCATTGTGGTGGTGCTCGCGCTGTCGCCGGTGCTGGTGCCGCCGGGCGCCCGGGACTGGTTGAGTACGGCGGCAAGGCCTGGAACCGGCGATACCGGTTGCGGAGCGGGAGCGGCACTGGATGGCGCGGGTCCGCCTGTGGGGGCAGGCGGAAGTGGCGGAGCAACGGCGGGCGGCGGCGGCTTGGGGCGGTGCCTGAACCACCCAGCGATGCCGCCCAGGAGGGGGAGCAGCGCCATGCCGGTCCATAGGGCCGTCACACAGCAAAGCCCACGAATCCAGGCGATGGCGATGAGGCAGTTCGCCGGGCTGAGCACGCCGACGGATAGCATGCCGGGCACGCCGGCAAGCATCAGAAACGCGACCTTGCGGTGAAGCGGCCAGCGCAGACCAACGATGCCTGCGACAATGGCCAGCAGGAAAGCCAGCGCTTCCAAGGCGAAGGTAACGCCTTTGGACCGGAAATGCGCTGTGATGACGGCGGGCGAACCGAGCCGGCGCAGCGTTTCCGAGTGACCCTGGTGCGGCACCTGGAAGTCGTACACGCTGCGGATTTCATTGGGAACCACCGGGGGGCTGGACCATGAATCGTCGCCAGAATGCTCCGCCTGGGCACCGGAGAGCGAGGCGATGACCGCCTCGCTGAGACTCGTGCCGAACACCGGCAGCACATAGCGCAGGGTGTGCTGGACGCGGCCCCAGCCACGCTCGCGCATGGCCTGGGTGAGCGGACCATCGAAGGACGTGTAGTGGTAGGCCTCAGGCAGAAACAGCCGGTGGCGAGTCTCGAAGATCTTCACGTCCGCGACATTGGGCGGCCGCACCTCCAGACTGCCCGCCATGCCCAGCCGTTCACCGCCGGCATTGCCGTCCGTGGCGAAGACAAAGCGCACCGGGAAGGCCTCGCTGGTGGCTGCGGAATGGCTCGGCAGGCGCACCATGAGGTCAGCGCTGCCTTCCCGTTTCATCGGCTGCTGAGATTCACGGCCCACGAAGACGTCGCTGACCAGCTTCGCACCCTCGGGAAGTTTGATCATGAGGAATTGCAGATCGAGGTTCTTCACCCAGTAGATAACTTCGGTGCTCTGCGCCTGATCGGTGGCCGCCGCGGTGGTGAGATCGGCATGGGTGATGACCGCCTGTGGCACGGCGAAATAGGCGTTCTTCGCGGTCTCAACCACCAGCTTGACGGGCAGCGCACGGTACTTGTAGGCCTGGAACACGCCGGGCTTTTGCAGCGGGCCGCGCAGCTCGCGCGCATCGATTTCTTCCAGGCCCTCAGGCTTGGCGTTGCGCAGCTCCAGGCTGTTGTCCTTGAGCACCGCCACCTGGCCGGTCTCCTGGAATGCGCCGGGCACATGCACCTGCATAAGCTCCACCTTGCCGGTCTTGCCCGCTTCCAGCGCACCCTGCTTTTCGTGGCTCAGCGTGAGCTGGAACGTGCCGGTTTTTTCGTTGCGCAGCACCACTTCCCAGAAGGCGTAGTTCGCGGCCTCGGGGAACTTGGCCTGCGCGGCCTCAGGCTTGAAGTCCTTGTGCGTTTCCTTGACGGCCGGATCGACCAGCCGCACCTCACCGGCGATGGCCTTGGGCACGGCGATGATGACCCTGTCGATGGCGGCGTAGCTGACATCGAAGACCAGGCTCCACAGATGACGCGTGGATTGCTCCTTCGCCTCGACCAGCGTCAACACCTCGACACTGACCTGTGCGTCGCGGCTCTTGAAGCTCAGCGTGGCGGGCTTCGCCGCATCGCGATAGCGGAAGGCAAGGGAGGCCTCGGCAGCCGGTGTGGAACGCCCGCCGGCCTGTGGTGGCAGAGAATTCACATCCTCCTGCTGCAGATCACCCGGGGACTTGGTGCTGGCCTCCAGGCTGCTGTGCACGCTGATGCCGATCTTGCCTTCATGGCGGGCCACGTCCTGTGGCGTGAACAGCGGCACGACACTGTCTTCCGTGGCCTGGGCGCGAAGCTGGCGGCCCTCGAGCTTGATCGTGAATGCGCCCGTTTTTTGCTGCGGCAGCTTGACCAGCAGCGCAGGCGCGAGGCCCGTGCTGTCCACCTTCCATTCGCTGACCTGATCGCCGGTGACGCTGCTGACGTTGAGCCCGGCAGGCAGGCCGATGCGCGTCTCAAAAATGCCCACCCGGCGCACGTTGTAGCTGAACTCCGCCATGAGGTTGGTGACCTCGCGCTGGATGTCGAGCCGGGTCAGGCTGGTGACTTCGACCTGCGGCTTCGCTTCCTCGACGTGGAGCGAGAATTTGTAAGGCTGCTTCAGAAGGCGGAAGCTGCCCACCGCCATGAGGCTGCCGCGCGCCTCGGCGGGCGTGCTGGCGCGCACTACGGCATCCAGGGCCGCTGGCGTGACATCGAACTGCGGCTCGGTGTAGATGACAGCATTGCCGCGCGCGTAGCTCGCGCCTTCGATCTGAAGATCCGGCACGCTGACTTCGGCGGGCAGGGCGGCGATGGGCCCCTCAAGCTGGAGCTTGAAGGCGTAGCCGTCCTTGACCGGCTTCCCGGGCGTCACCACAAGCTGCTGGCGGCCGCTCGCGGCGGCGGAGACGTTCCAGGCTTTGACGTTGTCACCACTGATGCCAAGCACCTCCTGGCCGGCCGGGATCGTCAGTTTGAACTCCGCCATCGGCGCACGCAGGATGCGCAGGTCGATGTTCGCCGTGGTCGCGATGGAGCCGGCACCGAGCGTGCTTTCCAGCTTCGTTTCGGCCAGCAGGAGCGGCGTCAGCTGGGTTACTCCCTGTGGCGCACCCCAGGAAAGCTCGGGCTTGGCGGTGCTGCCACCGAAGAAGAACGACAACTCCGTATTGCCCTCCAGCGGGCGCGTGGTGAAGGCGGCGCTGGGTTTGATCTCAAACTCCAGTCCGTTGCCGGGCACGGTGATGACCAGCCGTGACACCGCAGCCTGCGGCAAGGCAAGCGTGGTGTGGAATTTGCCCGTGGTCTGCTCGATAGGCAGCATGAGCTTGAGGGTCAGCTCATATACGCCTTTGTCCGGCAGCAGCACATCACAACTGCCGAGGTTGGGCCGCAGCACCGCCTTGCCGGTGCTGGCTTCGGCGATCCCGCCCAGGGCGCTTTGACTCAGAACCAGCGTGCTCCAGCCTTTCTTGAAGGATTCGACGCTGATCTTCGCATCAAGCACCAGCGTCTGCCCCTCGACATGGCCGGTGTACTCCGCCCTCGACACCACGCCGTCGGTCGGCGGCTTTTCTTGGTCATCCTGGCGCTTGAGCGTCAGTTCATTCCACAGGTCAAGGAACTCGCGATACGGCAGGAACACGCCTTTGCCACCATCCTGGAACACCTTCTCCAGCTGGTCATAAGGCACGTAGATCGTGCGCTCCCGCTCGCGAACGGGAAGCTTCGAAGCGTCCGCCACGGCCGGCGGCGACGCTTTGGGCGCAGGCGATTGAGCCAGGGCCGCGCCAGCGACCACGCCGGCACACAGGATGAGGAGACGTCGCAGTGATTGCATGGTCAGAGGCGGTAATCGCGATTATTCTACCGAGCCGCCGTGATGCTTACGATACTTTTCATGAGCCTCCTGTAATTGTTTTGTAAACGGCCACGGCGCATGACGCGCCAGCGGCGATGGTCATGCGGGCGGTAGCAGCCGGCACAGGTCCTATTCAGTCACCGCTCCCGCCCCACGCCCCGCTACTGGGCCGATTCCGTCACCTTTTCGTTCCTGCCCGCCGCGGCAAACTCGATCTCGAGGCCTTCCTTGCGCAGCCCTTTCTTCACGTCCGTCTTCAGGTCTGCGAACGAGCGCCCGCGCAGCAGATGAGTCGTGAAGGCCGTCTCGTGCTCCTCCCGGCTTTTGGCGTTTTCCACCGCACGCAGGTACGCCATCATGTGCGCCGCGTCGCGCTGGTCGTCCAGATGGTAGAAGTAATAGGTCAGCAGCGCGGCGGAAGCGTAGTTCATGCTGGACTTGCCATTGGTAAGCGCCCCGGACCACGTCTTGCCGTCCAGGCTGGTGAGTTCCTCCAAGTCCAGCATCGTGTAGTGCTTGCCGTCGCTGCCGCGGCGCTGCAGGAAATGGTGCAGCCGCTCGCCCAGGCCGCCCAGGCCGAAGCGGCCGTGCTCATACTTCAGGATGGCCACATACTCCGCACTGCCCTCGATGTACCACACCGGCAGATGGCGCAGCCAGTTGTTCATCATCTGGTGCGTGATCTCATGGATCAGCGTCGCATTGTCCTCGTCCTTGCTCGGCTCCAGGCTCACCCGGCTGCCCACCATCATCACACCCAGGCTGCTCAGCGGCACCGACAATTCCTTCTTGCCCCTCTGATACACCCCTGCGGAGCCCTTGATGCCGCCGTTGGCGAAGTAGTCGTCCTTGTTCGTGTACAACTGCGCCACGAAGTACTTGTGCAGCGGCTCCGGCGTGGGCTTGAAGTCCAGCGGCAGCTTGCAGTTCACCAGGTACGTCGCCTCGAACAGGCGGTTGAACTCCTTCACCACGTTAGTGCCCAGCCGCGAATCGCAACGAAACTCGTAATGCTCGGAGCGGTACACGAACTCTTTCGCGCCCACGTCCTCCTTCACCACCGTCACCGGAGTCACATCGATGCCCAGCGCCACCGTACGCGGCCAGGTCTTCTCCGCAGGGGGCGAGGCCGGGGCCTCCCGTGCGCCGTTCGGGGCTGGTGCCGCCACCGTTGCGGGAGTCGCGGACGGGCCCGCCTGCGTCGCAAAGGCCTGATCCGCCGCCGACAGCCGTGCCAACGGCACCGGCACCACCGCACCGGTGCGCAGTTTCAGCTTCACCGTCCCGCCCTCCAACGCCACCAGCGCCGCCTCCAGCTTCTTGCCATCCGAACTGGTCCACTCACGGAACACCTCCGCCTGCTGCGCCCGGCCAGCGGTGACGATCAGGACAATGCCCAGCAGCAGTGGAGTAAAACGAATTCTCATGGGGATGACGATGGTACGCTTCGAAACGGCGGTGGCCGGGAATTTCACCGCATAACGCCGGGCACGCAAGCGGTGGTGAGCGGGTTGCGTTTATCTGCGCTCAACCCTTCCCGGCCTCCACCGCCCGCGCCAGCACTCACCCACCGGTCTCGTTTCAACGATCCATAAGAGAAGATGAGTGCCAATCAGTGGTTCACCCGTTCCCGTCTGCCCTTGAGGAATGCAAACCACTGATTCGCACTTATCGGCAGGCACTGACGGTCGTCTCCTTCAACTCTCCAGACCCACCCATGCGATCCTTGCGTTCTTTGTGGTTAATCCTTCCCTGCCTCCACCGCCCGCGCCAGCACTCACCCACCGGTCTCGTTTCAACGATCCATAAGAGAAGATCAGTGCCCATCAGTGGTTCACCCGTTCCCATCTGTCTTTGGGGAATGGAAATCACTGATTCGCGCTCATCGGCCGGCACTGATGGGGGCCTCCTTCAACTCTCAAGGCTCACCCTTGCGATCCTTGCGTTCTTTGCGGTCAACCCTCCCCAGCTTCCACCGCCCGCGCCAGCCGCGCCATCGTCGCCGGCGCGCGCTTCACCGTCAGGGCGCACTCCCAGATGCGCAGCACGGACCAGCCGGCGGCCCGCAGCGCCCGCGACACCTTCCGGTCCCGCGCCCGGTTGCGCGCGATCTTGGCATCCCAGAACGCGCGGTTCTGCTTGGGCCGCGTTGCATGGCGCGGGCAGCCATGCCAAAAGCAGCCATCGACAAACACCGCCACGCGCTTGGGACGGAACACAAAGTCGGGACGGACAGAGAGAGATGCTGCGGTCAACTTCACGTGCCTCCGCCACCCCGTGATCCCCTGCTCCTGCATCAAGCTGATCAGCTTCAGCTCCGTGCCCTTGTTTCCGCGCGATCGGATCAGCGACATAACCTCGGAGCGCTTGGCTTTGGTGAAGACGTCGGTCATGGCAAAAGGGGCAACGTCCTGCCGGCGGGACAGGTTTCGAATGATACGCCCATATTCCCCTCGACTCTTGGAGGTTTAATCAGAACAGACGGGGACGATGAGCAAAGACGATCGTTACTTCACCGCGCCACTGGCCGTCTTGCGCAGCGGCCAGAGCGGGCTTGAGGCCCTGGAAGCCTGCGTCCGTGTGGGTGTGGTGAACGCGGGCCTCGGCTACCGGGTGACTCACGGAGAAGCCAAGTTTGCGGACCTCCTGGAGGAAGCCAGGGCGCAAGCGGCAGATCAAATGCTGCCGGTGGAGCCTCCCCAGCGCCTCCGCCTCCTCGACGCCGCCGGGACCCTGGTTCCCGACGCACGGGCGCGGGAGCTTTGGATCGCCGCGCTCGCAGGCTGGGGACTTTTGGGCCTGTCAGGCGGCAACCGGCTTGGTGACGTGGAAACCTGGTTGAAACATCACCGGATTGGCGAGGTGTTTTTCCGAATCAAAAAGAAGTGGCTTTGGAATGCCGTGTTCACCGCGAGACGCGAGGCCGGGAAGCACAAGGAGCACGTGCCCCAGCCGATTTCCTGGCGCGAGTTCCGCCTTCTCGCCGGCATCCTCAGCGCCAAGGTCAACAGCTACGATTTCACCTTCTGCGGCTGGGAGAGGGTGCAGGCGACCGCCTGCGGCTTCCACAGCAAGGCCCGGTTCAGGGAAGGCAAGGCCGCCCTTCCCGCCCATTGCCTGCCGCTCACCCGGCACATGATCCGCGACGGCACCGCCAAGCTCGAAGCACTGGGCTTCTTCGCCCGCTGCCGCTACTCACGCGGCAAAGTCGGTGGCCTCATGGCCTACAGTTTCAGGCACCCGCGGCGCGACGACCTCGTGGCCGCCATCCACGACTGGGACGCGGCGAACCACTCCTTCAAGGCCAAAACCGACGCCTTCAGAGTTTCAGATCTGGCAGCCTTCCAAAAAACCCGGAAACCGCCAAGCGCCAACCCACCTCAAAAAGAACTGGCAGCCTTTCAAAGCACCCCGCAGCCGCCAAGCAATCCCCCGCCTCACAAGGAACTGGCCTTTTGAGCACCGTGCGAGCCACCCATATACTGATGATGGGTCCGGGGCATATTCTCACTTTTCGGAGGGCCACCACTCCCAACGTCACTCCCCGGCTTGCCGCAGTATTTCCGCCACAATCCCAGCACCAATCCAGTATCCGTTGTTGAGCATTTGATCGATCAACGGTCTCACACTGGGAATGAGGGAGGCGCGTTTGGCTTCCACCAGCAGTCTTCCTGTGCCTATCACGGCAAGCCCATAAATGTCGCGTGCCACGCGCCGGCCTTTCACTTCATCCATCAGCACGAGCGAGGCCGATTTTTCAAGAGCCAGCGCAATCGTGGCCGCCTCTCCACGGTCGAGCAACGATATCAGCAACGGGTCCGCGTTCTGGGAGAGACTGGTGATTTTCAACCACGGCGCTGTGTGAATCAAATTCGCGCCCGTACCGCTGCTTCCACCTGCATCGACCTCCGATTGCACTTCTGCTGGGACCAGCACCTCGCCAAACAAATCCCGCAACAGTTCCACTTGGCCGATGCCTGCGAGGGCGATCAGTGGCCCCGCATTGCAAACGATGACGGTCATGAGCGGGGCGGCAGTGCGGTCCCGAATTCAGCCTCCAGTTCCGCCCCATCCCACTTCACGCTGTCCACCCCCCATCGGTGGCAGCTCAACAAAAACTCCTTCCGCGACACACCGGCAAACTGCGCCGCCTGACCGCTGGTAAAGCGCTCCATCTCGAAGAGCTTCATGGCCGCCGCCATCTTGGCATCCTGGGCAAAATGCTGGGCATCCGTACCCATGGAGGCCAGCCAGGCCGGCGGATATTCAAGCGTCACTGCGTTCATGAAACGGAGTTTACTGATATTTCGCGGACCATCAAGCGGTCGCTGCCCTCTTCCCCACCCCCTCAGGAACCCCTCCTCAAGGCCAAAACCGCCGCCTGCCGGGCCTCCGACCCTGAAACCGCCAAGCGAACACCAACATAAGCAAGAACGGGCCTTTTGAGCACCATGGGTACCCCCAAGCGTGGCACCAAGCCCGGCCCCAACGGGACCACCAACATAAGGAGAAAGGCTTGATTCAGAAAGGCGGGAATCACAAAGGCTTCATTGAAAAAGACCCAATGACCCTTCGCCTCGCTCCGCTCGTTGGGGGGGGTATTTTTTTGGACGATCATTGAGCTGGTATTGGAGGGCCCACCTTCGAAGCGCCTTCGACAGCGCTGCCTGAAGCACGCGGTCGAATGGACTCCCCTTCCGTCTCTCAACCTCCCATGCTCACGCCAGTCCGTGATCTTCAATCCCTGCATCAGGGCGATCAGCTTCAGCTCCGTGCCCTTGTTCCCGCGCGACCGGATCAGCGACATGACCTCGGAGCGTCTGGATTGGGTGAAGACTTCGGGCATGGGGGAAGGACGACGGCTGCTTCCTTTTCTTGTGCGTCGTATTTTGTGCGTGGATGTTACGTCAGCCGGGGGGCGGTTTCCAGCCCGCCTATCCAGGCCTCAAGCCGCGCAATCAAAGATCGTTCTGCGGTGCTGCGCCAAAAACTCCAAGCTCGGCAATGCGGCGTCATCCGGGAGATGGAGTGATTCCCCCGAGTACCTGCCAAAGTAGTCTTCGATGACGGGCTGTGCCAACTCATCGCGAAGTCGCCGAGACAACACCAGTCGCAACTCCTCATCAAAGGCAATCAGACCCCGATCAAAGGCGGCATCATGAAGGCGGGACAGGCAAAGGCCATTGCGCACGTTCAATCGCTCCGCCGGATGGGCGGACCAAGGCAGGATGTGCGAGGCCACAAGCAGATCACGGATGGCCAGCTTCGATATGCCGCAACATCCCCCGAAGTTATTAAGTACCGACTGGCGGAATGAAACGGCTGGTCCGTATAGTTGAGAGCCTATTCGGCAAGAGGAGTGGGGGCTTGAAGTTGTGAGGCGATGGGTCCTGAGCCGATGGTGGCCCACATTAGAGCGCTTGGCGCACGCTCAATCGAAGCGGACCGTCAACACGGGATCGGTCTCACACTCAGCAACAATCTCGTTGTACCGCTCCAAAATGCCCCTTAGTGTTGTCTTGCATTCGTTCGTCTGGAACAGACTTCGCTCATACACGTTGGCGGTCAAAAACTGAGCTACATCCAGCACGTCCACCCTGTCCTTCCATTCGGTTTCTTTGAGAAGATAGGTTGCTCCCTGCACTCCCAAGCCGAGAGTGATGATCAGCGGGCGCAAGCCCTGGCTGATGTTGGTTGCCGCCTTTTGAATCAATGCTTCGGACGGGTGGGTAGTAATGTGGATTGCCACACCATTGACTTCAAAATCCCCCTGCCTAGCAGTTTGTTCGTCGGCCACCGAGAAGCCGTGATGCTTCACCACATCTTGGCCGAGCACGAGATCCAGTTTTGCTCCAACAAGGTGCTGCAACATCGCTCCGACGTAGTTTGCCCCACCCGAATTCCTCTGAATATCCAGCGCCTGCCCAAATAAATCGGCAAGATTGGCAGCAACCGATTTTCCGGAATCAAAATGAAACGTCGGTCCCTCACTCGCAAAGTACAATCTTACTTTTACGATCCACCAGTCCAATACAACATCGAAGTCGACTGCACCATGTTCGGAATGTAAGGCATTGAGGACTCTGACATAAGTCTTCATCAGTTCGGGGGTGCCACGGCTTGTTCTGCCGCCTTCTTTTGCCAGCACTTTGGATATTTCATACTTCGCCAGGATCTTTTTCACAGCGGCTCCGCTGAGGCCTGCCACTTGCGCTCCTCGCTTGGCCAGCAGGGATTCGGGATCGATGGGAAATGTCAGATCCTTGACCTTGCTGCTAATAACCAAACCCACGCACAAGCCACCTTTCTGAAGAAACTGGGGTTCTATTTGAATAAGCTCTTCAAGTTGCAGGACCGTGGCAGTCATCTGGTAGTTTTCGCCTCCTTCCGAGCACTCGTGTATTTGATCTTTTTATAAATTGATGGCAAGGGCGCAGCAGTTTGTCGCATTTCATCCAGCGTCGGATTCAAATAGTGTCTAGCGATCCATTGAACCACAGGAACACAGACCGCGTCACCAAAACCAAACAGCGCTTGGTTGGGGGGGACATTGATATCGTAACCACCTGCGCCCATTAGCCGCGCGCATTCACGCGGTGTCAGCAATCTGACGCGAAACTGACTTTTTCCCCCGCAAAACAGTATCTGCCTTCCACTTCCTCCCTTTGGCGTGCGCAGACAGCCAGCAATACCATCCGTTCGCAATTCTCCCATAGACCGGCCATTTCGTACCCGCCGAAATACGGTACCAAAGGTCCACTTCGACCCCGCCATCATCTTATCTGCTTCGATGCGATGTTTTTCGCTCATCTGGTTTAAGAGGTAGTCACAGCGCTCCCTCGACCACCACAACTCTGAGTTAAGGGGAACGTCCTCAACTATATCTGCAAGTTTCAATGATGAAGGTGGCAGCGGCGGCAAGGTTCGAATGGCCCAACCGATGTCAGGATTCATTATGATAAAGTCTGCGAGCGCAGCAGGCCTTGCTTCGCTCTGAAGTAGCAAGGGAGAAATTTCGTTCACCGAGCCAGCTTTGCTTTTACTTCCTACTACGAATAGCCGCTGCCTGCTTTGGGGTACAAATCGAACTGCATCGATGATGAACGAGTCCACCGCATAGCCTAGTTCGTTCAATGCCAGCAGAGCATCCCTGAGATCGTTGCCGTCATGCGAGGAAAGAAAGCCGGTGACATTTTCCAACAACACAAGTGGAGGCCTGCGTGTTCCCATGCCTCTCAATGCGTCGATGAATCCCCAGAAAGCAGAAGATTGAGTACCTGCCAGTCCGAGTCGTCCCCCGGCGAGCGAAAGGTCGGTGCATGGAAATGAAGCGGTGGCGAGTTCGATGTCGGGAATCTCCTTGGCATCCACCTTATGCACATCGTCGAGGATGAACTCGCAAGCGCCTTCGTTGAAATTGGCGCGGTACATTTCCCACTTTTTCTCGTCGATGTCATTGGCCCATGCAGTGCTCCAGCCCTCGGCTTCCAGGCCCATTCTCATGAGGCCGATCCCGGCAAAAAACTCAGCAGCGCGTCTCTCCATAACCGATACAAGGCCCCGGTCGCACGGAAAGGCAACACCGAAGTGCCCTGATCAGACCAGATCATATTCAAAAAGCCAGCCGGGATGAACTGACAAGACCTCAAAGCCCGGTTTTGACGGTTCGCTTTTGGAGCAACGGTGGTACAACCAACGAGAGTGAGCTAGAGCGGGGAAGACCGCATTCCGGTTGCGGACAACATTGTCCGCGCTCCCATGTTCGCCATGACCCCAGAATCTCCTTCCAAGACGGCCATCATCACCGGCGGCGGCACGGGCGTAGGCCGTGCCACGGCCTTGCAACTCGCGGAGCTCGGTTACGCCGTGGCGGTGGTTTTCTCGCGCTCGGAGGCCGAGGCGGAGGCAACGGTGGCGGACATTGCGGCTCTGGGCGGGCAAGCGCTGGCGATTCAGGCGGACGTGGCGGTGGATGCGCAATGCCGGGCGATGGTGGCACAGGTGGTGGCGGAGCTGGGCCGGGTGGATGTGCTGGTCAATTGCGCAGGGACCACGGCCTTCATTCCCTTCGACGATCTGGACTCGGTGACGGACGAGGTGTGGGACAAGCTGTTCCACGTGAACGTGCTGGGGGCGTTCCATTGCGCGCGCGCGGTGCGGACGGCGATGCTGGAGTCAGGCGGCGGCCAGATCATCAACGTGTCGAGCGTGGCGGCGAAGCTTGGGCAGGGCAGTTCGATTCCGTACTGTGCCTCGAAAGCGGCGCTGGACAGCGTGACGGTGTCGCTGGCGCGGACCCTGGCCCCCCAGATCCGGGTAAACGCGGTGGCACCCGGTTTCATCACCGGGCGCTGGCTGGAAGGCGGCCTGGGGGCGAACTACGAGACGGTGAAACAAACCTTTGCGAATTCGCTGCCGCTTGGGCGGGTATGCGCGCCGGAAGACGTGGCGGCGTGCATCGTCAGCCTCATCACGGGCAGCACGATGGTGACGGGACAGACGCTGTTTGTGGATGGCGGGATGATGATCGCGGGGTTTCAGGCGCGGGTGGCGTAGGGGGGATGAGCGATGAGCGATGAGCGATGAACCGAGGCGAGGGGCGAGCCGAGATAGACTGAGCGAAGCGAAGCCCGAAGGGCGACACGAGCGGGGAAGCGAGGGAGTCAACGATGAACCGAGGCGAGGGGCGAGCCGAGATAGACT
>Ga0073936_10000278_pt1 | contig 75753 bp, 76 predicted proteins | sample AliMusrvi5mmetaG_FD_87041 | JGI IMG/M metagenome (GOLD analysis project Ga0073936, IMG submission 87041) | Freshwater lake bacterial and archeal communities from Alinen Mustajarvi, Finland, to study Microbial Dark Matter (Phase II) - Alinen... | ecosystem: Environmental > Aquatic > Freshwater >... | reverse complement strand
TCCCTTAACAGGGCGGGAGCTAAGGAAGAATAAATCGTTCTATGAAGTCCCCCTTGTCAAGGGGGATAGAGGGGGTTTGTTAAAATAAATTAAAATAAATTAAAATAAATTTATCTTTTCAAATATTTTTTCATGCCCAAGATAAAATATATCTTCCGAGATTTCCGGAAAACACTGGTGAAGCTAGACGATAGAAAAAGCTATATGGCGCATATTATGAGAGCATATAAACTACCTAAAGAAGTGCTTGTAAAAGCATTATCTAAGTCGATGGGAAAATTCATAAAAGGAGAAATTAGTGAAGATAAACTTCGAAAAGACTTTGCCAAAAATTTATGATTACCATTACACAAAAATTGTACAAAAATTTTCCATATGGAAATAGATAGTATTGCAGTGCTCTATAAAAGCATTATTAACCTAGTTCGTAAACTTCAAAAACTCTGATATCATAATGTGATACTTTCCGATGAAAATATGCCTGAGGGGGATAAGATAAGAAAAATAGGACGATATGATGATTTTGAAGACGTCGTCTTATCACATGAAATAGGATTGAGTAAATATGATGATGTAGTCAATGGTACCTCGAAGATATTCAGATATGTTCTTAAGAAATATGGTTTGAAACCTAGCGAAGCCATTTTTATCGATGATCGCGAAGCTAATTGTATTTCAGCTCAGAAGCTCTGAATCAAAACGATTATCGCAAAAAATCCTAGACAGACCATCAGAGACCTCAAGAAACTTTTGAAACTTTCATAACGAAATAGTTTTTCTACCTTCCACTTTCTACCTTCTACTTTATACCTTCTACTTTATACCTTCTACTTTATACCTTCTACTATCTTCAATGAATCCCGTAGAACACTACCTACAATCATACGATATCACCTATACTCGTCACGACCATCCTGCTGTCTTTACGTGTGAACAAGCGGAACAGTTTCATAAGCTCGTCCCAGGCATGACGGGGAAGAACCTTTTTCTCATCGATAAAAAAAGCGGAAGGATATTTCTTTTTGTATTATCAGCACTCAAAAAAGCTGATCTCAAATTGCTTACGAAACTTTTTGGAGTGACCAAACTCTCCTTTGGAAGCCCGGAATTGCTTATGCAGAAAATGTGACTGATACCATGATCAGTCTCGCCCTTCGGGCTTATCAATAATGCAGATGAAGACATTGAACTCTATATAGATAGCGAAATATATAATGCTGATATCGTCAACTTCCATCCCAACATCAACACGGCATCACTTGGATTGACGCGCGAAATGTTCCATAAATATTTAGATAGTATTCCCCATGAAGTGCATGTGGTAAGATAAAATTTTCTAATATTTTTCCATAAATTTCCGCTTTTCGAAGTATTTAGTATATATATGATGATTATAATAGGGTTGACTTCTTATAATAAATATTTATAAATAAAGAGCAAAAAAACAACATAATGGAAAAAAGAACAAAAAAAACAAAAGTAACCAGAGATGGAATTATCTTCCGTCAGGGCAAATACACCATTGTTCAGGTATTAGGATCAAAACATGCAGCATCCATGCCAGGCGTACTATGTCTCAATCCTGATGAACCAAAAGAAGATGACAGAATTTATCAAAAAACTTTTACACAAAAACCAATTTACCTGCCTGATAGTTACGATGAATTTAAGGGAATATATTTATCCAATGAGGATTCATTCATTCTCAGTATGAACGGATATTCATCAATCAACGCTGAGCAGTGTCGTAGGTATGGCATCCAAAAAGGTTCATATGATGCAGCCTGTGAAGCAGTATTAGCTAAGGCAATTGCCCATTGCAGATCAGAATTTACCGGCGCAAAAATCCAATTGATCTATGGTGCATCCGATATGGGTGTTGATGCAGCGATAGAAAAAGTTGCCAAGCGTTTCAATCTGGATATTGTTGGGTTTTCTTGTCCGGAATATATGTTGTATGTCAAAGATGATAAAATTCCGGTATTCGTAGGTAAAAATGACGACGATTATGGTGATTATTATATCAAATCATTGGATTTGCTGATTGCTACCGGGGGTCGTGAACACGCACTGAAGCATGATGTTTCAGCGACCTGTATTTATGGTAAGCGCGTTCACTTTGTGGATATATTAAATAGTCTATCTTCTACAGGTGGCGTACCAGCAACTATTATCAATGCTGAAGGAAAAGTAGTAATAGATAATGCCGCTGCGGCATTTGGAAAGAACATATCGTTTTTCAATCGCGAAGATGCAGTTGCTCATGTTCCTACCGGTGGAGATCGTTGGGATGCAATCTTTACCAATGTGAACAGTGTAGCAACAGAGGTCTGCCGATCCAAGATGAGTCCGGAAAAAAAGTTTTCCTACTAAATTAAAAATATATAGTATCTCAGGTGATTTGCCTGAGATTTTTTTAATTTTATTCTTCAAATAATCTTACAATAAATTGCTTGATATCAGCTAAAATTTCTTCTTTTTTTTGTAAACCGTCGATATATTTTTCTGGGTAGGTAATCGCTTGATAGGCGCCTAGCATGCCTCCTAGTATGGATGCATAACTATCAGTATCGCCTCCTATATTCACTGCATTGATAATCGCTTCAAAGTCGTTGTCACGTAGAAAGAGTGCGTACACTATTCATAAGGTAAAAATAACATATCCTGATCTAAAAATATCTTTAGGATTGTTTGGATCAAGTTCTCCTCGACCGAAGATTTCAATGATCTCTTCATCACTGAGAGACAGTTTACCTGTTTTTTCAATAATACAATCAGACAATAGTGATAACATAGTACTTATTTTGCCATCATCGTTAGGAAATCTAGATTCATACGGTGTTATAAACCTGATAAGTTCATGCAACAACGCTTTTTTATTGAGTTTGTCTGGTTCTGTTTTCAATAATGATGTCAAAAATTTATGATGAACAAGAGAAGCAAGTACGGCAGTATCGCTATCATGGGTAGCTTTGGTATAGGTAATGATAAACTCAGCCATATCAGCATCAGAGATATTTTTGGCCACGGCTATTGCGACTAGAGGAAACTGTTTCATGACAACACCATTGCCTGCGGCATTTTTTTGGCCTGCTTGTTCTATCGGAACACCTGCTTGGATATTGTCCATTCCAAATCTTGTTGCACCTCAGAATCCATAGGGGAATTTTTCAAATTCCTCTTGATGTTTTTTGAAGATGTCGGCCAGATCTAATTTACCGAGCTCATTATATGATTTGATAAGGGCAAACGTCAGGATTGTATCATCGGTTACCCACCCAGTTTTATCTGATTCGAATGTATGTTTCTTGAAAAACATATTATCCTTGATAGGCAGATAATCTTCCACTTTTCCATGTTTCGCGAAAATCTGTTGTTGCGTGATCATCTCTACCGGCGCACCCAAAGCATCACCAATCGCTCATCAGAGTAATCAGGATTCTATTTTGTTTTTGAATGTTTGTATTTGTCACCTACTATCAGTGTTGTTTTTCATGATATATATTTAGAGGATAAACAGATGAATTATATTCCTTATATATAAAAAATCAATACTTATTGTATTTCGTACAATTTTCACTTGCAATTGAAAAGAAATTGTGTATAATACAATTACTCACGAGGAAATATTGTTTGGTATCGTATATCTGCGACGGACTGCAAGAGCGATAGTAAACTACCTTCTCATCTAGAGAATCTTCTCACGAGTACAATCTTACACCCCAGAGACTTTACGAAGAGAGTCTCTCTAGATTACAATTTAGTTATTGTAATTTATACAGGTTCATTAACAGTCATAAACAATTTAAAACACATAAACATGAAAAATCTTGATCAATTCGAAATCGCCGGGGGTTCTGTCTTAGGAAGTCGCCACCTCAAAATAGGTCGTAACAACCAGGATAGCTACGTTTGGATAAGAAATCCTAACTATATTATTTCTGTAGTCAGTGATGGTTGTAGTGGTGGTCTTCATAGTGAGGTCGGCAGCAAAATCATAGCTCCCATGTTTGCCCAGACACTCGCAACGTATCTATCCAAACCTCATCCTAGCCTGAGTGATGAAAACTTTTTTCGTCATGACTGGCTATGGTACACTGTCAGGCAAGATGTACTTGCCCGTATACGTATCCTTGCACAGGGTATGGATGAAAATCTTATCGCTACTATATGTAAGTATTTTCTCTGTACGATTGTGGGATGTGTAATAACTCCTCAAAGTACATGTATATTCAGCTGCGGGGATGGAGTGTTCTATCTCAACGGCGTCATGCATGTGCTTGGTCCTTTCCCTGGCAATAAGCCACCTTACCTCTGTTACGGTATCACAGGAAGTGAAGTGACCAACACTAATCACGCACTTCTTGATATCCAAAGACATGTTATCTGTCCTACTGACGAGGTGCAAAATCTCCTCTTGGGCAGTGATGGGGTAAGTGATCTTATCAGTCTTGCAGATCAATCACTTCCTGGAAGGGAAGAAAAAATAAAAGACATCAGCCAGTTTTGGACTGATGACATCTACTTCACCAATCCTGAATGGATACGTAATGTGTTGACGACAATCAATACAGAAAAGCGTAAGCCAGTATGGGAAGATCGCACTATTATGAAGTATCAGGGATTATTGCCCGATGATACAACACTTATCGTTTTGAGAAATAAATAAAAAAAATCTGACTATGAAAACAGTTTATCTCAAGGGTCAAGCCATCCGACTCACCAAAGAAATCGGTGCTGGCCAAGAAGCAGTGGTGTATGATATGGGCAATGGTCAGGTAGCGAAAATATATCGTCTCCCCAGTGATCCCTATTATGCACAATCTATCGAAGAGCAGAAAGCAGCCCTGGCAAGAATCAGTATACATCAAAAGAAATTAGCGATGTTTCCTGTCGGCTTGCCAAGCAATATCATCGGTCCTAGCGTCCTTTTAACGGATAAGCAAGGAGCGATAGTAGGGTATGTTATGCCATTTATTACAGGAGCGGAAACACTCCTTACCTATGGAGATATGGGATATAGACACTCTATGAACATTAGCAATAATGAAATCAAAGACATCTTTCTCCATCTCCATGATACGCTCAAAGCACTTCACTCCAAGAGAGTAGTGATAGGTGATTTCAATGATCTCAATATCCTGATCAAAAATAAACAGGTGCATATGATAGATACGGACAGTTACCAGTTCGGTAATTTCACCAGTACTATGTATACAGAAAAGTTTGTTGATCCTTTGATCTGTGATATCGTCACCCAGAACAACACTCCCATATGGACAATGACTCGCAGTCACAATTACAATGGTGACTGGTATGCCTTCTCTACATTACTCTTCAAATCACTTCTGTTCGTTGATCCGTATGGTGGTATTTATAAACCAAAAGACAGCAACAATAGGGTGAAACAACAGCTGCGCAGACATAATCGCATCAATGTTTTCAATCCGGAAGTGGTCTACCCCAAACATGCATATCCCTACAAAGCGCTTGATGAAAAAACGCTTCGTTATTTTCAGGACGTTTTTACCAAGGACCTGAGGGGTGAATTTCCTCAGGTACTATTGAAAAATATGCAGTGGAAAAGTTGTAATGCATGTGGCATTGAATATGCGACTCCCCAGTGTCCTGTATGCAATGCAGGATATATGCACATCATTCCTATAAGCGTAAGCGGGAATGTACAGGTACGAGATGTTTTTATGACCAATGGCAGTATCATATTTGCCGATGTACAACAGGGCAAGCTTGTCTATGTCTATCATGAAAACAACGAGTATAAACGTGAAAATAGCAGGGTGGTACTCTCAGGACCTTTGTCCCGTGGTTTACACATTGCTATCAATGGATTCTCAACCGTATTGAGCGAGTCTCATACGATGTCTGTAGTAGATATTGCCGGTCAGTCCAAAAAAATGTTCATCGATTGCGTGGGTACACGCCCCGTGTGTGATGCCAACGATCATGAAATCTATTGGGTTGAAAATGGGAATGTCTGCAAAAACAATCCTTTGGGATTGGAATATGCGCCGATACCTATAGGTCAATGTATCGTAGACAATACGTTATTGTGGACCGGTGAAAAATTCGGCTTTGGTATGTATAAAGCAGGGAATATCTTACAGGGATTTGTATTTGAATCTTCAAGCAAGGTGATCAACGACAATGTTAACCTTCCTGTTATCAAAGGAGAAATCATCGATGCAAAAACCTATATCAGCGACACAACTGCATGGATACTGATTGCTACCAAAGATCATAGCAAATACATCAATCATTGTATTGTTATTGATAAACATGGTAAGGTGTTCACTCATATTGACGAGGAAGCAGGCAACCAGACTTGGCTGTCTCACATCAAAGGTAAATCAGTTTTTGCTCATTATCTTTTTTGTCCGACCGACGAGGGCATCATGCGAGTAGGGATCGATTCTAGTGGACAAATAGAAACCAAGATATTCGTCGGCACAGAACATCATGTCAACGAACAATCTATGTTGCTCGTAAGTCCCATGGGAATATATGTAATCAAACGGAACAAGATCACACTTGTCTCCATAAAATAATCCTGCAAATTCACATCATCCCCCGAAATACATACAGATGCAGGCTGTACTAAGCGGGGAAACACAGTGTAACAGTAACAAAAAATTAACAAAATTACAAAAAATTAATCACAAACATTCTAAAACATTACAATTATGAAAACATTTATTATTCCGAAGCATTACGATGCTTCCAAGGCTGATCAGGTATATAAGATTGACTATCAGAATCTGGCAATCGACGCAATGGCGTACAAAGCAACCAATGCCATCAGCGATGCTGCAACTGATAAATTCAAGATCGCACTTATGCCGATCGATGTACAAAACACCTTCTGTATTCCTGGCTTCGAGCTGTTTGTAGGAGGAGCTCCTGAAGATAACAAGCGACTCGCTGAGTTTATCTACGCAAACATGGGACGGATAACTAAAATATTCCCAACCATGGACACTCACAAAGCTATGCAGATTTTCCATCCAATATTCTTTTTGGATACAAATGGAAATCACATATCTACTTCAATTATGATTACCTCAAATGATCTGATTACTGGTAAATATTCAATAAATCCGGGTGTAGCTGCAAGTCTGGGCGTATCATATACCGTACTCAAGAAACATTCTATCCACTATGCACAATCCTTGGAAAAAAAGAACAAAGATCAATTGATGGTATGGCCGTATCATGCAATGCTTGGTGGTATCGGACATGCACTGGTAGCAATCATCGAAGAAGCTATCTTCTTCCATACCATGGCAAGAAACAGCGAATCCGGAACTGAAATAAAAGGAGGAAATCCTCTGACCGAAAATTATTCGGTACTCAGCCCCGAGGTTTTGGATACCTTTGATGGTTCAGCTATAGCTCATCGTAACGCCAACTTCATTCAGAAGCTTTTGGATTATGATATGCTGATTATTGCTGGACAGGCAAAATCCCACTGTGTTGCTTGGAGTATTGAAGACCTGTTGACCGATATCATGGCCAAGGATCCTTCACTGGCAAAGAAAGTGTACCTTATGGAAGACTGTACTTCGCCGGTAATCATTCCTGGTGTTATCGATTTCACGGATCAGGCAAATGCCGCCTTCGAACGTTTCCGTGCTGCTGGTATGCACCTGGTAAAAAGTACCGACCCTATCGATCAGTGGCCGGATGTTGATGTAAACAAATTCGTATAACCCATAAAACATAGGAGGACAAAACAATGTCACAACATGCAACAAACATAGGACTCTTGCAGAATGCTCATGAAGATGGAGATTTGAGTAATGCTTCTTTGAATGCATTCAAAAAAATCCCCGATATCGGAGCAGTTATCCAAGAAGGGTTTGGCGTGCCGATAGATTCGGTACGATCAAGCGAAGTCATTCTGCTCAACATCTTAGTTGATGATTCTTTCTCTATCAAGAGCGCTGGTAATGAACAACCCATACGGGACGGATATAATCAGCTGATCAAATCACTGCGCGATAGCAAGCAGCAGGACAATATCGAAGTGCTCTGCAAGTATCTCAACGGGAAAGTGTTGTATCCGTATACGCCGATTGCTCTCGTTCCTGATATGGATCACAGTAATTATAGCGCTAATGGATCCACTCCACTGTATGATGAAACAGCTAAGCTTTTGGCAACTGTTATCGCCAAAATGCAGGACTTCAAAAATAGTGGCATCCAGGTAAGGACGATCTCCCTCATCTTAACTGATGGTGAAGACTATGGTTCAAATACGAGTACTCCTGGAGACGTCAAGAAAATCGTCAATGATATGCTCAGGACAGAAGACCATATCATCGCTACCATGGGATTTAGCAATGGAAGATGTAAATTCGGTAATACATTCAGTGAGATGGGAATCCCTGACAACTGGGTATTGACTGCAAACGCCAATCCAAGCGAAATCCGGAAAGCATTCCAGATTTTCAGCCAGAGTGCTGTCAGAGCAAGCCAGAGTGCTGCAAATTTTAGCCAGACCAATCTTGGTGGGTTTGGTAGCTAATTAATATATACGCTAAGAAAGTTTTTCTTCTTTAGTAGACAGACCAAGGAACTATTACCCAACCCGTGCTGGTTTTCAGTGCGGGTTTTTTCTTATTATAGAATATACATTTTCTCTTGCAATTAGATAGAAATTGTCTATAATACAATTAGTCGGGTATATAAACATATCATAACAATGTTTTATTTCTTGACCAACATACTATGTTAACAGCAAGACAGTCATCAGAGCTGCTTAGTAGCATGTCTGCAGAAGAAAGATTGCAAGCATTAAACCACAAAGTAAAAAGCAAAACAAAACAAGCTCTAGAAAAAAAAATTCGCGAAAGTGTAGCTGCCTATGAAAGAGATATAGAGCTTACTCTAAAAGCAAACGTGTGTACAGACGAAGATGAAGACATCGAAGCACTATTAAAAGCTCTAGGATACAATAATGTCAAAGTTACTTCCGACTTCCCTGGATATAATGAAAGTTATAAAGGTACAACTACTATAAAATTTACTATCCCATTTTAATTATTTTTTTCGCTTCTACTTATTGTATTAGATACAATTATTAAATCATCATAAAGTCTTTTTATTTTCTTACCACTTATCGCCATGAAAACTATTGCAATCAAAAATGCTGCTTTTGTTAGTGTGGACAACACAAAAACTTTTGAAGACAAAAGACTAAACGAGCTTTATGTCCCCGAGGGGGAGGTGGCTGCTCGCGTGACCAAAACTATTGCACATCTCTGTAAAAAGTATGGCATGCTCACCATCAATGTCCTAGAAGAACATCCGCTAGGTCATGTGTCGTTAGCGGCAAATTACACAAACAAAAACCCATTTGATGACATCACCTATGATGAAGTCAAAGATCGGACAGAGGAAGATAATGGCATCTGAGAAAGAGCAGAATTCACACTATCAGAACTCAAAACATTTCTCTTCAAAGTAAAGGTACAAAAACTTCGACCAGATCATGCTATCAAAGGGACTGAGGGAGTATCCTTATCAGAACCATTACAAGAAGAAGATTTTGATCTCAAGATCATCAAGGGAGATGACGCTGGTCAAGAAGCATACAGTGGATTCGAGAGAACTACGCTCCACCAGGAATTACAACAAAGAGAAAAAGGGATACTCATCAAAAGTGGAGTAGCCTTCGATTATTGTCTAGGAAAGACAGCGTCTGACTGAGCAGATCTTGGCTATCAGGTATATATCATCACCGATGGTGTCAGAGGTATCGCCCAAGATGCATGTGATGAAATGAAAGACATGCTCGAAGCAAAAGGCGTAGCATTTATCAACAGTACAGAGCTTGAAACCATACTAGAAAATAGCTTCATCCCAGAAGCCATCCTCGACTAATAAGTTCGCTGACGCTCACGATGAAATGATGAATATTCGCTTCGCTCATGATAAATTGATGAAATGCTACATCTATCGTTCCATCGTTCTACAACCTATCGTTCTTTATTTTCTACCCAATAGTTCCATGACCTTCAACGCAACCGCATACAAAGCTAGATTACAAGAGTTCCCCGAGATTACCTTCGAGGAATATCAGCAGATCACTGATCTCCAAGTCAGGAAAGATATTGCCAAAAAAAACAAAATCATCCAGACAGACGCCTACAATAGGACGATGAATTTTCTCAAAGGAGAAAGAGCAAGAATGCAAGAGACATTCACACTCTCATTCAGAAGATCGCCAAATAAGCAATATGTCGTGGTCGATGGAATCAGAAGTGCCCTCAAAGATATTCTTGGAATCAAGGTCACTCAAGGAGAGCTAGATTTCGCTACAGCATTTTATGCAGAGCAGAAAGCCAAGGGATGAAATGGATATTTCGATGCCCATATGCGGCAAGAGGTGATAGATAATGGCGGATATGTTCCGCTGGCTATCAAAGCGGTCGATGATGGTACCGTCCTCAAACCAAAGGAGCCAGCGATGGTAGTGAGTTGTTCAAACGCAGAATTGGCTGCTATCTATGAGCCACTATTTATTAGACCATTTTTCAAAAGCATCGTAGCGACTGATGCACATTACTTGGAAGAGATAATCAGTAAAAGAGGAGTGACTTTTGCCAATAGAGTATCTGAATTCGGCAAAAGAGCAGCTCCAAACGAGGACATTCATCTCGATGCTGTAGAGGCAAATATCGTCGGTGCGGGCTTGAATCTTACTTCAAATGATACGGCAGCGCTTGTCTATCCTCAGACACTCTCCGCAGGAACCACGGCACATAGATATCTTGCATGTTATCATACAGAGGATGAAGCATTTCTCAATGCTATAGAAAAGGCAGAAAAAATAACCCTGCTCGTGGATCTCATAGATTCATATAAAGGCATAGATAAAATCATTGCACTTAAGAAAAAATACAGACACACATGAAAAGTTATCTGAATGAGATTAGATAGTTGAGATCTAGTCACTCAAGCAGTATATGCACTCAAAAAATTGCAAGAAAACGATATACTCGATCCTACGCGTGATAAGATTGTCGTAGCAGATATCTCTACGGTAGATGATGTAAGACGTGTCGAGGATGCTGTCACTGAAGCGGGATTCAATCCAGAAGACTTTATCCAATATGGACTCGGATGATTATTGGTCGCAAGAAATAAGACAAGAGACGCCTTATCCGGGGCATATAAATTAACAAATATAGAAGACTGACCAACAGGAAAACTTTCCAACGATATCGACAAAGAACCGACGCCAGGTATCTTGAATATCGAGATCAGGGATGATGCAAGATATATTGTCCAGGAGGATGAAGAAGTCCAATGAGAAAGATTATTGAAATCAGTCTATGAAAATTGAAAATTATTCTATGATGACAACGATATCCAAGCAGTAAGTGATGCAAGAGCAAGACTTTTGGAAACCTTCGCGCTCACCAGTCTTGAAACCAAAGAAAGCGAGAAAACCAGGAAAATCCATGAAGAAGTAAGGGCAAGGTTTATGAGTCAGATGGGATAAAGTATGGTTGACTCTTTACATCTTTGAAAAGAACATATTCTTTTGATATTTTGGGGAATCCTCAAAGATATCATATTTTCACCGTATCTTAAGCCAAAATAATCTTATTGTAAAAAGTACATTTTCTCTTGCAATTGGTAAAAAAATCGTTATACTACTAACGATGGAGTAGAAAAAGACAAAAAAATCTATTTTTTTACCCACTACTTACTGTATATATTACAATTACAAAACATAATTTATTTTATAATTATATACCCATGAAAATCTGAATCGCACAAATCAACACCAAATTAAACGATATCACTTACAATCAGGAGAAGATTGAGAGCGTGATCAAACAGATAGGAAATGATGTCGATGTCATCGCATTTCCTGAAATGACTATTTCCTGATATCCGCTCAATGACCTACTTGATGATGAAGATTTGGTCAAAGCACAAAAAGAGGTCATCTACAAGATCAGAGATTTGGTTAGTAAGACCAACAAAAACCTCAAGGTAATCCTTGGTTTTATAGACTACGATGAGACAAAAAAACTCCCTTCCGGTGAGATGAAAAAATACAATGCAGCAGCGGTGATAGGTGAGGATATCCAGATATATCACAAGAGACTCTTACCAAACTATGATGTCTTTTTCGAACAAAGATATTTCGCTCCTGGCAAAGATGGACTGATATTCAAGGCGAGCAAAGATATCACCTGTGCATTGACCATCTGTGAAGATCTCCGGGATGAGAATTATGAGGTGAAACCTATGCAATCGTATAAAGATAAAAATGTAGATGTTGTCTTCAATATTTCAAGCTCTCCCTACACAACTCAAAAATTGAAAAAAAGAATGGATATCCTAGCGAAACATGCAAGAGATATCAATGCGCACATCGTCTATGTCAATCAAGTCGGAGGTCAGGATGAATTAGTTTTTGATGGAGGAAGCATGGTTATGACACCCGATGGTTGTCTCACACATCTTGGCAAAAGATTCCAGGAAGAGGTGACTATCATAGATACAAACGATAGATGTAATGATTCTACCTATGATGTGATGTTTGAACATGAATATCCTCAGAAATATATCATAGAAGCTATGAAGCTTTGAGCAAAGGATTATTTAGCAAAAACAGGGATCAAGGATGTCGTGATAGGGGTATCTGGAGGAGTAGATTCAGCATTGAGCCTCTATATTTTATCACAGATACTTCCTGCAGAACACATTCATGCCATCTATATGCCTACCAAATTCAATAGCAATGAATCCTACGAATTAGCTCAAGAACTCTGTAATAATGTATGAGTACAATTAAAGATCTGAGAAATAAATGACGTAGTGCAAAGTTTTGAAAACTTCGGTGAAGAAAAATTATGAAAAAAACCTGAAGGCATTACGCACGAAAATATCCAAGCACGTATCAGATGAACTATCCTCATGAATATCGCGAACGACGTAAAGGGTATGGTTATCAACAATTCAAACAAAACAGAACTTGCGATGGGATATGGTACGCTTTATGGAGATTTGATCGGTGGTTTATCCATGATTGGCGATCTCAACAAAAGAGAAATTTATGATCTCGTAAAATATATCAATCATCATGAGCAAAAAAACATAATTCCTGAAAGGATTATCACGAGAAAAGCATCAGCAGAACTCGCAGAATGACAGGTTGATCCATTCGATTATGACAAGGTTTCTGATGCTATAGAAGAGCTTCAATTCGGTGTATCGATCCAGGAAGTCGCAGAAAAATACACGATCGATCTCGAAGAAGTCAAAGCGTTGAGAAAAAGAATCAGAATAAATGAATTTAAAATCAGGCAAGCGCCTCCAGTTATCAAGCTCAAAGAGAGATCAGTAGGTATTGGAAGACTCTATCCGATTGTTGAATAAACGATTAAACGATGCTATTTATTTTTTAACCCCTATTACCATGAAAAACAAAGAAAAATTGCTCTACTATCCTATTTTGGATTTGGTTAGAGACAAGGCACAGGAGATAAAAAAACAGATAGAAAGCTGACTCTATGCTGATTTGATTACCGATGATGAAAAAAAAGCCAATGCCTATCTTGTCGGATGAGGTGATGGATTTATGCTTGATACGGTCAAAAAGCATTATGATTTTTCCAAGGCACCGGAAGAAAATAAATTATTTTTCTGAGTGAACTGTGGGACGTTATGATTCCTTTTGAATGATCTCTCTGACTTGAATAATTTGCCTACGCATACCGATGATCTTGAGGTTGTCAAGGCGCATCTCATGAAAGTAGAGATATTCAAAACCAATGCACAGAAAGAGATTCATTATGCTATCAATGATGTGGTGGTCGGTGGAAATATGCTCGATTATTATAAGTTTCAGGTTAATTCCAAACAGCTCAACAAAAAATTTCATGGGACAGGAGTTATGATTTCAACATCATTGGGAAGCTCTGCATATCGGCTCAATAACTGAGGTCCTTTGATGCCTGCAGGAAGCACATTACGAGGAATAAGCGGCTTGGCCTCTTTACCATTTGGATACAATATCATCAAACCTGATGTCACTACTATCGATATCAAAGGAAGGACTCCTGTCATGGTAGGTATCGATGGCTATGGAGGAAGGGTAGATGATGTGCAGAGTTTGACTATCAGCCCAACCACAGATTATGCACAACTTGTATTCCTCAAAGATATCTGATTTGATACCAAGAGAATGCTCCTTGCAGAACAAAAGCTCTTGAGAGATGACTTTTAGACAGGTCCGCAATCTCTTAATGTCTTAATGTTTTAATGTCTTAATCTTTTATTTCTTAATGTATATGCTAATGAAAACATGACTCTTTATTACCCGTTGCCAACCAGGATTTCATGATGGGCATATCGATAGCATCAATGAGGCTTTTGATCACTGAATGGATAAAATCATCATAGGTGTATGATCTGCCGATAAGGAATTTACCAAAGACAATCCTTTTACGTACGCAGAAAGGAAACACATGATAGAGCTTTCTCTCAAAGAATTTTTACCAGACAAATCTTTTGAGGTGTGTCCGATTCCCCATTCCAATGATGGAGAGCAACGAAAAAACTATATCCTGAACAATCTTCCGCATTTTGATTGCCTGATAAGCTCCAATCCGATGGTCCGAGAATGATTCAAGGACGCGGGCAAATCATTCTTTGAAACAAGTGTTACTACGAACACAAGAGCATCCGTCATAAGAAATAAGATTTCGATGGGAGACTATGAATATCTTTATCAGGTGTTGGCGAAAAGCGTCGTAGAATATCTCAAGGAAATACAGGCATTTGAAAGGCTGAGAGAGATTTTCAAGGATGAAAGGGTCGTACCGAATATTGTCACAGATGCTATATTTGTTGATGAGAGATGACAGCTGGTTCTTATCCAGAGAACCAATGAACCGAAAGGGATTGCTTTGCCAGGATGATTCGTCAAATACGGTGAAAGCACCCAACAAGCCTGCGTCAGAAAAGCAAAGGAGGAGACGTGAGCAGATATCAAGACAAAAAAGCTTGTGGGAATCTATGACAACCTCTCCAGAGATCCTCGCGATCATAACATAAGCGCTGCATATACAGCAGAATTATTAGATGATAATGTAGACTGGAGTAGTGGAAACAAAAGGGTTGTGAAGGTAAAACTTGCAGATATAGATCAGATTGTTTTTGCTTTTCCTGATCACAAAAGGATGATTCTGGACGCATGTAAAATTTAGTCTCCTATCTAGCATGTATCTTTTATTTTCTTACTCATTAGTTATTGTATCATTTACAATTACAGGCTCATGAAATATGACTGCTCCAAAAAACATCCATCCTAATCATACAAAATATTACACAAGTTTTTAATTACTTACCAACATACAGATGACAAAAGAAACAACATGATTATTCATCACCCGTGCTCAGCCATGATTACATGCTGGTCAGGTAGACGGTATCAGGCAGGCAATCACTCAAGGAATAACTCAGGTTATTATCTGAGTCGGATCGGCAGACAAGGAAGGTACGAGCGAAAATCCTTTTACCTATCAGGAAAGGAAAGACATGATTGAGCTCAGCGCACAAGAACTTTTACAGGATATTCAAGTGCAGGTTATTGCTGTGCCAGATTATTGAGACAATGAAAAATGGAGGAATCATCTAGAAAAATATGCCCCTGAATTTAAATATATCTTGACGGGCAATGAAAATGTAAAAGAGGTGTTCAGAGATACTGATAAGGTTATTATCCCAATTGAGATCAGGAAATTTGTAAAATCATCAACGATAAGATGACAGCTGGCTACCTACAATATCGAAGAATTAGAAAAGGTATTGCCTCATAATGTAGTGGAGTATTTATTGGAAATAGACGCACCCAAGAGACTCAAGGAAATATTTGAGAAAGAAAGAGTGACACCAAGTTTGGTCGTAGATATGGTGTTGATAGATGAAAAAGATGGTAAGCTGATTTTGATCGATAGGAAAAATTTTCCAAAATGACCAGCATTGCCAGGATGATTTAATAATTATGGAGAAACCTGAGCAGACGCGGTAATAAGAGAAGTGAAGGAAGAGATGTGAGTGATTACAGAAGTGGAAGCTGAATTGTGAACACGGGATAAACCAAATAGAGATCCTCGTGGACATAACGTAAGCCGTGCATTCAAAGGGAAGATTCTTGGAGGGGTGTTAAAAGCTGGTGATGATGCTAAGGGGATAATAAAAGTAGATCCAAAAGATCTAGATACTATAACCTTCGCTTTCCCAGACCACAAAGAAATGATTTTGAAAGCACTGAACATGCATATATAATATTTGCTTTTTTACCCCATCTCCTATATACTTTATATGTTTTATATACTATGCTTCTCTGATGAGTAAGGTAGAAATAAGGGATATGAAATTAGGTGATGCTAAGTGATTTTTGGAGATTTTCAACGATCCAAAATTTTATTTCCGGAAATATCGCCCACAGACATTAGCAGAAGAAAAGACGTGGATAAAGAAACAATCAACAAACAGGAAGAAGAATATCGAATGGAATTATACTATACGGTATGATAAAACAATAGTCTGAGTGATCGGGATAAAGATTTATCAGCATCGTAAGTATTGCTGAGAAATAGGCTATTTTATAGCTCCATCATACCAATGAAAATGAATCGCTACCAAATCAGTAGCGCTTCTAGAAAAAGGTTTGGTCAAAAAATTGGGCCTCAAGAGGATAGAAATCCTTACCAGGACAAAAAACATAACTAGTCAAAAAGTGGCTTTGCATAATCACTATAAGAAAGAGTGAATACTGAAAAAGGTATTCCTTATGCAGGACGGAAACATGCAGGATGCGTATATTTTTGCAAAGACGTTTTAGTAAAATAGGGAGTGGGAGAACAAAAGACGGAAACATTAATTCCGTTTTTTTTTATATATTCAGAAAATAGAGTACTATTAGTCCCGAGGGATATCTCCAGGATCTTTGAGTCTGTCTAGACCTGATCAGAGAGAACTCTTGAGTACAGGGATCCCTTTGCTCGTGATGACATAGGTTTTGCTAAAGGAAGCGATAAATGCTTTGCGGAGTTCGTCATCATTTTTATGTTCTTCTCGATCATCAGCTCGTAAAGATTCTTTAAGTTCTGGACAAAAAGCATTGGCAAAATTATCATCAGTCATTTTTCTATGCTGTGTTTGGGGGGGAGGGATATGATAAAATTGCGAAGTATTGGCAGCCCGGCCGTCGCTTTGTAACAAGAGATCTTCCTGGATAGGAAGGGGAGATTTTAGCGTCTGGATAATGTCTTCTTGAAGATGATAACAGATAGAGATAGCACGAGGGAGGTCGATATCCTGGTTGCAGTGCATCCATAAATGTTTTAATTCTTTGATGTGATGTGTCCTAGATTCATTTGGTATACTATAGATATATGAGATGATAGTTTCCCAGTTTTCGAATACATCAAAAAGTAAGGTCTGCAACGAAAAAAATCTGATATCTTCACAATAATCTTTCCATCCAAGGATCAAAGATTCTGCTTCTCTAGCAGATTTTTTCAATTCTACTATTTCTGCTGTTCATCATAAGACATTCTGAAGTGTTGTATTGAATATCTGTAATTGGTAGGGAGTTTGAGAGAACGTGCTAGTAAATCTTGCTCTCTTTTCTAGATCAAAATTTCTCTTATTGAGATTGTGCATGGCTCCGAATATCACGAAATAAATTGATTAATTATTTTTGTTTTGTGATTTTATATATAAGCCATAGGCGATTGCAAAGAGTGCCATAAATGGATAGACAATCATCCTATCTACAAAACTTTGAAGTACAAATCATTCGATGCTCAATCATAATATTCCTACTCAAAAAGCAAAGACTATGGTACCATATAGCTTTCTTTTTTTTGTTATTTTATTATCATTTCTCTTCTCTTCTTCATACGATTTATATGCAATCCGATGCAGGTAGCCATACAAAAATAATCGTCATGCAAATCAGAGGAGGCCATATTCTATCCGTATCTGTAAGTATTGATTTTCAGGGTTATATGCTTTGATTCATTCAATCTGATGTGAAGCTGGTCATGCTGTCCCAGCACCAAGTCACCAGATCGGCCTTTCTCAGATTTTATTCAATGCTTCTACGACAAGCCTGAAGTGACCGGTATTTGAAAACTCTCTTGTGATTATTTGTTTCTGTCAGAAATACGTCACCACGCCAAAAAACAAAAGCAGCGGAATAAATCAACGCAGTGCTACTTTCCAATATTTTCTCGGAAATTGCAGCAAAATGAGAATGATAGTTTGGATAATCCATACTCCTCGAGCAGCTCTAGAGAACGTAGACATGATAGCGAGACCATACAAACTGCCTCGAAAAAATTTATCTTTTCGTGGCTTATTTTTGAAACACAACACAAAGAACAATGGCCAAAATGCTATCAAAAAGAATCATCGACTAATCGGTCTTTCAAAGAGGAACTGGTTGCGTGCGTATCCACTATCATACTGTGTGTAGTAGACAGCTGGCGGCGCAATACCGACATCACCTTCATAGTTGAATTGGTTATATCCAGCGAATTTCAAAAGATTAGGCATCAGCCAAATAATACCTCGCCGACACAGACTTCACACGAGTAATGTCTTCATAATGCTACTATATCGCTTGACGATATTGATCTCTCTTGCACCAAAGAACAAGAAGCTGATAGTAAAAAATACAATAAATATCAGGAATCCTATCATGCTATATCTTACCGACATAATCCATGCACTGACTCCGGTATGATTGATAAATACGGACACTAGGAAAGTTATCATGATAGTCGCAAGAAAGACTCGCACAAATTTTTTGAGAGGAAATTTTTCAAAGAACGTTTTCAGATTCTTATCATATGAGGAATTGGAATTATTCCCATAGATAGAAATCGGCGTTAAACTTCTTTGTGAATTTTCGGCACCTATTCTATTTTTCCAAAAATATCGTCCCAAGAATCCAAGCAATCCGATGATGATAATCTCTTTCCACATCCAAATGACTTTAAAAAATGTTCAATTCAACCCTAGTTTATAGGTGACCAATGTCTGGAGGAAAAACTGAAGTAGAAGTCAGATAAAAAATATCTTTGCAATGAGCGTAAGTACTTTGATGAGTTTATCTTGATTCATAACTAAACGATAAAACGATAAAACGAAGAAATGATTAAACAAATAGTTATTATATGTTAAATAAGTTAGAGCACAAAAAGATGCTTTAATCTTTGGGCTTTAAACTTTGAGCTAAAAGTTATTTTATAAAAGTTTTGTTAATTTGGTAGAAAATCATGATGATAGTGATGGCTGCAAGCAGGCCTTGGATAAACCATGCTTTCATGACAATAGTAGTTTCAGGAATCCCCCTATGTTCGAAGAGATGATGAAGTGGAGAGATAGCAAAGAGTTTTCTTTTGAAATGTTTTTTCCAAAATATCTGAAGCAGACTTGAACCGACATCTATGATAAAGAGACCGAACAGGATGATAAATGGGATAAATATCCCCATCCTCATATTCAATATAAATAAGAGTACGGAGAGTAGTCATCATAAGGCAAATGCACCACTATCACCCATAAAGATTTTGGCGGGATTGATGTTATAAAACATAAAGGCAACCACTATGGCGATCACTATAGCGATGACCGTCGTAGCGATATAGGTCTGATTGAAGAACAACACTACGCCTAGGACAAAGAGTATAATCGTCATCAATCCACCTGCAAGTCCATCCAATCCATCAGTGATATTGACGGCATGGACGATACTGATCGTGACAAAGAAGGTAATGATGGGATAGAATATGCCGAGAAAAATCTTGCCTGCGATAGGCCAAAAATTGATATAATCAATACCTAGTCTGCTATAAAACCATCGACTAATAAATCCTGCAAAGATGACCATGCCTATGGTTTTGGCTTTTGCACTGAGTCATTTCACTTTGCTGTATCCTTTGATATTGAGAAAATCATCTACCAATCATATGAGTCCCATACTAAAAAATCCAAAGAGCAGGACATAGGTTTCCTGTCTATTGAATAAGGCATTATTTATGAATCCATAGTCTTTGAGGATATAGGAAAGCCCTATCATCAGTCACATCACCAACAAAAAAATACCGCCTCACATCGTAGGGGTTCCTTGTTTGTGTTCATGGAGCTGGGTAAATATTTTTGATTGTTCTCACGTGACTGCTGATTCACGGATAGTCTTGCCTAATTTATATTTTTTCAAGAGTGAAATATAGATAGGATAGATAATCCAAGAAATAAAAAATGCAATCAACGCAAACATGATGATATTGTTTAATTTTACCAACATAGGATCATTCACAGAACATAAAATTATCGATGTGGGAATGAGTGTAGTCAAATTTATATGGTATTTCAAGTATAAATACCAATAAAACTATTGTCAGTATTATTTTTGACAACAGAATAACTGTAAATAAGTATTGAAAAGTACGAGCATATTTGTATGATTCATAGGATATTTTTAGTTCAGAAACTATGGCTATGCAACACGAAGCGATACTCTATTCCTTAGATCCAAAAATTACCCTCTGACAAACCAAAGACTTCGTTGATTATGATACCAACAAATATATCAAACTGCAAAATCGGATTACCGAACAACAGGTTTGTGCTGTGATGGATACAGATGAGGATTTGCATTATAAGTTTTTGGCTATCAGACCAAAGGTGCATTTTTTTTATTATTTAGGCAAACTCTCATTGCTCAACCACAAAATATTGGGCATTGTATGACCAAGAGCTATGTCGAACTATGGCAAAAAGATACTGGAAGAGTTATTTACATTCGCTTCAGACCACGATTTCATTACGGTTTCTGGGATGGCAGAAGGTATAGATCAGCTTTGTCATCAGTTCTCTCACGAACACAACATCCCGACTATCGCTGTTCTTGGTTGAGGTCTTGGTTGGTATCTCAAAAGACCGGAACGCGAAATCATCGAGCAGATTGTCGCGGATGGGGGACTCGTGATTTCAGAATACAAGCTCGGAGAAAGGCCGACGCAGTATACATTCCCCCAGAGAAACCGCATCATCGCATGACTGGCTGATGTACTTTTTCTCCCAGAAGCGTGAGAAAAATCCGGTTCATTGATCACGGTCGATTTCGCGATAGCGATGAAAAAACCGGTCTATGCAACGCCAAATTCCATTTTTGCTCCGACCAGTGCCGGCATTGTACAGTTGATGGAGACTGGGCATGTGAAGCCGATTTGTAACCTCAAAACATTTCTCTCTACCCATTTCACTTCCAAAACAACATCTTCCAGACCACAACACACACTCATCCTTTCCGACCAAGAACAATCACTTTTATCAGTACTTTCTCGCGACCAGTGAGTAGAGATTGCATCACTGATGCAGACGACAGGAGCAGATCTTCAGGAGATTATCCAGTTGCTTACCATGTTGGAGATCAAGTGATTGGTGGTTCAAGAAGTTCCAGGGAAGTATTGTCTTGTGTAATAGTGATAAAACAATGTTACTACATCCCCTTTTCCCACCCTTTGTGTCAACGTCATTCCCGATGTGATCGGGAATCTAAGCTTAATGGCATGGATTCCCGCTTTCGCGGGAATGAGGGATGCGGGGAAAGGAGGCTTATTAAAAAAAATAAAAAAAGAGATTGACTTTTAAGAGAAATTAAATATAATATAAAAAACAAAAATTAAATTTTAGATAAAATGGAAAAATACAAATTCAACCCAGAGGAACATGGATTCGAAAACATTTCTAAATTCCCAGAGCTTATGCCTTGGTTTGGTAATCATGAAAACACCTTTATAAAAGTAGTTGCAGTAGGCGGCAAGGAATTTGACAATAAAGTTTATTGGTTTAAGGCATATAGTCCTACGACTACATTGACTGGTGATGATCGTATAACCTTCTATTCAGGTTCATGGGACGCACGAAAACAGGATCCATATAATGAAAACAGTTATCCAAAAGTTGAATATCGTGGACTTGTTTCCAATGACATCTTTGCCAAAGAACTGCTGTATCATTTATTAGGGACAACAAGAAATGAGTCTGTCCAAAAAGAAGGATTCGAAAGGTTGAACACGAATCTTAATGATGTAAGATTCGGATAATCCAAAAACAAGTAAGTTTCTATATTATTAAATTCGAGGCACAGATTATATGATCTGTGTTTTTTTTTATAATTTAAATTAATGAATTTGACAATGAGTACTTCTACCAACAAAAATAAATTTTAGATTTGATTCCACTTAAATCTTATCTTATATGATAATTTAGTTTAGAAAAAAATCATGTTTTAAGAGTTAAGCTTTAGGAGGACGAAGATACGACAACTACCATCTGTACATATTCGACATCAGAGTCGAAAATATTGTATATAACTCCTAGAGAACGATTTTATCAAGTGCAACTTCATATTGAAATTCACACAGCATTTCATATCTCTATACCATAGACCAAGTCAGTTTTTACTATTTTTTGGTATTCAATGTTTTCTAAAAAACATAAAAAAAGTTGATTCACGTTGATAGAGATGCTTATCGTCATCGTCATCATCGGTATCCTCGCAGCAGCACTCATCCCTAGACTTTCTAGTGCAAGAGGCAGAGCCGATGACGTAGCTAGAAAAGCCGATTTGGCACAAATAGGTGCATCATTGGTATCTTATCAGATAGACAAAGGGACATTTCCTAATCCTCCAGCATGTAGTACTCATGGATGTGCAATCAGTAATATTTCTTGAGATTTAATCTCCGCATGAATGAACAGCATACCAGAAGATCCTCAATCCGGTAAATCATTCCCTGGTTTAGGTACAACAATTTCAAACGGAGAATTTGGATATACAACAGTTACCAAATGATGAATATGAAATAATGGCTTTGTCTTGATGGCATGAGCTGAAACTGAAGGAGGTGCAAATCGAGTAGTAGCTGGTTCTTCACCCACTATCATTTTTTCGACAGACTATCAGACCATTACTTCTCATTTGTGTAAATGATTTACAACAGTTAGTTGTACTGCAGGAGATATAGATACTAATGGAATTTGTTGTTACAATAAAAATTTAGATCAACTCAGATATATCTATATTTACTAGATCATTGGATTTTCATTATGAAAAAGGAACCAGATCAAAAACAACGGATACAAAGATTTTCTTGGGTGGGATTTCTACTACCAGATATCTATTTATTATGGGCAAGGCAATATGTGTTTTTTTGAATTGTTTTTTTGATTTCCTTGATATCTGTCTTTTTAGATAATAATATATTGGTATCAGCAATTTTTTCGATAGTTTCCTTAGCGATCCATATTCTAGTAGGAATAAAGGGAAGAAAACTAGCTATTGAAAAGACCAAAAGACCTTTTGATGAATTCAAAATTACCTATAAGAGGTTTTCTAAAATATTATTATCAATATTCATTACATTACGGGGTTTGCTTATCGTATGAATCCTTGCAGGAGCATTACTATCAAGACTTTCAGGTGCAAGAGACAGAGCGAACGATATAGCTAGAAAATCTGATATTCAGATGATAGCAACGACATTGGTTGCTTATCAAATAGATCATAATAGCTATCCTAAGATATGATGAAGCTTAATTACTATAGAAAAGGAACTGCTAGATGAATGAATGAGTGAACTGCCCATGGACCCAGACAAGAAATCCATCTTTGATTGAATAAATGCCTCATGAATATCATGACAATACATGTATATGCCCATAATCGAAAAGGGCAGTAAAAACTGATGATTTGTACTCATGGCAAAGACACAGACAGTATCATGATCCAATCGGGTAGTCTGAAACGGTATAGGCGAAATAAGCAAATCAACGAAACAAGAAAACATCATCCCATGCAAAAAAATCACTATCGCTCCAGTAGTTGCAAACAATAGAGGTGATTGTTCTTACACAACATGAAGCGAACTTAGATATATCTACCTAAACTAGTATCAAGATATGAGTATCAAGTATTAAGACTTTGGCGATTTTGTCTCATGTCTTGATACTTGATACTCAATACTTATATCTAAAGGATAATTACCTCTGGTTTTAGATTCACCTCAAAGAGTTCGAGGACTTTTTTTTGTATGGCTTGAGCGAATGCTCGTATCTCTGAGCCGCTAGCTCCGCCAGTATTTACGATGATGAGCGCGTGATTGTTATAGGTACCGACTGCTCATTCAGACTTGCCCTTGTATCCAGCCAGTTCTATTAATTGCCCTGCAGAAAGCTTAATACCATGCGCTACAATATTTCATTTGAGTTGTGGATATTTCAATAATAACTTTTCAAACTGAATTTCTTCGATGATAGGATTCTTGAAGAAACTTCCTGCTGTTCCTATTTTTTTTCGATCCGGCAACTTTTTCTCTCTGAGAGATATGATAATATGTGCTACTTCTTGAGCGGTGATTTTTACTGGGTCTTTTCATTGCTCAGCGAGTACGTCTTGGATGTCAGTATATTGGATATCAGGTAGGTACCTAGCAGATTGTTTTGTAAATATAAAAGTAACTGCGGTTATGATTACTTTGTTTTTCAATGCATGCTTAAAAATACTCTCACGATAAGCGAATTTACATTCATCATTTGTCCATACTCTTTTTTCTTTCGTAATAACATCGATTCATTCTACTTCATAGATAATATCTTTAGCTTCTTTGCTATAAGCTCAGATATTGCCTACGGGGGCCGCTCATATACAGCCAGGGATGAGGACTAAGTTTTCTCATCAAACGAATCATTGCTCCAATGCCCACATCATCACTTCATGCCAGACTTCTCAGGCCCCCGTCTTTACATAGACGAAATCGCCCTCTTGTTTAACTATTTCTTTTCCAAACAACGAAACCTTTATTACTAGTCATTCATAGTCCTTCGTGAAGAGGATATTCGCTCATCCACCCAGAATTAAATGAGGTTGAGTAGCAAAAATCTCAGTCGAAATCAGATCAAATATCTCTTGTTCATCATGTACATCAACGAAAAAATCCGCCTTCACATCGACAGCGAAGGTGTTGTATGGTTTGAGGGAGATATGTTGTTGTATATCCATAAAAAAAAGAAAAAGCGGGTAAACGAACTACAAGTCTAAGATAAGACTTTATGTATCATTATCAATGCTTTACCTTTATCTGATCATATTCAAAATAGAGCGTATCTATATCAGTATATATTTGTGTAAATAAAGAGCAGAATGCGTTTATTTTATGATGGTGTTCATCTGTATCCTTTGGGTCAAGAAATATATTTGCGATGGATCTCAGTTTTTTGGAGATAATGTCGAGCAGGTATTCGAATGATTCAATGTTCTGGATTATCATATCCATATGTTGATGTATTGTTTGTCTCTTGATCTGTTGCTGTTGAGCAAGTTCTTTATATCTAGCAATATTTTCCGTTTCTTTGATGCAAAAATTATCCATTACCGTTATGAGTTCGGATGCTTGGATATAGAACGGATGTAATTCATTGTATCTTCTACTATATGATGTCATCTTTTGTACAAGCCTCTCTGAAAAAATCCTGCTTTGAGGTGTAATATCCTTATTCAGTAGTCATATATCATGTATGATATCACCGATTTTTTTTGGTTCTTTATACCTTTCTTGTTCTTCCATCCAAAAAAAACAGCAAATAAAATCCACCATGAAAACATAAATATTTACTACATTAAGTCAAGACCCCTATGCACTCAATATGATGGGTCTGCGGAAACATATCCACGGGCTGGATTTCCTTGATAGTGAAGCCTCATGCAATCAGAAGTTCTATGTCCCTGACCATAGTTACGGGATTACAAGAAATATACAACAACTTAAAGTCTGATTCTTTTTTGAGATCGCAAATCATTTGGACAACGTTTTTATGGAGACCATCTCTAGGAGGATCGATGATGACGAGGCCGATATGTTTTAATTTATTTTTTATTTCTGGCGTCTGGGTAAATGCTTTTTCAGCGGGATTAGCCAGGAAAATACACTTGTCATCTATGCCATTGATCTTCGCATTATACCATGCATCCGTGATGGCTTCTTCGACAATCTCTATTCAGACTAGCTTATCTCATTTTCCTACCTTTAGAAAGCTAATCCCTATGGTCCCTGTTCCGCAGTAGAGATCAAGGATAGTTCACTCAATACGTCAGACCATTTTCATCGCTTGACTAAAGAGCTGTTGTGCTCAAAGGGTATTGGTTTGAAAAAACGAGAAAGGGGAGACCCTAAAAGAGATTTCAGATGATTGTATATCAGTGTCTTCGGATCTTTCAGCTTTGAAGATAAGTTTTTCGTAGATATGTCCTTCTCACCAAAAAGTTTTGGTCTCTGATTCGTTATTTTTTACCGTGTCGCCAAGCCCATTATTATAGGTGATGACAAAGGTCGTTACCTTAGTATTCAAGAGCTCGTCGTTTTTTACTATTGCAAGAAAATCATCTCGTTTCTTGGTATTTTTTTCTTTGATGTTGTTGTCCGCGACAGAAAGGTTAACGAGAAATTGGTCAGTATTTGTCCCTTCTCTGATGACGAGATGTCTGAAAAATCATTGATGGGTCATTTGGTCGTAGACAGGGAGTCCTGATGTTTTACAAATCTCTTTGATATGATTAAATATCTCATTCGCCTCATCGGAAATCAAAGCACAATTGTCGATATCGATGATTTTGCTGAATTCACCTTGTTTATGAAAACCCACACTCCGATCAGAGAGTATCGTTACTTCTTTTTTCCCGTCACTCGTTACGCGTCCCTCGTTACTGTTTGTAATATATTTGCCAAAGCTAAACTCTATCTTATTCCTATACTTCTTTTCTTCTGGTGATCATATGATAGACAAGACCTGAAGTTCAGGAAGCTTTCTTTTGATCTTGGTGAATGCATCATTGACGATATCTTCTTTCAATTTCAACTGATTAGCATAACTCAGCATCTGCCATTTACATCATCAACAACCAATCTTCGATGTTGAAATGTCGAACTGTTGAACTGTTGAATTGGTGTTTCATCATGTATTTACAAGTAATGAAAAAAAATGAGGACAGAATATCTCACCATCAACAATTTTGGGATCAAGTGATTGGACGCGAGTAATATGTGCTTCTATATAGTCTTTTCTCTGTTTTACAATTCTCAAATCTACAATACTTCCTGGCAAAGCACCTCATTTGATCAATATTCTTTTTCCATCGCTCATCCTCGCAAGTCCTACTCATCCATATCCTATCTTGTCTATTTTTACTCTTGTAAGTGTCTTTGCCATATGGGAATCTTTAGTAACTAAAGCCCTAATTTATTTCTCAGATCTGTTTGAATCTCTTCTATCGTGCCATCGGCATTGACCGTAATGACTTTCCCCATCTCTTCAAAACGTTTGATGACAGGAAGTGTTTCATTGATGAATATAGATATTCTTCTTTTCATGGCTTCAGGAGTATCGTCTGTACGTGCTTCAATAGCCGCTCTTTTTTGCATTCTTTCAAGGGCTTTCTCCTTGGAAAGATCAAAATGAACAATAATATAATCTCTCTTATATTCTCCCATTTTTTTGATAAAGAAATCCGCTTGTTCCATAAGTCTTGGAAATCCATCAGTCATGATTCATTTCCCTTCTTTCTGTGCGATTTGGATAGTCGTATGCAGAAGGTCATGTGTAATGAAGTTATCAACCATCAGCCCGCTTTCTACCATGTGTCTGATATAATTTCCTATGCCGTTATCATTTGACATCAGCGCTCTGCAGAGCTGCCCCATTTCCATATAGACGGTATTTGGATAGTCTTTTAAAAGCAATTTACCTTGAGTTCCCTTTCCGCATCCTTGGATACCGAGGAATACTAAATCCTTCATTGTTCTGTATGATAAAAAAGATAAAAAAACCTGCCTGCCATAGGCGAGTCTGAATTATTTCACAGAAGATATCCTAACGATATATCACTATTTTTCAACGTAAAGATTGAGAATGTATACCGAGCCGCCATGAAAATCGAAAATATTGATGATTTTCAAATGTCGAGGTTATACTGGCCGTCTGCGGAAACTTAAAGTATGAACGAAGTGAAATAATTTAAGATTTCCAAAGCGGGTCAGTATAAGAAGTCCCTTCTAGATATATTGCATCTTAAGACAAAATAATTACTTTATCTAGGTAACAAAAAAACATATACTTATGTCAAAAAAAAATTATCTTTTAATCGATAATGGCCATGGGTTGGCCATCATTGATATTACGTCAGTGACCATTCCTTTGTGTGTGGCGGTTCTATTTGCGATAAACACAGAAAAAGAGCTTATGGCATATCTCCAAAAAAGTAAAATTTCTGAGGTATGGAGGGTATATGCACTTATTGAAACTTCCCATAAAAGAGGTATGGTGACACCACTTTTTAAACGTCCTATAACCAAGGGAAGAGAAGCGTTTATTCGAAACACAAAAAACATCGGAAACTGTGGATTAGATTTCAAGTAATAATCTTATTGATAACTAGCTATTAGAGGATGTGGTCTACCCTCCTGATAATATCTAGTTTTTTTGTAATATAAAAAAATACCGTAGATTTCTACGGTAGATTGTTATTTACGATATTATCAATAGCAAAATTAAAACCTAATACCACAATGTATTGAAAATTTGAATGAGGGATAATCGTCTGTAATGTCCGATAAATAATAGATTATTTGTTATCCTGGTGCTCCACAAGTCTTTCCAAGAGTTTTTTCTACAAAGATATACCAATCATCCTCATAATAGGAGGAGTAGCTAGCCATAAGGAGGACATCATCCAATTCTTCGACTCTTGCAAGTACGCAATCTACTTTTTGTTTGAATCTCTCTTCCAAAGACTTTTTATTGAAAAACTCTATCAATGTGTTTGCGATAAGATAGCCTGGGTTATCTTCTGTTTGTATAATATCAAAAGGGAACGTGATCTCTGTGACATCGAGTAGAGAAAGGTTACCATTAACACTTATTAATAAATGTGTTCTGTCGATTGCTTTTTGTTGTTCTTCCATTGTTTTTCTGTTTTTTTGTTTTTTGTTGGGCTTATTTAATGGATAATATACAATTGCGATATAAAGTCAATCTTTTTAAAAAAACAAAAAAACCCCTTTTCCAAGAAGCCTTTTCATTTATAGTAATTTGTTATTGGTAATTTGTATATTGGTGATATCTGGATTTTTAATTCTTAATATACCAATAACAAATATACCAATAATAGTTTGTTCCAAGGTCTATCTCTTTGACCGAGTTGGTCATTTTCTTGCTTTTTTCAATCCTGGCTTCTTTCTTTCCTTGATTCTTGGGTCTCTTTTGAGTAACCCGAAAGGCTTCAACGTAAGTCTGAGATCTGGATCCCATTCAATCAATGCTCTAGCGAATCCTAGCTTGATAGCATCGGCTTGCCCTGATATTCCGCCACCATTGATGATAATCTCTGCGTCAAACTTTTTGATGTAGTCAGCACCTAGGGTTGTGAGGGGTAGAAGAGCCGCCTCGAGAAGATAGAGGTTACCACCAAAATAATCTGCTAACGGTTTTTGAGATCCATTAGAAGTTTTGATAATGAAGCTTCCGCTTCCTTGTCCAAAAAGTTTAACAACAGCTGTTGTTTCTTTTCTTCTTCCTATAGCATAGGTATATTCTTTCTTTGCCATTATTTATATAAGTTAACAGGTTTAAAATGATCGTATTTGGTAGTAGTCCCTTTTTCAAGCTTCATCCTTTTGATTCTCTTGTCTCTGAGTTTATTCTTGGAAATCATACCTCTGACAACTGCAATAAGCAATCTTTCAGGATTTTTTTTGAGTACAAGTTCTCGAGTAATCTGTTTTAGATTTCCTTTATATCCGCTGTATGCATACATGAGGTTCTGTTGAATTTTTTTCCCAGTTACTTTGACCTTGTCGATATTTTCTACCAACACAAAATCACCTGCATCCCAGAAATCAGAATAATATGCTTTGTGTTTTCCCAAGAGTAATTTTGCAATATCTACTGCCAATCTTCAAAGTACTTTACCACTTGCATCGATTCTCCATCGTTTTCTATCTTTTGCCATATCAGCAGGTTTTACTCGGAGTGTCTTATTAAGGTCTTTTTTTGTAAATTCCATGACTATAATGATTAAATGACTAAATGTTCAATTGATGAATTGTCTAAATTCTAAGATCTAAATCAGTTTAAGTAATATCTTCTGTACACCATCACCTACTCTAAATCCTAATTTATAATCAGCGACAAAACTTGAAGTAGCTCAATCTGCTATATATTTTGGCAAAAGGACATTCAATACTTTCTTACCTTCTGCTTCACCAAAGATGATAGACTTGATATATCTGATAGACTCTCTCTTTGCATCTTTTTCACTAAGCTTCTTATTCATTTTGACGAGATTAGCAAAAAACGAATCAATCTCAGATTTAAGCACCTTAGCTCTTTTTGGAGTCGTAGTTGTCTTTCCATTCTTGATGATATTGGTTAACAACTGTCTCACAAATATCTGTCTTTTTTTTGCTCCTGTATGCAATTCGAGCATTTTATTATCCTTATGTCTCATGATAACAAACTAATGAATAATTAAAAATGAATAATTAATAATGTTGGTGTTGTTTTATTATGGACTATCGTTGTTGTTACCCGATGAGTGTTTTATCTATATTTGCCAATGCACTGTTGATTTCATCGATTGCCTTTCTACCGACTCATTTCATAAGCAAGAGCTCTCATTTCTTCTTCTTTTCGAGATCTTCTACATATAAGATATTGTTTTTGATTAATGCATTTCTTGTCCTTTCACTAAGGGGAAGTGCATCGATTGGCATAGTCTTGATGCTTGCTTCTTCATGGAATTTATCTTGTATTCTATCAAGATCTTCGATATCTACGAGGAATGATCTATCGATATATACATTATCAAAGATAAATAACTTAGCATAAGAAGCTAATACCTCACCGGCAAACATCATAATCTCCTTTGGAGAAGCTCCCTTGAACCATGATCTGATTTCTATGACGAGTAAATCTTTGGTCGCTCCCGTGAAATCCTCAATAACTTCTTCAACCTCATATTTTACATAATCAATAACCTTGAATTCATTATCAATCAAAAGCATATTCGCATCTACATCTTCATCTTTTTTGTCACGAGATCTAAGATAATCAATACTGTAGTATCCATATCATTTTTCTATTCTGATGTCGATATTGAGTTCAAGTGATGGATCAGTTATTTCAAAGAGTTCTACATCCTCATTCAAGAGTTCTATGCCAGCAGGCAGTTTAATATTATTTGAAGTATAGATTCCTATCCCTGAAAATCTCTGTGAGATCCATTGGATAGTATCTGATTTCTCATCGACCTTGAAGCGAAGTGTTTTGAAGTTTAACATCATATCGATTACGCTTTCTTTCACTCCATCTATTACATGATATTCATGATTTACTCATTTGATTTTGAGTCCAGTAATAGCTCATCCAATACTATATCACAAAATGATTCTTCTTAATGCGTTTCCAAGTGTTTGTCCAAATCCTCTAGGCAAAAACTTTACCTCAAATTTGGTGGTCCTATCATCTACTTGTGAGACAATAATTTTGGGAGCTCATATGAATTTTTGTATATCCAGCATGCAGAGTAATAAAGAGTAAAAATTTTTTGTTTTGTGTATGATGAATATTATGCTCTCGCATAAAATTCGATAACTTTCAAAAGATCAGCAGGCAATCAAAGTTCCCCAACCTGAGGATAATTAAGTACTTCTACAGCATTGACAGCTTTGTCCAATTTTACCCATGAAGGTATTTTTCCTTTAGTTTCTACAGCATTTTGACTATAAAGTGTAGAATCTTTGAGCTTTTCTTTGAGAACGATTTTATCTCCTACATTGACAAATGATGATGGAATATTATGTTTTTTTCCATTCAATAAAAAGTGACCATGATTGACCATTTGTCTTGCCTGCATGATGGTTTTTGCAAGTCCTGATCTATAGACGATAGAATCCATTCTTCTTTCCAAAAATTGGAAGAGAGCAGTATCATGGGTGATATCCTTGTTTTTGGCATATTTACTAGCGATATCTTTAACAAGTCTTACAAATTGCCTTTCTGATAACATATACATTCTTTTGAGCAATTGCTTATTTCTCAAAAGTTTTCCATATTCAGAAGATCTCTGCATATTTGCACCATGTTGTCCTGGCAAACTCCTGTTTTTTTTGACGTTGTACTTCTTTGCTCCAAACAGATCTACTTGTTCTCTCCTGCATAGTTTGAATTTTGGTCAGGTATATCTCATCTATATAACTAATTTATAATTTAAAATTTATACTACTATTCTGATTTTACTACTATTCTGAACTCTTAATTCTAAACTCAATTTAAATTCTTTTCTTCCTCTTTCATTTACATCCTCCAAACTGTATAGCGGTATTTTCGTTGATATATTTGATATCGATAAGTCCTATTTCATTGATAGCTTTGAAGACACCATCTCTTGCCAATCCTACTCATCTGAAGATAATTCCTATCTCTTTGAGTCCGATACCTTGTGCTTCCTTTAATATTTGTTTAGTCAAAACCTCAGCAGCATATGGTGTGCTTTTTTTGCTTCATTTATATCCGAGTTTTCCTGTTCCTCATCCAAGTACTTTATTGCCATTTTCGTCTACCAGGGTAAGAATTGTATTGTTGTCACTGGTTTGTACATGAAGAACTCAACTATCCAATTTGATATCTCTTTTCTTTTTTGGGGTAGCAGTTTTTGCTTTTACAGCAGGAGTAGGTGCAGCCATCTAATAAACAATGATAAATTAATAAAACAATAATGCTAAGTATTAAGTGTTAAGTTTTAAATAAATGATTGGTCTTTTTATGGCCTATTGCAATTAAGTATGTAATGCTAATAGATATTCAACATTTAGCATTTATTTCTTAAGTACTGGTCTTACTTTGTTTCTTCCGAGAAGTTTTTTTGCAGTTCTTGCATTTTTTCTTGTTACTTGTCCTCTTACAGGAAGTCAGAGATTATGCCTCATACCTCTATAACATTTAATTTCTTTGAGTCTCTTGATAGCAAAAGCTATTTCTCTTTTGAGGTCGTTTTCGAGAATATATTTTGAGATTTGCTCAAGAATCTTCTTTTGTTCATCTTCTGAAATATCTTTTACCTTTTTGAGGTAATTGATTTTTGCATTTTCAAGAATGGTCCTGGATCTTTTGAGTCCAATGCCATATACAGAAGTGAGTCAGATCCAGATTGATTTATTTTCTGGTAAAACGTGTCACGATAATCTAAACATGCGAAATATACAACAAATAAATAAAATTATCCTTGTCTTGCTTTGTGTCTAGGGTTTTTCTTGCACACCACATAAAGGATTCCTTTTCTTTTGACTATCTGGCAGTACATACATCTTTTGTGAAGCGAAGATTTGACTTTCATTTTACGTAGTTGACAATAAATAAAGATGATTATTTTCTATGATAATTGTTGTTTGGTGTTCGTGGTTTCTGATGGCCGCCCGCTGGATTTGGAGATGTTCCATCTTTGGTTGCTTGTAGCCCTTTGTAATCATTATATCTAAATACAATACGTCATTGACTCATATCATACTGATTGATTTCCAGCTTCACTCGATCTCATGGGATGATAGAGATGTTTGATTGACTCATTCTTCATGATTTTTTACAACGGACAAGAGTGTCTACGTCTTTGAGTTTTACCTTAAAGAATCATGCAGGTAAAACTTCAAGAACCTCTCCATCTCGTTCCAAAACTCATTCTTTACCCATTAATTTCGATCTTTTTAATGTCTAAAAGCGATTGATGTGGTCTAAATCCAATCGTTCTTTGATATCTATTTTTTCTTTTGAATTTGATAACTCTGATTTTATCTCCTTTTTGGTTTTTAGCGACTATGCATTCTACTTTTGCTTTAGCGATATATGGAGTACCTACAATTACCTTATCTCCTTTATCATCAAATGCTAAAAGCACTTTTTCTATAGTCATTTTTGCACCTTCATCTAAATCTACCGTATCAACAGTGATAGTATCTCCTTCTTGTACGATATATTGATGTCCTTTGAGTTCTACAACAGCATACATAACTAATTAACAATTAATAATTAAAAATGAATAATGAACATCGTTTTAGTATTTCGTCGTTTGATCTCTTAAACAATCTTTCCAAGTTGAGCGAGTGTGTTGTATTTTTTCTTGTTTGTCCTATATGCCATAGAGACAATAGCTTTGATTCTCTTATATCTTCTTGCACTAGGAAATTTGAAAGAAACAAACTTTCTATATCGTTTGGTATTATAGTGCTTCTGTTTTTTGGCTTTGTCTAATATATGAGACGCCCAAAGCTCCTTTTTGTAGAAAGAGATCATCCTCTCATTGGTATTGAGATCTCAAGTTCTCCGTATAGTAAATCCCATGAATAAAAAAATTGATAAATAAAAAAAAGTTTTTAGCCGTGTGAATATATAACTATTCCATCAAAATGCAAGACTTTTTTTACGTTTTTTACTACGTCTTACTCGGCATTCATTTCGACGTCTAAAGTGTTTTGCCCAAATTTTGCAGGGCTAGCAGCTAGCTTAGCTATAAGTTAACCTAAATCAAGCCTATTACTATTATAGTAATATAGGTAATTACGTACCCGGAGCCGGACTCGAACCCCGGTGAACTACCGGGGCAGGCCGGCAAGCATTTGAGCGAAGGGCATCGCCCTATTTAACTATAAGTTAAATAACAGGTTGTAATTACCTGGAACCAAAATCAATTATGAATTGGAATAAATCGGAACCAGATACTTTTAATTTACTAATTATCTCACAACACCTAGAATATCATTTTTAGATATTTCATAATTAGATCAGGATGTAGTACATCAATTAACAGCAAAACAGCAACGTGAATCAGTTAGAAGAGAAGATCTATTGTCTGAGAGGACAAAATATCCTCCTGACATATAGAATTTCGTCTTTCAACAAATTGTTTTAGTTTCTATTCACGGCAAGTATGAAGATTCGTCTATTTGTTCACAATTACTGTTTTTACATAATAAGATATTTCAGCTATCCAATTTAATAGTATCTCATGGCAATCAAATAACTCTAGCTATATGCATTATCTTTTTAGGTAATTTTTCGCAAAGGGTTCATAAGCATAATTTAATGTAGTTTCCTTTATCAGTTACAATAGCATTTCTCGGAATATTTTTTAGGTTTGCATCAATATTAAACGCGATAATATCTCATCTTTTTATTGTATATCCAAATTTCTTTACAAACACATGATCTCATTTTTCAAGTGTTGGTGACATTGAGTCAGTAGATACTCAATAATACGATCAGAGATATGTCTTGGCAATAAGCAAAATAATTCAGATTAAAACTATTATTCCACATACAAACAAGATTAGTTTTCTCTTTTTTTTAAGCCATTCCCATACAGGAATGAGTTTTGAATCTGTCATTGTTTTTTGATTTTTAGAAAGATAAACATTCATTATTTTATCTCATACCCGGAGCCGGACTCGAACCGGCACGACTTGCGTCGAGGGATTTTAAGTCCCTTGTGTCTACCATTCCACCACCCGGGCATGATAATTATATCTATCAAAAGTAATCATATTCCACTCCCACAGAAATGCGGGATGCCTGTCTGCTGTAGGCAGGCGCAATCTTGCTTTCAAAATTACTTCATTTTACCTGCCTACCGCAGACTCGTGTGTTTATGACGATATTGTCACATCCAGGCAGAAAAAAACAACCGTAATGGTTGTTTTATTTTACCACTTCTGCATATACTTTGTCAAATACTTGAGGGAAAGCTATGGCAATATTGGAAAGGACTTTTCTATCAAGACGAATATTTTTCTTGGTCATGCTTCCGATAAAGGTGCTGTATTTATTTCCCTTCTCTTTGACAGCAGCTGACAATCTTTCTATTCGAAGTCTTCTGAAATCTCTTTTTTTCTCTTTTCTGCTTTTGTAAGCATGTTGTCATTGTTTCACCAATGCCAATCTTACTTGCTTATATACCTTGCTTCTTCCGAGTCTAAACCCCTTTGCAAGTTTAATAAATTTTTTGTGTCTTCTTTGTCTTTGAAGCCCGTTTGTTACTCTTACCATCTGAACTATTGGTTATAAGGAAATAAAGTTTTTACTTTCTTGACGTAGGTTTTGGATAATGATTTACCATATTCATTCCTTTTGTTATTTTTTCATTTATTCGTTAATAAATGATTATTGCAAGCTTTTGCAAACAATACCTTTTTACTCCCTGTGATTTTAAATCTTTTTTTTGCTCATGAATGAGTCTTTAAACCTTTTCCCATAATAATTATTTACTGAATAAAATGATGCTATATCCCTGCGCTTCTTGCTTAGGCGTTTCAAACTGTGATTTTCCATATGCTGCCAAGTCTCCTTTTATTCTTACAAGTTTTTCGATAGCTTTGTTAGCATAAATTTTTTCTCTTCCCTTCAGCTTGATAAAGAATTTCACATTATACCTCTCCTTCAAAAATTCAATTGCCTTCTTTATTTTTAGTTGGAGGTCATTTTCTCCGATAGCATAGTTGATTTTGATTTCTTTGAGTACAGTTGGTTTCTGTGTTTTTCTTTTTTCTTTATCATCTTTGGATTTCTGATACATATATTTTCCATAATCTACTATTTTGACAGTTGATGTCATTGTTGCTTGATCATATCTTATCTGTACCAAATCCTTACCTTGCTCTTCTGCCATTTCCAGAGCTCTTTTCCTTGGGAATGTTCATATATTCGCTCCTGTTTCATCTACAATAATAATATTTGGTGCCTTAATCTGTTCGTTAAGGTATACCATGAATGCTCTATCTTTATTAAAAGTATTGATTGGTCTTGTATCCATAGAATAGTAAAGAGGTAAAAGGTAGAAGGTAGAATCACAATCTTCCAATTTTAAATTACTAGATGTATATTCATAATAAATATTCGCTCCCGGCGGGACTTCTAATTCCGGCCTGCCGGAACGGGCCCGCGATCTCCATCGTGATTAATGAGTTCCACAACATACTCTTTTTCTTTTTGTTTCTTTATATATTTTTCAAACATCCTTGCTTCATCTAAGATTTCGAATTCTTTTACGTAAATTAATTTTAGTGGTCTTATCCTTCTAGTATAAATACTTTTTCATTGGCAATGTTCTTTGTATCTTCTTACAATATCATTAGTGCTTCAAACATAATATCTTCAATTGTTACATTCTAGAATATAAACATATCACCCCATATGTAGATGCATATTTATAATAAATATTCGCTCCCGGCGGGACTCGAACCCGCGATCTCCACCGTGAGAGGGTGATGTCCTAAACCACTAGACGACGAGAGCACGGTATTTTTTTAGTTTTCAATATTCCATATTTTTTTTATTTGTAATTCTTAATTACCCTCGCCGAGAATCGAACTCGGATCCACAGCTTAGAAGGCTGCTGTTCTATCCATTGAACTACGAGAGCATAGCTTCTAAACCATACGGATTTGGGATAGTCTTTAAATATGGGGAGAGTAGGATTTGAACCTACGTAGCCGTGAGGCGTTTGATTTACAGTCAAATGCAATTGACCACTCTGCCATCTCCCCACTAATAATTAATTTAAAATTTACAATTTAAAATTTACAAATATGTGTTTTTAAATTATAAATTCAAAATTTTAAATTTATTTAATGGTGGACCCTAGGGGAGTCGAACCCCTCGCCTCCTGCGTGCAAGGCAGGCGCTCTAGCCAAATGAGCTAAGGGCCCATAAATGGGCATAATTATTTTTTATTTCGTCGGTGTCGGTATTGTAGTGAATCATCCAAGATTTTGAGTAGGTGAGCTCGTTGGGATGACACCGAACAAGATCAGAAATCAGATAATCATCACTCCAAATCCCAAGATAACTAATCCATTTCTTGTTCCTCATAGATTCTTCTCTAGCCAATCAATGCTTCAAAACATTTCAGTCAGATATCAAGAAAAATATACGATTGATCAGCCTATTCATGCAACAGCTATTCCTATGATGATCTGTTTTGCCATGGTTTTTTTGTCGAAGAAGTAAGTAGCGGATAACGGGACTCGAACCCGTACGAACAGAGCTGAAGTCTGCTATGCTACACCAATTACATCATATCCGCAGATCGGTAATTTAAGCAACAACAAAAAAAACTTCGTGGGATGTATATATAGATATCTAACCCAAAATCAAGCGGTTTTGAAACTTTTTAGAAATTTTCTCTATAAATCCTTTTGAATCCAAGGGACTCAAGCTTTTTTATGATATCATTGATGACTTCAGGCTTTCCGCAGACATAGAATTCAGTATCAGGATCAAAGTGTTTTGTAGAGAAGTCGATTCTTCCCATAGAATATCAAGGCAGCTCTTCTCTCGAGAGAGATATATGATAGTCAAGTCAGTGAATTTTTTTGATCCTTTCTTCATAAAAGAGATCTTTTTTATAGGAAACAGAAAAGAATAGTTCCTTTTTCGTATCACAGTGTTTTGCCATATTCAACAAAGGGACAACTCCCGTCCCTGTTCACACAAACACCTTGGGTAATAAGGTATTTTGGAGAACAAAGTTTCCATAAACTCATTGGATATGAACTTCGCTTCCTATGGGAGTATTCTTAATCTGTGCACTTCACCTGCCCTGCTCAGATAATTTGATAGCAAAGATAAGCATAGTCCTTTCATTGTCAGTATCTCGATCGAGAATAGAATAACATCTCTGGAATGGCCCTTCTTTGTCTTCAAACAAAAACAATGCCCATTGTCCAGGGATCACCTTCACTTCCTGATAACTTTCTATCGTAATCTCCATGACAGTATCTGTCAACATCTGACGATTTATTATTTTACAGGTGATTCCTTGGTCTGTCATGTATAATCAAAAAATAAATCACATATATTCAAAACCACATTACGGCAATACGCAACTTGTCTTACTCGCCAATGTAGACAATGCTTGTTCTCCCTCTAATTGACTACCATCCTTAAATTCCCACGTAGGAACGCCCTTAAGCGCAGAGCAACGCGTAGGCTCTTTAGCACAATCCACATAGGTAATATATTGAAAACTTGTACCAAACAACGCTTTCTGTTTCTGACAGTGAGAGCAGGTTGCAAGCCCATACATGGTGGCACCAGCCTTGGTCATACATTGAGCAAAACCGCCAAGATCCTTCGTTATGGTCTGTTGTTGTGCGCATCATGCAAAGAGAAGTGTAGAGAATATTCCGAGTAACATAAGTTTTTTCATCTACTATATATAAGAACTAAAAATCTTTTCTATGGTAGCGTTTTGTTTCTCACTTTCAACCAAAAAGGAAATCCTGATTTTATTCCCTGAGATTACTCATTTTCTAAATTATTTCTCTCATTTCCAAAATATTTTCCCATAATCACGAAAAATACTAGTCAGTAAGCCACTAAAAAAAGTCCTTCAAAAATTTGATTTATCAAATTTCGGGACCTAGAAAAAAAGTCCTTCAAAAATTTGATTTATCAAATTTCGGGACCTAGAAAAAAAGTCCTTCAAAAATTTGACAAATCGCAAAGGGGGGTATAATTAGATATACAAAGACCATCTATTTTATTTACTTATTAACTATCATGGGATTTGAAACAGCAGGGAGTAAAAATATTCTCGATGAAAAAAGTAACAAAGTCATTTGAGATGCAAAAACAGAAGAAGGAAATCTACTTTTGGATGTTAAAAAAAATCCAAAAAAATGATGACCAGAATCTCCATATACTTTTAAAAGTATAGAAGAAGAGAAAAATCTGACGAAGAAATTTCTCGATAGTATCAAAGATGTAACTATTTTAAAAAACACCTATCACTTGGAAAGGGAATTTGATGTCGTTCAAAACAAAACTACGTATTCACCTATAGATTGATATGATTGGACACTTCCAAATGATGCTAAGAATTACACTACAAAAAAATTAGAAAAAGCAACGACAACACCAAAGAAAATAGAAGTTCCTGTATCCGAGGATAAAATGTATTTATCTGTTAGTTCAGTATTAGATTGGGCAGATTTTATTTTCAAAGCTTGAAAAAAATCTTTTAAAGAAATGTATGGTACTACAAGACCAAAAGAAGTCGCTGGTATTAAAACTTGAAACTATAGTAAATTGGACATTGAAAGAATTGATGCTGGTATAAAAACGCTTATAGATGATGAAGCAAAACGCCAAAGAGACGAGCAAAAACGTCTTGAAAAAGAAAAAAATGCTGTTTTAGTAGGCACAACAAAAGAAGATAAAAAAAAATGAGATTATGAAGAAGTTATAGAAGTTCCTGATCCAGGTTATTGGGATTCGGAAGATGACGATGATTACCAAAATCATAGACCGATAGATGATGATGACGACAATTATTAAGAGGTATACTACGTATTAAGATATCCTTTTACATTATTTATTACCTGTTCATGAACTCACTAACGATATCATCTGCATTACTTAATGCAGACCAACAGAATAATATTTCTATCAATGTAAACAAAAAAAAGAAAGGGAATATATTCAAAGATAATTTCAAGAAGGTATCAGGCTCTCTTTTTAATAATATAAAAAATAGATCAGAACGCAAAGATATGCAATCAATAGTTAAATGAATAGAAGACACCAGTCAGCTATCTGTAATCTACGGGAAATATACAGAAGAATTTGCCAATCTGGTCGCAAGAAAAGTAATCAAAGGAATTATCTCTCATGCAGTGGAAAATGGGCAATATGATTATCTTCATATGACATTGACTGAAGAATATAGAAATAAATATCTTAATGACGAAGAAAAAAATAAAATGGAAAAAAGTATAAACTTGGCAGCATCAAATTATATAAAGATACATAATTGAGTTTATATCCTACAGGATAAACCAAGGGAGAGCGGTTATGATTTCGAATATCTAGTGAAAATAATTTATACGGATTACATATCTGAGCCTATTAGAAAAGAAGCTGAGAAAGTAGTATTAAAAAGAGTTAGCAACAAGAAAGAAGATTGAAAATTTTTGCTTTCTGTGAGAGATAATGATAAGCTATCTGAAAACATGAGAAAAATTGCAGGAGAATCACTAATCGAACATGATAGGCTGTGAGTAGGAAAATATCAAAAACACAATTTTCCATCATCCCAAACTTCAGAATAATCCTTTATTTATACATCATTCCCGCCTCCTCACCGTTGGCGGGTTTTTTTGACAATGAAAAATAAAAGACTATAATTAGCTATACCACAATTCTCGCATTTTTTTATTCTCTCCTCACAGATATGCAAACCAACAAAGAAATATACTACCAATCAGATGTAGAGTCAGTGCTCGCCAATCTGAAATCTAATAAGGAATGACTCGATGATCAGGAAGTCGAGCTCAGAAGGCAGGTTTACGGACAGAATAATCTTGCCGAACTGCATCACGAATCATCTTTCCATAAGTTTCTGAAGCAATTCAAAGACGCCTTAATTATTTTGTTGTTTATTGCAGCAGTGATTTCACTGTATATGCAAGATTATAGGACGGCCACTATTCTTACTATCCTTTTGTTGGCAAATACATGTATGGGGTATTTCCAGGAGGCGAAAGCGGAAAGAATCATGCAATCGCTCAAAAAAATGCTTAATCCTGTTGCTAAAGTAAAAAGAAATGGGAAGCTTATCGAAGTTAAATCATCTGAGTTAGTTCCCGGTGATGTCGTTTTTGTGGATGAAGGGGATAGTATCCCAGCGGATCTTAGAATTATTGAAGAGATGAACTTACAGACGAATGATTTTTCTTTGACGGGAGAATCAAGTCCAGTGAATAAATATACTCATGCTATTAACTGAGAAGCTGATGTTGGACAAAGGAACAATGTGGTGTATATGTGAACAACAGTAGCTATGGGAAGCTGATATGGAATCGTATTTGCAACGTGAATGGAAACAGAGCTAGGTAGGATTGCTATGCTTTCTCATCAAACGTTACTAGAAAGTACCACACTTCAAAACGAGATGAAAAATATTTATAAAAAGGTTATGATTGGAACGATTATACTGTTTATATTTATGATAATCATAGCGTTGATTGCACACTTTCCTTTGAAGGATGCATTAATATTTGCTGTGGGTATTGCGGCCGCTATGATCCCTAATGGATTGCCTTCTGAAGTGAGTATCGGACTGACCTTGGCGTCAGGAAGATTGGCAAAGAATAATGCCTTAGTAAAACAATTAAACTCAGTTGAAACTTTGTGATGTGTAAACATTATATGTACAGATAAAACGTGAACCTTGACCAAAAACGAGATGACGGTCAGAAAAATTTTTCTTGGAGGAAAAATATATGAAGTGAATGGCAGCGGATACGAGGCGAATGGAACGATAGAACGATTGAAAGATTGAACAATGGATGAAAAAAATAATTCACAAGAGATGATTACTTTATGGAAACATTTTTTCCTTGGCTGTTTTCTTAATGCTCATGCGAAAGTAAATCCTCCCGATACTGAACATCCATTATGGTATGCTATCGGTGATCCTACAGAGGCGGCATTGATGGTGCTTGCTGAAAAAGTATGATATGATGTAGATCGTGCCGATGAGATATATCCTGAGGTGTATGAATTTGGATTTGATTCGGTAAGGAAAATGATGTCTAGTATTCGTACCGTAGATGGCAAAAATTTCGCCTATATCAAATGATCCACTAAAGATGTACTTAATCACTGTGCCTTCTATTATGAGGGGGCAACAGTGAAAGAGATGACGTCATGAGATAGAGATACTTTTTTGAAAGAAGCCGATGGACTTGCATGACAGGCAATGAGAAATCTTGCCCTTGCATATAAACCAATCAATGATAATGAGAAAACATTTACGATGGAATGAGTGGAGAATGAATTAATCTTCTTATGAATTGCAAGTATTATTGATCCACCAAGAGAAGAAGTCCCTGCAGCTATGCAAGCGGCAAGTCAAGCGCATATCAAAGTAGTTATGATTACATGAGATTCAGCGTTGACTGCAGTAGCTATTGCAAAAAAAGTCTGATTGGACAATCCTAATGAAGATCCATTTGTAGTGATGGGTGAAGATATCAAACATCAAAGTGATATTCAACTCTTGAAAGATTTGGAAAACAGACGAGTGATATTCTGCAGGACCTCTCCTGAAGATAAGCTGAGAATTGTTTCTTTGCTGAAAAAACATGGGAATATCGTAGCAGTTACTGGTGATGGTATAAATGATGCTCCTGCACTCAAGATGGCGAATATCTGAGTGTCGATGGGAAAGATATGAACTGATGTTGCCAAGGAAGCGTCTGAGATAGTCTTGTTAGATGATAGCTTCGCTACGCTGGTCTATGCTATCAGAGCATGAAGAACGATATTCCAAAATATAAAAAAATCAGTTATTACTAATTTCGCTGCTAATGGCGCAGAGCTTTTTGCAGTATTACCAGGTCTTGCAGTGCAAGCATTATTTGGCGTTCCTATCGCTATTTTGGGAACACAGATTTTGATGATTGATGTATTCGCCGAGTTGATACCAGTTCTTGCTTTAACATGGGATCCACCAGAACCATGACTTATGGAAAGCAAACCTAGGGATGTGAAACAACATATTTTAAATAAACCTGTCATCATTGATGTCCTATTCGCCGGAATACTGATGGGACTAATAGCATATGCCACCTATATATTATACTTTGTGTTTCACGGCATATCACTAAAAGGAATACATACGAGCTGAGTATCCTATATGACTGCGACCACGGTGACCTATACAAGTATTGTGCTCTGCCAGTATGTAAGTCTTCTTTTCCGTAGAGTTTGACCTAATGAATTTCTACTTACATCATATCTCCGGTCAAATAAGAAATTATTATGGGCTTTTGTAATGAGCTTCGTTGGTGTTCTAATTTTGATATACGTTCCTGTAATCCGTAATTTCTTTGCGTTTGGTAGTATGGATCTTGTAGATTGGCTCTTCCCAGTAGTAGGATGTTTACTATTCTTTGGTATTGTAGAGGGGATCAAAATGCTAAAAAGAAATAAGGAGAGTACACAGTCCTACACTAGTAATATATCTCCAGCAACTAATAAAACGGTAGCAGAAGAACTTTGAGAATAAATTTTCTTGATCGCCTTGATGTTAAAAAAAGAATGAACGCTAGCTCTCATGACAATATCGGGGCGGAAGTTTTTTGTGATGGAAAACATCAAAAAGTTATTCTGTACTTATCTCGATTACCAAGCATTTTTTGACAAAAAAGAATAAAAGAATATAATTGAATATATCCAAATTATCAGATCTTTCTTTATCTATAGGGCACTCATGGAACACAACAAAGAAGCATACTATCAATTGGATGTAGAATCTGTCCTAACCAATTTAAAGACTAATCAAGAGGGGCTGGATAATCAGGAAATTATGTTGAGAAGGCAGATCTACTGACAAAATAATCTTGCTGAGCTTCATCACGAATCAACTTTTCATAAATTTCTCAAGCAGTTCAAAGATGCACTGATTATTTTGTTGATGATAGCAACAGCGGTTTCCATCTATCTTCAAGATTATAGAGGCGCAAGCATTCTTGCTATACTTTTGATGATCAATGCATGCATAGGGTATTTCCAGGAGGCAAAAGCCGAAAGAATTGTACAATCGCTGAAGAAAATGTTGTACCCAATAGCTAAAGTGAAAAGAAATGGAAAACTGATCGAGATAAAAACATCAGAATTAGTCCCCGGTGACATAGTATTTGTCGACGAAGGAGATAATATTTCAGCAGACATGAGAGTCATCGAAGAGATGAACTTACAGACGAATGATTTCTCTTTGACGGGAGAGTCGAGTCCAGTAAATAAATATGTCCATGTGATTAAATGAGAGGTAGATGTTGGCCAGAGAAATAATCTGATGTATATGTGAACGACTGTGGCCACGTGAAGTGGATATGGTGTAGTATTTGCTACGTGAATGAATACGGAACTAGGAAGAATTGCATCACTCTCTCATGAGATGCAGCAAGAAAATACTACTCTCCAGAACGAAATGAAAAATATCTCCAAAAAGGTCATTATCGGCACCATTATCATTTGCACCATTTTAGTTGTTGTCGTATTGTTCTTACATTTTTCTCTACAGAATGCTTTTGCATTTGCTGTAGGTATCGCGGCAGCGATGATTCCGGAAGGATTACCTGCGGAGGTAAGTATAGCTTTGAGTCTAGCATCTGGAAGGCTAGCAAAAAATGATGCGTTAGTCAAACAACTCTCTTCAGTCGAAACGTTAGGATGTGTAAACGTGATCTGTACAGATAAAACGTGAACGCTGACCAAAAACGAGATGACGGTCAGAAAAATATTTATTGGAGAAAAAATATATGAGGTGACATGAAGCGGCTATGACTGACAGTGAAATCTCATAGGTGAATCATGATGAACCATCGATCCCTCGTTCGTACAAAATCGAAAACACTTTTTTCTCGGCTGTTTTCTCAACGCTCATGCCAAAGTCAATCCGCCCGATACTGAGCATCAGCTCTGGTATGCTATAGGAGATCCCACAGAGGCAGCATTGATTGTACTCGCAAAAAAAGTTTGATACGATATCGACCACGTGCATGATCAGTACCCTGAGCTCTATGAATTCGGTTTCGATTCCGTCAGGAAAATGATGTCCAGTATCCGTAAGGTGGACTGAGAAATTCAATGCTACATCAAATGAGCACCGAGAGAAGTCTTGGAAAAATGTACGCTGTATTTCGATGGAACCGTCACAAGAAAAATAACCCAAGAAGACAAAGATAAGATTCTGGATTCTGTCGACGAATTGGCTGGGCAAGCAATGAGAAACTTGGCTATCGCGTACAAGACCTTGCCATCAGCGGAGACAACATTCACCATGGAAGAAGTAGAGAACGAATTAATTTTCCTCTGATTCGCCAGCATTATAGATCCTCCGAGAGAAGAGGTGGCGGCTGCGATCCAAGCAGCTCATCAGGCTCATATCAAAGTCATCATGATTACTGGTGATGCTGATCTCACTGCGAAAGCCATTGGGCAGACGATCGGATTGATCAAGCCGGGAATCGATCTCTTTATGATCGATGGAGAAAATATCAGACATCAATCCGATATCCAACTCCTCAAAGATATGCAACATGAATCCGTGATGTTCTGCAGAACGTCGCCAGAAGATAAGCTGAGAATCGTTTCCTTGCTCAAAGCCAATAGTAATATTGTCGCCGTTACCGGAGATGGGATCAATGATGCACCAGCATTGAGGATGGCGAATATCGGAGTAGCGATGGGAAAGATTGGGACCGATGTCGCGAAAGAAGCCTCTGAAATCGTCCTCTTGGACGATAGTTTCGCTACGCTCGTCTATGCAATCAGAGAAGGAAGAATTATTTTTCAGAACATAAAAAAATCAGCCATCCTGGCGATGGCATCTAATGGAGGTGAACTCTTCGCGGTATTGCTGAGTCTTTTTGTCGGCATGATCTGGAAAATCCCGTTAGCTATTACTGCGATACAGATCCTGATGATCGATCTGATGGCTGAGCTGATACCGATTACCGCATTGACACGGGATCCTGCAGAGAAAGGATTGATGGAAAATAAACCGAGAGATGTCACACAACATATTTTCAACAAAGAAGTAATCATAGATTGGATCTGGTTTGGATTACTGATGTGAGCGATAGGATTTATCAATTATATTTTATACTTCGTCTTACATGGACTCTCATTGCACGGTATCAATACCGCGTCCGTATCCTATGCGACCGCCAATGCAGTGACCTATACCAGTATCATGGCCTGCCAATATATGAATATCTTCTCACTAAGAACAGGGTCTGGAGAGACCGTTTTCACGTCTTACCTTCGATCAAATAAAAAATTATTGCGAGCATTCTTGCTGAGTTTTGGATGAATATTGATGCTGATTTATCTTCCCGTCGTCCGTAATTATTTCTCGTTCGGATCGATGAGAGCGATAGATCGACTCTTCCCATTAGGCGCTGCTACAGTCTATTTGCTAGCTCGTGAACTCAAGAAATATATTCAGAGAAGGAGACAAAATTCAGAGTTAAGAATTCAGAGTTAAAAGTATACAATATAAAAAAATTCTAATAGTAAAAAAGCTACCCCGTGAATGAGTAGCTTTTTCATAAAAATAGTTCAGTGAAATTGTTTATTAATATGTGGGTTGTTTAGGTACTTTATGATAGATATCTATTCAGGTCAAAATTTCATATGATTTATAATTCATGATGTAAGATTAAATATCTCCATCAAAATCTCTCATTTCTTCCGATAACAAAAAGTCGTCCACGAAAGAACGACCCTTTGTTATATAGTTTTGAATCCATTACTTTGTTACTTAGTTGCTCTCATAAGCATCAGCATGACATATCATCTAAGTTCTTTAAGACTAGGAGTGGTATTTGTGATGATACTGTTGTCTTTTAGCGCATTGAGATGATTGAGATAATATGGTTCTCAAATATTATAAGTATCTCCATATAATACTCTGGAAAGAACGGTACCAAATTCAGCCCTAGTTACTTCTCCATTTGGATTGAACATATGTATGCCTTGTCCCATCAATCATAATTGACATGATAAGTTGATGTAGAATTTCATCTCCGTTGATTCATTGGCGATATCAGTAAAGTTACAAATTGCTCAGGTGTTTGGAGTTTTGTGCAATACTTTGATAGCATAATTAGCGATCATTTTAGCCATATTTGATCTAATGAGATTCCATCCTATATTAGCTTCTTGGATGGTAGGCATAGTGGTGATGCCTATTGAATATGCATAAAGATATGCGTCATTGAGTTCTGCTGAAAAAGTAGAACCAGCAATTGATCAAACATTCCCTGTAGATCAGACATTTCCTGTAGATCAAGGATTTGATCCAGCATTACAGGTGCCATCATAGTGACTTGGAGATAAATCTCCCCCTGGACACACATCTTGAATTAATCCTCATCATCCACCCGCTCAGTTTACATTGGTATTCTGTTGCATCATGGTAAAGAGAGATAAGTGATCAGTAGCAAATGAGCAGATTCATACAGAAATGACACAAGTTGCCAAAGAAGTATAGGTAACACCGTTATCTATAGATCTATATACATGCATGGTTTTACCATTATATAAGGTTCATACATTGAGAGAAACCGTAGCTGAGTTTCATAATACTAATTCCGCAGCATCACTACCTATTTGAAATGTTAGCGCAGGGATATGGGTATAGTTAGTTTCCAAAGGAGTAGTACCTGAAAATGTGGTTGTATCAGGTGCATCGATTACTCCATCTCGACTTCATCAGCTTGCATTAATAATCAATCCGCTTAAATCAAAACTAATAGAACTGGATCATAAATTTATTTGAAGTGTTCATTCTACTGAAGAGGTATATCATGTACTCGTATATCATGCCAGGAAAGCATCCCCAGAAACTATTGCTCCTGTAGTGACAGTAGTAGCGTTTGGAGTAGTAAATATTCCTGTTGCAGATAGTGTCCCTGTATATGCATTATTTAATCCATAGACTCTATAGATATAGGTCGTACCTACTGTCAATGAATTAATAGTCACGCTATGACTTGTTCAAGTCCCAACAGCTGATAATGTAGTTAACCCTGTAGTTCAATAGAGAAGATATCACGTAGCACTCAGATCTGTAGTAAATCCTAAGGTAACAGATGTTCAGCTTAATAGAGTTGTAGATATGCTCGTTGGGGCATCTGTTATTCTAACTATATTTCCTGTGACGAAAACAGTATTGCCCGCACTATCCGTTCATGTGACGGAAATATTATTCACACCAGCTACCAATCATGTTAGGGTAAAGGTCCATCATGTTGTTCAGGTTGCTAACTGTCAGTTAACATTTATAGTTGCTAATGAAGCATCACTTCACGTTCCTGTAATAGTTTTTGTGCTTCAAGCAAATTGAGTTCAATTAGCTGTACTGATGGTTACCAATGGATTTGTTGTATCCATAATTACACTAGAAGAATCAGTAGTAGTTGTTACGGTAACTCAACTATTATTGAACGCATCAAGATAATCTATAGTGAAGGTGGCTGTTGCATTTTGTCAGGTAACTAGTCCTGTCGCATACCGATAATTTCATCATCAAGCAGCAGTTCTAGAAATTCAATTTATTGTTACTGTTACACCGCTTAATACTTCACTTCCTGTAAAACTCAAGGTAACGATATTTCAAGATTTAGCATATGCTGTATTAGTATTGTTTGAAGTGATATGAACATTAGTCAAAAATGGTTTGAGATCAAACTCGGTAAAGTGGCCTACAATGATATATAATGGGCAAGCAAAGCTTCCTGTACCACTACACGCTCCAAAGGTTACACTGCTAATCATGTTATTTCATGTGATGGCTCATCCGCTTCCTACTCTTACTGCAAAACTTCAAGAATTTATAGTAGCAAGATATCCAGATAATATATATGGTAAATCCATGGTCAATAGAGCATTTTTTCCTACAAATCCAGTTCATGGGTTAAACCAAACTTGTCATTGAACCATACCTATAGAGTTAGGTAAGTTGTTTTGGAGGAAACTCTCTGTACCAGCATCAGTCAAATCTAGTCAGGTATTGAAAGTTATTCTTCCAAGTTCATCTGATCAAGACATTTTCGCAAAATACAATCCTGAATAGCTAGCTATGTTGCCCAAAGTGACTCAGTTGAGATTATTAGTAATCCCTGCTGTAGTCAATATTCCTCGGATAACTTGACTGTAAATGAGTGACATATCAGGCTGAAATGCAATAGCTACTGTTGCATACCCTGTATTAGCTCCCGTACTGGTAGTAATGAATGCATGGAGATAAAGGGATGATCAGGTATAGCCACTAAATGCAGTTGTAGTAATAGGTGATGGAATTATACCTGTTTGTCATAATCATAATGATCAACTTGCGAAAGGTAATGATCCTAATGATCAGCTATTCGTGCTTGTAGAAATATACAAAAATCGAACATCTCCTGTTTTTATTGTTGCTCCGCTCAGGAGTATATTATATCCACTATACGATGTAGTGGAATACGTCAATGCAGCACCGGTGACGCTGATTGCACTTCCTGCTCAAGCCGCCATTACATTAACTCACACGTAATATAAAGCGAATCAGCAAACCATGACGATTGCAGACATCAATACTTTCCTAAAACTCTTGTGCATGATAATCTTTTAGAAAAAATATAAAAATTTTAAAAAACTTATTTATCGAATAAAAATGATTATTAGTTTGTTTTTTGCAAGAGATACTTGATTGAGTGTTGTTAGTTTTAAACCTATAAAATTAAGGTTTTCATATAAAGTATTGACAAAAAATAATAATTTAAATAATAAATTATTATGTAGATACCCTTTGAATTCATTCAGAAAAAAATATATATCATATAATTAAATTATGAATTTTTTAATTGTGGATTTCGGATTGCGAATTTAACTAAATTAAAATTCGTTAATTCGTAATTCATCAATCCGCAATATTTTAATCCTTTAATTATTCAAAAAATGAAAAAGACATTAGAAGCTCTTACCAAGGCATTCGTCTGAGAATCACAAGCAAGGAATCGTTATACCATGTATGCAAGCATAGCGAGAAAGGAATGATTTTTGCAGATAGCAGATATTTTCGAACAAACGGCAGATCAAGAAAAAGAGCATGCAGAACGATTTTTCAAGATGATTCAAGTAGTGAAAGAAAAGATGTGAGAAGATATGGACGAAGTAATCGTCGATACTGCTGCTTTCGTCAAGAAATGAACGACGCTTGAAAATCTGCAATATGCTATTGATGGGGAACATCATGAAAATACTGATCTCTATCCAGAATTTGCTAAGATTGCTGATGAAGAATGATTCCCAGAAATAGCCAAAAGAATTCGCAGCATCGCACATGCAGAAGAGCATCATGAAGCTAGATATCAAGCATTGCGTGGTCAATTGGCTGCAGGCACTTTGATGGAGAAGGCTGAAGATATAGAATGGATGTGTACGAAATGCGGATATGTCCACAAAGGAAAAACGCCGCCAGAAAAATGCCCTGCATGTGATCACGAGGCAAATTATTACGTCGTAAAGAGCGAAAAATACTAAGATAAAAGTTTGTTGTGTTGACTGCCCCGATTTTTAAATCGGGGTTGATACTACTATTGGACATTGAGAAAATGATGATTTTATACTATTAAAGTCATAAGATGGACAATAATTTTCATTTACTGACTTTTGCAACAAAATACTCTCGTGTCCCAGCAGAAGGAATCGCCAAGAGACGATATGATGCTGTCATGGAAGTATGAAAAAGTCCTGTAATTATAGACATCAAATGATATAAATGAATTATAGATGCTTTTGATGAACAGGCTAGCAAAATATGAATAACTATTCTTGCGTGCAATATCATTCCTGATCATGTGCATGTTGTTGTTTACAGCAATGGAAAGAAAATATCAGAAATTGTTCAGAAACTAAAATGATATAGTGCTTATGTATATAACAAAACATTTGCTCGTAAAGGTCCTTTACGAACATCTTGATATAGCGATACCTATATAAACACAGAAGATCGTTTACAAAAAGCGATCATTTATGTCCAAAACAATCATCTCAAGCACCAGGAGAAGTGGTGAAATATCTGGGATAGTGATGCTGATTTAAAAAAGTTACTCACTGATATGCAAAAAAGATACCACAACAACCTGGCACTTTAGTGCCAGGCAGAAACTTACTTACCCAAATTATCTGCCCATCACTTCATCAATGGGACATCGTTCGTCATGATCATACGGACACCTTCACGATAAAGTTTTTCTAATTCACCTGTAGTATCGACGGTATAGACGACCATTTTTTTTCCGATATCAGCAACTTCTTGAGCGGTATTTTCTTTGATGAGATCATATGGCATGAGATAATACTGGTGATTCATATTAGGCAGGATAGTAAGTTCTTCCAGATGATAGGTATCCCATCCTGCATGGATGTTTTTATATGATCATAAAAAATAGGTTGCTGTTTTGTCATAACTGGTAAAGATGACTTTATCTTGCATTCCGAGTTTCTGGACGGTTTGAATAGCATCGTCTGTTTGTTGCTCTGCATCTTGAGGAGTATAGACCTTAATCTCTACAAAGTAGTAGGGAAAGAGTCCATCCACAGCTTTGAGCATCTCTTCTAGTGTCATGATCTGTTCTCCGTTTTTTATCGGGCAATTTTTTTTGATATATTCTAGTGTATATTTCGATACATCTTTTTTGTTGCAAACGGTCTCATACATAATCGGACCATGTACTACAACATTCTGTTTGTCTTTCGTTTGAGAGACATCAAACTCTATGCCATCAGCACCATTTTCTTTGGCTGCTAGAAAAGCTGCTAGAGAATTACCTTGTACATGACCGGTATATGACCAGGATCATTGATGTGCGATAATGATCATATCGTTCTTGCCAGAAGATAGTGTTCATGTTCACTGCTGAAATGCTAGGTAGGATCAGATATATTGGTGGATAAATGCATAGCCAGCGGAAATTTCTGAAAGATTGTTAAATGTTTTTCCCGTAGTTCAAGATATAATGGTGAATTTACGATTTGACGAATAACGACTGTATTCGATACCTCGATTCCTTTTTTTACTTGCTGAAAAAATATCATTAACAAATTTCGAGACGGTGATCATTCATCTTCCTACGAGTTGTTTGAGTCCATAGAAAATATCGGTCTGTTGGATGATGTTCGCATTCACTGTCCCTGGAACGATTCCTGTTCATACTAGAGTAGCAAGTCATCTAGCGTATCGAAAATCACCCAATGCTTTTTTCTCTTGATCTTCCAGCGATTCCATTTTTCTGTGATCGGATACGATGACCAAGATCCCATTGTTGAAGAATCCAGATTTTTTGAGTTGGAGATAAAAATAAAATAAACTCTTGTCGGCATATCTCAATGCATCTTTTTGTGTGCTACCATAAGGCGTATAATAAGGCTTATGGAGAGAGATTGTCTGCAGGACCATAAGATATGCTCAGCTTTGCTGCTTGATTGTCTCCAATGTTTTATGGTAAAGATCGTAATCAGGAGCAGCATCAAAGACATATGTTTTCTTGCCGGTAAATCATTCTTGGCCTATGATTTCACTAAATCATGCTCATGACAAAAATGTTTTTTGATTGAGAAATCATATATCGACAGCGCTAACAAAGATAGGAGTATATCATGCATTGGCAAAGAATATAGGCAATGGATCAGTATATGCTTTATATCAAAAATACGAAGACTCCTCCGAATCTTTGGCTTTGATAGGTTCTACCCCAAGCAGTAATCAGATATGAGCATCAGCAGAAATCTCTCCATTATTAATGAAATTCGTAAAAGTGATACCTTGCTTTTGGATGAGATCAAAATACGGGAGATTATTATGTACACCGCCTATTCTGAGTGAGTCTATCGGTGATAATGATTCCGCAAAAACCACGATGACATTAACTTTTTTATCTGATCATTTTTTCTTGGTAAAAAATTTCTGATACGTATCATTTGGATTCATATTTGAAGGTTTCATGATGTTTTCTTTGATCGCCGAATAATTGATGGAAAAAATATTATCCGGAAGTGACCTAAATCCTCCTGGTACAAATATACCGATATCCAAAGCAGCAACGGCAAAGACCAAACAAGATACTGCCAGTAGCAATCTCTGATTTTTTTTAAATTTCTTACTCTGGACGATAAAGAAAGTAATGATTCCCACTGCACCTACCAAAAATAGGATACTGAAAATCATTCACGAAAAATTTCCTAGGGAAGGATTGATAAATTGATGTATATCCAAAATCGAGATTCTGCTTTGAAAAAAATATATCGTAAAGATGTCGAGTATAAACAGCAAAAATATTCCTGAGATAATGATGATATGTATGATTTTTATTCGTATTTTTTTGACAAGCATATTGATTCCTACCAATCCAAGGAGAATCAAACATACCAAAAAATCGCTGACAAAATATCCTACGTAATGGAGGATGGTAGCTCACCAAGTCAATTCATGAAAGAGCTCTCCATAAGCCAAAAAGATGAATATCTGTTTGATGAATAAACAAAAAAAAGAGAGTACTACAATAGTTCTCCCAAAAAATGGTGTACTGCGGATTGATTTAGCGAGCGAAGAAAATATGTTTGGCATCTTTGTTTTTTTATTTCTGAATACAAAATACTTACCGTGTAATATGTAACCATTCCAATAAAATTTGCAATCACAATAGCATATAAAAAAACCCGGAACAAGTCCGGGCTTATTATGTGATGTATTTGTAGATTATCTAGTAGATGATGTTGGTAATGGGGCAGTGAATTCTTTTTTATTGTAAGATTTTACCATTTGGAACCCTATTGTTTGTATGACAGCATCGTATACTGCTCTAGTATAGTTCTTGAAAGGAATAAGAAGATACATCCAAGGTTTGTTTGTTGTAGAATCCATTTTTTTATATCCATATCCATAACCATATCCATAGATCCCTCCCGTTCGGCTATATCCGTATCCGTAACCATATCCTCATCAATCTATAATACAAGCTCCATTAGAACATCAAATTTCACAATTGAAGGTAACGCTATCTACTTTTTTTTGAGGATTACAGAAATATTCTGTAAGATTGAAATTGTTACATTGATCAGTGTGTTTTATAATCTGATTGTTGGTGACAGAAGGTCATTTTGTTGTTCATTTAACATAGAAATCTCTACCACCATCACTATCAGTACATTTACCTACTATAGAGACATTTGCAGAAGGACGTATTGCAATCACACTAGCAAGCAATGACGTTCAATTGACTTTGACGATGGTCATACCAAATACTGCAAGTACGACAATCGCAGAAATAATAATTACTTTTTTTCTAAAAGGAAAATTTGTTTTAAGTTTATTGAAAAAGTTTTGCATGGAAAATCGCTAAAATATAAAAAATATACCACATATCTATATATGTATGCATTATTATCAAGAGATTCTAAGGATAAAAAAACCCGGAAACAATTCCGGGCATTTTCCAATAGTATATTTTGAATTATCTAGTCTTTATTGGAGTGATGGTTTTTGCTGGAATGAATTCTTTCGTATTATAAAATTTCACGACCTTGAATCCTAGTTTGCTGATAACTGCATCATAGACGGTCTTGGAATATTTTGCAAAGACATTGATGAGGTAGAGATAAGGTTGTTGGGTGGTAGTATTTATTTTTTTGTATCCATAACCATACCCATATCCTGTTCCTTGACCTCACCATCCATAACCATACCCATATCCATTAGTAGATATACACTGACTAGGACACGTAGATCAGGTAGTAGTGACTGGTCACTGGCAAGCCGAAGGACAATTATTTAAACCCAATTGACACGCAAGTTGATTTTCTGGAGCATTGCAATTTGCACATGCATACGCAGTATTCGGATCCGAACAATTCACTGTCTGTCATGTACATGCTGGAGGACAGCTTGATAATCATAAGCTGCATGCAAGAGTTATTTCTGGAGTATTACAATTCACACTGGTCAAACAAGCTCCATTGCTACATCCATTAGCACAGGTATACGTTGCAGTATCTACTTTTTTATTGTTGCAAAAGTATTCGGTAATGGTATTACCAACACATACATCATCTTTTGTTACAAATTGATTAGTAGTAATAGAAAGACCTGCGGTTGTTCATTGGACATAATAATTTATGCCACCATCAGAATCGCTGCATTTACCAAGTATACTTATATTTACAGCAGGACGTGTCATTATCATGACGTTATCCAATAGGGAAGATCAATTGATAGGGATGACCGTGATACCGCAGAGAGCTATGATGATAATCACAGCAGTGATGATGGATCTTTTCCTGAAAGAAAAGTCTGTGGTAAATTTTTTAACGATTGATGCGAATTTCATGATATTGTTAGTTATAGATAAAAGAATAACATATCAATTATAATTAATATTAAAAATATGTCAAATTTTGTAATATTCGTCATATCACATACATAAAAAGGAAACAATATATTGTTTTAAACAGCAAAATTCCTATTCTCCAAATATTTATTCTCCATGTATCATGAAATTTTCCAAACGACAAAAAGCACTTCTCCTCACTTTTCTCGCATGAGCATTTGCTTGTGCAATCTATAGGATTGTTCCGTATTTTTCCAGCATGATTCCTTTATGATACGATCCTGGAGTATATAAAGGCATTTATTTCGCCTATCTGCATTTAACACCACGATTTCATTTTGGCAATGTTCCCAATCGAATTATGCATGAACCACTCCGAGGAATTCTCAGCGTGCTAGTAAGTAAATTATGAATATCAATCGATATGTTTCTGACATTCTGATTATGATTTTTTAGTATTTTAGGAGGATTTTTTGTTTTTCTAGTGATCAAGAAATATAACAGACGAGTAGCGTTATTCGCTATGATGCTTTTTTGGACTTCTATCATTCAGTATCATGCATTCGCGCTTTGTTACTACAAACAGATTTTAGGGATAGACTTCATCCTCTTATTGCTCTATCTTCGAGATCACAAAAAATATCGGAGTTCGATCCCTCTGCTTATCGCATTAATCCTGCTTCATAGGACGACAACCTTATATCTCTGAGCGACGAGTTTCATCTATATTATCCTTCAATATCTCGCTACCAAAAAACTAGATACCAAATTCATATATATCTGGATTATTTCTTGAGTGGTAGGAATTTCCTTATATGGACCGCTTTTTCCCAGGTTGATTATGGATTTTTTCCATCCGCTGGTGACGACTATCGGTGGTGATGGAATTCAGGGTGATTTTTTCTTGCTCAAAGAATTTCGATGGTTTACTATGTTTCTCATCGTCCCGACATTGTATGGAGTGTATCTAAAAATAAAAAATAAAGAGTATGATATGATTCTTTCTTGATTGGTTTTAGGACTGATTCGAACCTTTTGTTGATTGCTCAATGCCAAAAGGATAGAACTTTTCCTGGACCTTTTCATGATACTTATGACGGGATATACAATCGTTGATATCATCAAAAACAAAAAGCGATGGCTTTGGACATTACTCTATTCCGTTCTTTTTCTGCAGATCATGTATTACCTAGGATATGTCTCGGAAAACAATACTCCGCTTATTAGTACAGGTGAATTCACCAGCATAAAGACATTGAAAGACATTGTTCCTACAAGTGGAATTGTTGTGGGAACTGATAGTTTTCTTTCTCCATGGATTGTCTGATATGCCGAGAGAGATCGGATTACCCCAGGACTTTCTGATCTCAATAGGTGGACGCACACGCAATGGAATCAGCGACGACCAGCAAATGGTCAGGTGAAATGCAAGATGTTCGAGGTATATAGAGATTTACATAGACCACTCTATATGCGAGAATCCAAATTCTTTAGGATAGAAAATATTGCCGGTGGAACATGTTTCAAACTCATCCGTGAAGACTGATATCATAAACTCTATCAGATCATCCTACCATAATTATTTTTATTACAAAAAAAACCCGGAGAAAAAACTCCGGGATAATATTATTCTGTTGTCTCCTGTTTTTTATATACGATTTCATCTTCGTAATCGTAATCGTATAGAGCAAATCCTCCACCGATAATTGTTCCGATGAGGAGCAACCAAAAGGAAAAAGCAGATTGGCATGCTAATGGCAAGGATCCCCATAGCATGTTAGTGGTAATGAGGTAATATAGCCAAGAGATAAGTATCCCTAGAGCTCCTCCACAAAGACCTCCAGCGAACTCAAATCCGATGATATCACGGAAGAGGCTTTTTTTGCACGCATCATATTGGCAATAGAGCCAACGTAACAGTAATACAAAAATACCTATTAATATTCCGGTTAAAACCAGTGTTACACTGTATGATAGATATTCTCCTGTTACAGTATTGAGGAGATCTGTTTTATGGATTATATACATAACCCCTGGCAGAAGAATGAGATAGAATAAAATCACTAGATTTTTCATGTTATTTTTTGTTTAGGTATATTTTACTATAATTATTTAAAAAGAAAAGTCAAGGCTAGTTGATAGCATTTCATGACCTCAATGTTCGACTGCTATTCTTCTGAATCGTCTCACCCAGCTGATCAAGCGATAGTTTTTTCTCTTTGACTAATTTTTGCAACTTAAATCTATCGACTTCCATCGCCTCATCCAAAACTCACAAGCTCTGCAAGACCTTTTTCAGTGCATCTTTGTCTGCGATGCTGATAGTTTCAGCTTGTGATGCAGACAATTTATACACATTTCCAAATAATTTCAACAGATTATTTTTCTCCAGATATTCAACAAGCAATGCTTTAATAAGCTCCTTATCGTTCTTCGCTTGCGATTCCTGCTTAGACAATTCCACATATTCATCAACCAATCACTTCACGGTTTTTTCACCCAAATCACTTCCCATTACCTCATCATCAAACTTCAGATGCGCCCATAAGGGGCAGAGGGAGTAGTATTCGCAGTACTTGCAATAATTATTTTCTTTGGGTTCAAAACATTTTTTGTCTCACATGTTGTATGCAAACTTTTTCGCTTCAATGCTATCAATGATTCCAGCATATTTTTTCGTGACGGTAGCCAAGCGCTCATCAGTGATTTCTCGTTCATCCATCAAGTCGAAATGGAGATAATGTAATCTGGCTTTGAGTGTTTTAAAATATTTTGCATAATTCTGTTGTACGCCTAGACCATATAATGTTAACTGTTCTTGATACTCCTCTTTACTCTCTGGCGGCAGATTCTTATTCGTCTTATAATCATTGATCACGAAGCAATCGCCCTCCTTATCTAGCCTATCTATGAATCCACGAAACTGCTTTCAATGCTTGTCCTCCTTTATTTCAAAGGAGGGGAACCTGAATGGTGGAGGATTTATTAACTCAAACACGATCGATGCTTCTGTCGCTACGACACTGATATTTTCAAAGGGACTATACTTATCATAGTAGTTCGCTACGTAATGAATCCCTCTGCGAATATAATCCTCAAGCTGTTGCTCTCACTTCAGCTGCAATTCTTTTTCCTTCGTTGCTTCATTGATTTCCGTGTCTCGCTGTGTTTTGAAATATCACAAAAGATCTTCCTTGCTCGGGATTTTAAACACATTTATCTGATTATATAACCGCTCCAATGCTGCGTGGACGCTATGCCCCAAAATCAAATCCGGACTCGATTCAAATTCTTTTTCTTTGATCTTATCGATATATTTATACTGATATTTACGCGGACATTGGACAAAGGTCTGAGTCTGCGAGAAGGAATAAACGGACATGACTTCAGGGACAAGGATAAAGGGACAAGGGACTAGGAGTAGATAAAAAAAATATACTTTTCCAAAAGAGGTTTACAAGTAATAGCAGCAACAACCACTTCCCGCTTTCCGTTTCGGCGTCATTCCCGTGAAAACGGGAATCCAGGTTGCTAAGTGTGGATTCCCGATCTAGTCGGGAATGGGGAAGGGGTGCGATTATAAAAAAAACTCCCCACATAGTGAGGAGCAATGGCAGTAAATAATGCTTACCAGAATTTGAGTTTATTCCAAATCCTTAATCGTTTGGGTTGTGATCTTATCTTCATAATGGACTCTTTAGCAGCCAGATGTCCACAGAGAAACTCAATCCCACTAGGAATCATTTCTTTGATCTCTCTTTTGATTTGACTCAAAGGTATACCCCCAAAAGACACATCAGGATTAGAGAGGTTATTAAGTGAAGCAATAGTGAAGGTAACAAGCGTTGTAAGAAGGATATTTAGCTCTGTTTCTTGTGCCAATGATAACGTCTTGAAATCGAAAGAATGAGAAATCCAATCAGGAGAAGTGATTGTTGTTGATGTGGCAGCAGTTGCAAGAAGTTTTCTCAATTCTACCTCTTGTTCTAGTGATAATGTTTTAAAGTCTAAAGATATTGGTTCCATTTTTTATTTATTTTTTATGAATATACTGATATTAGAGATGATGTCAAGTGGGATACAAATTGTTGTAATCTTGTTTCAATAAAAAAAGCCTAGTATATCCAGGCTTATCCAGTTTGTAATCGTTTTTGTCGCGATCTTTCTAAAATGATTTTCACCACTATTCCCCAATAGACAATCCACGCATACCCAAGGAAGATATATTCTGTATTAGAATAGTTGGCTACTATTGTGTTAGAGGAGTTGGCTAGCATTGTACCATACACCGTCAATGGATAGATAAACATATTGAGAATCCATGCGGAAAGTGGTTGTCGAAAGGGAGCAATTTTTATGAGTTTGAAATATTCATTAGCTCCCATAGCGTCAGCTACGATTTGACCAACAGTCCCGATGATGATAGGTATGAGGATATCAATGTCAAATGCCCAGGATATTGATTTAGAAATGACCCAGATAATAAATGCGCCAATCGAAATATTAATCATTCGTTTTTCTTTGTCGGTAAACCCTTTGTGGGAGTATTTGTACGTTACGAATATCATCCCAATATGTCCGACTGTTTGTGCAGCAAGTAAATATACAAAAGTTGTTAAGCCATGTTCGGTAATATATATCACGAACAAGAAAGAAAATATCGCAGTCCAAATGATCCAGGCCGCCAATGATGAATCATATCGTCCTTTTCTTATCCCCACTACCTGTATTATCAGGCAGGCCAGAGTGATCAGTCCGTTGATACTAGCAATTACGTCGTTTGTATCCATTTTTTTGTTTATATATACAATATATAGCTATTTTATATAAAAAGTCAAGTAAACAAAAAAATTATATAAATTGTTTCAAATTTTGATGTATTTGATGTATAGAAAATTTAGTTTATCTACTTTTTTGACAAAAAAACTTTTCTGACTATAATTGAGATGCAACCCTCGCAGTACTGCGGGGTGACATCGATATTATACCTGTGGTATAATTACAATAAGGCATTTTATATAAGGACACCAACTATGAACTTAAACCTCCTCGACCTTCTCAATCAGATCAAAAAATTCGCCGCACAAGAGACGGGAAATGTCTTTTCTCTCGTGGCATATTTTCTGCTTTAAATTATAGTGTTGAGCTGGTATTTCGGGACATCATTAAGCAAAAATTATCCCAAATATGACATCTATGTATTATTGTGAGTATTCGTTTTCATTATCATTATCCGGGCGATTACCAGAAAAATCCCCAAAGATCCGTCCAAGATAAATATCGGTATAGCTCAGGTCAATCTTTTAAATACTTCTATGGAGAAACCCTTGGACGGAGAACAGAAACTCAGCATATCAAGCGATATTTCAAACTATATCTACAATTGTCTCAGTCATAGCAAGCAGGAATTGCTCATGGATTCCTACCTCAACTTTTTCAGACTCCCTTCCAGGATCACCGTAAATTACGCCAATTGCAACGAAATTGTCGACAAGCTCAATATCGATATGATGATCCGATGAGTGTGTAGATATCATGAAGACAAGATTTTTATCGATTACAAAATAGCTACCAAAAAGCACATCAACTCTGTCTTTTTCGACAAACTTATCAATGACATCAACGCCTATCCAGAGATCCAATTTGATTTCTCTAGCCAAGCAAATCTAGAATTCAATAAGTTTATCCATATGGTTTTCTATCTCAGTATCATCTACAAAAGCTTGCAGCTGATGGATAGTTTGCAGTATCAAGAAGTAGAGAAAATGATGTTGCATGCGATCAGTTGTCTCAATAAATTATATGCCGACGTCTGAGATCAGAGTGTCAATGAGGGGGATAAGGATGTCGTCAAAATAGAAATTCTTATGTATTTCATTCTGGCAAAAAATTATTTTAATCGGGCCAATTCCCTGATTGAAAGCTTCGACTACAAGAACGAGGCCAACGCAAAGATCGACCTTTCGACTGCGGCGACTGATAAAGAAATGGACCTTATCAAAAGATATTTGGAAAAGAAAACCTATGCATCACTGTACGAACAAGTTGAATTGGAAAATGCGTATATCTATTCGTTAGGCCAGTTGGGAAAGACACAAAACAAAGAGACCATTGATAAACAAATGAAGAATGTCGATGAGATTCTCAAAGACAAATATAAATTCGGACTCGTAAAAGCATTCGTAGAGACCATCTTCAAAGATAGCAACGACGCGAAAAAACATTATGAAGAAGCGCTCCGCAGCAATCCGACAAACACGGTCGCGCTGCGTGGATTGTGACTCATGGAGTACGATAAGGGCAATCTCAGCAAGGCGCTTGGCTATTTGAATAAATTAGATTCCATCTCTCAGCTTCATATTTTCCAGCCTCACCTCTACGATCTCAAGCTGCAAAAAATATTGTATAAAGCAGATATGAAGCAGTGAAGAGTGTTTTGAGCGATCAAACACTTCTTCTTGTTGATGAAGTTTAAGCGTGAGAATAAGAGGGTGTTGAAGAAGAATTATGCGTTATAGTTTTTTTACTCCCCAACCCCTCTAACCACCGCAATTCTGCGGGGCAAGAATAGAGGGGCTTTTTTTATTTTTTCCTTCCTCTATTTTAGGGGAAGGTTAGGATGGGGTAAAAAACCTCTTCAATTCTCCCAAACTATCCCTATACTCCAGGCAATCGGATTTTATCTTTTTAAAATACTATATAATGGATGATGTTCAAATTGTGGATACAAAAGTAGAAGAATTTACTGATAAAGATTGAAATAAAATAGAAATACTCTATGTTAAAAAGTCAAATAATAAGCTATCTTATCAAATTCATCAACATAACGGTTGTTGAGATGACTGTACTAAAATTATTCTTTCTCCTTTTAAACAGGAATTTGATACTTTTGAAGAATGTAAAAGCACTGCTGAAATACAGATCAAATGATTGTAATTTTATTTTTTCAAAACCAACTATGCGAAAAAAAATTAAGAATTTCATAAAATGATATAAAAAAGAAATTTTGATAATTGTTGTTTTTGTGATTATCACTCTATTAATACATAATTTACTGATTGATTCATATAGTTGTGGTCAAACACGAAAGATTAGTAGCCTTATGGAAAACACTGATACACAAAATACTTGTTTGGTTATAGGATATGTATGACAGTCTATTTTTGCCGGAAGCATTCTAATTTCTCTTGTTTTATTGTACAAGACATTAAACAAATAGTTTGGACTACCATTGTATTCTCTAGATAGCGCCTATAGTTAAACCCTCCATAGCACCTAAGTAAAAATACTGCTAAAAATCTCTTGCATTTTTTCGTAGCATGATTATACTATACGTGCTACATCGTTTTTTTAACTTCTTTATTCTTAAACTACTTATTAATGGAAGCCAACTTTTTTAATACGACGCTGTTTCAGACTGTTATAATTCTTATAGTATGATTCGTGGCTATCCGAATTTATCAGAAACAGAAAAAAGATGAAAAAAGAAAGGCGGCGAGAATTATACTTATGGAAATCCGCAAGATAGAAAGTAATATTAAACAATTTAAAGAAAATAATAAATGGTATCACAATTCAATAATAGGAAACTCTAACTGGAGGGATCTTAGTCATCATTTTGTGGATGCCCTTGATCGTGATGGTCTAGATTATATAAATAATTTTTATGAACAGTGTGATAATGCGGAGAACGAGAGATTGAAGATAGAGAAGGGCCTGAATATAGCAATCGAAACGAAAGCCGTTAAGTCACAAGAAATTTTATTCGAAATTGTTAAAGAGGACATCAATGAAGAAGATTATGCGAAAAAGATCATCGAGAAAAAAGCGTTGGTCGATAAATATATTAATAATGATTCTACACGACGATTTATGCCTGACAATGCTATGTTAAAGGAATATTTGGAGACAATAAGACTTATGTCATGAACACTCTATTTTGAAAAACTAAAAAAGATAGCAAAGATCAAAGATTAATGTAATCAACCTTTTTACATATTAAACACGTACACACATGGCAAAAATTATTTGAATCGATCTCGGAACAACTAACTCCTGCGTAGCGTATATGCTAGGCGACAAGTCAGAAGTCATCGCGAATGCTGAAGGCAAGAGGACGACTCCTTCTGTCGTATATATCAAGGGAGACGAGTTGCTAGTCGGAGATCTCGCAAAGAGAAAGGCTATTCTAGAGCCAAAAAACGTTATCTACGAAGTGAAGAGATTCATCGGTAGAAAGTACAACGAAGTCATCGGCAAAGAAAATCTTCCCTACGAAATCAAGGAGGACAAGGACGGTGGCGTGCTTATCGTAATCGATAAGAAAGAATATAAACCTGAACAAATTTCAGCGTTTATCCTCCAAAAACTCAAAGAAGATGCCGAGAAATTCCTCGGGACTCCTATCACGCAAGCGGTCATTACGACGCCTGCATATTTCAACGATAGCCAAAGAAATGCTACCAAAGCATCTGGAGAGATCGCTGGATTGAAAGTAGAGAGGATCATCAACGAACCGACAGCGGCGTCATTAGCCTATGGAGAAGGCAAAAATAAGGATGAGAAAATCGTGGTCTTCGATCTAGGATGAGGAACATTTGATGTTACGATTCTTGAAATCGGATCCGAATGAACATTTCAAGTCCTTTCAACGTCTGGAGATACCCATCTCGGAGGTTCAGATTTTGATCAGGAAATCATCAAATTCTTGGTGTCATCATTCAAAAAGAAAGAAGGCATCGATCTCACCAAAAACGCTATGGCGATGCAGAGAGTCAAGAACGAAGCGGAAGCAGCGAAACATCAGTTGTCTCAGACAGAAAGAGTAGATATTTCCATTCCATTCATCATCACGGGTGACGATGGATTGCCAAGGAACCTAGAAGAAAGCCTTACAAGAGCACAATTCGAAAATATGTGCAAAGACCTTTTCGAAAGATGCAAGAAACCATGCCTCAATGCACTCGAAGATTCTAAGCTCAAGAAAAGCGATCTCAATCAAGTGATCTTGGTCGGAGGTGCGACAAGGATGCCAGCAGTATTGAAATTAGTCAAAGATATTTTCGGTATCGATCCAAAAGCTACCGTCAATCCTGATGAATCTGTCGCTCAAGGAGCTGCAATCCAAGGAGGTATCATTCAGTGAGATGTAAAAGATATTCTCCTCTTGGATGTTACTCCATTATCATTAGCTGTCGAAGTTGAATGATGATTGGCACATGTGATGATCGCGAGAAATACCACCATCCCTGCCAAAAAAGAGAATACCTTCACGACCGCAGCAGACAATCAAACGGCAGTTACCGTTCACGTCACGCAAGGAGAAAGACAATTTGCGAGAGACAACAAGGATCTCTGAATGTTCAATCTCGAAGGGATTCCTATGATGAGAAGAGGCCAACCTCAGATCGAAGTGACCTTCGATATCGATGCAAATGGAATCTTAAACGTCACCGCAAAAGAAAAATCTACCGGCAAAGAGCAGTCAGTCAAAATTCAATGATCAACAAATATTTCAGACGCAGATATTACCAAAGCTAAAGCAGAAGCTGAACAATTCGCTGAAGATGATCGCAAGAGAAGAGAATTAGTAGAATCTAAAAATAGATTGGAAGCATTAGTCTACCAAATGGAAGCAATGATATCAGAGCAAAAAGATAAGATCCCAGCTGAAGATAAAGAAAAAGTAAATAAACTTATCGCTGATGCTAATGAAATCAAAGGTAAAGAAGACGTAAAGAAAGAAGATATAGATTCAGAAATCGATAGGATCCAGAAAGAATTTGCAGAATTGTACAACAAGTACCAAGCCGCTCCATCGCAGGCTGCTCCAAATCCAGATTCGGAATTAGAGAAAGGCAAAGAAGAAGGTGCTGTGGAAGGAGAAGTCATTGATGCGGATGCTAAATAGAGATGTTAAAAGGTTAAAATGTTGCAGGTTAAAATGCTAAACTTCTAAACATTCAAAACAAATTAACATTCTAAACTATAGAAAAAACCACTTCATCGCGAGGTGGTTTTTTGTTAAATAGCAGGGATAATCATTTGACTTTATAACAAAAATAACTAAAAGTAAATATATATATTTACTATATTACAGAATAGCAATGGTGGAAAATTGATCGAAGAAAATAGATGATCTCAATGAGTTACTTCAACAGAAGGGATTTATCGATGAAGAGGTTCAGAATAAAATTGATGCATTGAAATCAACCTTTCAACCTGAAGAAAGTAGAGATACTCATGAGCATGAAGAAAAGGATTTTATTTATATTCCCATGAATCCATTGCTCAAAGAGGCCGTTGATCTTGGAGGTGCGGAAATGGCGGCTGGGGTTTATAATGTGCTTGGAACTGCCTTTGTCAGCGCTTTCACAAAAAAAACAGTAACGCTCGCACTTGCATGACCGGTAATCGAAAAAGTAGGATTTTTTATACGAGAAGCGATCAAGGCATATCATACCCACAAAAAAACATGAGCAAATTTCCAACAAGAATTTAAATCCAATCTCTCCAATGGTGTAAAAAATCTTATCATCGATATCGCAATCCACGATAGCATATATGGTATGGTCATGGCATACGGGCTTACTCACGAGTTGCTCGGACCTACATTACTATCTCTTGTAAGTTTTTTTGTAGCATTGCCACCTGCGATTTTTATGAAATATTCAGGCAATGAACTGTTGTATGTACTTCAGAAACAATACAGCAAATTGCATGGCTTCAAGCGAGAAGAGTATTATGAGGCCAGATTTATCGTCAATGATTATAAGAATCCAGAGGATATATTTGAAAACATAGGAAAAGAATTCTGACTTTCCGATTATAATATGAGCAGATATCACGATACATACTATCGTCACAAGATACCTTCATTTTCTGATAGGATAGGAACGATAAAATTGAGAGAAGTAGAAGACAAAACATGCAATGGAGATTCATTTACCGATCTAGAAATAGCCCATACCTTGCCTATCAAAAAAACGCCTAAGAAAGAAAGTATGTATAATTATTTTTATAGTAGAAAACAGAAATGAACAAAATTGTTACCTGAAAATACTGGTAAAGACATATTGAAAAAAAGTCCCTACAAAAATATTATCAAAGAAGAGATAAAAATATTAGAGTTTGATAGACAAATTCTTTCTGATAAAGAATTGAGACTTACTTTGGATACGCTCGTTGATGAAACCACAAATAATATAAAAAAAATGATAGAACTCAAAGTATATGGTGATGTAAAATATCTGATGAAAGCAATGCATAGCATTATGAGCAATAAGGATATACAATCACAGCTTACAACACATCCCAAGATAAAATTTTTTTCAAAAAAATAATCTAATAGAAAAAATATCCTGACTACGTTTTATATATTGGTATTACAAACAATTTTAGATTTTAAAAGAAACATCATGGCTAGATTTTATTCTCATGAAGAGATTACAAAGGATCTAATATTATCTAAAGAACAGGTTGGAGATCTTGCGAAAAAAATAGAACAGCTTCCTTCTTTCCAAAATGGGAATGCTGTCATTTTTTGATCGGTAGCGCGAGGAGACCATAAAGCGAGAAGTGATATAGATATTGCATGGCCTGGAGTTAGTAATGGGTACTTCGAATCTAATCTAGAGCAAAAAACTAATTTTCATGAGGAACTATACAAGTTATTCACTTCTGAGTTTGGTAAAAATCGAGCAATAATAGATGCCCAACTTGTACAGATACTGACAAATGAGACCAAGGATAAAGACGGCATGCGCAATGATCTCTATGGGGTGTACAAAGAATTTAAATTATCTCCCTCTACAAGAGATCATTTTAAATTACTTGCAAAAATGAAATGAGGCAATTATCAATCTTTTTTTGATCAACATATTAAAAATAATTTTGTGAAATGACAAAAGAGAATAGACGATCTTCGAGAATATGCGTATAAGACATTCCGATATACATTCAATAATAATATGTCATTAGATCAGATGGCTCAACGAGAAAATTTTCCTAAACAAATAATGAGAAAATATTTAGGTCTTCATAAAGTACTTCCAGAACCAGACACTTTCGAAAATATATTTAAAGTATGGCAATGATTAGAAACGAGGATTCCTAAAGAAGTTACAAAATATTTCACTCCGTTCTTTCAAATCGAAGAAAAATATAATGGAATCATTGAAAATGTTAAAAAAAATAATCTATCAGAAGATAAATATATGTTTAAAATGAGGGAATTATTTGAAACACTACCAACCCCAAAAGAAAGACGGGCAATTTTTTCTTCATTACTTAAATGATATCGACCATTTGAAGTTGAATTTGGGGATCATATATATAAGCAACATCACAAAGAATTCTGAACCTAAAATACTACTTCATCCAGGCTTGCCCGCCCCTGACGGGTGATCTTTTTAATGAAACGCAGAGATTTATTGTATTGCCTTTTGTAATTCATCACTTGCTGCCTCAACGATTGGCATAATAGGTATCGATTCTGGAATTGCCGCGTGAAGTAATTTTGCTAATGTATCATAATTTTTGATGTCATCTTCTATGAATCTATGCAATGCATCTCTCGTCCCTCCTCGATGACTGTCTATGGTATTTGGTCGAAGTTTTGTAGTGTTATTTTTTTGATACTCTGGACTTCGATAGAAACATAAACGCATTGTATTATCCATTGTTGAAGTTACTCCAAAATAGAGATTTTCTCCGTCAGGATTTTTCTTGATAAGGAAAGGACCATTTTCTTCACAAATCATTATTAATTCTGGATCCGGCGTCGCTTGCATTTTTCTTATTTCTGCTCGCATATCATCGCGTGCTTGTTCTTCGTTTAGAACTGATGGAGTCACTGGATGGTCATTATCGGAAATTAGAAGGTCCATAGCATTAGTTGTTATATACTAAATGAATTACATATAAGTAAGTATATCCCTGTACTTACGATTTGTCAAATTTCTGAATGACTTTTTTCTATGTTCCGAAATTTGATATATTCTTCTTAAAAAATATTTTTCATTTTTTTTGAAGAATATATAGTTGCCAAAACAATAATTCTTCACTACATTTCGCACTTATTTGGTTGGCAGACTATAAATCAAATTTTCGAGGGTGAATTTTTTTCTTGCAAACACACAAAAATCGTATACACATATGGTATTTACAGTCATCCTCTTTTACTTTCTTACTCTCATTCCATGATCAATAAAAAAAAATTGTGCTATTGATGTGAGTCTTGATTGGTGGTATTCATTTAGTTTGGGCGTTATGTGTAGCTATCATCCCTACAGCATGCCAAAGTTTTGTCAATTGGATATTAGAAATCCATTTTATCCAGCCTCTCTGGTTTGTTACTCCATTTGTCTTTTGGAAGATGATAGTAGTAGTCATCTTCACCTTCATCGTAGGGTGTATTGTATGATGGCTTATCGGTTTGATGCTCAATAGTGTGATGATGATAAAGAAAGAATAAAAATTTTTTTAAAAAAAAACTTCCAATGAAAAAACATTAGAAGTCACAATAGAATACCGGGAGAAAAATGCTGAGCACCATAAGCCCGAAACTTACATTGGTTGCAGTGCCAAAAATATCTTTGGCAACGGTTCCATCTGCGCCATTATAAGCCCAACTAAAAAGAAGAGTTATTAAGTAGAGTATGAAAATTGCTGCCAATGAAATCCAGAAGCCTTTCCGTGTTTTTTGGTTGTTAGCGTCGTTTGTCATTTGTCTATTTTTTTTTGTTATTGATAGGTATCTTATGACGAAAGTCAAATATCGCTTATTCATCAGAGGCGCAATTATCTCCCTTAAATTTGGGCATATAGCACAACGCTAGAACAAAGGCGATAAGGCATAATAATAAGTCAGAAAAGAAACAGGCATACGCCGTATCTTTGTCCATGTGTAAGAATGAGAGAAGTCCACCATGACCAACACTGATGTCACCAAAATCGATGCTGAGAATCATAAGGAACAATCCAATCATGGAAAACACAAACATTTTTTTGTTGTTTTTGTTGATGTATGTATTCATATATTGTTGTTTTTATCAAAAATATATATTTCAGAATAAAAGTCAACGCTTAAATTAACTTGACATTTATGAGTAAATGTTTATGATAAAAAAACACAGAACATTAATAGGTGAAAGGTCATAGGAAAATCCTAATTGACTACCAAAAAAAACAAAAAAAAGAAATTATGTTACCAATACCAATCACGCACACTGCAGATCAAGTACTAGCTGCTCAGAGAATCTTAAAAGGCTTTAATAAAGCTGTCTTATCTGGGATTGAGGTTGCCAAGTATACCCCGGAAGGTTCTCGTTTGATTTGTAGGATACGGGAAAACGGAAAAGAAAAACAAAAAGTGTTTTTACCTCACAGGCCTAGTGAGGTGATACAGAGAGATGATGCTATCTATGTGTATTATTTCATGTGCGATTTCATAATCCCAATTACTCAACCTAACAAGAAATATTGGTTGCAGTTTGTAAGCAAGTCACAATTGCTCAACATGAAAGATGATTTCGGTTACGAGTTGTAACCGAATCGCAGGTAGTATAAGAGAACAGACTGGGAAATTCCCGGTCTTTTTTTTAAAGCTGTTTTTTTGAATTAGAATTTCTGTTAAATATTGTTGACATTAACAAGGAAATGTTTATAATAATAAAAACATAAAAAATGGAAATAAGAATCATAGCAAAAACAAAAGGAGAATTCGAGAAAATCGAAAAAATATTAGCAACTTTACCTTCGGCTGTTGTAGCAGGAATCAATACTGCTGAATTTAGCCCAAGTACAGAAAATTTGTTAATCTGCACCACAAAAGAAACAATAAGTCCATGCACACCGCAGAAAATACATCTACCAAAAAATCCGATCGAAATACTACAGTTTGAAAAATGTATTGCTGTCTATTTCGAGAAGATTATGTTCAATCTTCCTCTCGTTTATGAGGGTACAATCTACAACTTTGCATTTGTAGAATAAACTCAAATTATTGTGTATATGATATAACAGGCTAGAATTACTAGTCTGTTTTTTTTTAGCTAAAGGTAATATTTCCCTTCATCGTCGATTCACCAATCTGTTCATTCCCGCCTTGCGGGACTCTCTCATTTCATTCGGTCGCTCTTTTTACGGTTCTATCGATTCTCGGAGCTTGTGGTGCTGAATCGTCTTTCATACTCAAGGAGACCTTATCTCTCTCGAGGTCTATACCTATCACTTTGACTTTGACTTGTTGACCTACCTTTACGACATCGACAGGATTGGCGACAAAATAATTCGCCATCTGTGATTTATGGACCAATCCATCGCTATGCAATCCTATATCTACAAATGCTCAAAAGTCAGTTACATTCCTCACTATCCCATCAAGCTTCGTGCCTATTTCTAGATCTTTGATGTCCACGATAGTAGATGAAAAGCATGGAGCTTCGAGTTCGTCCCTAGGATCTAGCCCCGGTCTCTGTAATTCAGCCAAGACGTCTCTCAAGGTCTCAATACCAATTCAATAGGTAGTAGACCATTTCTGGATTGCTTCGTTTCCGCCTAGGCGGACTCCTCGCAATGACGTTTCCAAAGGCAGCTTCAAATCTTTTTTCTTCACTCACAATTCTTTTTCTATCAGCTCATAAACCTGTTTATGGATCTCAGGATGAATACCCGTCTCGTCCAAAATCTCCTTTCCTCACTTGATTCTCAAGAATCCGATGGCTTGTTCATAGGCTTTGGGGCCTAATCCTTTCACTTTTTTGAGCTGAGCTTTGCTGGTAAACTTTCCATTGGCGTCTCTATATTCTACGACATTCTTCGCGACAGATTCACTCAATCATGCGATATATTGCAACAGGGTATAGCTCGCAGTATTTACGTCGACACCTACGCTATTTACGATATCTTCGACCTTTTCTTCGAGCTTTTCTTTCAAAAATTTCTGATCCACATCGTGCTGATACTGCCCGACACCGATAGACTTAGGATCGATTTTCGTGAGTTCAGCTAAGGGATCTTGCACTCTGTGGGCTATACTGATCGCTCCTCTGATAGTCACATCCAGATCAGGATATTCGTCTTGGGCGAGTTTAGAAGCGGAATAGACAGATGCTCCTGATTCGGAGGTAATCATATATTTCACATTCAGTTTATATTTTTCTATAAAATCATGGACTATTTTTTCTGATTCTCTCGATGCTGTTCCGTTGCCTATCACGATAAGATCGATCTTGTACTGATCGACTAATTTCTTCAAGGTCTCCCATGCTTCTCCTACTTTATTCTGTGGTTCTGTAGGATAAATAACGGTCTTATCAAGAAACTTTCCTGTCTGATCGACAACCGCTAATTTGCATCCTGTCCTAAATGCAGGATCAAATCCAAGCACGGTCATTCACTTGATTGGCGGCGTGAGAAGCAGATTTTTCAAGTTATCTCCAAAGACTCTGATTGCCGCCTCGTCTGCTCGTCTCTTTTTATCAGACCTAATTTCTCTTTCTAGTGATGGGAGTAATAATCTATGTAATCAGTCCTCAAGCGCTTCCTGGACGTAACAGATGCTTGTTCCATGCTTCTTGGGAAAGAAGAATTTTGTAGTCGATTCTCGGATCTTATCCTGAGAAAATTGTATTTTGACCTGCAATTGTTTTTCTGCTTCTGCTCTAGAAACCGCTAAGTATGCGTAGGATGGCATCTCAGAAATCTTTTTGCTATAGTTCCCATAGATTTTATACACTCATTTATCATCAAACGTTTTCGTTTTTTTGCATTCAAGACTACTCGTGTTTTCTTCTCTCACTTTAATATCTTCTCTCAGATCTGCATGGTCAGACACCGCTTCTGCAAGGATATCTTTGGCTCACTGAATCGCTTCTTCCTTATCCTTCACGCTTGTCTTCACGTCACCTGTATCCCTAACAAACTTCTCCGCTTCAGCCTCAAATTCTTCTTTGCTCATGATTGCTTTCGCTAAAATATCTGCCAATGGCTCCAATCATTTCGCCTTTGCAATCGTTGCTTTCGTATTCTTCTTTTCTTTGAACGGTCTATACAGATCTTCAACTCTCGCAAGTGTTTCCGCTTCCATAATCTGTTTTCTAAGCTCGTCAGTCATCAGTCATTTCTCTTCGATGAGGCGGATGACATCAGCCTTTCTCGCCTCAAGGTTCCTCGTATAACTATACATGTCATTGAAATCTCTGAGCTGTTCATCAGTCGCTCATTCCGTTAATTCTTTCCTATATCTCGCAATGAATGGAACTGTATTTCCTTCATCCAAGAGTTGAACTATCGTGCGAACGATATTAGGTGAGATCCCAACTTTTTTGCTGATAATGTTTATCAAATCTACCATAGTAATTCAGAATATAAGTAAATGTAGCGTGAAGTATGAGTATAAAAAAGAGCAATTGAATAGCAAATTATTTAAACACTTCGCCATAGTTTTTTAAATGTTTCTATGGTGACTCCTTCGCCTACGCTCAGTCGTCTTTTCCCTTCGGGGACTTCCTTTTTGGCATTGCCCCAAAAAGGAAGCAAAAAACTCTAGCCAGATGCAAATCGAACAAACTGTCGTTTCAAAACGCAGGACTTACCATCTCACCTCCAACCCTCGGTTATTTACCGGAGGACCCCATTCCGGTTCGTTCGAATTGATTGCTTCGAACCTAGAGAGCCCCTCTGTGCGGGATAAATGTCGGGTCGTGCACCTGCCTGCCACAGGCTGGTCTGGCGTCGTACTTATAGCAAAAATTATCCCTTTTGAAGTCTACAGAGATAGTAATAATGGCACCGATTGGTTATGAGGCAATATCGTTGTGTCATAAACAATGGTGTAAATACTATTTATTTTCTGGAGTAGATTCTTTTATTGGAATAGTCGCTATAAGTTCATTCATAAGTTTCTGATATTTGTTGCAACTGAAATTTGTCGCATATCGAGCGAGTGAACAGGTAGGTTTTCAACTATAATATTGTTCTTTAGTAGTATTATCAGAGAGTATAGCATTCTGGATGATATAAAATCATGTGGCATTTTGCATTTCCATTATCTTGGGAAGATTTTCATAATAGTAAGCTGATTGCGAAAGGTAGTACATATCAATCTTATTGGTCAGATGATATCTTTGGATGTTATGATCCACGACGAATGTATCGATATTTACAATATTCACAATCAAGTAGTATGCAAGGAACGCGATGATGTAATATTGGCTCACTTTGAATCTCGCATAAAACACTTTTACAAAACTGATGATGATCCATACTCCTACCAAGAACATGAAGCTTAGAGATAATATTCTCTCATAGGAATAGCCATACATGCTCAAATAGAGATGCATCCTTTCATATCAAGAGATGAAAATGATGGCATTACAAGCGAATACTATAGTCAGCAAGGTCTTGATGAATTTGCTTTTCGGAACGAATGCTGTCGTCATCAAGAGCGCTCAGATATTGATAATATTGATAATCACGAGTTGCCAAAATCCTTGTACGGCATATTGCGCATAAGTAAATCCCGCAGGCAATGCAGACGAGCCAAAGAGATATTTGATCTGCACGTAGCAGAAAATGAAATAAATCAGATTGATGATGATAAGTATCGTAGCTGCTGTAGTAGTATTGAGCCGGGTATTCGTACTATCGATTGCTATATGTTCCTTGTCTTGTTTATGGGTAACGAGCTGTGAGAAAACGCTTATGATCAAAATGGCAATGATAATGAGTCCTATGATATTTCCTGCATTTATCCAGTGAGGGAGATGTTTAAGCCGACTGAAGATATTAGGAATATTATTGAGGATGATATCTTTGAAAATAGGATCTGCTGAACTGAGGAGCAGGTAGATGATAATCAATACAGGGATTGCTATCACGATTCATAAGAGGATTTTGAGGACTTTATTTTTTAAACTTTTCCTAGATCAGAAACTGAGTCGATAGAGATATTTTGTAGCAAATTCTTGGTAATAAACTTTGATGCTCTGAGGTATACGGAGAAATAATCGTCCGATATCTTGGATTATTTGTATGTTTCGCCGATGCTCTGTATAGGTAGTGCTGAGTAATACAAGAGAAACCAAAAAGCTGATGATAAGCATGATGTTATTGAGTCATAACAGCGAATCAGCCATATATATACCTTTTGTTACTGCTAATATAAGCACTCGTAGCATCAAAAATATTCCCATTCGTGATAGGTGTTTTGGGCGAAGCATGACAAAAAATATAGCATAGAGATAGATGATAAAGAGTAGTGATGCAATAGTCTGTGCTCGTAGTCCAAGCGTGTTGAAAAGAAGTCCTCATGCTAGAGCAAAAAGGAAGAGAAGTCAGATTCTTTTTTTCATGATTAGTGTTTATTCATATAAAACGATATCTTTTCCTAATAAGCATTAGCTTATATATAATCTATATTATGAATCAATTATAAACCTAGTACTAGGTATCGTATTTGAGAAGTAAAAGTATATATTATTGACTTTTAATATTAAATAGATAATATAAAATAAATATAAAAACCTGATTTCCAGTCCAAAGTGCAACAAATTGTTATAAGTTGAGTTTAACACCGTAAAATGCTTCGTGCGCACATAAATAATTTAATGATTTTCTTGGTTTATGATTAATGATTCTAATA
>Ga0073936_10000277_pt1 | contig 75876 bp, 56 predicted proteins | sample AliMusrvi5mmetaG_FD_87041 | JGI IMG/M metagenome (GOLD analysis project Ga0073936, IMG submission 87041) | Freshwater lake bacterial and archeal communities from Alinen Mustajarvi, Finland, to study Microbial Dark Matter (Phase II) - Alinen... | ecosystem: Environmental > Aquatic > Freshwater >... | reverse complement strand
GGTGATGCGGGCATTGCGGTGCGAGCCCTCAAAACTCAGCCTGCGCAGAAAACGCCGCCGTGCCACCCTCGACCCCTCTTTCCGACTCGACCTTCTCGCCTATCTTCATGCGTAAGCCCTGTCGATTGACCGCCGCAGCTGCATTCCGGGTTGTATCTGCCTTTGCCTTGCGATAGTTTTTCAGTCTATGATTGAGAACCATTTGGACCAGCTTCGAACCACGCTGGAACAAGCAACCGGCCTTCCAGAAGACACCAAGTCACAGCTGCTCGGGCTGGTGGCCGCCCTGCACGATGAAACCAGCCGCCAAACTGCCGCCGGCGCGGATCCGGAAGCCCCTGGGCCCGGAATCACCGGTCTCATGGCCTCCGTGGAAAAGCTTGAAGTTTCTCACCCCGAAATTGCCGCCTTGATCAACCAAGTGGCGATTGCGCTGTCTCGCATGGGCATCTGAGGGGTATTTTGGCGCCCCAGCCCGATGTTATGGGGCAGCGCAAGATGCAGGCGCAGGTCGTTTTTCCGAACCGTTTGGTTACTCCATTTTATCAGGTCTCAGTCGCTCTCGGGTTCGGATGCCTGTGTTCTCCTTTTAGGTGACGAGCCGGAATGCCGCTTGCAGTGATCGTCGCACATCGCAAGCAGGTGGAAATTGCCCCGGGGGGCAAGCAACTCGAACTCAGGCCTTCAAATCGAAGCTAACCAAGGGGAGAGCCAGATGCTGGGAGGCTGGCTGTCAGGTCCGGAGGGCGTATCTTATCTTTGAATCTATGGCTTTAGCACAGGCTTTTCAGCTGCTTTTGGAGCAGGGCTTGCCGATGGCAATGGTTTGCCGGCTGCAACAGCTTGGATTTCATCGGACTCCAGTTTGATCATCTCCGAGATAGTTTTGAACTGGAATCCTTTGGCTTTTAGCTCATCCAGTGTGCTTGGCATGGCATCGACGGTCTCGGAATGAATGTCGTGGCATAGAATGATCGAGCCTGCGTGGGCATCTTTGATGATGGTGTCATGCACCTTGGCAATCGAGCGCGGGGCTTTCCAGTCGTTGGTATCCACTTCCCAAACGATGGAGGGGTAGTGGAAACGCTCCATGATCGCCTTTTGTTGTTTGGAGGTGATGGCACCGAACGGCGGACGATAGATGAGAGGGGTGGTACCGCACGCCGCTACAATGGCGTCCTGTGTCTTCTGTAATTCATCGTTGATTTTGTCCTGGCTCATGGCGCGCAGGGTCTTGTGATCCCACGTGTGATTGCCAATCTCATGCCCTTCGGAGACAATGCGCCGCACGATTTCCGGATACGTCGCCACGCTCTTGCCGATGAGGAAAAAAGTGGCTTTGATGCCACGCTCCTTTAGCATGTCGAGCAAGCGAGGCGTATTTTTGGGGTGCGGTCCGTCATCAAAGGTCATGGCGATGGAGTTGGCGTTGACGTGAAACAGGGTATATTTCAGTTTCACGGCAGGCGCGAGGACTGCTGCAGGAGCAGTTTCGGCAGGTTTAGGCGCGGGAGCCGTCTCGGTAGGTTTGGGCGGGGGCGGGGCGTCAGCGCCCAGTACCGAGATGTTGATGCAGGCGGCAAGAAGAAGGGGGGGGAGCTTCATAGTCGGATCGTAGTGTGTAGTGCTCGGGTCGCAAGTGGTTCATGGCTGCCTGCAAACAGGTGTGTTTCAAGTGCCATTTGATGCAATCCAGCACTAGCGGTCGACGCCACACTCGAGTGTGAACCACTTGGGGTTCAAGGCGCTCAGAGGGCCCTTGAGCTTGTCAATTTCCTCGGCGGGGCCATGAATTTCCAGCCGAGTCAATTCGGCAATCTTTAACAGATCACCCAGGGGACCCCCGACGTTGTCAAGATGAGCAAGGACACCTTCAGCGCCGATGTAGCCCTCGCGGCAGAAGAACTCATCGTCGTGAGAGGTGAACTCATAATAAAGGTTGCTCTCCTCCGTTGCCGTGAGTTCGATGAAGGCAGGCAAGGATTGCCGGAAGGTCTCTGCCTTTCCGGGGTGGGCCTTAAAGTAGGGATGAATGGAAACAACGTTGGCTGGAAGGCTCATGCAGCCAAGAGGACTCGAAGACTGGCTGGAAGTCAAATCAAGGACCTCAAGGCACATGCTCCGAAAACTCATACAGTTTTGGGTCGTGTTGAGGGGGGGGCTGGAGCGCCTTGATGCTCTTTTTTACTGTGTCCCACAACGAGTCAACTGGGGAGTCCCCGCAATCTTCGCTGTTCATGCCGCCAAACTGCTCCTCCAGTTTCTCGGGGTTTTCGCCCGCTTCCAGCCGGCGGACCATTTCTTGCAGCGACTCCGGCGTGCGGTCGCCCATCATGTCAGTCATCTTGCGCATGAAGCGGCCGAGCTGGCGTGGGTCGGGGTTGGCTTCGTCCATGCCTCCCATGTCACGCTCCATTTCGGACATGAAGCTTTCCATTTTGGTCTCGTCCATCCCCCCAAACGGATCATCAGCCGTGTCCTCTTTCGCCTTGCCGATGATGGCGAAGCGCGACAGGCGGCGCTGCATGCGGAACGCCGGATTGTCCGGGCACAGTGGGATGGTGTCGTGATATGCCAGGGACCGCGCGAAGAACTGGTAGAGCTTATGATTGTCTGGGCTGTAGAATTCGTAGATAGGCATGGCAAGAGTGAGTTCAGTGCGCAGGGAATTCTTGCGTCATCCTGTCACCGAATCAACTGATCAGCATCATGCGCACGCGTTTCGCCCCTTCTCCGACAGGTCTGCTCCATCTGGGACATGCCTTTGCGGCGGGATTCGCGCAGCGGGAAGCTGCCCAGGCGGGGGGTGAACTCCTTATCCGGCTTGAAGACATCGACATCACCCGCACCCGCCCCGAGTTTGAGGCAGCCCTCTTCGAAGACCTCGGGTGGCTCGGCCTTTCCTGGCCGGAACCCGTGCGCAAGCAATCCGAGCACTTCGATGACTATCGTGCGGCGCTGGCCAAACTGGAAGCCCTTGACCTGCTCTATCCATGCTTCTGTACACGCAAGGAAATACAGGCTGAGATTTCCGCCGCTGGCCAGGCTCCTCAAGGTCCGGACGGCCTGCTGTACCCTGGCACATGTCGCTCACGCTCGCCCTTTGAGCGTGAGGATCGCATTGCCAGCGGCGCCCCCTATGCCCTGCGTTTGGATGTGGAAAATGCTCTTCGCATGACCGGCAAAGTCCTACGCTGGCTTGATCTCGCTCATGGGGAATTCGAGGCCCGGCCCGAACTCTTTGGCGATGTGGTGCTAGCACGCAAAGAAACGCCCACCAGCTACCACCTGGCGGTGGTGGTCGATGATGCTCGACAAGGCATAACGCTTGTCACTCGCGGAGAAGACCTGCTTCCAGCCACCCATCTGCATCGCTTGCTCCAGGAATTGCTCGGGCTGCCCGTACCGCAGTGGAAGCACCACCGCCTGATCACTGATGAGTATGGCAAGCGCCTGGCCAAACGCGACAACGCGCGGTCGATTCGGTCGCTGCGGGAAAGCGGCTGGACGGGGGAACGGGTGTGGAAGGCGGTGGGGCTTGCCGGAGAGTTGCCGCAATGCTACCCTGGCGATTGACTAATTCGCTGGATCACTCGGAGGCCCTTGGGGCACCGGACGTCGTTGTTCGCATGCTACTATGGCGCTGCTAGCGGCTGCTCTCGCGCCTAGCCCCACACCCAAGCATCTCGCCGTTTTGCCCCGTTCCCGCCGCGAAGGTATTCATGAATAAGGCAATTTCTGCGCATTTGGTTCAGAATTTCGGCGACTAGGACGCACAAAACCCGGGCTTCAAGAGCTCGAATCTCAGTAGCGCGTTCAATCGCGGGCCCCTGGAGGGAGACAGATGTCAGTTGGACAGGACAAACTTTGTCAGCCAGGTGAGGTAAGGCATGATGGCCGAGCGGGTCGGGCTCGCGAAACCTTGATTCGTATCGGCTCTATGGAGCCGGCAGGGAAAGCGCTTGTTTGAGCGCTCTCTGCATCACGGCGGAATCAGGTTCAAGCCCAGTCCAGAGTTTCACTCCGATCACGCCTTGATTCACCAGCATACCCAGCCCATCGACCACGGCGCAGTCCCGAGCCGCCGCCTCGGCCAGAAGGCGGGTGCACGCCGGATTGAAGACCACATCGGCCACAACCATGCCAGGGATAAGGGTGCCGAGATCCAACGGGAGGCGCGCATCAGGATCATAGAGGCCGATGGAAGTGCCGTTGATCAATATATGCGTGCCTGTGGGCACACGGTAATCGCCGTTCCAGACCACCAATTCGGCATCCACGCTCGCCTTGTGGCGCAGGGTGTACACCAATTCACGACCCCGGGATTCGTTGCGATTTACAAGGGTGATGTGGCGAACGCCTGCCAGCGCCAGTTCCACCGCCACGGCGCGCGCGGCACCGCCAGCGCCGAGCATGACAACGTTCTTGTCCTTCGGATCGATCACCTCTCGCAGCGAGGTCAGGAATCCCTTGCCATCCGTGTTCTCGCCCATGAACTTGCCGTCACGGCGCACCACGCAGTTCACGGCGCCAATGAGCGCCGCCGATTTACTCAGGCCGGCGAGCAAGGGGATCACCGCCACCTTGTGCGGCATGCTCAGATTGAATCCTCGAAAACCCATGGCCCAGGCCCCCTTGATGGCTGCGCCGAGGTCATCCGGCGCGACCTCCATGTTGATGTAGCGCCACGGCAGACCGTGGTGCTGAAACGCGGCCTCGACCATCGCCACGGTGGGGTTGCCGGCGGCCCCTTGCGACATGGAGCCGACGAGTTCTGGGCAGAAAGAGTGCGGTAAGCTCATGGGAGGAAAGCCTGCATGATGGTAGCTCGGCAAACCGATGTCGAGATGAACCTCGCTCCGATTGCTCCGCGCTATGGCTGCTTTCGCTTGTTGCCCGGGGTCTTCACCTTCTTGGCTTCTTCCTGCACCTCCGGCGGCTCGGGGATACGGCCATGGTCATCGACGTCGATCACCCACCGATCGAGCACACCGCGAAGCTGCTTCAACTCCGCGTGGTCCTTGGCGTCTTCGGACTCCGCGAGGTTGTGAATCTCGAACGGATCGGCATCCATGTTGTAGAGTTCCTCCTTCGGCATGTGCTCCTGGCACAGAAACTCTTGCGCCGGGGTGAGCTTGCCTTCCTTGTGCAGCTTTTTGAGCAGGTTCCACACGGGGTACTGCTTTTCCTTATAGGCGTTGGCGGCGAGGAACGGCGTTTCTGGTGTGAAATTGAGGATGTAGCGGTAGTGCTCGTCGCGCACGGAACGAATGTGCATGACGGTCTCATCGCAGCGATCGCGCGTGCCGAAGACATGCTCGCGAGGTGCCTCAGTGTGGGTGCCCAGGAAGATGCGACCCTGCATCTTAGGCGGCTTGGGTGCGCCGGCGATATCAATCATGGTGGGCGCGAGATCAATCCCGTCGAGCAGGCGGTGATCCAGAGTTCCGGGCTTGAAGTTCGCGGGTGCCGGAAAATTTTTGGGCCAGCGGATGATCAGCGGCACGAGGAAGCCCTCTTCATAACAGAACTGCTTGCCGCGCACGTGCGACTGGCCGTTGTCGCCGAAGAAAATGATGATGGTATCATCGGCGAGACCGTCTTTTTGCAAGGACTCCAGTACACGGCCAATCTTGATGTCCAGTTCGGTTGCGGAGTCGAGGTAATCAGCCCAGTCTTGGCGTGTCACCGGGTGATCGGGGTAGTAGGGCGGGACCTCGACCTTGGCCGGATCAGCTTTCTTCGGCGCATTGAAGTCGCGATGCGTTTCATGGAAATTGAGCTGGGCGTAAAACGGGCCGTGCGATTTGAGGTCGTCCCACAGGCTGGAGTCGAAGGCCTTGCCTTCAAACAGGAAGTTCCAGTCGGTCTTGCCTGTGCCCTTGAAGCCGCAGGATGGGGGCATTTGCACCAAGTTGGCGGTGAAGTAGCCGGCATCGCGCAGCCATCCAGTGAGCGGGCGCACACCTTGCGGCAGCGGCTTCTTGTGGATCGTGCGATGGTTCTGCGCCCCGATGGTCACGGCATACATCCCGGTCATGAAGGAGGAGCGGCTGACCGAACACACCATGCCATCATAGAAATGCGTGTAGCGTACCCCTTCCGCGGCCAGCTTGTCGATGTTCGGCGTCCATACCTCCTTGGTGCCGGTGCAGCTCAGGTGGGGACCGAAGTCCTCGGCGATGAGCCACAGGATGTTGGGGCGCCTGGCTTCGGCGGCGAACAGCGGCGCACCAAGGCTGCATAGACTGAGAATCAGGAAAAGGGCTTTGGTCATATGAAGATGAGGACTGGGGAATGGCGGCTCGCTGCGCCACCCGGGAATATTGTCCCTGAGGGGCAGGGAACGTCCGGAAAGAGCGGGGCTATCATCGACGTCACGCATTTGTACACCAGAGGGTCGCGGTTTCGCGTTGCCACCCGCGCCAGTCCCGTCATAGTCTCGCCCCTCCACTCCCAGCCCCACAAGCGACTTCGCCATGAGCAAAAAGCAGAGCACCAAGAAGGCCCCGGCCAAGAAGGCAGCCAAACCCGCCGCCAAGAAGAGCACCAGCAACTTCCAGTCCGTCACCAAGGAGAGTCGCGTGTTCCCGCCCAGCACCGAGTTTTCTAAGAAGGCGCGCATCAGCAGCATGGCGCAGTACAAGAAGCTCTATAACGAAAGCATCAAGTCTCCCGACACGTTCTGGGCGCGTGAGGCCAGTGAACTGACCTGGCAGACCAAATGGAAGAAAGTGTGTGAATGGAAGCCCCCGTTCGCCAAGTGGTTCGTTGGCGGCAAGCTCAACGTGGCGGAGAACTGCGTGGACCGCCATCTGACCAACGGTCGCAAGAACAAGGCAGCGATCATTTTTGAAGGGGAGCCGGGCGATTCCCGCACCATCACCTACCAACAGCTGCATTATGAAGTGTGCAAATTCGCCAATGTTCTGAAGGCCCACGGCACCAGGGCCAAGGATCGTGTGCTCATCTACATGCCGATGATTCCCGAGGCTGCCATTGCCATGCTTGCCTGCGCACGCATCGGTGCCACCCACAGCGTGGTGTTCGGAGGCTTCAGCTCGGAGTCGATCAAAGACCGTCTGCATGACTGCCAGGCAAAAATCGTGATCACTGCGGATGGCGGCTACCGTCGGGGCTCGGTGGTGCCTTTGAAGGCGAACGTGGATGCCGCGTTGAGAGACGCCTCCAGCGTGGAACGCGTCCTGGTGGTGAAGCGCACAGGCGGGGAGGTTAGCATGCAGGAAGGCCGCGACTTCTGGTACGCCAGCGAGGCAAGCAAGGTCACCGATAAATGCCCCGCCAAGGGATTCGACAGCGAGCACCCGCTGTACATTCTCTACACCTCCGGTTCGACCGGCAAGCCGAAGGGCATTCTGCACACCAGCGGGGGCTATCTCACTGGAACCTATTGCACCAGCAAGTACGTCTTCGATCTGAAGGATGACGACATTTATTGGTGCACGGCCGACGTTGGCTGGGTCACCGGGCACAGCTACATTGTCTATGGGCCTCTGGCCATGGGCGCCACGGTCGTCATGTACGAAGGCGCACCAAACTGGCCGGAGCCGGATCGCTTCTGGGACATCATTGAGAGGCTCAAAGTCACCATCCTTTACACCGCCCCCACGGCCATCCGCGCCTTCATCAAATGGGGCGACAGCTGGGTGAAGAAGCACGACCTGTCCTCCCTGCGTCTGCTCGGCAGCGTCGGCGAGCCTATCAATCCCGAAGCCTGGATGTGGTACCACAAGATGATTGGCGGCGGCCGCTGCCCCATCGTTGATACCTTTTGGCAAACCGAGACCGGGGCAATCATGATCACCCCGCTGCCCGGCTGCACACCCACCACGCCCGGCACGGCCACCCTTCCATTCTTTGGCGTGGATGCCGCGATCCTGGATGAGGAAGGCAACGAAGTGGGCCCCAACGAAGGTGGCAAGTTGGTCGTCCGCAAGCCCTGGCCCTCCATGCTGCGCACGATCTATGGCGATCCGGAGCGCTACAAGTCCGCCTACTGGGGCACGTACAAGGACATCTACCTCGCTGGTGATGGTGCCCGGCGCGATGAGCACGGCAATTTCTGGATCGTGGGCCGTCTGGACGACGTGCTCAACGTCAGCGGCCACCGTCTTGGCACCGCCGAGGTGGAAAGCGCGCTGGTGAGCCATGAAGCGGTGGCCGAAGCCGCCGTGGTCGGTCGTCCCGATGAACTCAAGGGCCAGGCGGTCGTCGCCTTCGTCACTGTGAAGGAAGGCTACAAGGCCGATGCGGAGCTTGCCAAGGCCCTGAAAAGTCACGTGGGCAAGGTCATTGGTGCCATCGCCAAGCCCGACGACATCCGCTTCACCACCCTGCTGCCCAAGACCCGTAGCGGCAAGATCATGCGCCGCCTGCTGAAGGAGATCGTTTCCGGTGGCGCGGTGAAAGGTGACACCACCACCCTGGAAGACTTCGCCGTTCTGGCGCAGCTCGCGGCCAGTGGCAGCAAGGACGAGGAGTAACCCTTCCAATTGCGGTCATGCTTGTCCAGACAAGCATGACCGCAGTGCACTATCGCTCCTGCGAACAGTCGGAGCCTTGGAGACAATCTTGCTAGGCCTTCCCGCCGCGTTGGCGGACGGCCTCAAAGAGGCAGACGCCGGTGGCCACGGACACGTTCAGGCATGGAACCTTGCCGTGCATGGGGATGCGCACCAGGAAGTCGCAGTTCTCCTGAGTCAAGCGGCGCATGCCGTCACCCTCCCCTCCCATGACAATACCGATGGGACCTTTCAGATCCTGCTCGTAGAGCGACTTAGTGCCCTCATCAGCGGTGCCAACTAGCCAGATACCCAGTTTTTTGAGCTTCTCCATGGTGCGGGCCAGGTTGGTCACGCGCACGATCGGTACGGTGTCCGCCCCGCCGCAGGACACGCGGCGCACGGATTCGGAAATAGGGGCGGACTTGTCCTTGGGCAGGATCACGGCGACCACGCCGGCGGCATCGGCGGTGCGCAGGCAGGCACCGAGATTGTGCGGGTCCTGGATGCAGTCGAGGATCAGGACGATGGGATCCACCTTGCCTTCGAGCAGGGAGGCAAGGTCGCCTTCGTCGAGGATGGCGGCTTCTTGATCAGGACGGGCGTGTTTGTTGGCGCGGGCGGTTTGCACCCGCGCAGAGTGGCGAAGCTGGCCCAGCGACGCAAGCCGGTTCTAAACGCGTGCCTGGAAAAAGTCGAGTGCTTCGATAAAGCGGCGACCGTCGGTCCGCCTGCTCTTTGCTGCATGCCGCCCTCTTCGGTTGCCATTCGTAGAAACGAGCACACGATGATGAATCCCATGCCGCGCCAAGTCCTGATGTTTTTCGCTCATCCGATGCCCCGCAAGTGGCGGGACTGGCGGGCGCCTGCGTCGGTCGTTCGCGGACTGGTTCGGGAGATTTCCCAGAATTTAGTGCAGGTGCCCAACCGGGGGGAGGCTCATGCAGCTTGAGAGTTTTCTGGCGCAGGCCTTCATCTACTTGTTTGCAGCGGTGGTCTCCGTACCGCTGGCGAAGCGCTTCGGCTTTGGCTCCGTGCTTGGCTACCTGATCGCGGGCATCGCCATCGGGCCTTTCGCCCTCAAGCTGGTGGGTGGTGAAGGCAAGGACGTGATGCATGTGGCGGAGTTCGGCGTGGTGATGATGCTTTTCATCGTGGGACTGGAACTGCGCCCCTCCCTGCTGTGGCGGTTGCGCCGGCCGATTTTCGGTCTCGGTGGCATGCAGGTGGCTATTACCGGCTTGGCGCTTGCTGCAGGCTTGATGGCGCTGGGCCACCCCTGGCGGCACTCGCTGGCGGCGGGGATGATTTTTGCCATGTCTTCCACGGCGATAGTGATTCAAACACTGGCTGAGAAGGGCTGGTTGAAGAGCGAGGCGGGCCAGGCGTCGTTCTCCGTGCTACTGTTCCAGGATTTGGCCGTGATTCCTCTGCTCGCTCTGCTGCCGCTCCTGGCCGGCGGCACGCCTGCCGGAGGCGCGGGCCACGCCGGACCGCTTGCCGCCCTGCCTGGCTGGGCCCAGCCACTGGGCACGCTAGGGGCGGTGGCCGCCGTGGTGATTGGCGGTCGTTTTCTGCTGCGCCCCGTCCTGCGCTACATAGCGGCGAGCAAGCTGCGCGAGATATTCACCGCCTCGGCCCTCGCTCTGGTGATCGGCGTGGCGGTGCTGATGCAAAGCGTGGGTCTCAGCCCCGCCCTGGGAGCCTTTCTCGGCGGCGTGGTGCTGGCGGACAGCGAGTACCGGCACGAACTGGAGTCCGATCTGGAACCCTTCAAAGGGCTGTTGCTGGGCATCTTTTTTATCGCCGTGGGAGCGAGTGTCGACTTCAGGCTCATCGGCGTCCAGCCCTGTACTATTGCGTGCATGACCCTCGGATTGCTTCTGGTGAAGGCACTGGTGCTGTTTTTTCTTGGCCTGTTGTTCAAACTCGATTTGCGCGACCGCACGCTGCTGGCCCTGGCCCTGGCGGAGGGAGGCGAGTTTTGCTTTGTGCTGTTTGGGTTCACGGCTGATCGCCACATCCTGCCTGCGCCTTTCGCCGCGCAACTCACGGCGATCGTGGCCCTGTCCATGGCGCTGTCGCCCTTGCTGCTCCTGCTTTATGAAAAGGTGCTGTTGCGACGGCTCACGGTGGCGGCCACGCGGCACGAACAGGATCGCATCGACGAGCACGACAATCCGGTGATCATTGCAGGCTACGGGCGCTTCGGCCACATCGTGGGCCGCGTGCTGCTGGCCCAGAATATTCGCGCGACGGTGATCGACCTCGATCACGACCAGGTGGAGTTCTTCCGCAAGATCGGTTTGAAAGTCTTCTATGGGGACGCTTCGCGTCTCGATCTGCTGCATGCTGCGGGAGCGGCCACGGCCAAACTCTTCATTCTCGCCATCGATGATGAAGCCAAATCACTGGAGATTGTGGAGACCCTCCAGCGGCATTTCCCCGCACTTCCCATGCTAGTCCGTGCTGCCGGGCGTCTGCACGCCCATGAGTTCATTCGTCGCGGTGTCGATTCCTTCTACAGGGAGACGTTGGACAGCTCGCTGGAGATGACGGTGGATGCCCTGTGCCGATTAGGTCTGGGGGACTCCGAAGCACGCGGCGCCGTTCGGCTGTTCCGCGAGCACGACGAGCAATCCGTACGCGAAATGGCCAAAATCGAGCCGGGAGACGAGAAACGCTACATCGCCGAGGCCCGCAAACGTGTGATCGCTCTCAATGCCCTGTTCAAGCAGGATCCGGCTGTCGATCAGGCCGGCAAGGGCTGGGGAGGCGGTCAAAGGCGCCAGGTGCCCGGAGGGGAGTGACCCCGCCCCGGGGCATTCTCTGGTGTTGGCAAATCACCCGCAGTCGTAGATAATGATGGCAGACTCTCACCGTTCTCTTTACCCCCATCATGGTTCAGGACCTTTCACAACTCACCGCCCATATTGACGGCGACCCATACCGGTTCCAGCCGGGCGACACGCTGCTTAACTTCATCGACCGCCATCTCGGTCGCGGGCACGTGCCGACTTTGTGTGATGCGCCGCAACTGGAGCCGTATGGCGCCTGCCGGGTGTGCTCGGTGGAGTTGGCGATGGCTGCGGACGGACCGCGCCGCGTCGTCGCGTCATGCCACACGCCCCTCGCGCCGGGCATGCACGTCTACACCGAGTCTCCCAAAGTCAGGGGACTGCGCAGGAATATCGTGGAACTGGTGCTCACGGACCATCCTCTGGACTGTCTTACCTGCGAAGTGAACGGCAACTGCGAGTTGCAGACCGTCGCTGCCAAGGTGGGGGTGCGCAAAGTGCGCTACCCCGAGGGAGCGAACCATCTGAACCGCACCAAGGACCTGTCGCACCCGTACATGACCAGCGACTTGTCGAAGTGCATTAACTGCTCGCGCTGCGTGCGCGCTTGCGACGAGGTGCAAGGACAGTTTGTGCTCAGCATGCACGGTCGCGGCTTTGAAGCGCGCATCATCAAGGGGCTGGACACCAGTTTTGAAGATTCCCCATGCGTTTCGTGCGGAGCTTGTGCCCAGGCCTGCCCCACCTCAGCCATCTCGGACCGCTTTGAATCCAAGTCGATTGAGGCGACCAAGCACACGCGCACCATTTGCACCTATTGCGGAGTGGGCTGCAACCTCACCGTCGCCACCAAGGGCGATGAGGTGCTCAGCATCCAGGCGCCCATTGATGCCGAGGTAAACCACGCGCACACCTGCCTGAAGGGCCGTTACGCCTTCAAGTTCTACAATCACAAGGATCGCATCAGGAAGCCGATGATCCGTACCAACGGCCACTTCGAAGAGGCGACCTGGGACGAGGCTTACGACCACATTGTGGCGAACCTGACGCGCATTAAAAGCGAGCATGGCGGCCAGGCCATCGCGGGCATTTCCTCTGCGCGTTGCACCAACGAGGAGAATTACCTCATGCAGAAGTTCATTCGGGCCGTCATCGGCACGAACAACATCGACTGCTGCGCCCGTGTCTGCCACTCGCCCACTGCCTGGGGCATGCAGCAAAGTTTTGGCACCGGTGCGGCTACCAATTCCGTGGAAGACCTGGAGTACGCCAAGTGCATCATGGTCATCGGTGCAAACCCGACCGAAGGCCATCCGGTCACCGGGGCGCGCCTGAAACAGCAGGTGATGAAGGGCACTCCGCTCATCGTCATCGACCCGCGCAAGATCGAGCTGGTGCCATACGCGAAGCATCACCTCCAGCTCCGTCCGGGCACCAATGTGGCCCTGCTCAACATGTTCGCCCGCTTCATTATTGATGAGGGGCTGGTGAAACAGGACTTCGTCCAGAAGCGTTGCGAGAACTGGGCCGAGTTTGAGTCCGGGATCAAGGCGCTGGACATCGATGAACTGGAACGTATCACCGGTGTGGACAAGGCGCAGGTGCGCGCCGCAGCCATCGAATACGCCAGTTCGGAGGCGGCAATGAGCTTCCACGGTTTGGGCGTGACTGAGCATGAGCAGGGGGCGAAGACAGTTATGTTGATCGCCAATCTGGCCATGATGACCGGCAACATCGGCCGGCCTGGCGTGGGCGTGAATCCGTTGCGGGGTCAGAACAATGTGCAGGGCGCGGCGGACATGGGCTGCCAGCCGCACCAAGGCGCGGGGTACTTTGAAACCAATGACGCTGAGGCCCACAAGGTCTATGAGCAATTCTACGGTGTGAAACTGAGCGAGGAGCCGGGCTGGAAGATCCCGCAGATGTTCGATGCCGCCATCGAGGGCAAGCTCAAGGCGCTCTGGCTCATGGGCGAGGATGTGGTGCAGACCGATCCAGATTCCGAGCACGTCAAGCACGCCATGAACAGCCTCGAGTTCCTGGTGGTGCAGGAGATCTTCATGACCGAGACCGCGAAGTACGCGAACGTCATCCTCCCCGCCTCCTCCTTCCTGGAAAAGAGCGGGACCTTCACCAATGCCGAGCGGCGCGTGCAGCGCGTTAACGCGGTGGTCAAACCGCTCGCCGGCACCCGGCCCGACGGCCAGATCATGTGCGAGATCATGCAGCGCTTCGGCTACCCGCAGGAAGACTACACACCGGACGGCGTGCTCGCCGAAATCGCGCGCATCGTTCCCTTCTTCAAGGGCGCGACCTGGGAAAACCTGGGCGAAAATGGCAAGCAGTGGCCGATCAACGCCGATGGTTCCGACACCCAGATCATGCACACCGAGCACTTCTCGCGTGGGCTGGGCAAATTCCACTTTTTCCCGTGGCACGAGTCCACTGAACTGACGGCCAACGGTCGTGAATTCCCCTTCATTCTGACCACGGGCCGTCTGCTGGAACACTACAATTGCGGCACGATGACGCGCCGTACTGGCAACGGCGAGATCGTCACCGAGGACGTGCTCGCCATCAATCCTGCCGATGCGAAGCGAAAGAGCATCCACGATGGCGACAAGGTTCGCCTGTTTTCAGCGCGTGGCGAGGTGGAGTTGCACGCTGCCATCAGCGAAGAAGTCAAGCCTGGCATTCTCTACACGACCTTTCACTTCCCTGAGGCAATGGTGAACAACGTCACGGGCCAGGGCTGCGATGCAGACACCATGTGCCCCGAGTACAAGGTGGTGGCGGCGGACGTTGAGCGCGTTGCCGAGGGGGCACGGAAGAAGAAGCGCAGAATCGGCGTGGAGCCTGCCCTGGCCGGGCTTTAACCCGGGCAGCATTCAATCCCCCGGTTTGCCCGGGGCCAGTGGTGTCATGCGGAACATGCTATGCTCCACCGTGGACAGCCCTTTGTCACGGCTGATCGGGGGAGCGGGCTGGGTGCGGGAGAAGAAGTAAAGCTTGCCGTCGATGCCAAAGCAGAGGTCGTCAGGCCAGAGCAGCCGGGGATCAGAGATGAGAATGCGGTAGGGCTTGGGTCCTGCTTCGATCACGCCAATGGAATGGGCTTCAATGTCGCCAAGATAGAGGTTGCCCTTGCTGTCCATCACAATCGACGCGCAGGTGGGTTTGCCGGAGTAGGATTCGACTGCGGCAGCGAGCTTTTCCGGGGCCAGATCGGGCTTTCGAAGCAGATCCACCGGGACACGATAAACCGTGTGTGATAGTACGGCGGTATAATATAGCCAGACGCTCTTGCGGTCCATGGCCAGGGGCCGGACGCCGCAGTGAGGCAGCGTGGCGGTGCCATCCAGACGGAGAGTCTCCAGGCCGCTGCGACTTGTGTGCAAGGACACCCGCGTATCGGGCACGACGGACGGATGTCCTTGAAGCACCCTCCGCGCGACGCCTGTGGCGCGATCCAAAACGATGAGTGCAGCGTTGCTGCCATTGGCTGGATCGCTGATGTAGATGAATGGCGCCAGCGGATCGACGATGATATCTGACACGAACGAACCCAGCACGACTGCGGGTGGCGATAGATTGAAGACCAGCTTCACACTTTGGCGGTCAGGATTCCATGCCACGACTTTCGGAGGGACTTCAGCACGGCGGCCATTGTCCAGCAGCCAGATCACGCCCTCCTTGTCGGTCTGGAGTCCTTCAATGGCATCCAGCGGCGTCGGGCCAGAGGGATCGCCAGTGCTCATTTTTTCGTTGGGGAACGGTTTTACCTCGCCCGATTTGGAGATCTCAACCGCCCGCAACCGGGGCTTTTGGCTTTGATTGACCCCCAGTACCCAGCTTCCATCCAAGGCGGCCGTCAGCCCTGCGGGCGCAAGCGAGAACTGGAAGACCGTCTCCAACTCGGGACTGTCACCGACACCTCCCCTGCTGCTGACGATGGCAAAGAAACACAAGACGGCCCATGCTGCGGCAGGCAGAAGGCGGCGTTTCATTGTCGTGCTGAGCTCAGCCTGCGTTGAGCCAGAGGAACAGGCTGGCTACCAGTTCTTGATCCACTTCGCCGTCAGAAGCTCGCTCTTCCGGGCTTGAAGCGAAATCTGGGAGGTGTTTTGGTCGTCCTCCCCAAAAGACCAGAGATCGTACGTGGTGTTCACGGTATCTGCCTCGACCGCCGTCGCGGTTGCGCCGTAGCGTGCTTTGGTCTGAGGATTGGGTGCCGCATACTGGAACGGGTGACCGAACCCATCCACCAGCAGGAAGCCGGTGGTATCGCGCTTCCACATTTCGTTTGGCATCTCCTTCAGCATTACATGACTGATTTGCTTGTCCGTAAGGCGGCCAGTGGAAACCCCCAAGCTACCCGAAGCGATATCGATTTCGGTGTCACCATCGCCTGACATGGCCTGATAAAGCATGAGGGCCCCCCCCACATTGTAGGTCTTTTGGCTGAATTGGGAAGTCTGGGCGGCTTTTTTGGGCCGCGGATACTCGCCGAATTCCGAGTGGTAATTCTCCAGCCCTGACATGATCGAGTGGTGAAACGTAGTGGTGCGGTTGCGCATCGCGGTGGTCTGGGCATGGCGGAAGGCCATCAAGGTGAGCGATGCCAGCAGGGCCATGATGGCGATCACCACCATGAGTTCCATGAGAGTAAAGCCCGCCGTACGGCGGCGAAAAAGTAGTGTTGAGGTCATGATAGGCTGAGTTTCCTCTCCGCAATCACTGTTGCAGATTCTGAATCACGCTGATGAGTGGCAGGAAAAGTGCCATGACGATCGCGCCGACCACCACGGCGAGCATGACGATCATGAGTGGCTCCAGCATGGATGTGAGGGCGGAGACGGAGTTGTCAACTTCGTCTTCATAGACATCGGCGATCTTTAGCAGCATCTCAGGCAGCTGACCGGTCTCTTCGCCCACGTCCACCATGGAAATTACCATCGGGGGAAACACGTTGCTGGACTCCAGTGGTGCAACCATGGATTCCCCTTCCTTTACGGCATCGTGAACCTTGTTGATGGCGTCGGAGATGACGAGGTTGCCGGCCGTTTCGCGAGTGATGTTGAGCGCCTGGAGAATGGGCACGCCCGAGGTCACCAGCGTGCCAAGCGTGCGGGTGAAACGAGAGATGCCGCTTTTGCTCTGTACATCGCCAAACAATGGCATTTTGAGCTTCATTCGGTCGATGACGAGCTGCCCACCCTTGGTGGAGGCAAAGACCCTCCATGTGATGAAGACGACGGCGACTACGATGAGGATATACCAAATGTAGTCTCCGATGCCGCGGCTCAGGCCGATGACGAACTGTGTGAGCGCCGGCAGCTTGGAGCGGCCTCCAGGGATCATGTCGTCGAAAATCTTCTCAAACTTCGGCACAATGACGAGCATGAGGAAGACCATGATCGAAACAGCGATGAACATCACGATGATGGGGTACACCATGGCGGCCACGATCTTGTTCTTGAGCTTCTGCGCCTTTTCCTGATACTCGGCCAGACGGTTCAAGACGATTTCAAGCACGCCACCAAGCTCGCCTGCCTTCACCATGTTGATGTAGAGCTTGTTGTAGATGCGAGGGAATTGCTGCAGGCTCTCGGAGAAGGTGGATCCCGTCTGCACGGATTCGGCAAGGGTGTTGATCGTGCGCTTCATGGCCGGCACGGGTTCCTGGCGTCCAAGCACGGTAAGCCCGCGAAGCAGCGGCAGGCCCGAATCGATCAGCGTGGCGAGCTGTCGGGTGAACACCATCAGGGTCTTGCTCTTTACTGTCAGGTTGGCGGAAGATTTGCCTGCGGGTTTGCCTTTGACCGTGGCACCGCTGCGAGTGACCTTTTTGGCGCGGCTTGCGATTGCACTGATGTCGCCCTTGCCCTCCTGGACGACTTGTGTTGGGTACAACTGCTGGGCGCGCAACTGGTTGATGGCGTCGGTATCGGAGGATCCATCGATAACTCCGGCGGTTTCCTGGCCATTTTGGTCAAGGGCGATATAGTGGAACTTCGGCATAAAAACAGCTCGTCAGTCGATGGTGATTGGTGAGTTCGAATCGCACATTACTTGATCCGCCAAGGCATTGTCGATGCAAAAGAGCGGACGTGGACGATTCTCCTATCGGTTTCAGCGAGCCATGGCAATCGCAAAATCAAGAAACTGGGAGCCGCCGCCCGTTGGTTGTTCACGCTGCCTGCGAGGGCAGTGTAGGAGGGCCGGTTTTGAGGCAGGAAAGCGGGGTTTGTGTCCCGCTTTCCTGTACACCGCAAGGGTGGAGACCGCTGCCTCCGTCATGTGTACTTCAGCACTTCCTCAATGGTGGTGACGCCATCGAAAATATTGCGGAAACCGTCTTCACGGAGGGTGGTCATGCCCATCTCGATGGCTTTTTGTTTCAGTACCAGACTCGGTGCTTTTTTCGTCACCAAGTCGCGCAGGGTATCGTTCATATCGAGCAGTTCAAAGAGGCCTCTTCGGCCCTTGTAGCCGGTGTTGCCGCAGGTGTTGCAGCCGGAACCGGTATAGAACACCTTGCCGCCGACGTCGCTTTGCGAAAGCCCAAGCTGGTTCAAAATGGACTGGCTGGGCTCGTACGAGGTCTTGCAGTTTTTGCAGATCGTGCGCAGCAGGCGCTGGGCGAGCACACCTTCCAGGGTGGCGGCCACGAGGAAGGGTTCCACGCCCATGTCTACGAGACGGGTGACAGCCCCGGCGGCATCGTTCGTGTGCAGCGTGCTGAGCACCAAGTGGCCGGTCAGGGAGGCTTGAATGGCGATCTGCGCAGTTTCAAGGTCGCGCATTTCCCCTACCATGATACGATCGGGATCCTGGCGCAGGAAGGCTCGCAGGGCTCGCGCGAAGGTGAGCCCCACGGCATCATTCACCGGCACCTGCATAATGCCGTCCAGTTCGTATTCCACCGGGTCTTCGGCTGTCAGCAGCTTGGCATCGACCGTGTTGATTTTACGCAGGGCGGCATAGAGCGTGGTGGTCTTGCCTGCACCTGTGGGGCCAGTAACGATGAAGATACCGTTGGGTTTTTGGATCGTTTCCTCGATGTAATTGCGCAGGTGGTCCGGCATGCCCAGATCTGTTAGCGAAAGCTGGATGGAAGAGCGGTCCAGAACGCGCAGTACCACCGATTCGCCGTGTTGCGTTGGCAGCGACGACACGCGCATGTCCACCTGCCTGCCTTCGCATGTGGTCATGATGCGGCCATCCTGTGGCACGCGCCGTTCGGCGATGTTCATGTTCGCCATGACTTTCACGCGCGAAATGATGGAGTTCGCCAGATGCACTGGTGGCGGGGCCATTTCATACAAGGCGCCGTCCACGCGGTAGCGGATTTTGAACTCATACTCGAAGGGCTCGAAGTGAATGTCCGAGGCCTTTTCCTTGATGGCCTGATTGAGCACCAAATCGACGAAGCGCACGATGGGTGCGGAATTTGGATCGGCCTCCTGCTGGTTCTTGCCTTTGTCGGCCGCCATGCCGAGCTGTTGGAACACTTCGTTAAAGCTGCCGGAGCTCGTGCCGTAGTGCTTGTCAATCAAGCCCTGCACTTGCGATTTGCGCGCGACCACCGGCACCACATCGCGCCCCAGGGCGAAGCGCAGGTCCTCGATTAGCTGCGGGTTCAGCGGGTCTGTGAAGGCCGCGTGAATGCTCTTGGCGTCGATGCTGATCGGGAAGGCGCCATAGAGCTTGGCCATGGCACCAGGCATGATGCCTATCAGTTCTGGCGGTGGATCGAAGGTGCTCAGATCAAAGTGCTCAGCCCCAATTTCCTCAGCCACGAGCGCCCAGAATTCGTCTTCATTGCGGAAGACCTCAAACTCCGTGAGCACCTGCAGGACGTCTTTGCCGCCCTGCACCGTTTCATGGGCGATGTCATACGACTGGCCTTCGTCGATGACACCTCGTGCCACCAGCATGTCCACCACGTTTTGCGCCGTCATAACGAAATCTAAATCTTTGCTTTGTGCTGTGTTTAATCCGCGTCCGACATGGTGGCCTCAACGACCTCTTCCGCCGTCGTCATGCCCGCCAACACTTTACGCACGCCGTCTTCACGCAGCGTTCTCATACCCAGTTCGCGGGCGCGCTTGCGAATTTGGGGGGTGGTGAGTTCCTGGTTCACCATGGCCCGCACATCATCCTCCATCTTGAGGATTTCAATGATCGCGAGACGACCGCGGAATCCGGCTTTGCGGCATCGGTTGCAGCCTACAGGGCCCATGATGCTGGCCTCCATGGCCTGGGTCGCGTCGATGCGCAGGGCACGCAATTCTTTGTCGGATAGCGCACTGGGCACTTTGCAGTCATTGCAAAGCTTGCGCACCAGGCGCTGTGCCATGATGGCTCGCACGGCTGAGGCGATCAGGAAGGGCTTGATGCCGATGTCTGAAAGCCGAGCCACGGCGCTTGGCGCATCGTTGGTATGCAGGGTGCTGAACACCAAATGTCCGGTCAGAGCGGCATTGATCGCGATGCCGGCGGTCTCCAGATCGCGAATTTCACCGATCATGATGATGTTCGGCGCTTGACGCAGCATAGAGCGAAGTGCGGCGGCGAAGGTCATCCCCACGTCTTCCTTCACCATCACCTGGTTGATCCCTGCGAGCTGGTATTCCACCGGATCTTCCACAGTGATGATTTTGCGGTCGGGGCGGTTGATGAAGTGGAGGCAGGCGTAGAGAGTCGTGGTTTTGCCCGAACCCGTGGGCCCGGTCACCAAAATGATGCCGTCGGGCAGCGACAGCATCTTCTCGAAATTCTCCTGGTCGTCACTGAGGAAGCCCAGGTCCGCGAGACCTAGTCGCAGGCTCGATTTGTCCAGGATACGCATGACCACGCTTTCGCCGTGGTTGGTCGGGATCATCGACACACGCAAATCGAGCTCCTTGTCCTGGAACGCGATTTGAATGCGCCCGTCCTGCGGCACGCGTTTCTCATCGATGTTCATCGAGCCGGTCATGATCTTGATACGGCTGATGATCGGCGAGAGCAGGCGCTTGGGGTGATGCTCGACATCGTGAAGCACCCCGTCGATGCGGTAGCGCACCCGGACATCCTTCTCCAGCGGCTCGATATGAATATCGGAAGCGCGGTTCTTGAAGCCCTCCATCAGCATGTTAGTGACCAGCTTGATGATCGGCGCGTCATTGGCCCCCGACACCCCTTCGCCCATGCCGCCGCCCTTGAAAATGGTGTCTGCAATGTCCTGTTCATTGCCGTACAAATTGCTCAGCAGGGTACGGATCAGCGACGGGGTGGAGCAGAAGAATTCGATCTCCGGCTGCAGCACATGCGGCAGCGCGTCGAGCGTTTCGAAATCATAAGGATCAGGCACCGCGAGTTGCAGCGCGGTGCCGTTCATGCCCAGGGGAGCGACCTTGTATCGGCGAGCCACCTCCTGAGGGACGATGTTTTTCATCTCCGGGTTCACCGCGTAGCCAATGAGGTCGATGAACTCCATGCCCGAGCTTACGGCCACGGTCTGGGCAATTTGCTCGTCACTCACCACTCCGGCCTTGATCAGCGCTTCGAGCAGCGACTCGTGCGGCTTCTTCATGCCGCGTCCGGTGGCAATCTCTTTGTCAGTGATGAGGCCTGCTTCCTGGAGCAGTTGGAGCAGATACTCTTCGTTCGAATACATGCAGGTAAAAAAGGTCGGCGGGAAAAGTGATCGTGCGGCTTGAAGGGTTGATTCCGCACGGAAAGTCAAGAATACGACGATAAGCGCCCACGTGTCAATGATGCTGCCGGAATGTGGCGCATTTCGTGGCCTTCCCTGGGGAGGGACGTTGCTGGTGGGGTGGGCGACTTCAGGGAAGCAGCGAGGGCCCATCGTTTGCAGGCAAACAAATGGGCAGGCCGGGAAACCGGCCTGCCCATCAAGGTGTTCACTCAGCAATGTGTGGAAGTTACTTCACCGGCTTGCCGCCGTCCTTGAAGGCGTACAGGTGGGTGTGGGTGCTCAGATAAAGCACACCATTGGCGGCAACCGGGGTGCCCATCACCGGAGCCGGGAATTCGATGCTGCCGAGTTTTTTCAATTCCTTGCCTTCGGCGAGGATGAAGACTTCGCCCTCTTCGTTGCCCAGATAGATCTTGCCATCCACCACCAGCGGGCTGCTCCAAATGTGGCCCTTGGTATCGAACTTCCAGTAAAGCTTGCCGGTCTTCGCATCAAGGCAGAACAGGCGGCCGGTATAATCTGCCGCATACACGAGGCCGTCTTTGATTGCGGGCGTGCTGATCGACCGCTCGATTTCCTTGAAGGTCCACACAGCCTTGCCTCCGTTGGCAGGGTCAATGCAGCTCAGCTGGCCCACGCCTTCACCATGCTCAGGGTCCTGGCCGATGACCATGTAGATCAGGCCGTCGGCCTGCACGGGCGTGGCGATGAGCTCGCTGGGACCGTCGAATTCGGAATACTTCTTCTTCCCGCCCTTGTCGTCCATGCGGTATTCCTTGGGCACCGCGTCGTACTTCCACAGGATCGGCAGTTCGGAGACCTCGTCGTCCACCTTCTTTTTCTCGGTGGCCGGAGCCATGCCATAAACGAAGCCGTCGCCGGCGCAGAAGATGATCTGCTTTTTGCCATTGACCACGGCGAGGCTGGGCGAGGACCAGTTGCAGTGCATGATGTTCTCACTGATCTTCGCGTCGGCCGGGATTTCAGCCTCGTATTTGCCCGTCTCGGCATTCACTGAGACAAAGCTCGGAGCGGTGGGTGCCGGGATGTTGGAGTGGGACCAGTCCACGCCGTTCGAGGTCGCGACATACACCTTGCCATCGACCACGAGCGGGTAGTTGGAGGAGATGTTGTGGGGGAATACGCCGAGTTCCTTGCGCATGTCGTAGGTCCAGAGGATGTCCGCATCCGTGCTGTCAGGTTCGATGGGCTTCAGCTTGCCGTCCTTGTCGGGAACGGCCATGTACTTAGCCTCGTCCTGCATGCCTTGGTTGCCGTCTTCCATGCCCTTCACGTCAAAGCAAAGAATCTCGCAGCGGTTGGTGACCACGTATCCCTTGTCACCCACGATGGTGGGGCTGGAACACATGCCCAGGTATTCCCAGTCCGACACTTTCCCTGCGCCGAGCTTGGGGGCCACGAGCTGCCATTTGAAAGCTCCGGATTTTTCATCGAAGCACATGACGATGCCTCGGTCACCCTGGTGTTTGGGGCTGCGAGGTGACTCATTGTTGGTGCCGACGAAGACTCGACCGTTGGCCACTGTGGGCGTACCGTAGGTCTGCGAGCCGAGCTTGGCGGCCCAGAGGCAGTTCTCCGTGGTGGACATGTCGATTTCTTCGCTGCCGGCCTTCTTTTTGCCGGGGTTGAATTTGGTCGGCATGCCTTTTTCATCGGATACCATGTTGCGGACGTCGCGTCCGCCCCACTGGGGCCAGTCGGCGGCGTGTGAAACCAAGGTCATCGCAACCATGGCCAAAAGGGCTTGAGGGGTGGATTTCATGCTTGTCGAAATAGGAAATGCTAAGGGGTTGATCAGGGCGACTATTTGTTGGGAGTCACCTGGATATTATCGATGTAAACGCGCTTTTGGTTCTGCGGTGTAAAACCGTAGAGACCAGGGGAGCCCTGCTTGTGAACAGGGTCGATTTTTTCTTCCAGAGTCCATGCCTCGGGCTCCGGCTGGCCCTTTTCCCAGGCCTTGGCATACAGGGTGCCGTGGATGCCATCGGCATCCACCCCGATCTTGGACTTGAGCGTGTACCACTTGCCGGCCTCGACCTTGAAGGGGCGCACGCGCTTCAGCCGCTCATAGTTGGAGCTGACTTCCAGCTCGTTGGCGTTGCCCTTGAGCACAAAGGCATAGCGCTGATTGATGATGCCCACATCGGACTTCACCCGGCGGTTGCCGTCAGTCATCACGTCGGCCTGGACGGTGTAGTTTCTCATGTCCGAGGTGCCGATGAACACCGTCGCACGCTGGAACAGGAGGCGGTCAAACGTCTTGGCGAAGACTTTGTTGCCGTCGAGTTCGCGGATGTCGAATTTAAAGCGGCCGCCGATCCAGGCGAGCGGTGGGTAGGCGAATTTAACGCCTTCCGTGGGCTGGTCTTCTGTGAGGGTGTACTTCTCAAAGTCCTGCATGATCGGAGGCTCCGGCATCACGCGACCGCGGACGATGCCGAAGATGCCGTCTGCCGTCGCTTTGAAGGCGCCCGCCCCGGCCTTGGCATCCGCATTGGCGACCAGCTCGTTCTTGTCGTTGAACTTCGCATCCTCGATCTTGGCCTTCACCTTCGCCGTGGGCGGGATGAAGGTCTCGAAGGTGGCGGTCTTCACCTTGGCCACAGTGAAGCCGTTGGCATCGACGCTGCGCAGGCGGAATTTGGCCGTGGCACCTGGATGGATGGCGAATTCGGAGGGGATGATCTGGAGCGCGGCAGGAGGGCCGGCCTTGGGGATTTCAGCAGCCGGAATCTTGTCCCTCTTGATGCCGGAGTTCTCGATGTTGAAGCAGTAGAATTTGTTCTGCGTGTGGATGTACATGTGGCCGTTGATCACGGCGGGCTGGGCCAGGCCGATGCCATCGAGTTGGATTGTCTGCACGATTTCCGCGCTGTTCTCGCCGGGCTTCACCACGGTCAGCTTGCCCTGCTCCGTCACGAAGTAGATCAGCCCGTCCAGGACGAGAGGCGAGGAATGGATGTTGTGCGCGGCTACGGGGATGTGCCACTCGATCGCGCCGGTGTCGGCGCTCACGCTGCTCAGGGTGCCTTCGTCATCGACGAGAAAGATGTGGCTGCCATACAACACTGCCGAGCTGGTTTCCGCCCGCAGATGCGTGCGCCAGACTTCAGCCGCCTTCCAGGCGTCCGGCGATGTTTCGGGATCTTCCACGATCTGCTCCTTGCCGAATTTTTCCGGAATCTTGACGGCCAGCAGGCGGCCCTTGTCGGCGGTGTCCGGATTTTCTTCGCCATGCATCATGATGACGGTGCCCTTGTAGATCATGGGCGAATTGTTGACGCCACCCTTGCTCATTTTGTGGCGCCACAGGGGCTTGCCGTTGCGGGCGTTCACGCAAACAATGTTACCGCAGCCGGTGCCGGCATAGAACACGCGCTTGCCGTCACGTGTTTCGAGCACGGGATTGGAAAAAGAGCTGTCCTTTGGCGGAGATTCGCCGGGAAGCGAAGACCACACCAGTTCCCCTGTGGTTTTGTCGAAAGCATAGAAACGGTCCGCCGCAGGGCCGTCCGCGCCCCAGTTCGAAGTGATACCACGGATGATGACGAGATCGCCTTCGATGACCGGGCAGCCCACCTTCGAATTCGGGAAGGTCATGCGGCCGATTTCTTCCATCAGCGAGTGCCGCCAGATTTCCTTGCCGTCAAAACTCCAGCAACCGAACACGCCATATGAGGTGAGCAAGTACACGCGCTTGGATTCCAGATCCACGGCGGGCGCGCCGATGGAGTAGCGGTTGTAAACCGTGTCTGAAATGAAGTCCTTCAGTTCCACTTCCCACAGTTTTTTGCCGGTTTTTTCGCTGAGCGCCGTCAGCACTTCCACCAGTTCCTCTTTTTCGCCCTTGTATCCCCAGGAAAAGATCTTGCCATCGGCGATCACCGGCGTGCCACGCCCATGGGAGTCATAAGTCCACGCTGGCTTGTCGCTGAGTTTGCCGTTTTTGTAGTGCTCCGCACTGACGCTGTTGTGGGACGGGCCGCGATAGTCGAGCCAGTCGCCTGCGAAGGCGCTCGTGCCCATGGCAAGGGCGAGAAGTATGAGTGGGGTCTTGTTTTTCATGAGTGCAGAAATGCCGTGGGGATGGGATTGCAGAAAGGCCGTCATTCTCGCTACTTCGTGCCCACGATCAACGCAATTCCCGTGGGCGGCGGAAAACGCCGGGGGTAGGCAGAAACGACAAGTGCCCGCTGGTTCTTTCCGGGCTGGGCTTTTCCGGCGTGTCGGGAAAGCCCTTATTCGCGAGGCATATATCGGGGGGAAGGGACATGGGGGGAAGAGAAAAAGGGGCGGAGGGAAGTCAGCTGTAGGCTGCCCGTCCGCTTTTCTGGTTTGATTGAGTCGGATTGGGTTTGATTAGGTCGGATCAGGCCTTTGCAAAAATGAGAACGGGGGACAGGCTTCATGTTCCGGACGCGGGGCGCGGCGAAACGAGCAAGGTGGCGGAGCGAAGTCTATGAACAGCTGGGTTGAGACCGAAGGGCATTCTGAAGGGGCGCAGGAGGCTGTTTGCGGAGGTCTTTTTGGCGTTCATCGGTGTGCGTTTTCGGATTGATTCGGTCGGATTGGATTCGATTGAGCGAGATCAATCTGCCATTGCTGGCGAAGAGAACTGGGAACACAGATTCTGTGTGAATCTCGCACAGTTTTGTCGAACGAATTCTCGCGCTGCATTTAGCAGTCGGGAGCAAAAGTTCAGCCCCTCCGCGCCTCGGTGTAAGTTCACCCCTGTGATGGAGTGAGAGTCAAAGCCCAGGTTCGCTGGCTCCATGCTCGCGCAAATAGCTGGCCACGGCGTCGTGGTGGGTCATACGGGCGGCTTTAAGCGGGGTGACGAGCTGGTTGGCGATGGCGTTGGCATTGGCTCCCTGGTCGAGGAGGACTTTGACCGCGTCGATCTGTCCGGTTGCCGAGGCGATGATGAGGGGGGTAGCCTTCGAGTGATCGAGTGTATCGACCTTGAGGCCGGCGTGGAGCAGGGCCTGGATGGCGGCGGGCTGGTTGGACTGGGCGGCGACATGCAGGGGGCCGGCACCTTGAGGAGTGCGGGCATCGAGACTGGCCCCGCGTTTGACAAGGAGTTCGATGGTTGCCACCCGTCCCGCCGATGCGGCGGCCATCAAGGGGGTATAGCCAATTTTGGGCCACAGGCTTTCGACAGCCGCGCCGTGATCCAGGAGGAGGGCGACCATTTCGGGAGGGGCAGAGCGGGCGGCAATCATAAGCGGGGTGCCTTTCGTGCTCATGGCGTTCGGACTGGCATGGTGATCGAGGAGCATCTGGGCGATGGCGAGGTAGTCGGCATCTGAGCCCGGGGCAGGACTGGATGCCGCAGCCCGAAGAGCGGCCCCGCTCGAAGCTGCGATATGGAGGGCGTTGAGCCCGGACGGTGCGACAGCGAGCGAAACATCAGTTCCGGCCTCGACAAGCCGCTGTGCTGCTGTAGCCCGCCCGTAAGTGACGGCCATCATGAGGGCGGTGACGCCGCCTTTGGTTCGTGTTCCGGGCTGGGCTCCTGCGTTGAGCAGAAGCGCCAGACTCTCGGTGTCACCGAGCCGGGCGGCAATCATGAGCGGGGTCTCGCCAGCCTTGCTGAGCATGTCGGGTTTTGCGCCTTGTTTGAGCAGGTCGGCCACCTCTGCGGCTTTGCTGGCTTGCACGGCAAGGTGCAATGGAGTGAAACCGGCGGCATTCCGACGGTTCACATCGGGGCGTTGGGCGGGGAGCTTGTCCAAGGTCTTCGCTGTGTCGGCCTGCATGGCAACCTTTGGTGTGGTCGTTGGAGAGGGCTGGGTATCGACCTTTGGCGCGGCAGGCGGCGTGGGGAGGGTAGTGACCTTTGGCGCGGCAGGCGCAGGGGACTGCATGGCTAGCTTTGGCGCGGGAGGCGGCGTGGGCAGGGTAGTGACCGTTGGCGTGGCAGGCGCGGGGGCGGTCGTTGGCGTGGGTTGCTGCTTTTTGGAGGGAGACTGGAATTCCAGGCCGGCATCGGCAAACGCCTTTACCACTGCCGGGGTGGCTCCAACGGTGAGTTTGACCAGGGCCTGGTGGTCCGCACGGGTGTGCGCCGCCTCCTTCGCACGGGGCAGGATCAGATTCACGATTTCGGCATTGCCGTTCTGACATGCCCAGCTCAGCGCCGTGTGCCCTTCATTGTCCGTAGCATGAACGTCGGCTCCCTGTGCGATGAGGAAACCGGCCATCTCTAACCGGTTCGCCTTGGCCGCGAGCTGAAGCGCCGTGTTGCCGGCGTTATCCTTGAGGTTGAGGAGTTCCGGCTCGTTCGCGAGCAGCATTTTTGCTTCTTGGACCTTGCCGTCTTCGGCAGCCTGAAAAAAAGCCAGGGCACCCTTGGGCAGGGGGGCCTTCCAGTCGCGCAGGAAGGCCACGGTAAGACCCGTGGCCGTTTGCACGGGTGTGCGCAACACGCCATTGAGGGCGTTGATGTTCGCCCCATGCTCCAGCAGCACCTGACAGATCTTTCTGGAGCCGACCTTGGCCGCCCAGTGCAGCGGCGTCCAGTTATCGAAGCCCCTGGCATCCACATTGGCACCATTGTCCAGCAGGAGTTGCAGGGCATCGATTTTCTGGCTTTGAACGGCGTGGTGCAGGGGCCGGTCACCGGACTGGTCTTTCAAATCCACGAGCCCGGGGTTGTTTTTCAGCAGTGCAAGCAGGGCTTTTGTGTCGCCTTTGTCAGCTGCATCATGGATTTCAGCGGCCTGGAGGGCGGGAAGCGCGGCGAGGGCAAGGTAGACGAGGGCGAGCAGTTTCATGCGTTTCTGCGGTTGTGGTGCTCGCCGGAGCGGCGAGTGGGTTTAGGGGAGGGCACCACGTTACCTAACAAAGGGTCCGTCCTGAATGGAGTCAATCGAAATGCAGGGCGACTCCCTCCGGTCATGGGAGGGAAAATGGGGGGGCACCGTTTCCAGATTGAACCTTGCCCGGTGTCCGCTATGAATGGGGTTCCGTGAAATACTCTGAACTCCATCGCCTGTACCACCAGCCCTTCTTTGAACTTCTCAAGCAGGCCCGAGCCGTTCATGAGGAGAATTGGCCGGAGCGCGAGGTGCAACTCTGTACCCTGCTAAGCATCAAGACCGGGGGTTGCAGCGAGGACTGCGGCTATTGCGCCCAGAGCGCCCGCTACACCACCGGCGTGCAGACTGAGCGCCTGATGGGCGTCGATGACGTGATGGAGAAAGCGAAGGCGGCCAAGGCCGGCGGGAGCACGCGCTTTTGCATGGGTGCAGCGTGGAAGGGAGTGCGCATGGGCACGCAGAAGTTTGACCAGGTGCTCGACATCGTGCGCGACGTGAGCACGCTGGGCATGGAAGTGTGCGTGACGCTGGGTGAACTGGGCCAGCAAGAGGCCGTGGCGCTGAAGGAAGCTGGCGTGACCGCCTACAATCACAACATCGACACCTCGCCGGAACACTATCCCAACGTCGTCACTTCGCACACTTTCGACGATCGTTTGCGCACCATCCGGCATGCGCAGGACGCGGGCATGAGTGTGTGCTGTGGCGGCATCCTGGGTCTGGGAGAAGGCATCGATGACCGGCTCAAGATGTTGGAGGTGCTCAGCGAGTTCAATCCGCAGCCCGAGAGCGTGCCGATCAATTCCTTGATGGCGATGAAGGGCACGCCGCTCGAAGGCGAAGCGGCGGTGGACAGTTTCGCACTCATCCGCATGATCGCGACCACGCGCATCGCGATTCCGCGCGCCAAAGTCCGCTTGAGCGCCGGGCGCACTCAAATGAACCGAGAAACGCAGACGCTGGCGTACTTCGCCGGGGCGAATTCGATTTTCTACGGAGACAAGCTGCTTACCGCTGCCAATCCTCGCGCCAACGAGGACCTGGAGCTATTGCGTGAGCTGGACCTGGCCCCCCAGGCACCGAATCCGGCGATGGAGGCTCCCGAGGCAAATTCAGACCGCCCGCTGTATCCGGCGTGCGGTGCAGATGCTTGTGCTCCGGCTTGGTGCGAACCGGTGACGACGGTTGCCGAGCCTGCCGCCTGTTAGGTGTTCCGGCAGGTTGCGTTTATGAAGAACATCCTCTCCTTTTGGCTGGTCATGCTTGCTCTTGGTTGTCCTGCGGGGCGGGGCGGGGCCGAAGGATTGGTGGAGGAGCCCCTGACAAAGCAGGTTTCGGACATTCTCAACGAGTGCAAGAAGCTGGCGCATGGTGCGACACGCGCAGATTTGTTAAAGGTATTCATTGCGGAGGCGGGTGGGCTCTCCAATGCCAGGCACCGAACCTTTGTTCATCGGCGTTGCCGCTATATCAAGGTTGATGTGGACTTCGCGCCATCGGGCCTCAAGCAGGGGACGTTGGAAGAGCGACTTGCCGATACCGTGGAGAAGATTTCGAAGCCTTATTTGGAATGGACTGTTTTTGATTGAAGACGACGCTCAATCGTAATCGCAGACACGTCACTTCTTTGGCTGGTCCGCTAATGCAGGATTGCAAGCGTCTACCTCCACTGGCCCGATGAGAATTCTGATCGCGATGGACAAATTCAAGGGCAGCCTTACGGCCACGCAGGCCGGCGAGGCGGTCGCCCGTGCGCTGCGGCCCCTGCCGTGCGATGTGTGCCCGATTGCCGATGGCGGCGAAGGCACTGCTGAAGCGATGGTGGCAGCGACGGGCGGAGAGTGGAGGGAGGTGAAGGTGACGGATGCCATCGGGCGCTCCGCTATGGCCCGCTATGGCATGGGTCGTGACGGCGATGCGTTCATGGAGATGAGTGCGGCCTCCGGCCTGGCCCAGGTGGCCGATAAACCTCTGACCCCCCGCGCCGCGAGCACTTATGGCACCGGGTTGATGATGCTTGATGCGATGAAACGGGGGGCGAAACGGCTCGTTATCGGCATTGGCGGCAGCGCGACCAATGAGGGAGGCATGGGCATGGCCCAGGCTCTGGGCTATCGCTTTCTGGATGCGCAGGGTGAGGCCGTGGAGCATCTGCCCCAAGACTTCGAGAGGGTGGAGCGCATTGAGCGCCCGCTCATGGCCATGCCAGAAGTGCTGGTAGCCAGCGATGTGGACAATCCTTTGCTCGGCGAGCTCGGCGCCACTCGTGTCTATGGAGCGCAGAAGGGGGTCGATGACATGGATTTTTTCGAAACCCGGCTGGAAAGGCTGGCGGACATGGTGAGTCGCGATCTGGGCGTGGACCACCGCAATGTGCCTGGTGCCGGTGCCGCCGGCGGCCTGGGCTTTGGATTGATGAGTTTTTGCAATGCCAAACTGGTGGGGGGGTTCCAGCTCATCGCTGCAGTGACTGATTTGGAGAGGCGCATCGCCAGTTCCACGCTGGTCATTACTGGCGAAGGGCGGGTGGACGGCCAGACCCTGTTCGGCAAAGGGCCGGCGGGCGTGGCAGCCATGGCGCGCCGGCATGGTGTGCCGGTCGTTGCGGTGGCCGGAGCGGTGGAGGAGGTGCAGGCGGTGCGTGACTGCTTTACCGAGGCCTACGCCATCAAGCCTGAGGCCATGGCCTTGGCGGAGGCCATGCGGCGAGGGGAGGAGCTGATTGAAGAAACGGTTGTGCGGCACCTTCAACGCTTTAGAGAATTGGCCTCCGGGCATCGTGCCTGACCTAACATATTCTCCAACCACCCACCTTCATGCGCAAAAAAGTCGTTCTTCTGTTCTCCGGTCAAGGCGCTCAAAAAATTGGCATGGGCAAAGATCTTGCCGAGGCGTTTCCAGTTGCGCGCGCCTTGTTTGATCAGGCCGATGCGGCACTGGGTAAGCCGCTGTCGAACTTGATGTTCGAAGGGCCGATGGATGAGCTTACCCGGACCTCGCGCTGTCAACCCGCGCTGTATGCCCATGGCCTGGCGGTATGGAAGGTGCTGCAGGAGCGGCTGCCGAATCTGGAGGTGGTGGGTGCGGCAGGTCTGTCGCTGGGCGAGTTTACCGCGCATGCGGCCGCCGGCACGTTTGATTTTGAGACCGGCCTGAAGCTGGTGTTCCAACGGGGCACTTTTATGGAAGACGCCTGCAACGAAACGCAGGGCAGCATGGCCGCGATGATCGGCGGCACGGAAGCGGCGGTGCGGGAACTGGCCGCCCAATGCGATGTAGACGTGGCCAACTTGAACGCCCCCGGTCAAATTGTTCTCAGCGGCAGCGTCGAGGGCATCAAGGCGGCGATGGATGGTGCCAAGGACAAAGGCATAGCGAAAGCCGTGCTGCTGGAAGTGGCGGGGGCCTACCATTCGCGACTCATGAAATCAGCCCAGGACAAGCTGGCGGATGTGCTTGCCCACACCCAGATAGGCACGCCTGAGGTGCCGGTGGTGTGCAATTTCGAAGCACGCGCGGTAAGCGGCCCGGAAGTGATTCGCCGGACCCTGACGAGCCAGGTCACGGGTTCCGTGCGCTGGGCGGAATCGCTGGGCCTGCTGATTTCTGAAGGGCACACGCTTTTCCTTGAGCTGGGGCCCAAGGCTCAAATTGCCGGCATGATGAGGCGCATCGACAAGACCGTGAAGACTCTTAGCATTGAGGACGTGCCTTCGCTGGAACATGCGGTGGCGGAACTGACTGCCTGACGCAATGGTTCGAAGCCCGCGTACGATGAAGCTTGCCCTTTGCCTCCTCGTTGCCGGTTACCTGGTGGTGGACCTGTGCGTGTGGCATGGGCCGCTGGACCGCTGGGTGAATGCCAGGATGGATGCCGCCCATCACGTCGTGGCGCGTGTGCGGGGGCAGCCCATCACCGAAGAGGACCTGGACCACGCCACCCAGGAGGATCTGTTTCGGCGCGGCGAGGACTGGAGCAAGCTGGACGCCCAGGCGAGGGACAAGGCGCGCAAGGAGGTCCTGCTGCGGCTTATCGACGGTGCGCTGATAAGGGCGGCCAGGCTTGCCGGGACCGCGCCGCCCAGCCCGGCAAATTCGGTGAATGAAGAACTGCGAATGTTCATCAAGCAGTTCCCGCTCGACACCGACTATCCTGCCCGGCTGCCGCTTCAGCAGATCACGGAAGCCGGGTTGCGGGCGCGCATGCAAGCGGCGAATGACGACCAGGCATGGATCGAAAAGCAGATTGAGCCGCAGCTCGCTGCGATCACCGAATCCTCAGCACGCACGTGGTTTGAATCGCATCGTGAGCAGCTCGGGGTGCCCGAGCGTTTTCACGCGGCACACCTGTTCCTGGAAGGGCATGAGCCGAAAAAACCGGAGCGCGAGCCTGAGATTCGCGAGCTGTATCGTCAGATTGTGGGCAGGGCGGCTTCATTTGAGGAGCTTGTGGCCAAGGCTTCAGAGGATGAGCGCACCAAGACGCTGGGCGGCGATTTGGGCTGGTTCAGCCGCGAGCGGATGCCACAGGATTTCATGAAGGCGGTGGTTGCAATGCAGCCAGGGCAGATCAGTCAACCCGTGCACACATGGCTCGGCTGGCATGTGATCAAGCTTATCGAGAAGAAGCCCGCACGCGTGCCGGGGTTTGAGGAGGTTAAGGACGAGGTGCTGGCGCGGCTGCGCAATGAGCGGCGAGACGAGGCGGTGCGGGAGTTGCTGCTGAGGCAGGCGAGGGAGATGGGATGCTCACCGGACCATCCGCAGGGAAAGTGACCTTTGCAGTACCTGTGTCATCTTGTTGATCGCGCTTTGAATCATCTCACCCAGTCGGCCCGTCCCCGATTTCGAACGAACGCTGCCTGGGCGTGCGCAGCATGGAGCGACCGCCATTGCGTTTGCGCATGGGTTCAAACGCCATCTCGGAGCCGTCGGCCTTCATCTGATAGACCATTTGCAGGAGCTTGCCCAGGCGGCCCTTGGGAAAGCCATCGGGTTTGTGCGCGAACCAGCTCAGGTACTCGGCGGGAAGGTCATAAATGGGCACGCCGTTGGGCGGATGAAACTGGGGGCCGAACTTGCCGAACGGCATGCAGGTGCGCTCGATTTCCGCGAGGTCGGCAGCCATGCGCTGGGCGAGATCATCTTCGGGTGACATGGGGTGGAGGTGAGTGGGGATGGCTAAGTGAAAAGGGGGCGGCGAGGGCCTTGCGGATAGGCGTGTTGCGCCTATCCCTGCCGCCCGCTCCTGGGGTCAAAGGCATCCCTCAACCCATCGCCGAGAAGATTCAGGCCTAACAGGCTCAAGGACATCAGGGTGGCGGGAAACAGCAGCAGCCACCACTTGCTTTCCAGTGGGTTGATGACTTGGGCTCCGTCCTTCAGGAGCGAGCCCCAGCTCGCCGCGGGGTCTTCGATGCCGAGACCGAGGAAGCTGAGGAAAGATTCGTCCAGAATGACGGCGGGAATGGTCAGGGTGAGGTAGGTCAGGATGATGGTGCTGAGGTTGGGCAGCAAATGCTTCCACAGAATGGTCCCGGCGCTCTGGCCCATGGCACGGGCGGCGGTGATGAAGGCCATCTCGCGCAGGACGAGGACCTGGCCGCGGACGATGCGCGCCATGGTAAGCCATTCGACGAGGCCAAGCGCAAAAATCATCACCATCACCCGGGAATAGGGTAGAAGGGTGGCCATGGAGTGTTCGAAAGGCGTCCACTGCTTATGCTGAAACCACAGGCGGGAATGATCCAGCCAGCCTTTGAACTGGGAGTCCAGCGCGGCGATGAAGATCATGATGAAGAGGATTCGGGGCACGCTGTAGATCACATCCACCACGCGCATCATGAAGCCATCCACGCGGCCGCCGGCAAAGCCGGACACCATGCCGTAGAAGGTGCCGACAAACAGGCTGAGCACCGCGCCGAACACGCCGATGCCAAGGGAGACCTGGGCACCGGTGAGGAGGCGGTAGAACAGGTCCTGGCCATTCATATCCGTGCCACAGAGATGAATGATCCTGCCGTTGAAGCCAGGCGTCAAGGGTGGCAGGAAGCTGCCACTGCTGGTCTCCTTCAGTTCCGCAGGCAGGAACCATGGCAGCAGGGCGGCGGCTGCGGCGACAAAGATCAGGAAGGCGAGGGAGAGCATCGCGGGCCGGTTGCGCTTGATGAGCGCCCAACCGTCCGGTCTTGATTCCTGCCCGCTGGATTTGAGGCTAGGCATGCAGTTTGATGCGCTTGTCCAGGACTCCATACAGGATGTCCACCACGAGGTTGAAGAAGATCACCAGGACGCTGTAGATGGCCACTGCGCCCACCAGCAGGAAGTAGTCACGGTTCTGGATGGCATTGACGAAGACGGTGCCTGCGCCGGAAATGTTGAAAACTGATTCCACGACCATTGAACCGGTGAGCACGTTCGCAGCGAGGGGCCCCAGGTAGGTGATCACCGGGAGTACCGCCACTTTCATGGCGTGATGAACCAGCGCATTAACTTCGCCCACGCCCTTGGCCCGTGCGGTGCGCATGAATTCGGATTGCAGGACCTCGAGCAGGCTGTTGCGCATGAGCCGCGCCACATAAGCCAGGAAAGGAAGCGCCAGGCACACACCTGGCAGCAGCACCTGATCCCACCGTCCCCAGCCGCCGATTGGCAGCCACTGAAGCCAGAGGCCGAAGACGAAAATCAGCAGTGGCCCGGTGATAAAAGTGGGCATGGAGACCGCGAGCAGGGCACCTGTCATGGCGGATAAATCCAGCAGGCTGCCTCGCCGCATGGCAGCGAGACTGCCCACCAGCACGCCGCCGATTGAAGCGATGGCAAACGCCACGGCGCCGATCTGAATTGAGGATGGCAGCTTTTGCCCGAGGACCTCTCCCACTGTCCAGTCCTTGTATCGGAAAGACACCCGGAGGTCCCCATGCAGCAGATCATTCATATAGCTGACATAGCGCTGCCAGTCGTTGCCGTTCAGCTTGTAGCGGGCCAGCAGGGCTTCGGTGACGTGTGGGGGAGGTTTCTTCTCCCGGTCAAACGGCCCGCCTTTCATGCTGAACGAAAGCAGCACGGTGATCGTCACCACGCAGTAGAGCACGACGAGGCTGCCGAGGAGTCTGCGAAGGAGGAAGGCGAGCATGGCTGATGGAGAGGGATGACGACTGGACGGATCAGTCGGATTGCTCCCGAATTCTCGCTCTGTCGTTTTGCTCGGTTACTTCGCGCAGTCTTTTTTCGATGTGCGGGGTCATATCCTCCCATTTGAAGCGCCAGGTCCAGAATTCACCGGACTTGCCTGGCAGGTTCATGCGGGATTCGCTGCCCAGGCCGAGCACGTCTTGCAGGGGACAGAGGGCGAAGTCTGCTTTCGATGCCCACACGCGGTGGATGAAATCCCAGTTCAGTTCGCTGCCGTCAGTGCCGGTATACTCCAGGATGCACTGGCGTTCGGCCTGGATTTGTTCTGCGGTACGCGTGCTGTCGGCGCTCTCGCTGCCTTGAAAGAGGCCGATGGTGGTATCGTTGTCATGCGTGCCCGTATAGGCGACGCTGTCCACGGGATAGTTCTCCGGCACGTAATCCGGCGCGAGCTGGTCGCCACCGAAGGCAAACTGCATCACGCGCATGCCAGGGAAGCCCTGGCTTTCGCGCAGTTCCACGACATCGGGGGTGATGATGCCCAGGTCTTCCGCGATGACGGGCAGGTTGCCGCCGAATTCGACTTTGAGTGCTTCGAACAACTCTTTGCCCGGCGATTCGACCCATCGGCCGTTCTCTGCCGTGGGTTCGCTGGCGGGGATCTCCCAGTATGCCGCAAAGCCCCGGAAGTGGTCCACGCGCACGACATCGACCATGCGAAGGGTTGCGCGCAACCTGGCCTTCCACCATGCGAACCCATCGGCGCGATGCGCGTCCCAGTCATAGAGCGGGTTGCCCCAGCGCTGACCGGTCGCGCTGAAGTAATCGGGCGGCACACCGGCGACGACGGTGGGATTGCCAGTCTCGTCCAGATGGAAGAGGTGAGGTGCGGCCCATACGTCCGCACTGTCATGGGCCGCGAAGATGGGGATGTCTCCGATCAGGGAAACGCCAAGTTCATGGGCCCGCCCGCGAAGCTGCTGCCACTGCCGGAAGAACAGGAACTGCAGGGCTTTGTGTTCCGCCACTTCGGGGTCAAGACGGATGATGGCCTCGGCCATGGCTTGGGGTTCGCGCAGGGCGATCGCGCGTGGCCACTCAGTCCAGGAGCGCAGGCTGTTTTCCTGTTTCAAGGCGGCGAAGAGCGCCCAGTCATCAAGCCAGGCCGCCTCGCGAGCACAGAAGGATTCGAAGGCGTGACCGAGCAGAGGGCTGCTTTCCGTCTGGGTGATGAAGCGCCGGGCCGCCAGCTTCAGGAAGGCAGTACGCACTTCAGTCACCGGTCCGAATTCGACACGGTCCTCCAAGAAGGCGGGCATCATAGCCAGGTCGCCCGGGAGCAGGACGCCGTCGTTGCGGAGGGCATCGAAGCTGATGAGCAGTGGATTGCCCGCGAAGCTGGAGAGCGACTGGTAGGGGGAGTTGCCATGGCCGGTGGGGCCGAGCGGCAGCATCTGCCACAGGCGCTGCCGGGTGGAGGACAACCATTGGAGCCAGTGATGGGCCTCGGGCCCGATTTCACCCATGCCAAAGCGGCCGGGCAGTGAGGTGGGGTGCAGTACGATGCCGCTGGAGCGGGGAATTCCAAGCATTCTGCATGGTTCGCCGGAATGGGCCAAGGTCAAGGCGCGCGAATGGAGAAACGGGCGATTCTAGCCGATGGGCGAAAAGCCGCCGTCCAGACGCTTTTCGAAGTCGTGCATCTGCCTGCCGTTGGGGGCCATACACCCGGTTTATTTCGACTGGCGCGCTGTTGTTCTGCCGGTCCATCGCAATATCCAATGCGTCACGACCAGTCCCACGATGATGCCAAGCATCGCTGAAGGGGGGAGATCACTTGGCCAGTGGGCTCCCACGTAAACGCGGGAGTAGGCGACCGCACATGCCAACCCATACGTGGCCAGGCCCCAGCCATGGAAGAACAGGGCGATCACCGTGGCAGCGGCAAAGAGGTTGAAGGTGTGATTGGACGGCATTGAATGGCTGTCCACAGGCACGTTTTTGACTTTGCTAAACCTGATCGTGGGGGCTTTGGCGAGGGCGAGAAAGCGCGGGGATGCGGGCGCAAAGTCACGGATGGCGACTTCGTTCATCTGGTCGCGCGGGCGGACACGGTGGCAGATTTTTTTGAGTCCGTTGCCAATGATGGCATCGCTGAGCACCAGGGAGACAATCAGGCACAGCAGCATGACACGAACACGTCTGGTGCCGCGCCAGGCCAGGATAATCAACACAAGGCCGAAGAACGGCGCCCAAACATCAAAGGCGGACAGTGCCGTCATCAGCCAGTCCAGAACCGGGTGGGTCCAGTCCCGGTTGATGTGCCAGAAGAGGTTTAGATCCCAGCCATTCATGGGGGAGGTGCGGGTTTTTGTTGGGCTGGGGGCTTTGCCACGTCGGGGCCAGGCCAGTGAGCCATGCTTTCGCCAAGAAAGACCTGGAACGAACGCTGCACACCGTTGCCAATCATGACATCTGCATCACCGAGTTTTTGGACCTGCTTGAAGGCCTTGGCCACGACGTTTTGCAGTCCTTTCTTCTGGTAGTGATCCTCTGGCGAATCGGGGTAGATGACGAAGCCGTCCCAGCCAATTTTGTCCGCGCCATTGGGCCAGACTTCGTACTGGCTCTCGATCTTGCCTTCGGGGTTCCACCGGTAAACCCTGGGGTGCTGCGGCATGTTAAAAGCCATCTGGCTGGCATTGTGTCGATGATCCAGCACGAGAACGAAGGTGTGATTGGGGCGCGGGACACGCGCATAGAGCTTGCCGATTATCTGGCCGGCTTCAGCCCAGCCCCGCATGGAAACGCAGGGGTCCAGTTTTTTGCTTCCTTTCAAGCCCAGAACTGGAATCAAGGGAATGGCAAGGTAGAGGACCAGGGTGAGGGCGGCACCGAACGTCAGCCCGTGGCGCAGCCAGGGTGTGATAGTTGGGGTTCTCAGCGCCGTGCTGGCGCCGAGGACGAAGGCCGAAAGGTAGAACACTGCGGGCCAGTTGGGATTGATCTCCTGGCGCATGGCGAGGAGGAGAACCGTCGCCAGCCCAGGGGCTGAGAACAGGAACAAGAAACGAGCGCGTTGATCGAGGCTGTTCCAGGCGCGGGCGCAGCCGACGAGCGCGGCGATCAGGAGGCCAAACGTGATGGGCGACCACACCCCTGCCTGAATGGCAGGGAAGCTGAGGAACTGCCCGAGCCGCTTGGGAAACGGCAGGTTTGCGTGATGGTGGAAGTGCTCCTGGGTGTGGGTGAGGGTCACCATGCCGTGTTGCAGGTTCCACCAGAGCATGGGAAGCAAGAAGGCGAGTCCGCCGAGGATGCAAAGCCAGAACGCGGGCCGTTTAAGGAGTGCCCGATCTGGCGGCGAACACAGAGCGAACAACAGCATGGCGCCAGGAAAGGCGAGCATCATCTGCTTTGCCAGCGTGCCGATGCCGATGGCGAGTGTCAGCACCAACCAGCCGCCGCGCGAAGCGGGCCTTGTGATCACGTGCCAGAAGGCGAGCAGCGCAGCGATCCAGCAAAGGATCAGGGGCGAGTCGATGGTTAGTCCAAAGTTCGCCGCCGCATTCGCGGGTGTGAGGAGCAGCATGAGCGCAGCGAAGAATCCAGTGCGCGCGTCAAACAGGCGGCGTCCGAGCGCAAACAACAGACTGAGCGACAGGGTTCCCAGAGTGATCGAGGCAAGGCGGACAGCCCACCAGTTGTAACCAAAGACCACGCGCAACAGGCCCATGAGCCAGCCGATGAGGGGCGGCTTGCTATAGTAGCACCAGTCTGGGCGCCGACCCCAGTCCCAATAGTAGGCTTCGTCGCCGCTAAGTTCGAAGTCGACGGCTGTGAACAGATAGATCACGCGGAACAAGATCACCCCCATCAACAGCCAGAGGAATCGCCGGGTCCAGCGCTGGTTGTCAGAGATGGGGGATGTCAGGGTCGTGGCAGCCATGCGTTGGAGGGGCGGGACAGTGCCACGGCAGCGATGGTTTGCAGCGGAAAATTCTTTGGCATGGGGAACAGGCAAAGGGCATGCGCAAACTCGCGAAACACTGGCCGGCAGGCCCTATTGATGCGGGAATTTGCAGGGCAAGTGTCAGGCGGCAGCCTTTACCTTGCGAGCGTTAGTGGCGGGGGTCTTGGAATTGTCGGCCAGGGAGCGAAAGGCATCGCCAAAGAGGTATTGGCGGGCGGTTTCCACCTGCCCCATGGAACGCTTGAGCCAGCGCGAGAATTCTCTGCCATAGCGGGTTTCGGCATCGTCTTGCAGGAGGGCGGCGGCGAGATGGGTGTGCTGGTTGCTGAAGGCGTTCTCCATCTCCGCCCCGGCGGATGGGAAGCGCAGTTCCACGGCTTCAAACATGTCCATCACCCGTGCGGCGCGGCTGGCGTCCCAGGAGCCGTCGTCTTCGTCATAGGCGCTCATGGTGTTATGGGCGATGAGGTATTGCACGGTGTCTGAATAAACCTCTGCGGCCAGGGTTACGGCGTCGAAGCTTTCGGGATCATTGGTTACCGGCAGCACGATGGTAAGCTCGACTCCTGTGTCTGCGAGGGCTGTGTACAACTCGTGCTGTTCATAGAGTTTGGAGACAAATTCAGCGAGGCCGGTGGCGGTCTCCATGACCGTGATCGGGCTTTCGTTGAGCACCTCCAGGAGATGGCGCATGGCGCACGGCTGGGTGGGGTTCAGGTAACGGACCTCGGGTTCGCTGGACTTCTCCACTTCGTCCAGCATGATGAACTGATGGGGAGCGCGATGCTGGTTGAGATAGCGGCGAAGGAGTCGCACGACGGTGCTTTTGCCAGAACCGGAGAAGTCGTTTTGCACGAGGATGAGCTTCTTCATAAGAATTTTTGAATCCCACACCCAATATTACAATTGTAAATAAGTTGTACAGAAATAATTTCTGTAAGCAGGTCGGTGTTTTACGGCTTTACTGACCGGTCACCTCCTTATACTGCGCCGATCAGGCTGCGCAGGAGGTAACTGCCCAGGATGATGCCCTTGCGCAGCCGGCTGATTTTTTCGCGACGGTCAAAGACACGATAGCCAGTGCTATGGAGTTTCTCCAAAATTTCGCGGTAGATCTGGGCCATCATTTCGGAGGCGATCATGTTTTTGCGATCCAGCGGCGGCAGCAATGCCGCCGCTTGGTCGTAATAGCTCCGCGCGCGCCGGTACTGGAACTCCATCATTGGCTTGAAACCCTCGCTGTAGCGGCCGTTTAAGATGTCGTCCTCGCTCACGCCGAAACGTTGCAGGTCATCCAAGGGCAGGTAGATACGACCGGAGTCGCGCGCATCCTCGCCGACATCGCGCATGATGTTGGTGAGCTGGAGGGCGTAGCCCAGGGCCACGGCATACTCGCGGCATTGCGGGTCGCGGTGGCCAAAGATGTGGATGCTCACCAAGCCCACCACGCTGGCGACTTTGTAGCAATAGGCCAGCAGGGCCTCGATCGTGGGATAGCGGACGTTGGTCAGGTCACTGGCCACACCATCGATGATTTCGGCCAGAAGCTGGGAGCTGAAGCCGTACTTCGCTGGCAGCGCGACCACTTCATCCAGGACGGGGTCGCAGATGCCTTGGCCTTCGTTGAGCACGGCGTGGCGCCAACGGTTGAGCGTCACGCGCTTGTCAGGTTCGGGCACGGCCGGATCATCCGCGATGTCATCGACGATGCGGCAGAAGGCATAGAACGAGATCATGTCGCGCCGTCGCGCAGCGGGCAGGCAGGCCAGGGCGAAGGCAAGGTTGGATTTGCTCTTGCTGGCGATCTGGGCGCTTGATGCCATGGCGACGTCCGGCGATGCGGCGTGCTGGGGAGGCTCAAGCTCGGAATTCATGGGCAAAACTTACGTACGCTGTGGAAATGACAGCTGGCAGCGGAGGCGGAGCCGCCAGCCCTCGTTTTACCAGATCGGGCCCCAATGCTCGCCCAGCGGCCAGTAGCAGAAAAGCGCCGGACCGACGACGTTGCGCTCCGGCACGGGGCCCCAGTAACGGCCATCCAGGCTGTTAGTGCTGTTGTCGCCCATTGCAAAGTATTCGCCCGGTTGCAGCGTCACTTCGTTCATGAGGCCGCGATAGCCGCTGATGCGCACATAACCGCTTTTGTAGGGGCCCTTCATGGCTGCCACGCGCTTCATGCCAAATTCCTCGGCGGGCTTGCCGTTCACCCACAATTCCGGCGGTCTGACTTCGAGGTGGTCACCGGGCACTCCCACCAGTCGCTTGATATAATGCTGGGAGCCCTGCTCCTTGTCGAAATTGCCCTGGTCCTCAATCCCGCGGATGTGCTTGGTGGTGAACACCCAGACCTCACCGCGCTTGGGCTGGCGGAAATGATAGGCGAACTTGTTGACCAAAATGTGGTCGCCGGAATGCAGCACGCCACGAGCCAGAAGCTGGCCCTTGGACACATACCTGCCCCCTGCCTCGGAGATGAGGACGCGGCGGTCGTCCGGTGTGCGCAGTTCCTGGCCATCAGGGCCGAGGGCGACATGGGTGGGGGCATTGAGGTAGGTGCTGAGGCCCAGTTCACCTTCCAACTGCCGCTTCGGGGCGGAGACCGAGATGGTATAGCCGTCCTTGAAATGAATCAGTGAATACGTGAACAGCAGCAGCCAGCGATGCTCGGTCACATACTCGCCGTCGGCGAGGTAGCCGTCGTGATCGGACACCACGTTGATGTAGCTTGTGCCGGCCTTGCGATCCCACAGGCGTTTGAGGAAATTGGGGGAGGTGTCTTCCGCCGTGCCTTCGGCATTGTAGCCGTTGAGCGTGGGCTGCATCGAGCCAGTGGGGATCTGGAAAGGCTGGGCAATGTAGGCGCGGATGCCCAGGGCCACGACGATAGCCACGAAGAAGACTTCGATGTTGTCGGCGATGTCCGAGTTTTTGAGGGTGGGCAGCGCGCGCTGGCAGACGTCGTTGATCTTGTCGTTCAGCGTATGGATCTTCGCCTCATCCCGCGCCTTCATCGCGGCGGTGAGTTCCGTGCGCAGGGCTTCGATCTCTTCCAGCTTTGCAGGCGGCAGGATGTCGCGCTTGTAGTCGAGGAACCGGGTCACCCCTTTGTGCAGGAGCTTGGCTTGCTTCAGGTAGCGAGGGGTGAATGGCCACATAAGAAGTGAAAAGGGGTAAGTGAAAAGTGAAAAGGGAGGGAAGCGGGAAAGGCAATCTAGGGGCGATGCATAGAGGGGGAATCAATGGCTTCGGCGTCAAGTAGTTCAGGTGTGTTTCCCTTTTTACTTTTCACTTACCCCTTTTCACTTTCTTTCTAGTTGTTCTTCAAGACTTCGATAAACGCTTCCTGTGGGATGTTGACCCGGCCGAAGGCTTTCATCTTCTTTTTGCCTTCCTTCTGCTTTTCCAGCAGTTTGCGTTTGCGGGTGATGTCGCCGCCGTAGCATTTGGCGGTGACGTTCTTGGACATCGCGCTGATGGACTCGCGGGCGATGATCTTGCCGCCGATGGCGGCCTGGATGGCGACGACGAAGAGCTGGGGAGGAATCACTTCCTTGAGCTTGGCGCAGAGCTGGCGGCCGCGGCTTTCAGCCTTGCTCCGATGCACGATGCAGGAGAAGGCGTCCACCGGCTCGCTGGCGATCATGATGTCCATTCTCACCAGTTCATCAGCCCGGTAGCCGGCGTGTTCATAGTCCATGCTGCCGTAGCCGCGGGTGATGGACTTGAGCTTGTCATTGAAGTCCACCAGGATCTCGTTGAGCGGCATGACGGTGTGAACGACCACGCGTTTGTCGTCAATCGTTTCGGTGTTTTCGACGATGCCACGCTTGTCCATCACCAGGCTCATGATGTCGCCGATGTTGTTGTTCGGAATCATGATGGAGACCTTCACCATCGGCTCGCGGATCTCTTCAATGGTCTGAGTGGGCGGCAGGAAGGTGGGGTTGTCGATCTTCATCTCCGTGCCGTTGGTCTGCTTCACCTCGTAAACCACGCTGGGGTAGGTGGAGATCACGTCCATGTTGAACTCCCGGCGCAGGCGCTCCTGGACGATTTCCATGTGCAGCAGGCCCAGGAAGCCGCAGCGGAAGCCGAAGCCCAGCGCGGCGCTGGATTCGGCGATGAAGGTGAAGGCACTGTCGTTGATCTGCAGCTTGCCCATGGCCATTTTGAGCTGCTCGAAGTCATCCGTGCTCACGGGATAGATGCCGCTGAACACCATCGGCCGGATCTCTTTGAAACCGGGCAGCGGCGCAGGGGCTGGGCGGCGGTGCTCGGTGAGGGTGTCGCCGATTTTTACGTCCGCCGTGGTCTTGACGTTGGCGATCACGTATCCCACGTCGCCCGCCGTCAAGATGTCGGTGGCGACCATCTTGGGGCGGAACATGCCGATCTCCTTCACTTCGGTCATCTGGCCGGTGGACATCATCTGCACCTTCATGCCGCGCTCGATCTTACCCGAGAAGACGCGCACGTAGCTGACGACGCCACGGTAGTTGTCGAAGACGGAGTCGAACACCGAGGCGCGCAAGAAGCCATCCGGGTTGTCCTTGGGGGCAGGAACGTATTTGACGACGGCCTCGAGGATGTCTTCAATGCCGATGCCCATCTTGGCGCTCGCGCACACCGCTTCGTCCACGGGGAGTTGAAGAAGGTCTTCGATCTGCTTCTTGACCTTCGGCACGTCGGCCGCAGGGAGGTCGATCTTGTTGATGATGGGGATGACGTGCAGGTTTTGCGCCAGTGCGAGGTTCAGGTTCGCCACGGTTTGGGCTTCCACGCCCTGGCTGGCGTCCACCAAAAGCAGCGCGCCTTCGCAGGCGGCGAGGCTGCGCGAGACTTCGTAGCTGAAGTCCACATGGCCGGGGGTGTCGAGCAGGTTCAGGTGGTAGATCAGGCCGTCCTTGGCCTTGTAGCTCATGGCCACCGGGTGTGCCTTGATCGTGATGCCGCGCTCGCGTTCCAAGTCCATCGAGTCGAGCAACTGATCCTGCTGCTGGCGCACCGTGATGGTCTTGGTAAACTCCAGCAGCCGGTCGGAAAGGGTGGTCTTTCCGTGGTCGATGTGGGCGATGATGGAGAAATTGCGGGTGCGTTCGATGGACATTAGCGAATGGGGGGCAGGGGCGAGAACCGCCTTAGTAGCGCGGGCTGAGGTGAGAATCAAGGATGGTCCTGGCCTTCGCGGCCCCCTGGGTTGGGAGGGCCGCGTTTTAAGAAATGGCCTAGAATTCCCAGCTTTGGACGGGCGCGCCGTCTCCGGTGCTCAATCTGATCCAGTCCACCTCCACCTTGCTGGGGGCCACGCTGCCGTCCAGGCGCAGTTGCCTGAGCGTGTCCGAGGTCTCGAATTTGACGGTGTACTCGTGCCACTGGCCGTCGGTTTCGGGGGTGAAGACGACGCGACGGGCGGGCGCAAACCCCCCGGCCTCTTTGGTGCCCCAAAGAGCGATGCCCTGGGGGGCTTTGCCGGTGATGCGCATGCGGAAACTGACGGTAAATTTGCCGGTGCCTTCGGGGGAGCGCAGCAGTTGCAGGGTGGGGCGGCCGGTTTTGCTCTCGGCCGTGGCGACGCCATCGCGAACGGTCACGGTGGATTCTTTGCTGCCGCTCCAAACCCTGGGGTTGGTCCAGGCGGGATTGGGAATGGGCACCACCGCGTCGGTGTCCTTGAGGAAGCCCGCGATCATGGCGTTGAGCTCCTTCACCTTGTCCGGCATTTGCGCTGCGAGGTCGTGCTGTTCGCCAATGTCGTCCTTGAGGTTGTAGAGCACCAACCGGTCGCTCTGGTCATCGTTATCGGCGTAAAAGCGGATCAGTTTGAGGTCGCCCTTGCGCACCGAGGTGGAGGGCGCGTCGCCAGCACGGGCGTCATTGCCGGGTCCATGGGGGAAGTGGCAGAAGATGGTGTCGCGGGTAGCCTTGCCCTCCTTCAGGGCGGGCACATAGCTGGTGCCGTCGATCTTGTGAGTGGCCTTCGGCTGGCCCAGCATCTCCAGGATGGTGGGATAGAAGTCGATGCTCTGCAGCATCAGATCGGAAGTGGTGGCGGGTTTGGTCACGCCGGGCCAGACGATGAGGGCGGGCTCGCGCGTGCCGCCTTCGAAAATGGTGGCCTTGCCGCCTCTCAGCGGGGCGTTGCTGGTAGGCGGGCAGTCCATGCCAAACACCGTCTGCATTTTGTCCTCATGCCAGTCCACGCCGCCATTGTCGCTGAAGAAGACAATGATGGTGTGGTCGGCAATGCCGAGTTCATCGACGCAGCGCACCAGCCTGCCCACCGCATCGTCCAGGCTTTCAATCATGGCTGCATACACAGGATTGTGCTGCGGATTTTTCGGGTCTGCGGTCTTGCGATACTTTTCCACCAGCCCGGGCTTGCCGATCCATGGCGAGTGAACGCTGAAGGCCCAGTAGTTCAGGTAGAACGGCTTGTCCCTGTGCGCCTTCATCCATTTCACCGCCTCCGCTGACATGCGGTCTTCAATGTGTTCGCCGGGCTGCTGATCGTAATCCTTGGCGAAGTCCCAGGGCGAAAGGTAGCCGGTCTTGCCGCCTGGGCCCGGGCCGGAGGTGTGCGGCCAGTCGCTCTCGAAGCCCTGCTGCAAGGGGCTGTAGGGTTCCGCACCCAGATGCCATTTGCCGAAGTGCGTGGTGCGATAGCCCGCGTCCTTCAGTGTGTCGGCGAGCGTGATATACTCTGTCTTCAAACGCGTGAGACTGATGGCTTCCAGCGCTCTGCCGGTGCCGTGTGCGGCCAGCTTCTTGTCGAGAATCACTTCCTTCAAATGGCAGGCCGGTGCGGTGATGCCGGTGCGCGCCGGGTACAGGCCGGTGAGAATGCTGCTGCGGGTGGGCGAGCACAGGGGGTTGGCCGCGTAAGCCTGGGTGAGCTTCATCCCGCGCGCCGCCAGCGCATCGATGTTGGGTGTCTTATGGTAGGTGCTGCCGTAGCAGCCCACGTCATGCGCACCCAGATCGTCGGCGAGAATGAAGAGGATGTTGGGCTTGGGGGCGGCGACGAGCGAGGGGCTGAGGGCGAAGAGAAGGAGCGTGAGGAAGCGCATGCGGGCGAGTCAACGTGAATGGGCTGTGGGTCTTTCGCTGGGGATCGAGCGGTGTCGTGAGCGCAAGAGCGTCTTGGACTGCGCGCAGCTTGCTGCCGCTTTCGGATACGCAGCTTGCTGCGGGGACGGCGAAGATTCGCAGCGAAGAGGCCGGGGCGTGGAGAGGCTTTTATGCCGGCAGCGAGCTGCCACTACCGAAAGCGGCAGCAAGCTGCGCGCACTCCCCGACGCTTTCGCGCAATTCCATGCTGCCTCCCATCGCCGAACAGAACTCAGCCCAAAATACTGCTGCTCACAAGTCATCGTCGGCCTTGGCAATCTCATCATAGCGGAAGCGGGTGACGGTCTTCAACCATGCCGGCGTGACGGCTTCCTTGAAGGCCGAAGCGCTGCACCACTTCCAGTGTGAGCCGACGGAGACGAGGCCATGATGCACCGCATTCTGATGAACATAGTGAAGCCGGGCCAGGTAGCTGAGCTGGTGGGTGAGATGGGTTTCGCGAAAGTTTTGCCACAGGCGGCTGCGATCAGGCTCGTCATCTTGCCGATTGAGTTCCATGGTCGTCAGGCCGTGCAAGTGCCGGATCATCTGGCTCAGGGATTTGGCCGCCTCGTCGCGATGCGGCGGGCTGTGCGCCACCAGATGGTAGTGATTGGAAAGGATGGCCCAGGCTTCAAGCCGCCAGCCATACTGCTCAACGAGTTTGAACAACGTGATCTGAAACCAGTCTCTCATGGCATCCGAAGCGAGCAGATGGCGCTTTTGTGAGGCGCGTGCCGTGAGGAAGTAAACGCCTGCCGAGGCAAGCCGGTGCGGCGGTGCGTGAGGCCAGTCACGGGTGCCATGCAGACAATCTTCGTCGGATGGCAACATCGGGAGATCGTCAGGCATGGGGCCATGAAAGGCTTATCTTGGGGGAAAGAAAAGCACGATCTTTGGTCGGCACGACTTCAATGCTCGTCACTGGTGAGCCAGCGTCTTGAACTGCTGCAGCCTGCTGCCGGCACAGAAACCCTTAACGTTCTGAACTCTTTGTTGCGAAGCTTCCGCTGTGCCCGCAGCAAGCTGCGTATCCGAAAGCGGCGGCAAGCCGCGCGCAGTCCAAGACGCTGGCGCGCAAGTCATAGCACACCAATCGACCAGTTGTCTTTTGCTTCGTTCATTCTGACTGGCACCTCATCCTCCGGTCTTGCGTCTTCTGTCTTTCTACAAAAATCTCGCTGTCCGGCTTACCTTGTTCTTCTTCACTTGCTCGGGCGTGCCTGCCGCCACGACCTGGCCGCCGTGTTCGCCGGCTTCGGGGCCGATGTCGATGAGGTAGTCGGCTTCGGCGAAGACATCGGGGTGATGCTCGATGACGACGACGGTGTGGCCTTCATCGACGAGGCGGTGCAGGACGTCGATGAGGCGCGCCACGTCCGCCACGTGGAGGCCGATGGTGGGTTCCTCGATGAGGTACAAATTGCGCTTGCCACTGGTCAGGCCGCGCATCTTTTCGGTGGCGGTGCGGCTTTCGCCGCCGCGCAGCTCGGTGACGAGCTTGATGCGCTGGGCTTCGCCGCCGCTGAGCGTGGGGCTGGGCTGGCCGAGTTGCAGGTAGCCGAGGCCGGTATCAGCCAGCAGGCGCAGCGGGCGGGAGATCTTCTGCACGGGGCCGAAGAATTCCGCGGCCTCGTCGATGCTGAGCTTTAGCACGTCGCCAATGTGCTTGCCGTTGTACTCAATTTCCAGCGTGGCGGCGTTGAAACGCATGCCGTTGCAGATCTCGCAATGCACGCGGGTGGCGGGCATGAAGTTCATCTCCACCTTCACCTCACCATTGCCGCCGCAGGCTTCGCAGCGTCCGCCTTCGGTGTTGAAGGAGAAGCGGGTCGCGGTATAGCCGCGGGCGCGGGCCAGGGGCACCTGGGCAAACAGTTTGCGGATGTCGTCCAAGATGCCGACATAAGTGGCCGGACAGGAACGGCTGGTCTTGCCGATGGGGCTTTGATCGACCTCGCTCATGCCACCGAGCATTTCGGCTCCTGTGAGGCTGGTCCAGGCATTGACCTTGCCCTTCTTCTTGCGGCTCTTGCTCAAAACCTCGCGCACCGCGGGGGCAAGCGCGCCATGCATGAGCGAGCTCTTGCCGCTGCCGCTGACACCGGTGAGGACCGTGAGGCGCGCCAGCGGAATGGCGATGTCCACGTTCTTCAAATTGTTAGCCGTGGCGCCCTTGAGGGCGAGCCAGCCCTCCTTCGCCCCGGCTTTTGGCAGGGGCCGGCGTTGGCCGCGTGACGGGTGTCGCAGCGGATGGCGCAGGCTGTTGCCGGTGACGCTCTTCTTGTTCTTGAGGATGTGGGCGAGAGTGCCCTGCGCGATGACCTCGCCACCGAAGCGGCCTGCTCCTGGACCGAGGTCGAGGATGGTGTCCGCGCGCCGCATGGTCTCATCATCGTGTTCGACCACGAGCAGCGAATTGCCCTTGTCGCGCAAGGCGACGAGGGTGTTGAGGAGAGCCTCGTTGTCGCGCGGGTGCAGGCCGATGGTGGGCTCGTCGAGCACGTACAAGACGCCGCGCAAGTTGCTGCCGAGCTGGGCGGAGAGGCGGATGCGCTGGGCTTCACCACCGCTGAGCGTGTCGGCGCTGCGATTGAGCTGAAGGTAGCCCAGGCCCACCTCGCGCATGAAGTGCAGGCGCTGGTCAATTTCGTTGACGATGTCGCGGGCGATGATGCCTTCGGTGCCGGCGAATTTGAGCGTGGTGACGAGCTGTGCGGCGTCTTCGGCGCTGAGCTTGGCGAAGTCCTGCATCGTGTGGTCGTGCAGCTTCACTGAGCGGGCGATTTCGTTGATGCGGCTGCCGTGACAGGTGGGGCAGGTGGTACGCGGCACGTCTTCGTCCTCGCTGTGGAAGCGGCGTTCCTCCTCCATCTCCGCTTCGAGCACCGAGACGTCATCGCGGCGTTCCTGGCTGCGCGCCTTGCCGCCGACGAGGCCGAAGCCACGGCAGGTCTTGCACCAGCCATGCGGGCTGTTGAAGGAGAACAACCTTGGGTCCAGTTCTTCGAACGACCAGCCGCATGAGGGGCAGCTCATTTCCGTGTTCATCACGTGGATGGTCTTGTCCGGCAGCCGCATCTTGAGCGTGCCTTTGCCCATCTTGAGCGCCTGCTCAACCAGGGGTCTCAGCACACCGGCGGTGGCGCTTTTGTCGGTGCGGCCGACCACGGCGTCAATGGTATGTTCCTTGAAGCGTTCGAGCCGCTTGAAGTTCAGCGTGTCGCGGAACTCGCCATCCACCAGCAGGGTGTCGATGCCGTGCTTGCGGGCGTTCTCCGCCACTTCGTTGTGGAAGCCTTTCCGCGCCTTGATCAGCGGGGCCATGATGTGGAGCATGCCCTTTTTGGCATGCTTGGCGATGGCATCGACAATGGCCTGCGTACTTTGCTTCTTCACCGGGATGGCGCACTTCGGGCAGTGCTGCGTGCCGAGCTTGGCAAACAGCAGTCGCAGGAAGTGATACACTTCGGTAACGGTGGCCACGGTGGATTTTCCGCCACCGCGCGAGATGCGCTGCTCAATGGCCACCGTCGGCGGTACGCCAGTGATGAGGTCCACGTCGGGCTTCTCCATCTGCTCGACAAAGGTGCGGGCATACACGGACATGCTGTCGAGGAAGCGGCGCTGGCCTTCAGCGAACACCAGGTCAAACGCGAGGCTCGACTTGCCGCTGCCGCTGAGGCCGGTGACCACGACGAACTCGTCCCGCGGAATCTCCAGCGAGATGTTCTTCAGATTGTGCTCGCGGGCGCCTTTGATGCTGATGGTGTTGGAAGCGTTCCCGGTTCCCGGTGCCTGATTGGCAGTTTTCTGAATGCGGTATTCACGGGCTGATTCGGCGATGACGGGGCGAGGGTTCAGCACTGCCTGCAAGTATCTGCCGGTGTGAGAAGCGGCGCACTGGGCGACAGTCGCAGGGGTGCCGGAGACCACGAGGGAACCGCCGGCCGCGCCGCCTTCGGGGCCGAGGTCGATGATCCAGTCGGCGCATTTGATCACCTCAAGGTTGTGCTCGATGACCAGCAGGCTGTGGCCTTCATTGGCGAGACGCTGGAGCAGTTTGATGAGCAGGGCGATGTCGTCGAAGTGCAGGCCGGTGGTGGGTTCATCCAGGAGCAGCAGGCTCTTTTTGTCGGTGGATGCGGGCTCCAGCAAATGGCCGATCAATTTGAGGCGCTGGGCTTCGCCGCCGGACAGGGTGTTCAAAGGCTGGCCCAGGCGCAAGTAGCCTAGGCCGGCCTCAGTGAGCATGGCGAGCTGCCGCACCACATTCGCGGCCTTCTTGGTCACGGCGGGCGGGGCGGGGGAGATGGCGATCTTGTGGAACCATGCGGTCGCATCTTCCACGGTCATGGAGAGCACCTCGTGGATGTTCTTGTCGTTGAGCAGGAGATTGAGCGCGGGCGGCTGGTAGCGTTTGCCTTCGCATTCCGGACAGGTCACGTACAGGTCGCTGAGGAACTGCATTTCGATTTTCTCGAAGCCGTTGCCCATGCAGCGTTCGCAGCGTCCCTCGCCGGAGTTGAAGCTGAAGAAGCCGGGGGTGATGCCCTGGGCCTTCGCATCCTCCGTTTCCGCAAACAGCGCGCGGATGTGGTCGAAGGCGCCGACGAACACAGCCGGCGTGCTGCGCGGTGTGCGGGCCAGCGGTGATTGGTCCACCATCACCACGCTGCCGATTTTTTCGTGGCCAATGATCTGGCCGACGCGGCCGGGCTCCTCTTCGCACACCTCGCCGCGCAGGCGTTGCAGGTTTCGGAACAGCACGTCATGCACGAGCGTGCTCTTGCCGCTGCCGCTGACACCGGTGATGCAGCAGAACAGCCCGAGCGGAATGTCCACGTCGATCTTCCGGAGGTTGTTCTGGCGCGCGCCCTTGATTTTGAGCCATTGTTTTGGCACCCGGTGCCTGGCCGGCACGGCGATGTTTTTGCGGCCGAACAGGTAGTCGCCGGTGAGCGAGTTTTTGCAGGTGACGAGGTCGCTGATGGGACCGCTGAACACCAGCTGGCCGCCCTTCTCGCCACGGCCGGGACCGATGTCGATCAAGTGGTCCGCGGCCTTCATCACGGACTCTTCGTGCTCCACGACGAGTAGCGTGTTGCCCTTGTCGCGCAGGCCTTCCATCACACCGATGAGCCTGCCGATGTCGCGCGGATGCAGGCCGATGCTGGGTTCGTCCAGCACGAACAGCGTGTTCACCAGCGAGGCTCCCAGGCAGGTGGTGAGGTTCACGCGCTGGAGTTCGCCGCCGGAGAGTGTGCGTGTCTGGCGGTTGAGATCCAGGTAACCCAGGCCGGCGCGCTCAAGATAGCTCAGGCGCGAGTCGATTTCATCGCGCAGCAGCCGGGCGGCCTGATCGCCTTCTTTGACGGCCCAGCCCTGCACGGCTGGCAGCAGATCGGTGAGCGGCAGTTTCCACAGGTCGGCGATGGTGTGGGGTCCGATGCGGTAATTGTAAGCTTCCTTTTTTAAGCGTCCGCCATCGCAGTCGGCGCACTCCGTATAGGCTCGGTACCGGCTGAGGAAGACGCGCACATGCATCTTGTAGGCACGGGATTCCTGCCACTTGAAGAAGCCGCGCACGCCATACCATTCGCCGCGCTTGTAGGCTTCCTCGGGGTCATCGCGGGTGCCGTTGAGGAGCCAGTCGCGGTCTTGCTTGCTGTAGTCTTCGAAGGGCTTGGTGATGTCCACGTCGCGTTTCAGCGCCGCAGTGATCAGATCGGTCTGGCACTCGGCATAGGTGCTGCCGCCGAAGGCGCGCACAAGGCCGCCTTCGATGCTGAGGGATTCATCCGGGATTGCCTTGCCCATGTCCAGTCCCAGGGTCTTGCCAAAGCCCCGGCAGGTGGGACAGGCGCCAATGGGGTTGTTGAAGCTGAACAAACCGGGCGTGGGCGCGGGCAGGTTGATGTCGCAATGAGCGCAATGCCAACCCGTGGAGTAGTTCAAGATGCCAGCGTGCGGAGAAGCGCTCTCCGGCACCACCGACACCTGCCCTTTGCCGAATCGCAAAGCGGCTTCCAAGGCTTCGCTCAGGCGCGCCTGTGAAGCGGTGTCCAGCCTCACCCGGTCCTGCACGACAAACACGCGTGCCGGGAGCTTGCGGCCTTGCAAGGCTGCGCTGTCATCGAGGCGGATGACTTCGCCATACAGCCAGATGCGCAGGAAGCCCTGGGCTTGCAGGAATTCGGCGAAGTCTCTGGCGTCCGTGTTTTTGGGCACGGGGATGCCGAAGACGATGAGCGCTACCTGGCCGGCGTGGTCACTCAGCAGCTCGCGCTGGATGCTCTCCGGCGTTTCCGGGCGCACCGGGCGTTTGCACTCCGGGCAGGAACCTTCCGCCAGCCGGGGGAAGATCATTTTCAGGTAGTCATTGATTTCCGTGATCGTGCCAACGGTGGAGCGGGTGCTGCGGACATTGTTCACCTGTTCGATGGCAATGGCGGGCGGGATGCCTTCGATGCTGTCCACCAGCGGCTTGTCCATGCGCTCAAAAAACTGGCGCGTATACGGCGAAAAGGTCTCGACGTAGCGGCGCTGTCCCTCGGCATAGATGGTATCGAAGGCCAGCGACGACTTGCCAGAGCCGCTCGGGCCGGTGATGACGCTGAGCTTGCCGATGGGCAGGTCCAGGTCGATGCCCTTCAGATTGTTCTGCCGCGCCCCGCGAATGCGAATGACGTTGGAGGGAGCTTTAGGCTTGGTCTTGGCGGAAGAACGTTTTGGCATGGGGCGTGGAATGGGGTACGCGCGGCGGGGGGCGATGGGGGACAGCAAGACACGAGACTGGAAGACACCAGAGAGAAGACCTGAGGGGAAGGGGTGAATTACGAATTAGGAATTAGGAATGGGGGTAAAGGCACCAGGCGGAAGACTTGAGGGGAAAGGTTGGCCTGGACGATCTCTAAGGAGCGAAAATGGGTGGGCGCGGAGGTATGCCTTGTTGACCGAGGAAGGAAGACAGAAAGATTGGGGGACAGAAAGATAAGGCATTTCTTATTGAGGTCCCCTTGGCGGGTTCAATTTACGCGTGGAGACTTTTTTTGGTTTGATCCGGTCGGATTGGGTCGGATTCAGTCGGATTCAGTCGGATTTGGCAGTTCGAGTGCGAGGGGATTGGGCTGGCGGATCGTTCGGATCCATTCCGGGAGCTGGGCTTTGGCGGGGTCAGTCCGGGCGGCGGTATTGGCAGCCAGCCTTTGCTCAAAAGCTGCCACTCTTGCCTGGGTGTTGCGCCAAGCTTCCTGGTCCATTTTCAGGCGCGCGGCTCGTTGGTCGCCCGTACGCAAGGCTGTCCATTCCCGGATCAGCGCCAGCAGTTCCCTGCGCTCTTCCGGGGTGGACGGGCTGCTGCCGCCGGCCTCGCGGACCAGTTTGGTCATGAGGAGGGACACCGTGACGGAAAAGGTCTCGGAAAGCGGCATCGGCCCGGCGTCAGCGGCCAGTTCCAGGGATTCCTCGACTGTCACACGGGTGCTTTCCCGGGATTCTTGATGGCGCCGCCAGTCCTGAAAGCCGCCCTGCTTCCATTCGGAGAGGTTCTGCTCGGAGATGACCTTGCCGTGGAAATCCTGCTTGATCCTTTCCCGCACCTCTGGCAGGCCATTGAGCCAGGCGACCAGGGCTTTGCCTTGCTCACCATCGTCGAGGCGGCGGTTCAGTTGCTCGCGCACCGGGCGCGGCAATCGCGCGATTTTGCCATTGCGGGTCATGGAGGGGGGTAGTTGATCCCCCTTCGCCAAGGCTTTGGAGGACGCGGAGTTGAGCGTTTGAGAGCGGGGAAGGTGATGGAATGCGGTTTGTCGGTTGTCGGGAGTTGGGAGTGGGAAGGATGACAAAAAAGTTGGTGGACAGAAAAATGGGGGAACGGTTTTGGGTTGGGACTTGAGACGGTTTGTTGGGTGTTCGGTCTTCAGGGCTCTTGACGGAGGCTGAGTGCTTGGCAGAGGGCGAAAACGGAGAGCGCTGGGACGGGTGGGCATTGGACTTCTGGGAATCTCGCTCGTGCTTGTCCAGGGAAATTGTCTCGAATCCAACGGAGCGGAGGAAGCCCAACCGCTAACCTCACCGGCCGAACGTGGACCGGAGTCCTGAGGGCGGACAGGACTGCTGCGCCGTGTCGGGGAAGTGGCCCGACGATTTGTCGTCGAGCGAACGTCAACTACTGTTTGTCCGGCATATTCCGGGCATCTTCCGTGGCATCTTCCGCACCTTCCGCAGGAGATATGAGATGCCCAAGTTCGAGGAAAGCTCTGACGGGGCGGCGGCGGACTGACGGGAGTCCGGGCGGTGAAAAGAACAGAGATGAATTCCAAATTTTTGCTCCTCGATCAGTTGTGGCATCCGTTCCATCCATGAGATGAAAATCGCCATTGCTTCGGACCACGCCGGCTTCGCGTACAAGGAAAGCATCAAGAGCCGCTTGCTCACTTTGGGGCATGAGGTCATTGACTTCGGAACCACCGGCGAGGCCGCCGTGGACTACCCTTTGTTCATTGGCCCGGCGGCTGAAGCTGTCGGGCGGGGTGAGTGCGAGCGCGGCATCGTTCTTGGTGGCTCGGGGAACGGTGAGGCCATCGTGGCGAACAAGGTGGCGGGCATTCGTTGCGCGCTGTGCTGGAATGAGCAGACCGCGAAATGGTCACGCCAGCACAACGATGCGAATGTACTGGCGCTGGGGCAGCGCACGATTGACGAGGCCACCGCCCTGCACATCGTCCGCGTGTGGCTCGACACGCCGTTCGAGGGTGGACGCCATGTTCAGCGCATCCTCGAAATCGAGACCTTTAGAAAAGGCACTTGAAACGTAACTGTTTGCGCGCAGCCATGAACCGCTTGCCACCCCAGTTCTACCCACTACGAGGGCAGGTCTGTTGCCTGATGCGGTTGTCGTTTTGAAACGGCGCAAAGGCGTGGGACCGGAAGCGACGGAGTCGGCCCGATGGGGCCGGGATCTGCGGGTGCAGGGTTTTTCAAGGGATTGGATCTGCCGACGGGCCTCCGTATGGGGCGAAAAAAGGCATTGCAAGATGCAACGCTTTTCCAAATAATGTGGAACTCATTATGAATATGCCCGCCGGTTTGTTGTCTTCCAAGGTTCTTCGTCTTGTCTGCGTCCTTGGGATCGCCGTCGGGGTGTCTTCATGCAAAACCCTTGATGGGGGGTCGGGGTCCCCTTATGCATCTTCCGATGGTGGGGGCTACAACCCTTATCCGAGTGGCGGGGGCGGCACTGTCAGTTCCAGCTCGGTGACACCTGGAGGTACGCAGCCCCACTACGCGGAGGCTCCGCCACCGCCACCACCCGGCTTTGACCGCCCTTCGGAGAAGTTCGAGTCTGAGCCGGAAGCGCGGCACACTTCCTCAAGCGCCGGCAAAACGAAAACAAAGAAGAGCAGTGCGGAGGGCACCGCGAAGACCAGCAGCACGGAGGGGGCTTCGAAAAAGAAGAGCACTGCGGAAGGCACCACGAAGAAGAGCGGCACCGAGGGTGCTTCTAAAAAGAAGAGCAGCACGGAAGGCACCGCGAAGAAGAAGAGCGGCACTGAGGGCGGCAGTTACGTGAGCAGCGGCGGCAACGTTCACGTCGTGACCATGGGAGACACTCTCTATTCCATCGCCGTCCACAACAAGACCACCGTGGCGAAGCTGAAGGCCTTGAATCACATGAAGAGCAACGTCGTTTCACCCGGTCAGAAGATCAAAGTGCAGTGAAAACGTTCAGAGGGCCGTCGCCTGACCGGTGGCGGCCTCCTGGGGAGGCCGCTATTTGTGAGGCAGATCGCAGTGCTCTCTGCGGATAAAGGAAAGTTTGCCAGAAGGCACTCGTTCTTGATACGATTCCGGCCATTCGAAAAAACAGCCGTTCCATTCACATGCAAAACATCCAACATTCCAGCCGTCGTCAGTTCCTCGGCAGCGCCATCGGTGCTGCGGGTCTGGTCGCTCTTCCATCGTGGGCCAAACCTATTGGTGCCAACGATGACGTTCGTATTGCTGTCATCGGCTTCAACGGCCGCGGTGCCGGCCACATCGCCAGCCTGCTGAAAATCAAAGGCGTGCGTATCGTGGCCCTGTGCGACGTGGATCAGAACGTCATGGACAAAGCGGTGGCGCAGCTGAAGAAGCAGAACATCGAGGTCAAGCAGTACAAGGATTTCCGCGAATGCTGCGCGGCGAAGGACATCGACGCGATCACCATTGCGACGCCGAACCACAGCCACACGCTTATTGCCCTGACTGGCATGGCCAATGGCAAGCACGTGTATGTGGAGAAGCCGGTGTGCCACAACCCCATCGAAGGGCGCAAGCTTGTGGAAGCCGGTCTGGCCCGGCCCGGGCAGATCCTGCAGCACGGCATGCAGCGCCGTTCCTCGCCCGGCTGGGCTGAGGCGGTGGCGTATGCCAGGAGCGGCCAGCTTGGCAAGGTCACGCTTTCGCGCGGGATCAACTACAAGGCCCGCCAGTCGATTGGCAAGGTGGCCAGCCCGGCGCAGCCTGATGCCGCCGGTCGCATCAAAGGCACGTTCCGCGACACGGGTGGCAAGCCGCAGCTTGTCGATTGCGACTACAAGCTCTGGTCCGCGCCGCGCTCTCCTGCGCCGGTGCAGCGCGAGCAGTTCCACTATGACTGGCACTGGCAGTGGCGTTACGGCAATGGCGACATCGGCAACCAGGGCCCACATCAGCTCGACGTGGCGCGCTGGGCGCTGGGAGATCCTGCGGTGCTGCCCAAGCGCGTGATGAGCTTTGGCGGTCGCTGGGGTTACGATGACGACGGACAGACGGCCAACAACCAGATGGCGTTCTACAACTATGAGCCGGCACCGCTGCTGTTTGACAACCGCGGCCTGCCCAGCAAGGACATGAACTGGAAGAAGGGCTATGAGCCCGTCTATGTCATCAACGGCAAGGTTGCTGCGGCGCGCATTGGCAACGTGATTCATTGCGAAGGCGGCTTCGTCGCGGAGTCCAAGGCCTACGACAACGATGGCAAGGCGATGAAGAAGTTCGATGGTTTCGACGACGGCGCCGACCACATGAAGTTCTTCATTGACTCGATCCACGCCGGCAAGCGCGTGAGCGAGAACCTGAACGTGGCGCAGGGCTACCATGCCGCCTGTCTGGCGCATCTGGCGAACTGCTCCTACCGCCTGGGCAAGAAAATCAGCGTGGGCGAAGTCAAGGAACGCCTGGCCAATGACAAAGCCGGCCAGGAGACCTTGGAAACCTTCGTGAAAAACCTCGAAGCGAACAAGCTGGACCTCGCGGTGGACAAGATCACGGCGGGCCCGTGGCTTGAGTTTGATCCGCACACGGAGAGGTTCATCGGCGAGTTCGCCGCCGAGGCCAACAAGCTGATGGAAGACGAATACGCCCCCGGCTTCGAACTGCCGGTGGTCTCGTAACGGAGAGCGTCAAAGCATTGCATCGAGCGCGCGGTCGAAAGACCGCGCGCTTTTTTTGCTGTGGGGCTGCGAAGAGTGTGGGGAAATGCTCCGACATGACCCAAGGGACCTGTCAGACAAGTTCCTTGAAGAATATCCCCCGTCGTCAGCGCCCGGTGCAAGGTAGGGCACTGTGTCGCTTCCTTCGCCAAGGCTACGGAGCGCAAGCCCCACAGTGCCGTCGTCGCAGGCCGCAAACCTTCGTCTATTCCCATCTCCCTTCAACGCTTGGCGGCCCGAGGCGGCGGGCTAGGGACAGCCCGCCCTACCAGCACCACTGCCAGTCTCATCCGGGGGCACTTAATTTAGAAGGAACTTGTCTGACAGGACAATCGGGACCTGTTTGTCCTGACTCAGGAGCCAGCCACCACCTCGTTTCCAGAATTTGACTCCCCTTTTGACAAACGCCTGACACGGCGCACTCTGAGAGCCCGAATCTCAGCCCAGCGCCCCACTTGAAACGCGTCCTTTTTGTTTGCACCGGAAACACCTGCCGCAGCCCCATGGCAGAAGGGTTGTTCCGTGAACTGGTGAAGGACCGGAAAGATTACGAAGTTGCTTCCGCAGGGCTGGGGGCGGTTGAGGGTCAGAGTGCGGCCCTGCACACGGTGGAGATCCTGGCGGAAAAAGGGATCGACATGAAGGGCTTCAAGTCGCGTCCGCTGACGAAGGAGCTGGTCGAGGAGGTCACGCATATATTCACCATGGCCCGGCATCATCAGGAGGCGGTGGAGGAGGAGTTTCCCGAAGCCAGCGGCAAGGTGTATCTGGTGAGCGAATTCGCGACCGAGGACATGCTGCGCAATCAGGATGTCAGCGATCCTTTCGGCGCGCCGCGTCGTTATTACGATGACACGCGCTGGATGCTGGAGAAGCTTCTGCCCACCGTGCAAGCCTACATCGAACAAACCTGGAAAGCGGAAGACAAAGCATGAGCCTGAGAATTGCCATCGGTGCCGATCACGGCGGAGTGGACCTGAAAGACGCGGTGGTGACCTGGCTGCGCGGCGAGGGTCATGCGGTGGATGATCTGGGCACGCACGGGCATGGCTCTGTGGACTATCCTGATTACGCCGACCTGGTGACCGCACGCGTGCTTGATGGCAGCGCGGACGACGGCATTCTGGTGTGCACCACGGGCATTGGCATGAGCATTGCCGCGAACCGCCATGCAGGCATCCAGGCCTCCCTGGTGGCCGATCCCGAAACCGCCGCACTGACCCGCGAGCACAACGACAGCAATGTGCTGGTGCTGGCCGGCAAGACCACTTCCCCCGAGCTCGCCCAGCGCATCGTTGATGCCTGGCTGAAAACCCCTTTCGCTGGCGGACGCCACGGACGCAGAGTTGACAAAATGAACATGAACAAGACCCCCGCCGACATCCTCGAAGCCACGGACCCTGAAATCGCCGCCGTCGTTCGCGGCGAAGGTCAGCGCCAGCAGAACAACATCGAGCTCATCGCCAGCGAGAATTTCACTTCGCGCGCCGTGATGGCCGCGCAGGGCTCCTGCCTCACCAACAAGTATGCGGAAGGCTATCCCGGCAAGCGCTGGTACGGCGGCTGCGAGGAGGTGGACAAGGCTGAGCAACTGGCCATCGACCGCGCCTGCAAGCTGTTTGGTGCGAAGTTCGCTAACGTCCAGCCGCACTCGGGTTCGCAGGCGAATGCAGCTGTTTACTTCAGCGTGCTGCAAGTCGGCGACAAAGTGCTGGGCATGAACCTTGCCCACGGCGGACATCTCACGCACGGCAATCCCGCCAACTTCTCCGGGCGCTTCTACAAGTTCTGCCAGTATGGCGTGAGCCAGACGGACGAACGCATTGATTACGATGAGCTCGCCGACGTTGCCAAGCGTGAGCAGCCGAAGATGATCACTGCCGGTGCCAGCGCCTACCCGCGCATCATTGACTTCAAGCGCATGAGCGAGATCGCGAAGAGCGTGGGTGCCTATCTGTTTGTGGACATGGCGCATATCGCCGGTCTGGTGGCTGGCGGCGTTCACCCGTCGCCGATGGAATACGCGGATTTCGTCACCACGACCACGCACAAGAGCCTGCGCGGGCCTCGTGGCGGCATGGTCCTGACGAACAACGAAGATCTGGCCAAGAAGATCAACAGCCAGGTGTTCCCCGGCATCCAGGGCGGCCCGCTCATGCATGTGATTGCCGGGAAGGCGGTGTGCTTCCACGAAGCACTGCAGCCGGGTTTTGCCGAGTATCAGAAGCAGGTTGTTAAAAACGCCCAGACGCTCGCCGCAGAACTAGCCGCGCTGGGCTTCCGCATCGTCAGCGGCGGTACGGACAATCATTTGATGCTCGTGGATCTGCGGCCCAAGGGCCTCAACGGCAAGATCGCCAGCGAGACGCTCGACCATGCCGGCATCACGGTGAACAAGAACGGCATTCCGTTCGACACGGAGAAGATCACGCTCGGCGGTGGCATCCGCGTCGGCACTCCCGCCGTCACCACGCGTGGCATGAAGGAGCCTGAGATGAAGCAGATAGCGGCCTGGATCAATCGCGCGCTGGAAGGCCGCGAAGATCCCGCCGTGCTTGAGGCGATCCGTCTGGAAGTGAAGGAGATCAACCAGCGCTTCCCGGTGCCCTGAGACGGGTGTCGTGATTGAGTTTCCATAGGCCACGGGTTCGCGCCCGTGGCCTTTTTGATGTAGTGCAGCGCGCGCTGGGGGGCACGTTATGGTTGAAGCGAAGCGGATGGCCACACACGGCCTTTCGGCGCCCCACCGCGCGGACAGCCGAGCTCAGCGAGACAGCCAGCCAAGAGGCTCCCGCAGGGGGGCGAAGCCAGCAACTTCGCTCCGCCGCACAGCGGTGACAAGCATCCGCAATCCACGGCGCTTCGCGCGCCTCCACACCTTGTACAGTGAGGTCACCTTATCTTTGTAGCGGAGTGGATGGCCACACACGGCCTCTCGGCCCCCACGCGGACAGCCAGCCGGAAGGCTGCCCGAAGGGGGCGAAGCCAGCAACTCACCGCACTTCACGGCGCGGCGTGCGCTTCCATACATGGCGCCAGGGAGGCCACCTTATGTTTGAAGCGAAGCGGATGGCCACACACAGCCTCTCGGCCCCCACGCGGACAAGTCCGCTCCGCCACACAGCGGTGACAAGTCACCGCACTCCACGGCGCTCCGCGCGTCTCCACACTACGCACCGGTAGGCTGCCTTATGCCAAACCTCGTGAGCAAGCATACAACCAAGGGTTCCTGCACCTCAGTGGAGGGTCCGGGGTGGTCTCGATCAGCAGTGGCTTAGCCCGCTTCGCTGATCACCATCCACGTCCTGGCGCCAGTCCGAGATCGGAGAGTACTGCCATGGTTGGTTCGGCGCGGTTCAGGGTGTAGAAATGGATGCCTGCAACGCCGTGGTCGAGAAGATCGGCGCATTGGGTGGTGGCATGATGGATGCCGACGCGACGGAAGGCCTCAGCATCTTCGCCTGCACGCTGGAAGGCGCGCTGCAGGCGGGCGGGATAGTGTGAGCCGCCCGCGAGCCCGGCCATGCGGCGGAGGCTGGCGGGGTGGCTGAGAGGCAGGATGCCGGCGATGATTGGAACGCGAATGCCGGCCAGATCACAGCGCTCGCGGAAGTCATGGAAGTCGTGATTGTCAAAGAACACCTGGGTGCAGATGTAGTCGGCACCAGCGTCGATCTTGGCCTTCAAATGATCCATTTCCAGCATGCGGTTAGGCGTGGCCGGATGGCCCTCGGGAAAGCCTGCCACGCCGATGCCGAAGCCGCGTGGATCGGGATGGCTGCCGCGCTCATTGAACCGGCGGATGAAACGCACGAGATCCGCGGCGTGTGGGAAATCGCCCTCGGGCGAAGGGCCGGCACCTGTGGGCAGATCGCCGCGCAGGGCCAGCAGGTTGCTGACCCCGGCGGCGGCGTAGCCTTCCAGCAAGGACATCATTTCGGCCTCGGTATGTCTCACGCAGGTGAGATGGGGAATGGCAGCAAAGGCCGGGTTCTGCCGGAGCTTGGCCACGAGCGCCTGGGTACGGTCCCTGGTGGTGCCGCCTGCGCCATAGGTGACACTGACGAAGGCGGGTTGCCAGGCGGCAAGTTGTTCGAGCGCGCCTTCCAGCTCGCCCGCCGCTTCCGCGGTGCGCGGCGGGAAGAACTCGAAGGACAGCGTGGGCGAAGCTGCGGGCAGGATATCCGTGATGTGCATGGGAGGGGTCAGGCCGCAACGGGTGCCTTGGCCGCGCGCAGACGGCGCGCGGTTTCGACCATGTGGGAAAGGGCTTCCTTGACCTCCGGCCAGCCGCGGGTCTTCAAGCCGCAATCGGGATTGATCCAAAGCTGGGCACGGGGAATGACGGCTCCGGCTTTGCGCATGAGGTTCTCCATCTCCTCGACGGTGGGCACGCGCGGGGAATGGATGTCGTAGACGCCGGGGCCGATTTCGTTTGGGTATTTGAAATCCACAAAGGCCTCTAGCAGTTCCATGTTCGAGCGTGAGGTCTCGATGGTGATCACGTCCGCATCCATGTCGGCGATGGCCTGGATGATGTCGTTGAACTCGGCATAGCACATGTGAGTGTGGATTTGGGTGTCGTCACGCACACCGCTGGCGCAGAGGCGGAAGGCATTCACGGCCCAGAGCAGGTAGGCCGGCCAGTCTGTGCGTCGCAGAGGCAGGCCTTCGCGGATGGCTGGCTCGTCAATCTGGATCGCGGCGATACCCACCTGCTCCAGGTCCAGGACCTCATCACGGATGGCCAGGGCTATCTGCCGGGTGGTGGTTTCACGCGGCTGATCGTCGCGCACGAAACTCCATTGCAGGATGGTGACCGGGCCGGTGAGCATGCCTTTCACCGGCAGCGGGGTGAGGGACTGGGCGAACTGGCTCCAGCGCACCGTCATCGGTGCGGGGCGGGTGACATCGCCGAAGATGATGGGGGGCTTCACATAGCGAGAGCCATAGCTTTGCACCCAGCCGTTCTGGGTGAAGGCAAAGCCGTCGAGCTGCTCGCCGAAGTACTCGACCATGTCGTTGCGCTCGAACTCGCCATGGACCGGCATGTCGATGCCGACCTCCTCCTGAAAGGAGACGCAGTGGCGGATCTCGTTTTGCAGGAAGACCTCGTAGGCTTCGGTGGAAAGCTCGCCTTTGCGCCACAGGGCGCGCATGGAGCGCACTTCCTTGGTCTGGGGGAAGGAGCCGATGGTGGTGGTGGGCAGTTCGGGCAGCCTGAGCTTGCGGCGTTGCAACACCTGGCGGTGGGGGAAGGCGGACGTCCGGTCGTGGTCTTCAGGCCGCACGGAGGCGAGCCGGGATCGCACGTCGTCGCGATGGATGCGTTTGCTGGTTTGCCGTGACTCGATGGCTGCCTGGTTCAGGGCCAGAGCGCCAGGCGAGGCGGTGCCGCGCAGCAACTGGTTAAGAGTGGTGACTTCCTCCAGTTTCTGGTCCGCGAAGGCCAGCCATTGGCTCAATTCGGCATCCAGTTGCGGTTCGTTTTTGAGTGTGATGGGCGAGTGCAGCAGCGAGCAGGAGGGAGCGATCCAAAGACGGTCGGGCCCCACCACGGCACGAGCTTTTTCCAGTAGAACAAGAGAGGCGGCAAAGTCGTTCTTCCAGATGTTTCGCCCGTCCACTACGCCCAGTGAGAGGATCTTGCCGGCGGGGAAGGAGGCAAGCAGGGTGTCCAGTTCATTGACGCCGCGCACGGCGTCGAAATGGAGGGCTTGAACGGGAAGGGACAAGAACAGGGGAAGATTCTCGCGCAATTCGCTGAAGCAGGTGGTCACCTGCAGACGGCAGGAGCCGGCGGCTTGGCCGAGGCGCTGCCAGGCCGACAGGATGGCGTCGCGTTGCCGCAGGGTAAGATCCAGGCCCAGGATGGGTTCGTCGATCTGCACCCATTCGGCCCCCAGGCTGTTGAGCTTGTGCAGCACTTCCTCGTAAACAGAGACGAGATCATCCAGCAGCGTGAAGGGATCGAAGTCCGGGTTGGCAGGGTCCTGTGTTTTGCCCAGCGAGAGGTAGGTTACCGGTCCTGGCAGCACGGGTTTGACGCGGAAGCCGAGCGCCTGCGCTTCCTGGAACTCCCGAAACACCTTGTCACCGGCCAGGCGGAAGCGGGTATCGGCGCGGAACTCGGGCACAATGTAGTGGTAGTTGGTGTCGAACCACTTGGTCATCTCGCTGGCGAAAGCCGTGCCGGCATGGGCATGGCAGTCATGATCCTGATGGCCGTGATCGCGCGAACCTCGGGCCACGAGGAAGAGTGTGTCGAGGCCAGTCTCATTGCCCGCGCCATGGAAGCGCGGCGGCACGTTGCCCACCAAGAAAGAGAAGTCGAGCATCTGGTCGTAAAACGAGAAGTCATTGCAGGGGATCAGATCGATTCCCGCGGCGCGTTGCTTCTCCCAGTTGTGCTGGCGAATCTGGCGGCCCGCGGCCTCCAGTTCGGCGAGGGAGAGGCGGCCCTGCCAATAGGCTTCGGTGGCCTTTTTCAGTTCACGGTGCTCGCCGATGCGCGGGTAGCCCAGGGTGTGTGTGTGGATGTCGTTCATTGCGACGAAAGAACTATCGCATGGAACGTCATCCACCAAACGCATCGTTTTGTGGATGATCATTCAAATGATTGATGATAAGATGCGAGGCATCATGATTGAAATCCGCCATTTGAACGCCCTGATCGCCCTGTCTGAGACGGGTAACCTGTCCAAGGCGGGGCGCCGCCTGCACCTGTCGCAGCCTGCGCTGTCGCATCAGGTCAAGTCGATGGAAGAGCATCTGGGGGTGGCTTTGTTTGAGCGCAAGAGCAGTCCGTTGCGCCTGAGCCCCGCCGGGGAGCGCCTGCTGGGGGCGGCCCATGAGGTGGTGAAGGTGATGAACCAATGCGAGCGCGACGTGGCGCGCATCGCCGAAGGCAAGGCCGGGCAGCTGCGCATCGCCGTGGAATGCCATTCGTGCTTTGACTGGCTGATGCCGGCGATGGACCTTTTCCGCGAAGCCTGGCCGGAAGTGGAAATGGACATTGTCTCCGGTTTCCAGCCTGACCCCACCGGGCTGCTGCTGGAAGACCGGGCCGAGGTGGTGATCGTCTCCAAGGCACCGCCGCGCAAGGATGTGGCGTATCATACTTTGTTTCGTTACGAAGTGCTGGCGCTGATGGCGCGGCAGCATCCGCTCGCGCGGAAGCCCTTCCTCACCGCGCATGACTTTGCGGACCAGACTCTGATCACCTACCCGATTCCGGACGACCGGATCGACATCATCCGTGAGGTTCTGAGCCCCGCGCGGATCAATCCTGTGCGCCGCACAACCATGCTGACCGTGGCGATTCTGCAGCTGGTGGCGAGCCGCCGCGGCATCGCGGCGATGCCGGGCTGGGCGGTGCAACCCTACCTGGAGAGCGGCTACGTCGAAAGCCGCCCGGTGCGCAAGCAGGGACTGTTTGCCAACCTGCATGCGGCCACCACGCGCTCCCTGGCGCAGAGCGCCTACATGAAGGAATTCATCGCCATCATGAAGAAAGTGAGCTTCTCCAGTCTGAAAGGCATCACCCCCGCTGAACCCTGACGCCGCGATTGATGTACCGCTTATGGGCCGGTGCTGGCGGTGGTCGTTTTGGCGACTACGGCTTCTTCTTCCACCTTGTGCAGGCGGCTATCAATCTCAGACCCGCCGAGACCCTGGGCCTGCAGAACCGAGCGATAGACAGTGGCCACCATGTCATGGTAGAAAAAGCGCGCGCGATTGGTGTCGGGCCGTTTGGTCAGACGCAGCAGGGCGCGGTGGCTGAGATTTTCGGCACGGTCAAGCTGGTGGCGGTCGAGGTAGAATTCCGCCTGCTCGCGCAGGATATGTCCGGCGGAAGAGAGGTCCGAGTCGGAGGTGGTTTCAACGATGGCGAAGGCTCTTTCCATGAGCTGGCCGGCCTCCTCGGTCTTCTGTGAGGCCTGGAGGCAGCTGGCGAGATTGGTGAGGAAGTAGCAAAAGTCAGGGTGGTCCTCGCGGCCGGCCTTTTGCATGATGGCGAGAGCCCTGCGCTGAAGGGGCTCGGCCTCCGTGAGCTTGCCAAGGTGCTGGAGCAGGGCTGCGTGCTTGCTGAGGGCTTTGGCGACCAGATAGTGTGTCTGGCCATACTTGGACTCCAGCATCTGGACGTTGCGGCGGTAAACGGGCTCGGCATCCGCTAGGTGGCCGTGCTGGCGGAGCACAAAGGCGAGGTGGGCCAGGGCCTCACTGGTGAGGGGATCTTCATTGCCCAGAGTGGCTTCGCAGAGTGCGGCGATTTTTTTTGCCAGGGTATCGGCCTCGGTTTTCCGGCCTTGAAGGCAAAGGGTATGGCAGGCATTGAATTCGGCCGCCAGCCAGCCCATCGGGTTTTTCCCGATATCAGCGGATTCGGCGGCGGACTCAAACAGCAGCCGAGCTTGTTCGAAATCCTTCGCCTTCAGGGCAGCCAGGGCCTGGGCGAAGGTGGAGTTGAGGCGGCCATCGGCTGATGCGGGCGGCTTCTTTGCCGGTGGAGAGCCCGGATTGGCGTCGTGCTCATCGCTGGCCGCCCGCAAGGATGTGCCAGCAAGGCAGAAGGCCATGCAAAGACACAAGAGCAGTGAGCGAATATGAATCTGCATGGCAACAGGAGTTTAGGGGATGTTCCTCGATTTCTGCAAGCAAAAAGCGCGCCACCCTTATGCGGGGGGTGGGTTTGTATCAGGAGGGTGATAGGTCACAGCTGATCCCAGAGCAGCTTGGCGGTGAGGGCGAACACGACGATGAGGAACACGATGCGCACGAACCGGGTGCCGTGCTTGATCACCATGCCGGACCCGAGGCGGGCGCCGATCAGCTGGCCGACGATCATGACCAGGGCGATGCGCCCATTCACGGTTCCTGCGGCCAGAAAGACCATGAGGGCAGCGAGGTTGCTGGCGAGGTTGACGACCTTGGTAAAGGCGGTGGCGCGGGTGAGTTCCATTCCTCTCAGTGTGAGCAGGGCGATGGTCCAGAAGGAGCCGGTGCCGGGTCCGAAGAAACCGTCATAGAACCCGAGGGAGATGCCGCCCAGCCAGGCAAAAGCGGTGGCTGACAGGCGGGCGGTGGCCCGCTCCAGGCCGAGCCGGGGGCTGAGCAGGGCATACACCGCCACGGTAAGCAGCAGCCAGGGCACGATCATTTTGAGCACGCCGGCGCTGAGGAGGGTGACCGCCCAAGTGCCGAGCACGGCAAAAACGAAGGTGATGGCGACGGCCAGGCGCACTTCATTCCACGTCACCAGCCCTGCGCGCGCATAGCGGATTACGGCGAGGAGGGTGCCGCAGGAGGACTGCATTTTGTTGGTACCCAGTGCCGATTGAACCGGCAGGCCGGCCCATAGCAATGCGGGCAGGGTGATGAGCCCACCGCCGCCGGCGACCGCGTCGACAAAGCCAGCGGAGAGTCCGGCGATGAAGAGGAGGGGCAGCATGGAGCGCCAGTTAGTCATGAAAGGCGGTATGAATCAAGCCTTGAGCCACGGGCCTGCTGTGTCACACTCGCGGCGCATGCCCGCCGCTCCTTCGTTAAGCCTCCGTGCCCTGTGGCGCACCGCGCTCTGGGTGCTGGTGCTGCTGGTGCTTGCAGGTGGTTTGATTTTTGCGGCGTTCGCCCAGATCCAGTACCGCTGGAACTGGACGGGCTTCTGGCCGAACCGCCTGCTGTTCTTGCAGGGCTGGCTAACCACGCTGGGCATTTGCGCGGGAGCGATGATCATCTGCCTGGTGGGCGGCTTTGTCCTGATGCTGGGCAGTCGCGCGCCCTGGGAGCCGGTGAGACTGGCCTGCCGGGGCTACATCGGGCTTGTGAGGGCGATGCCGCTGCTGGTGCAGCTGCTGATCGGCTACTACGTGGTGGCGAACGCGTTGCGCGTGCATGACTCCATTCTCGTGGGCATGGTCCTGCTGGGACTGTTTGAGGCGGCGTATCTGGCGGAGATTTTTCGTGGAGCGTTGGAGAGCATCGGGCAGAGCCAGCGTGAGGCCGCGCGCGCGGTGGGATTCAACACCGTGCAGATGTATCGTTACGTGCTGGTGCCGCAGGCTGTGCGCCGGGCGCTGCCGGGCACCACGGGCGAACTGGTGTCGCTGGTGAAGAACTCGTCGCTGCTGTCGGTGCTGGGCATTGAGGAGATAACGCAAATCACGCGGCTGATTAATTCGCGCAGCTACACCGCGCTGGAGGGCTTTATTCCGCTGGCCCTGGCGTATCTGGCGGTGACGCTGCCGCTAAGCTGGGTGGCAGGGCGGTTGGAGAGGAGGTTCGCTTATGAGACTTGAGGCCCGGGGTGTGGTGAAGACTTTTGGCGTGCATCGCGCGCTGGACGGGATTGAGTTTCGAACTGAGAGCGATGCCCGGGTGGTGGCGCTGCTGGGTCCGTCCGGCGGGGGCAAATCGACATTGCTGCGGGTGCTTGGATGCCTTCTGGTGCCGGAGGCTGGCGAGGTGCTTCTGGAGGGTGCCGAGCTGCCGCACAGCGAGGCCGGGGCGCTCCGGGAGCGGCGCAAGAACGGGTTTGTTTTTCAGGGTTACAACCTGTTCCCGCATCTCACGGCGCTGGAGAACGTGGCACTGCCGCTGCGAGCGGTGCATGGCGTGGCGGCTGGCGAAGCCGAAGCGCGGGCCCGGGAAATGCTCGGCCGGCTGGGTTTGATCGGGCATGAAATGAAGCGTCCTGCGGAGCTTTCGGGCGGCCAGCAGCAGCGGGCGGCCATTGCCCGTGCACTGGCTCCCAAACCGCGGTTGCTGCTGCTCGATGAGCCCACCTCGGCGCTGGACCCGGTGATGACTGGCGAGGTGCTGGATGTGATTCGCGAACTGGCGGAGAACGGCCAGCAGATCGTGCTGGCGACGCATGAGATCAGTTTTGCCCGCAAGGTGGCGGACTGGGTGGTTTTTCTCGCGCAGGGTCAGGTGCAGGAAAGCGGCACTGCCAGCGAGTTTTTCACCGCCCCGAGGACGGCACTTGCGCAGCAGTATCTCGAGGGGCTGGCAAAGTACCGGTGAAGCGGAAGATGAGGGATGATGGATGAGGGATGAGGGATGAGGGATGCACACCTCTGATATCCAATTTATGCAAAAGCGCCGAGGCGAAAAATTACGTTCAATGAGGCCGCGCAGGCGCTGTAGCCGTGGTGAGTCACTGACCGAAAGGGCGGCGGCAGGCCATCCAAATCCTGCTGCCACCCGGGGTTCATTCCGCGCTCGGATTACAACGAAAGCACGAAGTCGATCAACTGCTGCTTCTGGGCGGGAGGCAGGGCGATGTACTGGTTGCGCGATACCACGCCTTCGCCGTCATGCGCGCGAATGGCGGCATCCACGGTGGGGGCACGGCCATCATGCAAGTAGGGGGCGCTGGCGCGCAGGCCCCAGAGTGGTGAGGTCTTCATCTCGCGTGCTCCGGCGGCGGATTGGACGATGCCATCGCCGAGGGATCCCATGTCATGGAGCAGCAGGTCGGACCAGAGGTGGACGGGCTTTGAATTGAGTGCGGGGATCGCATTTGGTCCCGTGAACATGACCGGTGTATGACACTGGTGGCAGTTGACCTGGTTGAAGAGGTTGCGGCCCAGTGCGGCGGAGGGGCTCAGTGGCACAGGGGGCGGGGGAGCGAGCAACGTCATGAAGTCGGTGACCTTGTCGATATCGGATTTGCCGGTGGCAGGATCGACGGTGTCTTCAGGATCAGCGACGGTGTCGAGTTGCGCGAGCAAAGCGGTGTTGCCGTTGGGTGCGTTCTCCGTGGGGAAGAAGCGGTTGGTGATGCCCATTTCATTGAGATAGGCGTCGGCGGCAAAGGCGAGCACGGTGGCCTGCTGTGCCTTCCAGCCGAAGCGGCCCACGCGTTGCGTGCCGCTGACCACATCCGTGATCATCGCCTCCTTGCCAAGGACGCCGTTGACGGGAGCGACCTTCACGTTGGCGAGGATGGTGGCATCTGGAATGGCTTCCACCAGGCCCAGCCCGAACAAGGGCGTGGACTGGCGGTGGGCGACGACATTGGCTTGAGGGGGCACGATTTCAACGGCATCAGGGCGGATGGCAAAGGCCTGGAGGAGCGAGCCGCCGAGGGCGGTCAGAGGGTCGAAGACCCCGTTGATCAGCGCCCCGAAGCGCGTCACGGTGGTGGTGCTGCTGCCGCCCGTGGCAGGGCCGTTATGGCAGGCCACGCAAGAGACCCCGTTAAAGATGGGGCCCAGGCCGCTGGCGACGGTCTCCACTTGTTCAAATTCGTCACGTCCATCCTTCCATGCGGCCATGAGTGCGGGCGAAAGGCCGGGCAACGGATCGCCGAAGCGCGGCTGCAAGGGGTTGCGGGTACCGTCTCCCGGATGGGGCGGATGCTGATGCGGGCGCACCGCCGTCTGTTGGGCAGGAGGTGGTCCACCCTGTGGAGGTCCTCCCTGCGGAGGTGCTCCTTGTGGAGGTGCTCCTTGTGGAGGAGGTGGCGCGCCTTGAACCCGGATGAATCCGGTGGTGCTGAGTGCGGCAGCAATGAGGAGAGAGCCGGCGATGTTAGCTTTCATAAGGAGGGATCGGATTGAATTTCACAGAGCGGCGTGCATCTAGCGCGACGTCTTGAGGTGAATTATTCCGAGGCTCCGTTAAGGCATGATGATGACGGACTGACTGTTTTGTAAAGAGTGTGTAAAAGTGGAAAAAGGGGCAGGGACGCTCGCGGGCGCGGTGAGGCTAACACTGAAGGCACTCAGTTCAAAGGCGTGCGTGAATGGCTGCAGCTTAGAAGAAATGGAGCAGGGCTCCATGCGTCGACGGGACAGCGTTTGGCAAGTATTGCGTGCGTCGGCTGCGACTTGCGCAAGCGCCGCGATTGATAGGATCGGTCTGATGCGGTACGGCCCTTGTGTTAGCCACCGACGGATCGGGGCGTTCGAAGTTGCCGACACTTTATTGAGGCTCGCGCAATAGACTGACAGGCATGGCTGCGCGCGGAGCGTTCTGGAGTGCGTGCGATTTATCGCCGCATTTCTCGGCCCTGGTGAGCCTGCGTTGTTGCGCAGGATCAGCGGAGTCAACGGCTCTGGGCGTGGCGAGGCTTTGCTTTTCGACACGGATCGAGGCGTAGCCAAAGCGGCGATGAATCGCCAGCATTGCCTCGCTACGCTCGCCCTTCGGGCAGCCTGCGGCTGGCTATCTTCACTTCGCTACGGTTCCAGGACGCTCCGCGCCTAGCATCGCCGTTGGGACTGATCAACGAAACTGTGTCACCCTATTATGCGACCCTCAATAGAAGCCGGAGGAAAGAAGCCCTGTACTTTCCTGCTCTCCGCTGAAACGGATCGCTTGTCTGGCAGGTGGGAACCCACGGGTCACTGTGAGCCCTTCACGGCGCTGCGGTAAGCCAGAGGAGAACGGTGTTGATGAATCTTAAACTGCCTTTGGAAATGGGCGGGTGTGAGGTAGCCGCAGGCGACGGAGATTTGTGCCACGGTATCGTCCGTCTCCGCGAGGAGACGACAGGCACGGGAGATGCGCAGCTCATTGATATACTGCGGCAGCGTCCGCCCGGTGCACTTCCTGAACAGGCGGCTGAAGCCGCTCTCGCTGAGACCCGTCATGGCCGCAAGCCTGGCCAGGTAAATCTCTTCCGTGAGATGTTGCTCGATGTGGTCGCAGACCCTGCCGATGCGATCTGCGCTGCCATTGCCCACCAATGAATGGAATCCGGGTGAGGCGATTTCGACCAGTTCCTTCGAGGCGGCGAGAGTCTCCAGCAACTGCAGCAGCAGCACCACGCGGCGCATGCCAGTGGCTTTGACGATCCTGGTGACATGCCTGGCCGCCACAATCCGGGTGAGCCCGGTGACCTCCAATCCCAGCCGCGCGCGATGGAAGAGCTTCTGCATGGGCTCCATGGAGGCATGTTTCATCCAGCCTTCACCCAATAGATGCGGCATGAACTGCACCACTAGCGCCTCCACGGGACCGCGACGGGCAAGAGGGAAAGGGTCGTTCCGATAGTCGTGCGGTAAATCGGAACCGAGCATTACCAGATCGCCGGGTTTGAGCGGTGTGAGCTTGCCCCCGACCCAACGTTCGGTGCCACCATGCCGCACGAGAGTGATTTCGCATTCCGGGTGGCGGTGCCACACACAGCCGAAGTCAGCGCCGCGCACGATTTCGCAGGCCACGAGCTCCGAGGCGACGATTGGTGACTGCCTTTCGACTATGAGTTTCACGGGAGATCAGGTGGCTCACGACTCAATGCATCTCGACCCTACAGCTGCCGAGGCCGCCACGGTAATAATTGAACTGTACGTTTGGATGATCGGCAAGGAGGGACATGGGCACGGAGGAGTCCGCCAGATGCTTCGAAATCATCAAGGCAGTGAGCCGCTGGCCAAGGGGATTGTCATGCACGCCAGCGTGCCAGATGGAAACCTTTTCCGCCAGCCAAGTTTCCTTTGGGCCGACGGTGATGGCGCTCTTGGGTACCATCGTGATGTTGCCGCCCCCGGAGGTCCGGGCATTTTGCGCCAGCGTGACGGGATGGAGTTTGACGATGCGGGTGCCGAGCTTGCGATACTCGGCGGGAGGCGGTGGTTCATTTTTCCATTTTCCGGTGCGGGGAAGAGGGTCGTTGAAGGCCCAGTGTTTAATGTCCCCCTGGCCACCCTGCATGATGGCGCAACGCACGCCGGCAGACCAGGTCTGCGTGTAGGAGTGGATGTCGGCCTTGGGAAAATGCAGGTGTGCGTCCGGCATGACGAGGTTCTTCGAGATACGGTCGAAACATAGCTCGCGATCCGCCTGCTCAAATGAAAGCGGGTGTATGGACGGCACTTCCCTCTGCGTCGCTTCATCGTACCACTCGTCCATTCCCCAGAAGTGTGCGTGCTTGAGGGAAAGCTGCAGCTCATTCACAAGCCGTGCCACCAGCGGCAACTGTTCCGTGGGGCCAACGGGACCGCAGATGCCCACGGGATTGTCTGCCGTGGCCTGCCGCCAGGCATGAAGGTATTCCAGCGCTTCCGCGAGATAGAAGTCCTCCAGTGTGTCATAAAAAACCACGTTGAAGCCGGGCCGCGAAAGCTGGCGCAGATCACGTTCTGTCAGTCTCGCGGCGTCATTGATGAGATCGGAGTCAAGGGTGGTGTAGTCCCACCAGTCGGGGGCGATATGGCTTAGTTTTCGTGGCATAAAAAGTGATGGGTCAATGGTCGGCGAATCAACGGCGTCATGTCATTGTTGCCATTCATCGAGTGACCGCCGAAGGCATGGCGGGCAGGTGATCCGGAATGATTTCATTTCAGCCCGGCGATCTTCACGACGGCACCGCCGTTCGCAGCGCTCTGATCCGCAGCGAAGATGACTTCAAAGGTGCGGAGGGATTCTTTGAAACTGGTGAAGGGCATGTCCTTGCCGGCATCCAGCGCATCGAAGAAGGCTTGGAATTGCGTTTGATAGGGATGGTCGCTCACATCGCCGGAATCGAGCATCTTCATGGCGAGGGTGCTCCATGCGCCTTTGTCGGTTTTTAGTTTCGTGGAGTGGAACTTGTTGTCCATAAGGCTGCCGCGGCTGCCAACGAGATGCGTGTGAAAGTAATACGGCTGGAGACAATCCACGATTGCCGCGCACTTGCCAACCGCGCCGTTCGTGAAGCGCAGGATGGTGACACTGGAGGTGTCGTACTCATACGGCGCAAAAACCTCGCTGCGCGACTTCGTGCTGAGGCTTGACAAGCTCTCCACTTCGCCGCCCATGCACATGAGCAGCGCGTCGAGGGCGTGGCAACCGGCGGTGAGCAGCGCGCTGCCGCCATCCTTCTTCCCCGTGTTCCAGCGGAATTGACCGTACCACGGGCCGATGCCGTGATAGTAATCGACCTCGCCATAGTGCAGATTACCCAGCAGCCCTTCATCGATCATGGCCCTTGTCGCGAGCATCTGGCCGGAAAAGCGCAGCTCGAAGCACACGCACCCCTTCACTCCGTTCGCTTCCGCTGCGGCGACGATCTGCCGAACTTCGTCGAGCGAGTTCGCCATTGGCTTCTCCAATATGATGTGCTTTCCCGCCTGTGCGGCGGCCACTGCCTGATCACGGTGCTGGCTGGGATAGCCGGTGATATCGACAACGTGGATGTCAGGATCGGCCAGCATGGCATCGAGGTTCTGATACGCCTTGATCGTGCCGCCATGCCTGGCACTGAGTTCCGCGCTGTCCAGCGGCCTGGAGGAGCAGATGGCGGTGACTTGAGCCTGTCTGGAGGCATTGATCGCGTCGATATGCGCGGTAGCGGCCCAGCCATAGCCTATGACGCCGACGTTGTATTTAATGCTCATGGATGTGTTGTAATTGGATGTAACATTCAGCTCCCGCCCAGACTGCGGAGCGGCACCTGCTTGTGCTCCAGATCATGCACGGTGCGCATGTAGCGCACCGTGCGACTGTGCGCCCGCAGCAGAATGGATGACGTGACGACTTTGCCGCCCTCAACCTTGATGCCAGGAAGCAGCGGACTGTCGCTGATGCCGGTGGCGCAGAAAATGGTGCTGGTGCCGCTCACCAGATCATGGGTCTTGAAGATTCGTTGCAGTTCCTCCGCTCCGCATGCGGCAAGCAGCTCAGCGTGCTCCGCTTCATCACGCGGCCACATGCGCACCAACATTTCGCCGCCTAATGTCTTGAGGGCGGCGGCGGTCAGAACCGCCTCTGTCGCGCCCCCCACTCCTGCGTAAAGGTCCACTCCGGATTCGGGCATCGAAGGGGCCAGTGCCGCTGTGATATCTCCATCGGTAATCATTCTCAGCGCCGCCCCAGCTCTGCGGATGCTCTCGATCAGCGTCGTGTGACGAGGGCGGTCGAGGGTGCATACAACCAACTGCTTCACGGTCTTCCCCTGTGCCGCGGCCACCTTCGTGAGGGTGTCTTCAATCGGATGATCGAGTTCGATGGCAGGCATTCCCTGCGCGATGGCTTTCACGACAGCGGGCCCCCACGCCAGCTTCTCCGCATAGAACGAAGGCAGATGGCGCATGGAGTGGGTGTTTCGGTCCTCTGCCGCGCTGGCTGCGATGACTGAGATCGAGTTAGGCAGGCCGCGGGCGATGTTCGTGGTGCCGTCGATCGGATCAATGGCGATGTCGAAATGTGGAGCGCCCTGCGTCCACTTGCCAAGCATGGCGCCCATGAAGATGCCTGGCGCGTTGTCCTTGATTCCTTCGCCTATGACCACGGTGCCACAGCAGTCCACGACATCGAAGACGCCATAGATTGCATCGCATGCGGCGGCGTCCGCACCGTTTTTGTCGCCACGCCCCAGCCATTGCAATGAGTTCAGTGCGGCATTCTCCGTGGCACGCACAAAATCAAACTCGATGGTGCGCTCCCGCTCGTCGGTTATGTTTGTGGGTGATGAATTCTTCATGCGACATGCCTTTCCTGCGTCAGCACCGGACTCTCCGACCCCACCATTGCGGTCAGGATGTCGTGCAGCACGACATGCGGCGGGCGGACCGCATTGATGGGAGTGATCAGTGACGCTGGATAATGTCCGATCAGCGCCTCTGACTCGGTTTCATAGATTTCCATGCGCCGCCCCACGACCTCGTCGCTCGCGTCATCAAGGCGGTTGTCCTTGAGTGCGCGTTTCTTCAGCCGGAGGGCGATTTCGTCCTTGGGTACACCTGAGAGATGGAAGACGCGTTCGACATTCACCATTGCGTCCATCAGCGCCGCCTGGCGTGGATTGCGCGGGATGCCATCGAGCACGAGCCGGTCAACATCCGGTTTGAAGGCACGGGTCTCGACGCAGCTCTTGATGCGCGCCAGCCAGAGCTTGATGGTGATTTCGTCGGGCACGAGCTGGCCCTTGCTGGAGTAGTCGAGAAAGGCACGGCCGAGTTCAGTGCCCACGTCAATGGAACGAAAGACGTCACCACACGAGCAGTGGAAGAATCCCGGAAGCGTTCCGAGAGCCTTGCCTTGCGTGCCTTTGCCGCTTCCAGGGGGGCCGAAGAGGAGGATTGCGCGGTAGTGTTTCATGGACTGCCGGTCACTAGTGGTGGCGGAATGACGGTCTTCACCTCCCCAGCAGGAATGCCAGCAGGTCGACCATCTGCTCCTTGCTCACCGCCGTCTCAAGGCCCACGGGCATGAGGCTGCGGTCCAGGCTCTTCATCTCCTTGATGTTGCTGCGCTGGACGGTTTCCGCGATGCCGCCCATCATCTTCAAGACCACGTTGTCGGGGCTTTCAGAACCGATGACACCGCTCAGGCTGCGGCCGTCCTTGGTGTCGATTTGATAGGCGCACCAGCGTGCTTCAAACATGCGGTTGGGATCC
>Ga0073936_10000269_pt1 | contig 77712 bp, 66 predicted proteins | sample AliMusrvi5mmetaG_FD_87041 | JGI IMG/M metagenome (GOLD analysis project Ga0073936, IMG submission 87041) | Freshwater lake bacterial and archeal communities from Alinen Mustajarvi, Finland, to study Microbial Dark Matter (Phase II) - Alinen... | ecosystem: Environmental > Aquatic > Freshwater >... | reverse complement strand
GGAAGTTCGTCAAGTTCGAGGACCTCCAGCCCGGCAAGCACGTGGCAGCGTCCGATGCGGCCGGCCAGGAGCCGCCGGCCAACGAGGGGTCCGCCAACAGCGCGGGCTCTCGCGATTACGGTCCGGGCGACAATGTCTCCGTCCCGCGCAGCCTCGGCGGGCGCAGCAACGCGCGCGTCGTCCAGGTGCAGGGCGACCGCGGTCGCGTTATCGTGGAGTGGCGGGAGGGCGATAAGTCTTTTCCTTTCAGGAAGTCCGTCCCACTCAAGGACCTCCAGCCCGCCGACCCAAAGTCTGCCTCCGAGGATTTTAAGGCTGCCCCCGCTGAGGCAGGCCCGCTTGAACAGCTGGCAGCGCGCAAAACGGCGGCGGTCTTGGCGGATAAAGCCCGTCTTGAGGGTCAGGGGGTTGCTTCTGAAATAGCGTATCGTAACGACGAGCCATATTTGATCATCAATAAAGATGGGAATACGAACTTAGGCCGGATCGCCAAAAAGTTGGAAGAAAAAATGGGCGTAAAGATGGTCTATAACCGGGGGGAACTTGAAAAAATGAACGCGGTGGGATTTTTTGATCCCACCGAGAAAGCCATCTATGTCTCTCATAATCAAATCTCGTTTCCCCATAGTCTGAACGACAACACATTGCATGAGATTTCTCATGCCCACACCGATAATGCGCATGGAGTGCTGGAAGGGTCCGCCTATTCTGAAGGGGCCATGCCTGATCACAATAATAATTCCGGTCATTATCAGAAGATGCAGGGCCTCGATGAGCCGCGCGCCCAAACAAAAAACATCGCCGTGTTGGAATCATATAGGAAAAACGCGATGGCGGCCAAGAATCCAGACGGCGCCGAGTTCTGGCGCGAACAGATCTCGGATCGCGCTGGATACACGCAAGGGCTCGCTGAACGTTCTCAGAAAATGACCCAGTATGGCCTGGACTCGGTGGATCATGCTATCGGTCAGATAAAACAAGGGGCGCCTTCGGGAATACAATTCATAGATGGAAAAGCGATTGTTCCGGTGCGCTCTGATGGATTGGCTTTTCGGTTGGAGATCCCTCTGAGCGCGGAGGAGTTCAGGCCGGGAGACGATATCCATAACCTGCAGATGGTGAAGAAAAACCTGTCCGCCAAGTCCTCGGAATATCAGAAAATCATGGAGAACATGCGGCGGCGTTTGCAGAATCCCTAGCCCATCTCGTCGCCGGCCGCGGAGCCGCCCTCGCGCAGTTCGCAATCGCCGTCCACCTGGGTCTCCCCGCGGCGGTAGAAGGTCTTGCCCGCCACGGTGCGCGTCTCGGTCGTGCGCCACCTTGAGCCCCGCCCACAGCTTGGGCAGGAAGGCCTGGCCGCGGCTCGCGGCGGCCGCGGGAAAGGTCTGATTTTTTGGTAGGATTTGGCGGGACCTTCCCATAAAACCCCGCCGCAGCAAGGAATCCTCCACATGAAACACCTTTTCGCCCGCAAGCCCCTGAGCCTCCTCCTGGAAGAGATGGAAGGCGAGCATCGTTTGCGCCGCGTGCTCGGGCCGGTCCAGCTGACCGCGCTGGGCGTGGGCTGTATCATCGGCACCGGCATCTTCGTGCTGACCGGGGTCGCGGCCCATGACAAGGCCGGCCCCGCGCTCATCCTATCCTTCGTGGTGGCGGGCCTGGCCTGCATCTTCTCGGCCTTGTGCTACGCGGAGTTCGCGGCCATGGCGCCCGTGGCTGGCTCGGCTTACACCTACGCCTACGCCACCTTGGGAGAGCTCTTCGCCTGGATCATCGGCTGGGACCTGGTGCTCGAATACACCGTGGCCTCCGCCACCGTGGCCCATGGTTGGTCGCACTATTTCCAGAACTTCATCGGCATATTCGGGCTCCATATCCCCCAGGCCATCTCCATCTCGCCCTTCGACTTCAGCCCGGAGCTGGGGCGCCTGGTGTCCACGGGCGCGGTCTTGGATGTCCCGGCCATCGTCATCGCCTGCATCATCACCTGCATCCTGGTGGTCGGCATCAAGGAGAGCGCCTCGTTCAATACGGCCATGGTGGCCGTCAAGGTGGCGGTGGTCTTTTTCGTCATCATCGTGGGCGCCTTCTACGTGCACCCGTCCAACTGGATGCCCTTCGCGCCCTTCGGCTACACCGGGATCAGCTTCTTCGGGCACACCTTGGTCGGCCAGACCGGCCATGGAGGCGAGCCGCTAGGCATGATGGCCGGAGCGGCCATGATCTTCTTCGCCTATATCGGCTTCGACTCGGTCTCCACCCACTCCGAGGAGGCCAAGAACCCGCAGCGCGACGTCCCCATCGGCATCATCATCTCGCTGCTCTTGTGCACGGTGCTCTACATCGCGGTCTCCGCGATCCTGACCGGCATGGTCCCCTACGACAAGATCGACATCCACGCTCCGGTGGCCGACGCCTTCCGCCAGGCCGGACTGCCCTGGGCCCAGTTCATCATCGCCCTGGGCGCCATCGCCGGCATCACCTCGGTGCTGCTGGTGCTGATGCTCAGCCAGCCGCGGGTGTTCTTGGCCATGGCGCGCGACGGCCTGGTGCCGCCGAGCATCTTCGGCGCGGTGCACCCCAAGTTCCGCACGCCCTACAAGTCCACCATCCTGACCGGCATCGTGGTGGGGATCCTGGCCGCCTTCGTGCCCCTGCGCGTGCTGGCGGAGTTGGTCAACATCGGCACGCTCTTCGCCTTCGTCATCGTCTGCGCCGCGGTGCTCATCATGCGCCGCATCGAGCCCCACGCCAAGCGGCCCTTCCACTGCCCCATGGTGCCGCTGGTCCCCATCCTCGGGATCGTCTTCTGCACGGTGCTCATGTTCTCCCTGCCCGCGGAGAACTGGCTGCGGCTCATCGTGTGGCTGCTGCTGGGCTTCATCATCTACTTCCTCTACGGCCGCCACCACAGCGTGATGGCGCAGCACCGCAAGAGGTCCCAGGCGAAGCTGCCCGCTCCGATCGAGATCAACTAGCGCGGCGGCAAGGCCGCCGGGCTGCGGCAGTGGTTCCTGGGCCTTCCGACCTATAAAATCGCCTCGGATTATTCCTTCCCGCCGGGTCTGAAGACCCTGTTCCGAGAAGCAGCGGCGATATACGCTAATGTCATGGAAAGAAAATCCTCAGTGGCCAAGTGCTTCCCGGCTTTGTTGGCTTTATGTGCTGCGTTGTTCACCCACAATGCCGCCGCAGCCATAATCCATATCCAAGACGAGTTGACCGGTGCCCCGAACGGCAACAGGGGCGTCCTGGGCATGCCTTTGAACGGCGCTTCATTTCAAACAGCCGCGCCGGCCTTCATGGCGCTTGCTCCGCTGGATTTGACCTCACGGTTGGGCGATCTGCCTTCTGCGCCGGAGATCGGACTCCAGAACCATTCGGAGATCAGGGCTGAGTCTTTGCAGGCAGTCCCGGCGCTTGTGCCGCTCCTCGCGACGCCTCGCCAAATGAACCTGGCGTCGCTCAACCAGACGGATGCGGCACACCCCTTGGCTAAGACGACGATGGGCCGGCTTCAGGCGGCTGTCCGAGGCGAAGACGGCCGCGATGCGGATGCCGACGCAATCGTCCGGAATTTCAATGCGCTTCTGTCCGGGGACGAACGCCGCTTGATTCCTGAGCCCACTCGGCGCATCGGATTCGGTCAGACCGTCGTAGAAGGCGAGACCCCGGCGCTCTATGGCGCCGACGGCCGGCCGATCCCTGCCCCGACTCGGCGGCTGGGCTTCGGTCAGACCGTCGTGGAAGGCGAGGCCCCGGCGCTCTATGGCGCCGACGACCGGCCGATCCCGGTTCCGACTCGGCGGCTGGGGTACGGTCAAGCCGCTGTCGAGGACGATGTCCCGACCTTGTATGGCGCCGATGACCGGCCGATCCCTGCGCCCACCCGGCGGCTGGGCTTCGGTCAGAGCGTCGTGGAAGGCAAGGATCCGGTGCTTTATGGCGCCGACGACCGGCCGATCCCTGCCCCGACTCGGCAACTGGGGTACGGTCAAACCGTCGTTGCGGAGGAGGCTCCGATCCTGATCGGTCCTGATGGTCGCCCGATCCCTCCGGCGACACGGCGACTTGGATTCGGCCAGACTGTCGTTGAAAACACGATTTCATCCCAACAAGTTCAGGGACATCGAGTCATCACGGGATTCGATCCGGCGCGGTAGACTCTTTCCAGCCGCTAAGTCGCAGAGTCCACCCGATCCTCCCGGCCACGATGAGCCGGCGTAGGGACGGGGCTGCCTAGAGGAGCTTCCCGCCTGCAGGGACGGTATTTTCTCTGGGGGAGGCAGGAGAGAAGGGACTGCCGGGCTGTGCGGATCGAAGAGGGGTTGTTTCTCCTGAAAATCAGCGCTTCGCCAAGCCGCGGCAGGGCGCGCGCCAGATGTCGCGCGCATAGTCCGTGATGCTGCGGTCGCTGGAGAAGCGGCCGGACTGGGCCACGTTGATGATGGAGGAGCGGGTCCAGGCCTTGCGGTCGAGGAAGCGCCGCTCCGCCTCCTGCTGGGCGAGCAGGTAGGCCCCGAAGTCGGCCAGCACCAGGAAGGGGTCGTCCTTGAGCAGGTAGTCCACCAGCGGCTGGAACAGCCCCGGCTCGGCCCGCGAGAAATGGTCGCCGGAGATCAGCTCGATGGACTCGCGCAGGCCCGGCACGCGGTCGAGCCACTGCTCAGGCTGGTAGCCCGAGGCCTTGAGCGCCGCCACCTCGTCGGCCTTGAGGCCGAAGATGAAGATGTGGCTCTCTCCGACCTCCTCGGCGATCTCGATGTTGGCTCCGTCCAGGGTCCCGATGGTCAGGGCCCCGTTCATCATGAACTTCATGTTGCCCGTGCCCGAGGCCTCGGTTCCGGCCGTGGAGATCTGCTCGGAGAGGTCCGCGGCCGGGATGATCTTCTGGGCCAGGCTCACCCGGTAGTCCTCCAGGAACACCACCTTGAGCCGGTCCGACACCGCGTGGTCCGCGTTGATGACCCCGGCCACGCTGTTGATGAACTTGATGATGTGCTTGGCCATCCAGTAGCCGGGAGCGGCCTTGCCGCCGATCAAAGCCGTGCGCGGCACGAAGTCGGCGCCCGGGTTGGCCTTGATGAGCAGGTAGCGGTGGATGAGGAAGAGCGCGAACATGATCTGGCGCTTGTACTCGTGGATGCGCTTGACCTGCACGTCGAAGAGGGACTCGGGATCGACCGCCACGCCCGCGCTCTTGCGGATGAAGGCCGTGAGGTCGCTCTTGTTGGCGAGCTTGACGCGGCGCCAGCTGTCCTGAAAGCCGCGGTCGTCGGCGCGGGAGCGCAGCTCGCGCAGGCGCGACAGGTCGGTCGTCCAGGACTCGCCCACGGCCTCGGTGACGAGCCGGGAAAGGCGCGGGTTGGACTCCAGCAGCCAGCGCCGGGGGCTGACCCCGTTGGTCTTGTTGTTGAACTTGCCCGGGAACATCTCGTGGAAATCCCGGAACAGGGTCTGCTTGAGCAGCTCCGAGTGCAGAGCGGAGACCCCGTTGACCGAGTGGCTGGCCAGCACACAGAGATAGGCCATGCGCACCTTCTTGGGCTCGCCCTCCTCGACCAAGGACATGCGGCGCAGGCGCTCCGCGTCGCCCGGCCAGCGCCGGGCGACCTCGCGCAGGAAGCGGGCGTTGGCCTCGTAGATGATTTCCAGGTGCCGCGGCAGGAGGCGGCCCAGGAGCGGCGCGCCCCAGGTCTCCAGGGCCTCGGGCATGAGGGTGTGGTTGGTGTAGGCGAAGGTCCGCTGCGTGATGCCCCAGGCCTGCTCCCACTCTAGGCGCTCCTCGTCGAGCAGGATGCGCATGAGCTCGACGACCGCGATGGCGGGATGGGTGTCGTTGAGCTGGATGGCGACCTTCTTTGGGAAGTCCTTGAAGTCGTCGTTGTGCGCGCTGAAGCGGCGCACGATGTCCGCCAGCGACGCCGCGGCGAAGAAGTACTCCTGCTTGAGGCGCAGCTCGACTCCGGCCGAGACCTTGTCGTTGGGGTAGAGGACCTTGGAGATGTTCTCGGAGGCGATCTTGCGGTCGTAGGCCTTGAAATAGTCGCCGCGCGTGAAGTATTCGAGGTCGAAGTCCGAGGTGCCCTTGGCCGACCACAGGCGCAGCGTGTTGACCACGTCGTTCTGGTAGCCCGGGATGGGGACGTCGCAGGGCATGGCCAGCACGTCCTCGGTGTCGAGCCACACCGTGTTCATGCGGCCGTCCCCGCTCCAGTGCTGCTGGGTGCGGCCGTAGAAGCGGACCCGGATGGTGTATTCGGGGCGCTCGATGGCCCAGGGCGTGCCCAGCTGCAGCCAGTTGTCCGGGGCCTCGACTTGGCAGCCGTTGATGATCTTCTGCTGGAAGATCCCATAGTTGAACATGATGCCGTAGCCGATGGCGGGCACGCCCAGCGTGGCCATGGAGTCCATGTAGCAGGCGGCCAGGCGGCCCAGGCCGCCGTTGCCCAGGCCGGCGTCGGCCTCCTCTTCGCAGAGTTCCTCGAGCCTGAGGCCGTAGGCCTGCAGGGCCTTCTTGAGCTCCTTCTCGACGCCCAGGTTGAGCACGGCGTGCATCAGCAGGCGGCCGATGAGGAACTCCATGGAGAGGTAATAGACGCGCTTGACGTTCTGCTTGTGGTAGCGCTGCTGGGTCTTGATCCAGCGCTCCATCATGCGGTCGCGGATGGTGTAGGCCGCGGTCATGAAATTGTCGTGGGGGGTGGCGGTGTATTCGTCCTTGGCCAGGCGGAAGGTGCGGCGCTCCAGGAAGGACTGCTCCAGCGAGCCGACGCTGAGGCCGTCGCGCACGCGGGTGCCGACGGGCAGCGGGGCGGCGGGCGAAGCGGCCGCCTTGGCCTTGGGCATATGAGGTATCATACATTTTTAGAGGAAAAGCATGGCCGATCCTCCCCAGCCGTGACGCGTCTGAAGGTGCTCCTCACCGTCTTGATCTGGGGCGCCTCTTTCGCTTTCACCAAGCGGGCCCTGGCCGAAGTTTCCCCGCTGGCCTTGGTCCTGGCGCGCTGCGGCCTGGGCAGCCTCTGCATGCTATCCCTGGCCCGGGTTCCGGGATTGTTCCGGGGGCTGGCACCCAAAGAGTGGCTCCAGCTCTTGGCCATCAGCCTTTCGGGCGTGGTGGGCCAGCAGACCATCCAGGCCTTCGCCCTGCGCCAGACCAGCGCCAACCATGCCGGCTGGATCCTGGCCGCCACGCCCATCGCCGTGGCGCTGGCCATGGCCCTCTTGTTCGGCGAGCGCATGGGCCTGCGCCGCTGGTCCGGCTTCGGCCTGGGCGCGGCCGGCACGCTGCTCGTCATCCTCTCTCGCCAGTCCGTGGCCGGCACCGGGTTCATCTCCACCGGCCGGGGGGACTTCCTTTTCCTGCTCAGCTGCGGCAACTGGGCTCTTTACGTGATCATGATGGACCGCTGGCTCAAGTCCCGCTCCCAGCGGGCCGTCACCGTCATGAGCATGGTCATGGGCTTGGCCGTCATCGCCGTCGCGACACTCGCGAGCGGGCAGGCGCATGAGCTTCTGCGCGTCAGCGTCAAAGGCTGGGTCTGCCTGGGCTATCTCGGCCTGCTCTCCTCCGGGCTCGGCTATCTTTTCTGGAACGCCGGGGTGGAGGAGATCGGACCTTCGGCCGCTTCCGCGTTCCTTTACCTGGAGCCCCTCGCGGCTCTGGCCGCGGGCCGGATCATGCTGGGGGAGGCCGTCGCGGCCACGACGGTCCTGGGTGGGGCCCTCATCCTCGTCGGGGTCTATTGGGTCAACGCCGGGCGTAGGTTGCCGGGCGCTCCGGAAGAAGCCGCGTGAGCTAAGGCCTGGCCCTGGCCGCGGTCTGGATTTTCGCAGCGGCCGCGCCGCTGCCTAGCAGCGCTTGCGACCTGCCGGATCATGGATATTTTCGACTCCGTGTATTGTACTATACCGATGCCGATGGCCGGCCCCCCTCGGGGGTCTGGGCGGGGAAGCCACTGATGATGAAGATCGCCGCAGCCTTGCTGATGTTCGCCGTGAGCCTGGCCGGGGCTTCGGACCGGATGCGTCTGATCACCGACCCCTCCGCCGGGGATCAGACGGACGCGGACAGCTTTTCCGGCACGTTCGAGCTTCTGGGGGTCCCGGTGCGGCGGGATCCTCCGAGCCATCCGAGTCTCCGCGGAGCAGGATTCATCTGCCTCCCCAACGCGGCCGCGGGACAGGTGCCGGTCAAGGATCGCGCGAAGCTGCTTTCCTGGGTCCGCGGCGGCAAGGTCCTCCTCACGGACGGCGCCTCGTTCGTCACCGAGGCCCTCGGGTTGAAGACCGCCCCGGCTCATCCGGTTTTCGGCGTCGAGGACCGGCTCGACAAGACCCTCCCCCTGCGCTGGCCGGACCGGCCCATCGTGGCCGCTTTTGACGCGACGGAAGACGACGCCACGCGGTGGCTCTACGTCGACAGCGAAACGGCCAAACCCCTGGCCCTCTTGATCCGGTATGGAAAAGGCCGCGTCGTGGTTTTTGCCGGAGCCTACGACGATCTGACGGGCCAAGGGTACGCGCGCTACCCGGACCTGCCGTTCCTGCTCGTGCATGATCTCAATCTCCGCCCCCCCAGGTCCGCGGCCTTGGCCGAGGCGTATTTCGATCCCGGTAACCGCAGCGGCCGTTTGGATGCGGAGCGGCTCGCGGCGCAATGGCGCCGCTGGGGGCTTCGGCGGGTCTACGCCGCGGCCTGGTATGCCGGGACAAAAGATCCCGCGGATCCCTTCGATTACGGGTCCCTTCTCAAAGCCGCGCACCGCAACGGCATCGCGGTGGACGCGTGGTTCGAGTGGCCGCATGTCACGATGGGATTCTGGGATCAGAATCCGGACTGCCGGGAAAAAACGGCGGCATTGACGGACGCGCATCTGGATTGGCGGTACCTCGTGAATCTGGACAGCGCGGCCTGCTGGAACGGCATCGCGGCGGAGGCGCACGCGCTGCTCGGGCGCTACCCCTGGGACGGCGTGGATGTCGCGGAGGTCTATCTGGAACCCGTCATCGGCGCGGACGCGGGGCCGGAAGGCTGGACGCCGATGAATGCGGAGGCGAGGTCCTATTTTCAGAAGGACCTGGGCTTCGATCCGATGCTTCTGTTCCAGCCCGGGTCCGAGCGCTTCCGCCAGGCCCATCCGCGCGCGATGGACGCATTCTACACGGCGCGGATCCGGCTGAACACGGCGCGCGTGCAGCGGGCCGTGGAGTTCGCCGCTGCCGAAGGGAAAGGACGCGCGTCCTGGGATCCGGTCCTGACCTTCATCGATGTGTCGGCGCACCCGGAGATGGGCGGGCTCATCGGAGTGGATACGCCGGCGCACCTGGACTTCGCCAAGCGCTTCGGTCTGACGCCGCAGATCGAGGACCCCTACACCGAATGGGCCCTGGGTCCGACGCGCTACGATCGGCTGGTCGAACGCTATGGACGGATCTGGCGGAATCCCTACGGGGTGGACATCAATGTCGTTGCCGCGCACGATCTGGAACAGGCGCAATACCCTACGGAAAAGCCGGCGGGGACGGAATTCTTCCAGCTCTGGCGCGCCGCGTACGGCCGCGGCAACCGGGTCTGCGTCTACGCTGAAGACACGGTGCGCGAGATGGACTGGGAAGTGCTGCCCTATGTGATGGGCGCCGCCTCATCTCGCCGCCCATGACTGCGGAAAGGGATATAATCTCAACCGATGAAGAGGGCTTCTGGGGCGGCGGGGGGGCTGTGGCTCCTGGCCGTGGTCTGGCCTTGGACCGGCCTGCCTTGGCGGGCCTTCAGCATCCCGGCCGGGGCGCTGCTCATCCTGCTTTCGGCCGTGCTGGCGTTGTCGCCGGCGGGGCGGCGCGCGGCTGAGCAGCAGGCCCAGGGCCTCGACGCCCTGGACCCGGAGCGCTCGGCCTGGCGCCTGGCCGGGCTCTTCTTCTTTTGGCTGGCCAGCCTCAAGCTCTGCCAGTACGCCTCCTTCCAGTCCCACTACGGCGACCTGGGCCAGGACGCCAATATCTGTTGGAACACCCTGCACGGCCGGCCTTTCTTCGATTCCTTGACGGGCACGAATTTCCTCGGGGACCATTTCGAGCCGGTGCTGGCCCTGTGCGCGCCGGCCTTGAAGGTCTGGCCCAGCGCCGCGGCCCTCCTTATCATCCAAAGCCTGGCCTTGGCCCTGGCCGTGGTCCCTCTGGTCGCTTTGGCGCGGCGGCATTGCCGGCACAACGCCTTGGTCCTGGCTGTGGCGGTCCTCTTCATGCTCAATCCCTATCTGCACCTGGTCAGCGAGTTTGACTTCCATCCGGAGGCGCTCTTCATACCGGCCGCGCTCTGGGCCCTGCTCTTTTGGGAGCAGGGCCGGCCCGGGCTGGCCGGCCTCGTGGCCCTGCTCTGCCTGGGCCTCAAGGAGGACATCCCGCTGGCCTTGGCCGGCTTCGGTCTGTACGCCGCCTGGTTCAGGGGGAAGAAGGCGGGCTGGGGCTTGGCCGCGGCCTCGGGCGCGGCTTTCGCCGTGATCGTCCTTTGGGCCATCCCGCACTTCGCGGGCAGCCGGATCTCCGTGCATCACGACCGCTACGCGAGCCTGGGGGCCAGCCCGGCCGAGATGATCCGGAACATCGCCTGGCATCCCTGGGTGGTGCCTTTGCGGCTGCTGCGGCCCCCGGTGCTTCTGACCCTGGCGACTTTACTGGGGAGCGTGGGTTTCCTGCCCCTGGCCGCGCCCGCGGCCCTGTTGCCGGTCCTGGGGGCCTGCCTGCACCATCTGCTATCGGACTACCGCTCCCAGTGCGGTCTGGTCTCGCAGTACTCGGCGCAGACCGTGCCCTTCCTCTTCTATGCCGCGCTCCGGGGCCTGGCGGTCTGCGAGGAGAGTCTCTGGTCGAGGAAAGCCCGGCTGGCCGCGGGCTTCGTGGGCCTCTGCGGAGCGGCCATCGCTTTCCAGCCCTTCTATACGGGGCCCTTCAAGTGGGGTGACATCCTGGAAGCGGCGCGGCTGGTCCGGCAGGTCCCGGACCAGGCTTCCTTGGCCACGGACGGCAGCCGCGGCCGCGGCCGGGAGGATCTCCTGGCGCATCTGGCCCTGCGCACCGAACTGTCCTGGTCCGACAGGTCTCAGCCTTTCCGGGAGCCGTCCGCGGATTATGTGCTTCTGGACGCTCAGCGCTCCGCGGCGTACGCCGCGGGCCTGGCCGGGACCGGGCGGTTCTCCCGTCTGGGCGCCGGCGACGGCCTCGAGCTATGGCACCGGCGGTGAGGAAGTCCGTCCCGCCGGCAGGAAAATAACGGGCAGGTCGCTGCGGGGGATGACCCGCCAGCGCTGCGGCGGCTGCGGCGCCGGCGGTGAGGAAGTCCGTCCCGCCGGCACCGGCGGAACTTCCGATACCGCCGGCGGTGATTCCAGCCGCCGGTAGCTGACCACGATGCGGTTGGCGGCCGCGGCCACGGATTCGATGCGGGCTTGGCCGAGCATCACCACGAGCATCTCCTTGGAGAAATCCACGCGCGGCGCGGAGCCGGTCCATCCCTGCTCGCGCCAGAGCCGGGTCGTCTCCTCCATGGAGTAGACCGCCCGGCCGGCCTCCCCGGCCGCGGGCAGGGGCTCGCCGAGGGCTTTCTTGCGTCCTGCCCGGAGGCTGGAGCCGCCGGCGCCGCCGCTGAAATCCTCCGGCGGGACCAAAGCGCCCTCGGCCGCGCCGCGGCTGGCGCCGATCGGCTGGGACAGGAGCGCCGTGGTCTTGCCGCTCACCGGGGCGGGGACGGACTCGTTGTCGAAGCTCTGTCCCGCGGCGGGCGCGAGGTCGCGCGCCGCGGCCCGGAGAGTCCGCACCGTCGAGTTCGGGGTGATGATGCGCTGGATGCCCATGCGGGAGCGCTCGGCCTCGAGGTGCTTCTGCAGGGACTCGTTGGTGTAGGCGGGCTTGGCTACGGGGGCTTCGCCGATGGCGCTGCCGGCGAAGCTCTTCGGAGATGCCGGGGCTGCCAGGCCGGCGGCCGAGACGGACGCCGACCCCGCGCTGCCGCGCAGGGCCGCGAGGCCCTCGGCGCGCGCCTGCTCCTTAGAGAGGGCCAGCAGGTCGGCGGTCGAGACCGGACCGGCCAGCGCCGCCGGCGGGGCCGCGGGAGATATGGTCTTGATGTCGGCGGCGGTCGGGATCGGCATCGGAGCGTAGAGGTTCACGGTCTTGTAGGTCACGAAGATGACCGTCACGGCGCAGGCGGCCCAGGCCACATTGCGCGGCGCCCACAGGGAGGCCCAGCCCTCGGATCCGGCCTCCCGCCGGCGGCGGTCCTGCAGGCGCAGCAGGAATCCCGCGGGCAGGGGCTTCTGGGGCAGGCCGTGGACCAGGCCGGAGACCGCGCGCAGGGCGTCGAGCTCGGCTCGGCACTTGGGGCAGTCCTTCAGGTGCGCCTCGATGCGGCCGCGCTCGGAGTCGGCTACGGCTCCGTCCAGATAGCTTGAGAGGTTCTCTTTCTCGTGTCTCATGTCCGTCATAGCGCCACCTTCTTCAGCAGCCGGGCTTTCAAGGCTTCGCGGGCCCGGGAGAGGCGCGACTTGACCGTCCCTTCCGGCACGCCCAGGGCCTCGGCCAGCTCCTGGTACGACTGTCCCTGGACCTCGCGCAGCACGATGATGCTGCGGCTGTCCGCATCGAGCTCCATGAGCGCTGACTGCACCTGCGCCTCCTGTTCGGCTTTCTCCAGGCCCTGGTCCAGGGGCGGATCGTCGGCCGGGAACGGCGGCTCCTCGTCGCCTTCTTCGCCCGTGAACAGGCCCAAAGAGACCGTCTTCCAGAACCCCCGCCGCTTCTCGGAGCGCACCCGGTTCTTCCAGGTGTTGACCGTGATGCGGTAGACCCAGGTCTTGAGGCCCGATTCGCCCCGGAAACCGGGGAGGGCCTTGAGCGCCCGGAGCAGGGAGTCCTGGGCCAGATCCTCCGCGTCAGCGGCGTTGCCGGTCAGGCGCAGCGCCACGTTGTAGACCAGCGGCGCGGTCTGATCCAGGAACTCTCGTTCGTCTATCGTGTTGGACACCGGGCCGCAGTGATAGGTTCCTTGATGAGGACGCCGCCAGAGGCGGCATCCTCACGACGAGCGCAGGGCCTTCGGCCCTGCGCCACCGGCATCCCCCCCGCAGGGGGGGATGCCGGTTCCGTTGGGGGGTGAGCCGTTATTCCCCTTCGGTCCGGCGCTCTATGGCGCGCACGGAGAAGTCCTTGTAGTCGACGCGCAGCAGCTGCCGGAACGCCCAGATTTGGGCTCCGAAGGCGAGCGGCCAGGCCACCCACTTGGCCAAGGCGTTGGCGATCTCCGGGGCCGGCTTGAACAGGGCCACGCTGATCGCGATGGGCGCCAAGGGAATGAGCATCAACAGCGGCCAGCGCCAGGAAAAACTCCACCACAGGCGCAGGGCGTGCTTCCAGCCCGGCGCCTCCACCGTGCGGGGCGTCTCCACGGTCGCCTCAGGCCGCCGTCAGGACCTTGCGGCCCGACTTGGCGGACGATTTGCCCAGCAGCTCCTCGCGCAGGGCGTCGGCCCGGTCCGTCTTCTCCCACTCGAAGCCCTTCTCCTCGCGGCCGAAGTGGCCGAAGGCGGCGGTGGCGCGGAAGATGGGTCGGCGCAGCTTGAGGGTCTCGATGATGCCGCGCGGGGTCAGCGGGAAGTGCTTGCGCACCGCCGCCTCGATGCGGCTCTCGTCGACGCGGCCCGTGCCGTGGGTGTCGAAGTAGACGCCCACCGGCTCGGCCACGCCGATGGCGTAGGCCAACTGCACGGTGCATTCGTCCGCCAGGCCGGCGGCCACGACGTTCTTGGCGATGTAGCGGGCCATGTAGCAGGCGGAGCGGTCCACCTTCGTCGGATCCTTGCCGGAGAAGGCGCCGCCGCCGTGGGGGGCGCGGCCGCCGTAGGTGTCCACGATGATCTTGCGGCCGGTCACGCCCGTGTCGGAGACCGGGCCGCCGACGACGAACTTGCCCGTGGGGTTGATGAGGACCTTGGTCTCCTTGTCCATGAGGCGCTTGCCCAGGATCGGCTTGATGATGGCTTCGGTGATCTCGGCGCGGGCCTTGTCCGTGATCTGCTTGCCGGAGCGGTCGAGGATCTCGGTGGTGTGCTGGGTGGAGACGACGACGGTGTCGACGCGCAGGGCGCGGCCGTCTACGTACTCCACGGTCACCTGGGATTTGCCGTCCGGGCCGAGGTACTTGAGGCCTTCGGCGCGGCGCACATCGGAGAGCTTGCGGCAGAGCCGGTGGGCCAGCATGATGGGCAGGGGCATGAGCTCGGGCGTCTCGCGTCAGGCGTAGCCGAACATGATGCCCTGGTCGCCGGCCCCGCCGGTGTCTACGCCTTGGGCGATGTCCGGGGACTGGCGGCCGATGCAGTTCATCACCCCGCAGGTGGCGGCCTCGAAGCCGTATTTCGGGTGGTTGTAGCCGATCTCCTCGATGACCTGGCGGGCGAGCGCGTCGACGTCCACGAAGGTCTTGGTGGTGATCTCGCCGCCGACGATGACCATGCCGCGGGTGATGAAGCTTTCGCAGGCCACGCGGCCGGTCGGGTCGTCCTTCAGGACCGCGTCGAGGACTCCGTCCGAGATCTGGTCGCAGACTTTGTCCGGGTGGCCTTCGGTGACCGATTCCGAGGTGAAAAAGTACTTGCCATTTTCGCGCTGCATGCTTCCTCCTGGGACGGGACCGGCGTGCTTCGCCACCGTGCCTTGATATGGGATGAGAAATGATAGGAAATTTTTCCCTCGGGCTCAATGACCGCGGCCCGCGGTCAGAGGGCCGGCTTGGGCAGGAACAGGAGGCCCTGCAGGAAGGGCGAGGTCTTGCCCGCGGCCGAGAGCTCGATGGTCCTGTTGAAGAAGGCCCGCGCTTCGGCCGGGGTCTTGAGGCCGTGGATGACCTCGTCGGCCAGGTTGAGGGAGAGGAAATTCGTCTCCTCGCTGGTGGAGCGCGCGGAGAGCTCCGTGCCGTCCCGGGAGGCCCGGACGTCGGGGCTGAAGGCCGCCAGCGCGCCGCGTTTATCGCGGGGCACGGCGTAGGCCACGGTCGATTCGACGTTGCCGGCCCCGCCGTCGGCCTCGAATTCCGACGGCACGTCCCAGACCGCGATGCGCTTGACGAGGTCCCGGTCCCTCCAGACCAGCCGGCTGGAATCGATCTCGTCGGGGCTCCCGTATTTCTCGATCAGCCTGGAGGCGGAGAGCCGGCAGAAGTCGGACCAATTCCCGATGACGGCCTGGGCCGCCTCGCTGCGTTCTTCCGCGGACGGCAACAGAGGGGCCGAGCTGCAGCCTACAACCACGCCGGCCGCCGCCAAGACTGCCGTCAAGACCTGCAACGGGAAGCCACGGTCCATGGGCGCCTCCCTGGGATAGTCTAGCGCGCCGGCGTCAAATCCGGCTCAAATCGCCCGGGCGAGCTAGGCGCGGATGTTGAGGACCGCGGCCTCGTAGACCGTGATGTTCTCCCGGACGTGGCCGTTGGCGCCCAGGATGCAGTTGGAGAGGTGCACGTCCTTGCCCACCGTCACGTTGTCGAAGAGGATGCAGTGGTCGAGCTTGGCCTGCGCGCCGACCACGGCCCGGTCTCCCACCACGGTGTAGGGCCCGATCTGGGCGCCGGCCTCGATGCGGCAGCCCTTGCCGATGAGGCAGGGGGCGCGCAGGACCGCCTTGGGGTCGATGACGCTGCCGCCTTCGACCCAGACGCCCTTGCGCGTCTCGGTGCCCGGGATGTTGATGCGGACGTTGCGGTCCAAGGCGTCGATCTGGCAGCGGCGGTACTCGGAGAGGTTGCCCACGTCGGTCCAGTAGCCCTTGCACTCGTAGGCGAAGATGGGCTTGCGCAGCTTCAGGAGCTTGGGCCAGAGCTCGTGGCCGAAGTCGTAGACCGTGTTGCGGGGGATCAGGCGCAGGATCTCGGGCTCGAAGAGGTAGATGCCGGTGTTGACCTTATTGGAGAACACGTCGCTCCAGGATGGCTTCTCCTTGAAGCCCCGGATGCGGCCGGAGGCGCCCAGCAGGGTCACGCCGTACTCGAAGCGGGAGTCCACGGCCTTGACCGCCATGGTGGCCAGGGACCGGCGCTTGCGGTGGAAGGCGAGCATGGCCGTCAGGTCGATGTCCGAGAGTCCGTCGCCCGACATCACGAAGAACGGGCCGCCCTTGAGGAAGCCCTCGACCTTCTTGACCGCCCCGGCCGTGCCCATGAGCTTGGGCTCCGGGGAGTAGTGGATCTTGAGGCTCCAGCGCGAGCCGTCGCCGCAGTAGCCGCGCACCTGGTCGGCGTGGGCGAAGAGGTTGACCGCCACCGACTGGATGCCGTGGCGCAGGAGGTTGTCGAGCACGTGGTGGATGACCGGCCGGTTGACCACCGGCACCATGGGCTTGGGGGTCTCGTAGGTCAGGGGGCGCAGGCGCGTGCCCGCGCCGGCGGCCAGGACGATGGCTTTTACCATATGTCAGGCAAGGGTGGGGCCCACCCACTTGCGGGCCAGCTCCAGGAGTTCGCCCGTGCGCTTGGCGGAATCCGTCTCCGCGTAGACGCGCATGAGCGGCTCGGTTCCGGACGGCCGCATGAGCAGCCAATGGTCGCCCGCCAGGACGATCTTCAGACCGTCGATCTGGGACAGGGACTGGATCTCGGCGCCCAGGACCTTCTTGGGCAGCTTCTTGATCAGCTTGGCCGCGAAGGCCGCCTTGTCCGTCACCGGCTTGTGCAGGCGCAGGTCCAGGCGCTTGAAGTGGGAGGCCCCGTGCTTGGACTCGATCTCCTTCCAGAGCTGGGACGGCGTGCGGCCCGATGTCGCGAGCATCTCCAGGAGCAGCAGCGCGGTGCGCAGGCCGTCGCGCTCGGGCAGGCCGCCCTGCCAGGCGTAGCCCCCGGACTCCTCGCCGCCGATGACCGCGTCGCCCGAGGCCAGGCGCTCGGCCACGTGCTTGAAGCCTACGGGCAGCTCCTCGAACGGCAGGCCGTGGGCCTTGGCGATGCGGGCCGAGACGTAGCCCAAGGAGACCGCCTGCACGACCTTGCCCTTGAGCTTCCGGCGCTCGATGAGATGGCGCACGATCATGGGGAAGACCTGGCAGGGGGTGAGGTAGGTCCCGTTCTCGTCGACTACGCCCACGCGGTCCGCGTCGCCGTCCAAGGCGATGCCGATGACCGCCTTCTCCGCCTTGACCCGGGCGCAGAGTTCCTTGAGGTTGTCGGCCACGGGCTCGGGCGAGAGCCCTCCGAAGAGCGGGTCGTGCTCTCCGTGCATGGCGATCAGGCGCGGGGAGGGCAGCAGCTCCTCCAGGAGCCCTGCGGCCGAGCCGTGGAGATAGTCGATCACGAAGGGTTTCTTGATCTTCGCGCCCACGGCCCGGACGTCGGCCTTGGCGCGCAGGTACTGCAGGTAGGCGTCCCGGCCGGACTTGGTCTTGATCTCGGCTGCGCGGGTGGGCTGGCTGCGGTCCAAGCAGGCTTCGATGGCCCCGGTCAGGGCCTCGGAGGCCGGCTGGCCCGCGAACTTGATCTTGATCCCGTTGTAGGCGGCGGGGTTGTGGCTGGCCGTCACCACCACGCCTAGGCCCTTGCTGCGCTGGGTCAGCAGGCTCACGGCGGGGGTGGGCAAAGACTCGGCCAGGCACAGGGCGCCCAGCTTGTTGCCCTCCAGGACTTTGGCGATCTCGCGGGCGAAGGTCTCGGACTGGAAGCGCCGGTCGTAGCCTACGACCACGGGGGCGGCCCAGGGGGTCTTCTTGCGGTTGGGAGCCTTGAGGATCTCGTCATGCAGATGGTCGGCGATGGCCTGCGCCACGCGGCGCACGTTCTCGAAGGTGAAGTCGCGCGCCATGACTCCCCGCCAGCCGTCCGTCCCGAACTTGATGGTATCCATGGATCCTCCCGAATCAGAAGTGACTGAACGGCCGCAAGGTCGAGCCCCCCGCCAGGGCCGTGCCCTCGGACATCGCGGCGTGGTGGCCGACGCGGCAGCGGGGACCGACCACGCAGCCTTTGAGGACCGCGCCGTCGCCGATGTGCGCGCCCTCCAGGACCACGCAGTCCTCCAGCGCCGCGCCCTTGCCGATCGCGCAGTCGGCGCCCACGCAGACGTGTCGGGAGAAGCGCGCGAAGTCGGCCACGCGTACCCGGTCGCCCAGCACCGTGCAGCCTTCCCGGTCGAAGGTGAGCTCGCGGCCCAGGCGCACGCCGCGGCCGGCGCGCAGGCCCGGGCGCCGCGGCCCGGGCGGCAGCGGCAGGCGCGTCGCGCCGCCCAGGATGTCCAGGTGGGCCTGGAGGTACTTCTCCACGGTCCCGATGTCCATCCAGTAGCCGCGGGAGACGTAGCCGAAAAGCCGGGCCCTGTCCTCGAGCATGTGCGGGAACAGCGAGCGCTCCAGGGAGTGGTGGACCCCCGGCGGGATGCGCGCCAGGACGGAGGGCTCGAAGAGATAGGCTCCGGCGTTGACGGTGTTGGTCACGACCTCGTCCCAGGAGGGCTTTTCCAAGAAGCGGCGCACGCGCCCCGAGGGCTCGGTCTCGACCAGACCGTAGGCGGTGGGGTCCTTGACCCGGGTCAGCGCGATGGAAAGCTCGGCGCGGTTGCGGCGGTGGAAGCGCAGGAAGGCGGTCACGTCGAGCGCGTGGAGCACGTCTCCGTTGAGAATCAGGACGGTCTCCCGGATGTGGGGCTGGGCGTTCTTGACCGCGCCGCCCGTGCCCAGGGGCCGGCGCTCGTGGACGTAGCGCAGGCGCAGGCCGCGCCCCCGGCCGTCGCCGAGCATGCGGTGGAACACGGCGGGCTTGTAGGCGGTGCACAGCACGATGTCGCGCACGCCGTGGCGCTTGAGGACGTCGAACTGGTACTCCAGGAATGGGCGGTTGACCACGGGCAACAGCGGCTTGGGGAAATCGCAGGTGAACGGCCGCAGCCGCGTCCCGGCCCCTCCGATCAGGATCAAGGCGATCATGGCAGTATGAGCTGGCGAATTGTACAAAAAATATATACTAGGGGCCTATGGATGAGGGGCGCCCGTCTCCCCGGGTCCTGGCTCTGAGCCTGGTCGGCCTGGCCTTCTTCCTGTCCTGGCAGGCCCTGGCTCTGCGCTCGTACCTGCGCTCCGACACCCGGCCGCCCACTTGGGAGCCGGCGGCCAACCTGCAGGCCGCCTTGGCGGCGCGGGAGACCGCCCCGGCGGAGGGCTGGGCCGCCCTGAGCCGCGCGGCGCCCGGGCCGCGGACGGCCGTCGCGCCGCCGCTCTATCTCACGCTGCTGGGGCGCTTCTGCGCCGGCCGTATGGAAATCCGTCCGGGCGACACCGACCCGGCCGGCGCCGGACTCTGGCTCAACTGGTTCTATCTGGCGCTGCTGAGCGTCGCGGTCTTCGGCCTGGCCTGGCATTTCCGCCCCGACGAGACGGCGCTGCTCTCCGTGGTCATCTTCGTGGGTTCGCCGGCCCTGCAGGAACTGTTCCACACGCAGATCGCGGACTTGGCGCTCACGGCCTGGGCCGCGGCGGGCTATTGGGCGCTGCTGCGCAGCGACGAGTTCCGCCGGTGGCCCGCCTCCCTGGTTTTCGGGGCCGTCTTCGCGGTGGGCCTGCTGCACGGCTGGAGTTTCGCCGCCTACTTCCTGCCGGTCCTCTACATGGGGCTCCGGGCCCTGTCCCGGCCGGGCAGCCGGCTCAAGGTCCTGGCGGCGGCCGCGGTGGCGGCGGCGGGGTCTTGGCCCTGGGCCTCGGCGTCCCTTCCGCTCCTGCTGGCGCGGCTGCTGCAGGCTCCTGTGATCTCCGTGCGCCCGCTGTGGCGCGACTGGGCCATCCTGGGCTATCTCATCCCGATGGCCAACGGCCTGGGGGCGCTATTCTTCGCTTTCGCTCTGGTGGGCCTGTGCATCCCGCAGTTCCGGCGCAACTGGCACCGCGGCTGGTTGCTGGTGGCGTGGTTCGTCTCGTCCTACGTCCTCTGGGCGCTACTGCCCGATCCCCGGCTGCGCGACCTCATCCCCTGCCTGCCGGCCCTGGTGGTGGCGGGCCTGGGCGCTTGGCCGAAGGGGCTGATCTGGGTCCTGGCGCTGGTGCAGCTGCTCACCATGGCCAACTTCTCTTCGGGGGCCATCTCGCCGATCACCGTCCCGCTGTCCAACGGCCGGCTGGTGCTCTTCCCGAGCCAGCCTCCGGCCCGGCAGGACTGGAGCCTCGCCGAGATCCTGCGCGAAGCCCAGGCCCGCCGCGACCCGCAGGCCCCGTTCGCCGACCTCACGTTGGTGGCCAACGACACGCGCTTCAACCAGACCACCTTCGAGTGGACGGCCCGCCGGCTCGGGATCGCCGATGTCCACATCCGCCAGCCCGACGAACGGCTGTGCGAATTGTCCGAGTTCCTGCTGCTCAAGGACGGCTCTCTGGGGCCGGCCGGCGCCGTCGGACGGCTTCCGGAGGCAGCCAAGATCGTCAAGGACCCGAAAGGCTGGTTCTTGGGAGCGTATGCGGAGCTCCGGCGCTGGCGTCTGCCCGACGATTCCTCGGCCGTGCTCTACCAGCAGAGGCGCTTCAAGTCGCCTCCGGTGCCGGGGGGCCGGTACCAGTACCAATTCTACTCCTCGGGCCAGTTCGAGGCCACGGATCTGGTCATCGAGTTCGGAGGCTGGGATGCGCAGCGGTCGGTGTTCCGCTGGGCCAAGGCCTCCGCCGCGGAGGTCCGCGTGGGCGGCCTGCGCCTGGCGGGGCTGCAGGCGGAGCTGGAGGATCTGCTGTTCCAGCCGCTCTACGAGCACGGTTCCAACACCTGGGGCGACGTCCGCGTCCTGAAGCTGGGCAAGCTGCGCCTCAAGGCCCTGCGGGCCGACCGCGAGTCCGTGCGGGCCCTGCTGGAGGGGCGGATCGCGGGCCTGCGCATCACGGGCCTGGAGTTGGACCGGACGGTGAAGCTGCGCGGCCGGCTGGGCTCCATCCAGTTCGCCGCGGAAGCCTCCGCGCGCCTGGAGGCCTCGCCGTCCCTTCCGGGAGCGGAGAACGCCAGCCCTTCAGGGACGACGCGCCCCGGCGCGTCGTCCGCGCTGCGCGTCGAGCTCCTCAACGCCCAACTGGGGGAGACCCGGCTGCCGGATCTCGTCCTGGCACCCTTCCGGACCTTCCTGAGGCCGCTGGCGCCCACCACGGAGACCCCGTTCGCCATCGAGGCTCCGGGGCTGACGCTGTCCGGCGGCTGGCTGTCGGTGCCTTAGCCGATTCCCCGGCACATGGCCGTCGACGCATTCTCTGATGACGTCTAGTGCCAGCGCACTCCCGTGCGCTGGAATTTTATAAGATTGCCCTATGAGACGATCCTTGGCCCTATGTGCCATCCTGGCTTTGGCGGCTTCGCCGCTGGGAGCGGCGCTCCTGCCTGACGAGGAGAATACCATCGCGGTCTTCAAGGTGGCCGCCCCCTCGGTCGTGTTCGTCACCAACATCGCGGTGCGCCAGGACATCTACATGGACGATTTCGCCGTGCCGCAGGGCAGCGGTTCGGGCTTCGTCTGGGACCGCGAGGGGCATATCGTCACCAACTATCACGTGGTGGCCGGCGGCAACGCGTTCCTGGTGACGCTCAAGGACCACACCGAGCTGCAGGCCGAGCTGGTCGGCGCGGAGCCGCGCAAGGACATCGCGGTGCTGCGGGTGAAGGCCAAGCCGGAGCAGCTCCAGCCCTTGGCCCTGGGGGACTCCGACCACCTGCAGGTGGGGCAGAAGACCCTCGCCATCGGCAACCCGTTTGGTCTGGACAACACTTTGACCACGGGCATCGTCAGCGCCCTGGGCCGGCAGGTGCTGAGCATCGGGCGGGTCACCATCCGCGACATGATCCAGACCGACGCGGCCATCAACCCGGGCAACTCGGGCGGGCCGCTGCTGGACTCGGGGGGCGGGCTCATCGGGATGAACATGATGATCTACTCTCCCAGCGGGGCCAGCGCCGGCATCGGCTTCGCCGTGCCGGTGGGCACCATCAAGAAGATCGTCCCCCAGCTCATCAAGTACGGGCGCTCCACCCCGGCGGGGATCGGCATCTTCGTCCTGCGCGACGATCAGAAGTACCAGCTCCTGGGCGCCGCCAACGGCGTGGTCGTCCGGGATGTGGAGCCGGGTCTGCCCGCGGACCGGGCCGGGGTGCGCGGCATCCGCTTCTCGGGCGGGCGGCTCTCGCTGGGCGACGTCATCGTGGGCGTGGACGCCCAGCCGGTCAAGGACTATGACGACTTTTACAACGCGCTGGACCGCCACAAGGTCGGCGACACGGTGGAGTTCATCCTCCTGCGCGGCGGCAAGAAGCGCGCGGTCCGCATCGAGCTCGTCAACGTCTTCTAGCACATGACAGCCAACAAATTCCCTGAGGGCCGTCAGTGCCAGCGCCCTCCGGAGCGCTAGGAGCCGATTGCTCAAAGACCTCTCCGCGCCCTTGCGCATCCTGCCCCGCTACTGCCTGCGGCTCTTCGCCCCGGTCTTCCTGCTGTGCCTGAGCGTGTTCACGGGCGTGCTGCTCATGAACAATTTCCTACGGCTCTTCAATATGGCTCTTCTGAAGGGCATCTCCCTGTTCTGGATCGTGGGCTGCTTCTTCCGTCTCTTGCCTTACTTCCTGAGCCTGGCTCTGCCCATGGCCTTCCTGGTGGCCACGATGGTGACCTTGGGTCAGCTCTGCGAGCAGGGCGAGGTCATGGCTCTGCGCGCCTCGGGGTTCTCGTTCTTGGACCTGACCTGGCCTTTCCTGGCTCTGGCCGTGGCCTGCAGCGCGGCGCTCCTGCTGCTCAATCATAAGATCGCCCCGGAGGGGTTCCATTCCTTCCGCAAGCAGTACGCGGTCGCCGCCCAGCAGGTCTCGAAGGTCGAGCTGCAGCCGGGCTCGTTTTTGCGCCTGGGGCCCTGGAAGCTCTACGCGCGCAAGGCCGACCCTGACAGCGGGCGCCTGGAGGGCGTCTACCTGGTGCGCGCCAACACCCGGGACACGGGCCTGCGCGTGAGCGCCCGGGTGGGTCGGCTCACCATCACGCCGGGCCGATCGCTGGATCTGGAGCTCGAGCAGGGCAGCCTGCAGCTGCCCAACAGGGAGCCGGAGCGGTTCACCTCGGGCCGCTTCGGCCGCTATCGCCTCAGCGTGCCCGTGGCGGGGGCTTCGGAGGGGCGGGAATCGCTCGAGATCCCGGAGATCACGTCCGCGCAGCTGCGGCAGCGCATCGTCGAGCCCGGCCGCGACTCGCAGTCCCGCAACGAATATCGGGTGGAGCTGGCCATGCGCAGCGCCGTGGCCCTGGCCCCGTTCGTCTTCTTCTGGATCGCGGCGCCTTTGGGCCTGCGTTTCAGCCGCCACAGCCGCGGCCTGGGATTCGCGGTGAGCCTGCTGGTGCTCATGGCCTACTACGGCCTGGTGGCGGTGGGCGTGGGCGTCGGGCGCCGCAGCGACCGGTTCTCCCGGTCCGCGCCCTGGCTGGCCGACGTCTCGGCCCTGGCCCTGGGCGCGGTCATGACCCGGAGGGCGGTGCTGCGATGAGCATCTTCTCCTGGTACATGGTGCGGCGGTTCATCTATCCGTTCCTTTTCGGCCTGGGGCTCTTCGCGGTGCTCATCTTCCTGGGCGACCTTTTCGACAAGATGCATCTGCTCATGAGGAGCCGGGCGCCGCTCTGGATCGTCCTGCAGTACCTGTGGCTCGACGTGCCCTATTGGGCGGTGCGCACCATCCCGATGTCGACGCTGCTGGCGACCTTGGTGGCCATCTCGGGCTTCATCCAGAGCGGGGAGTGGCTGGCGGGGCAGGCCTGCGGCTTCGAGTCACGGACCTTCTGGAAGCCTTTGCTGGGCTGCGCGCTGGCCGTCACGGTCCTGTGCTTCGCGGCGCAGGAGACCATCCTGCCCGCCTGCTATCACCGCGCCCGCCAGCTCTGGCAGGAGCGCATCTGTCCGGACGGGGGGTGGGACGTGTTCCAGGGCGTGGCTTTCGTGGTGGGGCCGGAGCGCTTCGTCTCGGCCCAGACCTTGGCCGTCACGGCGGGCCGGCTGGACCGTCCGGTGCTCGAGGATGTGGGGCCCGACGGCGTGGCGCGTCAGCTCGACGCTTTGCAGGCGTCCTGGGATGCTTCGCTCGGGCGCTGGGTGTTCCTCAACGGCGTGGAGCGCACTTTCGACAAGGGCGTGATGCGGGAGACGTCCTTCTCGCGCCGGGTCTCGGAGCTGAGCCTGGCGCCGCGCATCCTCGTTCCCAGGACCGTGGATCCTGACGAGATGTCGCTGCGGGAGCTTATCCGCTACTACCGGCGCATGCGCCGCCTGGGCGTGCCGGTGACCCCGTTGCGGGTGGCGGCTCACGCCAAGCTGGCCTATCCTTTCACCAACGTGATCCTCTGCGCTCTGGGCATCCCGATCGCCCTGCGCCTGCGCCGCAGTCCCAAGGTCGTGAACTTCTGCGTGGCCATGGCGCTGTCCTTCCTCTTCCTGTGGGTCATGGAGCTGGGCAAGGCCCTGGGCGGGGGGGGGCATCTGCCGCCGATGGCCGCGGCCTGGACCCCGAACCTGGTGTTCGCGGGTCTGGCCGCGTGGTTCATCAAGCGCTGGGCCTGACGGACGGCCACCCCTAAAGGAACCGGCGGTCCCCTATGAGAGGACCGCCGGGACTCGGCGCTTTCAGCGCCGAGGGCTTCAACCGGGAAGATTACTTGGCTTCTTGCGGGCCGCCGCCGAAGAGCATGCCCACCTGCACCGCGCCCGAGATGTTCGAGGGAATCTTCTGGGTTTCTTTGTCGGACTTGATCTGCACCGTGGCCGGCGAGACCATGGCCGAGGCGTCGACGATGAAGTGCAGGAAGTTGAGGCCGAAGCCGCCGGTCAAAGAGGTCTTGGAGCCCGACTGCGCCATATTGCGCGCCAGGCCCGCGCGCAGGGGGATGTTGAGCCAGCTCCGGTTGAAGACGTTGATCTCCGTGCCCAAGCCCACGTACTGGCTGGCCACGCCGTTCACTGTAGTCAGGTTGCGGGTGAGGTCGGCGTCGGCCGCAAGGTTCCAGAAGTTCAGGGGGCTCAGGGCTACGCCCAGGCGCGTGTTGCCGTGCAGGGAGTAGTAGGGAGATACCCCCGCGGCCTTGGCTTGGTCCGGGTTGGAGAACTGCGGGTCGTTGATGTTGCGCGAGGTGATGCCCACGCGCGGGTGGAAGGGCACCACTTCAAGGGTGCGGTGCACGTCCCAGAGCGCCCCCAGGTCCACGCCGGGCTGGATGCTGGTCTTGGCGTTATTGAGGAACTTGTTGATGCCGCCGGCCGAGTCCTGGGTCAGGAAGAGGTCGTAGTAGCCGGCCTTGCCTACGAGCATCTTCAGGTTGCCTCCGACGAACAGGCCCGGCACCCAGGGCAGTTCCTGGCCGTAGCCCGCGCCGATCTCGGTCACGTTAAGGCCCCTGAGCACCAGCTCTGAATCGTTGAGGCTGTTCTGGAGGCCGATCGGTGTCGCGTTAGAGAAATCCGCCTTTGGGACGCCTGAGACGTAAGCCAGGTTGTTCACGAACACGGCCAGCTTCTTGATCTTGACCTGCGCGCCGACCGATGCGTCAGCCCGCAGGCCGTTGGTGGGGTCGTTGAGTTTGGCCAAGGCTGCGTCGATGTGGGGCTGTGTGCAGAGCGGGTTGGTCAGCGAGTTCTGGCAGGCATTGGCGATGTCGTGCAAGTCGTTGGCGCCGGCCAGGAACTGGCCGGTGATCTCTGCATGCACGTCCGCCGGAATCTGCACGCCGGAAGGGCTCTCGGCGCGGCCCAAGGAGGCCGGGTTCCAGTACGCGCCGACCGCGCCTTCGGATGCGGCCACTCCGGCTCCGCCCATGCCCATGGCCCGCGCTCCCAGGACGTGCCACTCCGTGGCGGACCCCGTCTGGGCCAACAGTGACGACATCGCGACGGCGAAAAGGATTCTCTTCATAGGCGTCTAGTATAGAAGAACTCGGCGGGATGCGCAAGGCGCGGCCGCGGGGGCTGCGACCCGATTTGATATCATGGATGGACAAATTATGGAGATCGGCATCGTCGGCCTGCCCAATGTCGGCAAGTCCACCATCTTCAACGCCCTGACCTCGGGCCACGCCCCTGCCTCCAACTACCCCTTCACCACCATCGAGCCCAATGTGGGCGTCGTCGGCGTGCCCGATGCCCGCCTGGAGCGCCTCAACGCTCTCTTCAAGCCCAAGTCCAAGCTGCCAGCCACGGTCCGCTTCGTGGATATCGCGGGCCTGGTCAAAGGCGCGGCGCAGGGCGAAGGCCTGGGCAACAAGTTCCTCGCGCACATCCGCGAGGTGGACGCGATCATGATGCTGGTGCGGCTCTTCAAGGACCCGGACGTGGTCCACACCATGGGCGGAGTCGACCCCAAGCGCGACGTGGAGATCATCGAGACCGAACTCATCCTGGCGGACCTGGCCAGCGTGGACAAGCAGCTCGAGAAGACCGAGCCCAAGGCCCGCTGCGGCGACAAGGAGTCCAAGGCCCTGCTGGCGGTGCTGCAGCAGGTCAAGGCCGGCCTGGAGGCGGGCCAGACCGTGCGCCAGATGGGCCTGCCTCCGGAATCCATCAAAGAGCACTGCTTCCTGACGGCCAAGCCCGTGCTCTTCGTTGGCAACACGGACGAAAGCCCCGACCCGGCCCTGGTCGCGACCCTCGAGGCTCTGGCCAAGGAGCGCGGCGCCGGCTGCATCGCCCTGTCCGGGAAGATCGAGGCCGAGATCGCCCAGCTCGCGGCCGACGAGCGCCGGGTGTTCCTGGCCGACCTCGGGCTCTCCGTCCCGGGCTTGGAGCGGGTCATCGTCGCGGCTTACGACCTCCTCAACCAGGCGAGCTTCTTCACCGCGGGCGAGGACGAGGTGCGGGCCTGGACCATCACGCGGGGTTGGAAGGCGCCCCAGGCCGCGGGCGTCATCCACACGGATTTCGAGAAGGGCTTCATCAGGGCCGAGGTCTACTCCTTCGCGGACATCGATCAGTACGAAAAGGAATCGGTCCTGCGCGAGAAAGGCCTCATCCGTTCCGAGGGCAAGGACTACCCGGTCCAGGACGGCGATGTCTGCTTCTTCAAATTCTCCCCGCCCGCCAGGTGAGCCTGTGAACCCGTCCCAGGCCCGCTGCGCCCACTTCGGGACCTGCGGCGGCTGCTCCAACCAGAACCTGCCCTACGACGAGCAGCTCCGGCTCAAGACCGAGAAGGTCCGTTCGGCCCTGGCCTCTATAAAGGAAGTCCCCGAGCCCCGGATCCACGGCTCGCCGGACCTCTGGTTCTACCGCAATAAGATGGAGTTCAGCTTCGGGGACGTCTATCCCCCTCAGTCGGGCGGGCCCACGGTGAAGCTGGGCATGAAGCCCAAGGGCCGTTGGTACGAGATCCTGGACTTGAACGATTGCCGCCTGTCCTCCCCGGAGGCGGGACGGCTTTTGGCCCGGGTCCGCGCCTGGGCGGAGTCGGAGAAGGTCGCTCCGTACAACGGCCACAAGAAGACGGGCTTCCTGCGCCATCTGGTGCTGCGCGAGGGCAAGAACACGGGTGAGCGCATGGTCAACCTCGTGACGGCTCCGGGGGATTTCCCGGCCGACTCTTTCGTGGCGGCCGTCCAAGACGTCTACCCGGCCACCACGATCCTGCGCGGGATCAACGGCAAGGCTTCGGACGTCGCGGTCAGCGACGAACTGCAGGTGCTCTTCGGCCCCGGCTGCATCACGGAGGCCTTGCGTTTCGGCGACCGGGAGCTCGATTTCCGCATCTCGCCGCACTCCTTCTTCCAGACCAACACGGGGGCCGCCAACCTCCTCTACGGCCGGCTGCGCGACTGGGTGAAGGAAGAGAAGGCTGACACGGTTCTGGACCTTTACTGCGGCGGCGGGGGGATCACGCTCTCCGTGGCGGACTGCTGCCGCAAGGCCGTGGGCGTGGAATCCAACGAGGCCGCGGCGGAAGACGCCAAGGCCAACGCGCAGTTCAACCGGCTGCACAACGCCGAGTTCTATTCCGGCTCCGTGGAATTCCTCCTGCCCGCGCTGCTAGCGTTGGGGCCGCAGGTGGTCATCTGCGACCCGCCCCGGGCCGGGATGCACGCGACGGCGCGTGCGGTGCTGGCCGCCCAGGGGCCGCGCACCGTGCTCTGCGTCTCCTGCAACCCGGCGTCCTTGGCCCGGGACCTGGAAGTTCTGTGCGCCGCGTACCGCGTGGAGTGTCTCGAGGTCTTCGACCTGTTCCCGCACACGGAGCACGTGGAGACCGTGGCTCTGCTGCGGCGCAAATAAGTTATAATCTGGAACTTCGCGCCACATCCTGCGCTCGTAACACAATGGATAGTGTCCAAGCCTGCGAAGCTTGGTATATAGGTTCGATTCCTATCGAGCGCACCATTTTTTCGTTAGAGAAACAGTCTTTGGCCGGCCGCCGCCGGGCTGTCGAAAAGCCTAAAAACAGGGCCTCGCATATCCAGCCTTCATCCTGGAGATCCCCCATGAGAGCATCCATGCTTGCCGTGGCTCTGCTGAGCATCTGCTGCCTGTGCCATCCGGCAGCCGCGGCTGAAAAATCCCCTCGGAGATGCAGTCAGAAAGACCTGGCAGGTCTTTGGGTGATGTATGGCATCCTGCCTGGAGCGGAGACTCTCAACCCAATGACCCGCTATCAAGCCTACCGCTTCAACAGCGATGGGAGCTTCCTGCGGGCCTCCAACAACAATCCGTTCACGGAGCCGCTTTTGAAAATGGCATTCCTGCAGAAGTCGGTCGGTGATACTTACGCGATAGACGGAAAGGGAGTCGTCACGATGCGATTCCCCGGCGTCGCGCAGCCGGACGTGGCCGTCTGCGGCGTCTTGATCAAGGCTTCTGAAACGACCTTCCCCGATGGCCGCCCGTCGATCAAGCACCAGGCCGGGGATATCGCGTTGACTTATTTCAACCGATCGATGGCTCCGAGATTCCAGTTGTATCTCAGGAAGCACCAGATCCAGGCGGCCCGATGAGCGAGCCATCTCGCAGGCTGACGACCCCGGAGCCGAGTCGCCGAGCGAGGACCATGAAGATCCTTCCCCTGGCGGCGATCGTGTGGACCTGTGCCGCGCTCATCCGGGCTCAGCCCATCGTCGCTTTGGACCAGCTCAAGGCCCGGCAGGTCAAGGAGCGCCAGGAGCTCCTGACCGACCAGAAGCGGCGCTCCGAGCAGCTCAAGAAGACCGCGGACTCGGACAAGGAGCTCTTCAAAAGGCGCGAGAAAGAGGAGCGGCGCGTTTTTGAGCAGACCTTGAAGGACGAGAAGACCGCCTTCGAGGCCACGCTCCGCGGCCTCAGCGGCGAGTCGCGCAAGCAGCAGCGGGCCGACTTCGGCGTCAAGCGCAAGCAGCAATGGGACGATTTCAAGCGCCGGCAGAAGCGCAAGAGCGACGAGTCCTACCGGGAGCGTCAGGCCCAGTGGGACTACCTCAGCCGCGTCCAGAGCGAGGAGCGCCGGCAGCTCGACGAGAAACAGCGCTCGGAGTTGGAGCACTTCCAGCCGTGAAGCCTCCCGCGCTCGCCGTCCCCAAGGACTGGTGGCGCCAGCTCTTCACGCCTGAGTTCTTCAACCCGGCCGATGACCTGCATCTGGCCCTGGCGCCCCGGCAGGCTGCTTTCCTCATGAAGGCCCTGGCCTTGAAGCGCGGGGCCGCGCTCCTGGACCTCTGCTGCGGCCCTGGGCGGCATTCGGTGCTGCTGGCCCGCAAGGGCCTGCGCGTCACGGGCCTGGACTACTCCCGGCCCTACCTGTGCCAAGCCCGCGAGCGCGCCCGCCGCCTGGGAGTCCCGGTCCGCTTCGTGCGCGGCGACATGCGCGCGCTCCCCTTCCGCGGCGAGTTCGACGCGGTCATCAACCTCTTCACCAGCTTCGGCTACTTCGACCGGCAGAGCGAGAACCTCTCCGTGCTGCGGGGCGTCCGTAAAGCCCTCAAGCCCGGCGGACTGCTGTTCATGGAGATGATGAACCTCGGCTGGGTGACGCGTAATTTCACGGCCCGGGATTGGACGACCTTGGACGGCGGATATCTCCTGGAGGAGCGCCAGCTCCGGAACGGAGGCCGGCGCATCGTGACCCGCTGGGTGCGCGTCTATCCCGACGGCCGCAGCGTGGAGCGGCGGCTCGCCCTGCACAACTACGACCAGGGCTCGCTCTCGGCGATGCTGCGGCGCGCCGGCCTGGCGCCCGTGCGCTTCTGGGGCGGTTTCGCCGGGGAGCCCCTGCGCCCGGGCTCCAAGCGACTCATGGTCCTGGCGCGCCGGCCGTAAGGAGGTCCGTCCGGCCGGCACCTGCGGAACTTCCGCTACCGCAGGCGCCAGCCGTAAGGAAATCCGTCCGGCCTCGCCCACCGGCTCAAATATGCTAGTAATACCCCCATGAGACAACCCCTGCTTTGGCTGACCATGGCATGCCTGCTCGCGGCGGGGCCGGCCCCGGCCCGCGCCGAGACCGCCTACGGCGTCCCGGCGCTCTCCCGGGAGGACTTCAACCGCCTGGCGGCGGCTTCGGGCGTATCGCTCTACTGGAAGCCTGGCGAGTCCGTCGGCGCCCTGCCCGCGCCGCAGTCATTGCTCCCCGTGGGCGAAGCGGACATCTCCGCTTACGTGGCGGGCGGCGTCCTGAGCGACGCGTTCCAAGCCGTGTACCTGCGCCTGGCGCAGGCGCGGCGCCTGGAGGCGGTCCGCCGCGAGCTCGACCAGGGCCTGCCCGTGGTCATCGCCAACGACTTCCGACAGTCCCCGCCGGCCGAGCGGTCCCTGGCCGCGCATCTGGCCGCCGCGGCCAAGATCATCGACGAGCTCTACCGCGAGCAGAAAGGCTCAGCGAAGCTGCGCGACGACCTCTCCGCCTTGGACGAGGCCAGCCGGGCGCTCTTCGAGCGCAACCACGGCCCCTGGTGCGAGGCGCCGCAGACCGAGGCCGACCCTTTCTGCAGCGCCCTACCCTCTTTCCCCAAGAAGCTCTCGGATGCCTATCCGGTCGGTTGGGATCAGGACGCGGCCATGTGCGAGGCCTTGCGCAAGCGGCCGGACGGCAAAGCTCTGCTCGACCCCTTCACCGTGGTCCGGGAGAAGGACGGCCGGCCTCAGGCCCTGCCGCTGACCGCGGTCTACGGGGGCCGGATGCTCGGCGTGGCCTCGGAGCTGCGCCAGGCCGCTCAGGGGCTCGGCGCCGACGAGGCCGCGCTCAAACGCTATCTCCTGGCCGCGGCCGCGGGCTTCATGAGCGGCGACTGGGCCGCGGCGGACGAGGCCTGGGCGGACATGGGCGGCCGCCGCAGCAAGTGGTATCTGCGCGTGGGGCCCGACGAGACGGGCTTCGAGGCCTGCCAGGAGAAGGCGGGCTTCCATCTGGCCTGGGCGCGCATCGACGCGGCGGCTTTGGCCTGGCAGGCCAAGCTCACGCCCCTGCGCCAGGAGATGGAGGATTCCCTGGCCAAGCTCATCGGACCGGTCTACCAGGCGCGCCCGGCCGCCTTCGACCTGCCGGACTTCATCGCCGTGGTCTTGAACGCCGGCGACTCCCGGCCCGGCCTGGGCGCTATCACGGGCCAGTCTCTGCCCAACTGGGGCCCGGTGGCCGAGCGGGGCCGGCGGCGCACCGTGGTCATGACCAACATCTATTCGGACCCGGAATCCCGCCGTCTGGACCGTGAGAAGGCCCGGGAGCTCCTGGCCCCGGAGGCGTTCAAGTATTATCCGGAGGACGACGAGCCGGGCATCCTGGGCACCATCCTGCACGAGGCCACGCACAACCTGGGGCCGCACTCGGACACCAAGGTCAACGGCAAGCTGCCGACCGAGATCTTCGGCGGCCGCCTGGAAGGCGTCCTGGAGGAGCTCAAGGCCCAGACCGGCGCTCTGTGGTACGTGGACCTGCTGCGGCGCAAGGGCCTCATCACCGGGGAGCGCGCGCGGCAGATCTACGCGCACGAGCTGGTCTGGGCTTTCGGCCACATCTCCCAAGGCATGTTCAGCGACGGGGACAACCCCAAGCCCTACAGCCAGCTCGCCGCGGTGCAGATTGGGAGCTTCCTCAAGGACGGCGTCATGACCTTCGGCCGGGTGGGGGAGCGCGAGCTCTTCAGCGTGGACTTCGACCGCCTGCCCGCCTCGGTGGAGAATCTGATGCGCCGGGTGGGCCAGGCCAAGGCCGCCGGCGACGCGGCCGCGGCCCGGGCGCTCATCGACGGTTTCGTCACGGGCGAGGACTCCAAGCTCCTGCATATGGACGAGGTCCAGGCCCGGCTGCGCCGGCTCCCCAAGCCGAGCTTCTCCTACACGGTGCGCTACTGAGCCGGAGCGCGGCGGGCCGAGCCCGGGCGGGTCGGATAAGGTAAAATATCATGAGTGGAAACGTGCCCGGCCCCAGACCTTAGCGCCCTCAACCCCCAACAGAAGGAGGGCGTGCTCCATCCCGGCGGACCCCTGCTGGTCCTGGCCGGGGCGGGCACGGGCAAGACCCGCGTCATCACCTACCGCATCGCGCACCTCATCAGCCGCGGCGTCGCGCCGGACCGGATCCTCGCCGTCACCTTCACCAACAATGCCGCCGGGGAGATGCGCCGCCGCATCGAGGAGCTCGCCCCGGGCCAAGGGGCGCTGGTCTGGGCCCACACCTTCCACGCCTTCGCCGCGCGCCTGGTGCGCCGCCACCACGACCTTTTGAAGCTGACGCGCCACTTCACCATCTACGACCAGTCGGACCAGAAGCGCCTGGTGGCCGAGGCCATGAAGGCCGTGGGCCTGCAGGACCAGGACAAGAAGGCGTCCATGTACGTGAGCATCATCTCGCGCGCCAAGGACGACCTGCTCGACGCCCAGTCCTACGCCATCCACGCCATGACCGCCGGCGACCCGGCGCGCAAGACCGCCTCGGACATCTACCTGGCCTACCAGCGCAAGCTCGACGCCTCCGGGGCCCTGGACTTCGGCGACCTGCTGCTCAAGGCCTGCGAGCTCCTGCGCGATCACGAGAGCGTGCGCTCGCACTACCAGAAGTTCTTCGAGCACATGCTCGTCGACGAGTACCAGGACACCAACCACGCCCAGTACATCATCACCAAGACCCTGGCCGCCCAGCACCGCAACATCTGCGTGGTGGGTGACGACGATCAGGGCATCTACTCCTGGCGCGGGGCCAATGTGCGCAACATCCTCGAGTTCGAGAACGACTTCCCAGACGCCAAGGTCGTCACCCTGGAGCAGAACTACCGCTCCACCTCGCGCATCCTGGAGGCCGCGGGCAGGGTCATACGGCACAACAAGACGCGTAAAGCCAAGACCCTCTGGACCACCAAGCCCGCGGGCGAGTCCGTGGTGGTGCAGGAGCTGCCCAGCGAGATGGAGGAGGCGGGCTGGGTGGTGCGCCGCATCCGGGGGCTCGTGGACCAGGGGCGGTCCTTGTGCGAGACCGCCGTCTTCTACCGCACCAACGCCCAGAGCCGCTCCTTCGAGGAGGCCCTGCGCCGCGCCGGCCTGCCCTACGTCATCGTGGGCGCCATGCGCTTCTACGAGCGCAAGGAGGTCAAGGACGCCTTGGCCTACGCGCGCCTCATCCTCAATCCCGCCGATTCCACGAGCCTGCAGCGCGTCATCAACGTCCCGGCCCGGGGCATCGGCAAGACCAGCCTGGACCGCATCGCCAGCTTCGCCGAGGCGCAGGGCATCAATCTCTGGGAGGCCTTCACCCGCCAGGCCCAGATCCCCCAGCTGACCGCCTCCTGCCGCCGCGCCGCCGCGGAATTGGTCCACGTGGTGGAGAAGCTGCGCGCCGATGCCGCCGGGGTCACGGCCTCGCGGGCCATCGCCCTGATCCTGGAGCAGACCGGCTACTGGGCCTGGCTCGAGGGCCAGGTGGCCACGGACCCGGAGGCGGCCGGCCGCCTGGAGAACCTGCAGGAGCTCATCAACTCCTCCAAGGAGTACGAGGAGAAGGCGGCGCCTGCGGTATCGGAAGTTCCGCAGGTGCCGGCCGGACGGATTCCCATACGGCCGGCGGGCACGGCCTTGGACCTTTCCCAATACCTAGAATCAGTCTCCTTGCAGACCGACCTCGACTCCTACGACCCCGCCAAGCCCTCCGTCACCTTGATGACCGTGCACCTGGCCAAGGGCCTGGAGTACCCGGCGGTCTTCCTGACCGGCCTGGAGGAGGGGCTCTTCCCCATCGGCTCGACCGGGGCCTCGCCGGAGGAGCTCGAAGAGGAGCGGCGGCTGTGCTACGTGGGCATCACCCGGGCGCGGGAGCTCCTGCACATCAGCTACGCCTCCACGCGCCGCATCTTCGGCCAGGTCTACGCCAACCTGCCCTCGCGCTTCATCGTCGAGGCCCAGCTGCTTTTCCATCCCGCCCCCTCCGGGAGCGGAGAACGCCTGCCCTCCGAAGACGGCAGGCCCTTGCCCGCCGCCGCCACGCCCCTGTCTCGCCGTCTCTCCGCTTGCGGGGCCAAGGTGGGCATGCGCGTGACCCATCCGGAACTCGGCGGCGGCCGGGTCGTCGACACCGCGGGCTCGGGCGACACCCTGAAGGTGGGGGTCATGTTCGACACGGGCCACTCGGCGAAGTTCCTGGCGCGCTACGCGCCCCTGGAGAAGGAGTAGGTGCCCATCACGCTCGCGGAGGTCCGCCGCATCGCGGCGCTGGCGCGCCTGCGGCTCTCCGACGAGGAGGCCGCGCTTTACGAACGGCAGTTCGGCCGCATCCTCGAGCTGGTGGCGGAGATCTCCGCGCTCGACACCTCGCAGACCGCCGCCACCGCGAGCGTGCTGGGGCTCTCCAACGTCATGCGCGACGACGTGCCCAAGGCCTTCCCGGAGCCGGAGCGCCTCCTGGCCCTGGCCCCGGAGAGCGAGGCCGGCTACTACAAGGTCAAGAAGGTGCTCGCGTGAAGGCCTGCCTCCTGGCCGGCCTGCTGGCCGCGCTGCCGGGACGCGCCGTCGCCAAGGGCCCGGTCCAGCCCGGCCGCGAGGCGCAGAAGACGCTGGAGGCCGCGCTCGCGCTCTACGCCAAGGCCGACTTCGACGCGTCCCTGGCGCGCTTCAACGAAGCTTTGGCGCTCTTCGACGGCTGGAAGACCGCCCTGGGCTACCGCGCCATGTGCCGCTGGAACATGGGCGACCGGTCGGGGGCGGACCAGGACGCCCTCATCGCGGCCGCGCTCAAGCCCAACAACGCGGCCTCCTTCACCTCCCGCGGCCTGGCGCGGTTCGTGCTCAAGGACTACCCGGCCGCGGAGGCGGATTTCACGCAGGCCCTGAGACTCGACCCGGACGCGGCCGAGGCGCATTTCGGCCTGGGCAGCGTGGCCAGCGCCAAGGGGGATCTGGGTCGGGCGCTGCAGAGCCTGGGCCAGGCCGTGCGCATCGACAACGATTTCGCGGCGGCCTTCCTGGTGCGGGGCACGGTGCAGGAGCGGCGCAAGGACTTCGCGGCCGCGATCCGGGACTTCGACCGCGTGCTGGAGATCTCCCCGCGCTTCGCCTGGGCGCGCTTTTACCGGGGCAAGTGCCGCCGCGAGGTCAAGGACTACCGCGAGGCGCTGGCCGATTTCGACGAGTTCATCTCGGAGCACCCGGATTTCGTGGAGGCGGTCTACCTGCGCTCCAACGTCCGCTTCCTGGTGGGTGACTACGCGGGCGCGGAGTCCGACCTCGACACCGTCATCACGCTGGACCCCAAACGGGGCCTGGCTTACTCCAATCGCGGCCAGGCGCGCGCCCAGCTGGGCGACCGGGCGGGGGCCTTGGCCGACCTCAAGAGAGCCCTGGAGCTGCTCCCGGACAAGAGCGCCAAGATCCAAGCCGCCATCGACCGCCTCGAGGGCGCGGCGCCGACCGGCCTCGGTGAAGGCGCCGCCGCGCCGGCGCCTGCGACGGGGCCTTCCGAGCCGGCTTTCGTGACCAGCGAGGAAGGCCGCGCCCGGCGGCGGCCGGCCCGCAAGGCCGCGGCCGTCGAAGACGACCTGCGTCCGGAAGCGCTCGGGGGGGCTCCCGCGCCGGCTCCGCAGCGGTCTTCCGGCTTGGAACGCTGGGACGAGGCCTCGGCCGGCCCGGCCGCCGCGGCGGAGACGGACATGCTGGGGTCCGGCCCGGACGAGGCCCGGCCCGAGCCCGCCGCCAGGAAGCCCAAGGCCAAGCCCGCCAAAGCCCAGCGCCAAGCCGCGCCGGACGGGGGCCCGGGACCGAGGCCGGGGGCGCGCACCTCCGGCCAGGACGATTCGCTGCTCATCGAATGACGACCGTTTCGATCGCCGCCCTCGCGCGCGCCGTGGCCTCCGGTCAGGCCTCGGCCGAAGAGGTCCTCCGGGAGCATCTGGCGCGCCTGCGGGCCTGGGAGCCCCAGCTCGGCGCTTATCTGCGGGTCCTGGAGCCGCAGGCCCTGGCCCAGGCGCGGGCCGTCGACGCCAAGCGCGGCCGCGGCGAAGCCCTGGGCCGCCTGGCGGGCGTGCCCGTGGCGGTCAAGGACAACATGCTCGTGCGGGGCGTGGAGACCACGGCCGGCTCGCGCGTCCTGCAGGGCCACACCGCGGCCTACGACGCGACCGTGGTGCGGCGGCTGCTCGACGAGGACGCGGTGCTCCTCGGCCAGACCAACATGGACGAGTTCGCCATGGGCTCATCCACCGAGAACTCGGCTTTCCAGGTCACGCGCAATCCCTGGGACGCCGACCGCGTGCCCGGCGGCTCCTCCGGCGGCTCGGCCGCGGCTGTGGCCGCGGGGCTCTGCCGCCTGGCCCTGGGCTCGGACACGGGCGGCTCGATCCGCCAGCCCGCCTCCTTCTGCGGCGTGGTGGGACTCAAGCCCACCTACGGCCGGGTCTCTCGGCACGGCCTCATCGCCTTCGCCTCGTCCCTGGACCAGATCGGACCGCTGGCCCGCAGCGTGGAGGACGCGGCCTTGGCCCTCTCGGTCATCGCCGGGCCCGACCCCATGGACTCGACGTGCGCGACCATGCCGGTCCCGGATTATCTCCAGTCGCTGGGAGCCGGCGTGAAAGGCCTGCGCGTGGGGCTGCCCAAGGAGTACTTCGTGGCGGGCTTGGACCCCGAAGTGGAAGCGGCCGTGCGCGCGGCCGTGGCCGAGCTAGGCAAGCTGGGCGCGGAGGTGCGCGAGGTCTCTTTGCCCCACACCCGCTACGCGGTGAGCGCCTATTACGTACTGGCTCCATCCGAGGCCAGCTCGAACCTGGCCCGCTTCGACGGCGTGCGCTACGGCCGCCGCAGCGCGCGGGCGAAGACCCTGCAGGAGCTCTACGAGCTCTCTCGCGGCGAGGGCTTCGGGCCCGAGGTCAAGCGCCGCATCATGCTGGGGACCTATGCCTTGAGCGCCGGCTATTACGACGCCTACTACGGCAAGGCCCAGCGCGTGCGGACGCTCATCCGGGGGGATTTCTCCGCGGCCTTCCAGCAGGTCGACGTCATCGCCGCGCCGGTCGCGCCCAGCGCCGCCTTCCGTCTGGGCGAGAAGTCCTCCGACCCGGTGGCCATGTACCTTGGCGACGCGCTCACCATCCCGTCGAGCATGGCGGGCAACGCCAGCCTTTCGCTGCCCTGCGGTCTGACCCAGGCGGGCCTGCCTATCGGGCTCCAGCTCATCGCGGACTCCTTCTGCGAGGGGACCCTGCTGCGCGCGGCCGCGGCCTATGAGCGGGCCCACCCATTCCCCGAGCTTCCGGAGCCGGCCCGTGCTTGAGGAGATCTCGGCGGGCGGCCTGGTGGTGCGCGAGGGCCGAGTGCTCATGGTGAAGGTCACCGACCTCCAGGGCGAGGTGGTCTGGACCTTCCCTAAGGGACATCTCGAGGCGGGCGAGGGCTCCCGCCAGGCGGCCCTGCGCGAAGTGGAGGAGGAGACGGGCTGGGCTTGCCGCATCCGGGAGCGGCTGAGCACCGCGCGCTACCATTTCCTGCGCCACGGCCGGGAGGTCTCCAAGCAGGTCCGGTGGTATCTCATGGCGCCCGTGAAGAAGGTCGGCAGCCGCGACGGGGAGGAGATCATGGCCGTGCGCTGGGTGGCTCTGGCCGGCGCGGTCAAGATCCTCCGCTACCGCAGCGACCTTGAACTGCTCGCGGCCTTCCACAAGCGGGGGGGAGCGTGAGCGCGGAGTTCGAGATGGTGGTGGGCCTGGAGGTGCACGTCCAGCTCGCCACCCGCTCCAAGCTCTTCTGCTCCTGCCCGACCGACGGCTTCGGGACGCCTCCGAACTCACGGGTCTGCCCGCTCTGCACGGGCCAGCCCGGCGTGCTGCCGGTCCTCAACCGCGCCGCGGTGGAGATGGCGTTCCAGGCGGCCTTGGCCCTCAACTGCCGGCTGGCTCCGGCCTCGGTGTTCGCGCGCAAGAACTACTTCTATCCGGACCTGCCCAAGGCCTACCAGATCTCCCAGTACGAGAAGCCCTTCTCCACGGACGGCTGGCTCGACATCCGCCTGGAGGGCGGCACCTGCGGGACTTCCGATACCGCAGGCGCGCAGAAGCGCATCCGCATCCATCGCATCCATCTGGAGGAGGACGCGGGCAAGCTCCTGCACGCCATCGGCTCGCGGGCGCTCGACCATTCCTTGATCGACTTCAACCGCGGCGGCGTGCCCTTGATCGAGGTCGTCAGCGAAGCCGACCTCCGCTCTCCGGAGGAGGCCTTCGCGTATCTCAAGGCCTTGAAGGAAGTCATCCAGTACCTCGGGGTGAGCCGCTGCGACATGGAGAAAGGCGAGCTGCGCTGCGACGCCAACGTCTCCGTGCGGCCCGCCGGCCAGGTGGAGTTCGGTACGCGCACGGAGATCAAGAACCTCAACTCCCTGCGCGCGGTCAAGGACGCTCTGGAGTACGAATACCGGCGCCAGACCGAACTCCTCGCCTCGGGGGGCCGGGTCGTTCAGGAGACCCGGCTCTGGGACGCGCCGGCCGGCGTGACGCAGCCCATGCGCTCCAAGGAGGAGGCCGAGGACTACCGCTACTTCCCGGACCCCGACCTGCCGCCTCTGGTCGCCGACGCCCGGTGGCTCGACGAGCTCAAGGCCCGCCTTCCGGAGCTGCCCGCGGCCCGGCGGGAGCGCTTCGTCTCCCAATACGGCCTGAGCGCCAGCGACGCGGAGCTCCTCACCTCCGCGCGCGCTTTGGCCGATTATTTCGACGCGGCGGTCCAAGGCCGCCCCGCCGCCGCCAAGACCATCGCCAACCTCATCGCGACCGAGCTCCTGGCCAGGCTCAACGCCGAGGCCCTGCCTCCGGAGTCCTCCCGCATCGCCGCCCCGGAACTGGGCGCTCTGGCGGAGCTGGTTGGGGACGGCACGCTGTCGAGCAAAGGGGCCAAGGCCGCTTTCGTCGCGCTGTGGGACGGAGGCGGCTCGGCCGCCGAGGCCGTCGCGAGGCTCGGCCTGGCCCAGGTCTCGGATGAGTCCCGGCTCGGCGCCTGGGTCGCCGAGGCCCTGCGGGCCAATCCCAAGGCCGTCGCGGACCTCAAAGCCGGCAATGCCCGCGCCGCGGGCGCGATCATGGGCGCAGTCATGAAGCTCTCCCAGGGCCAGGCCAACCCGGTCCTCGTGAATCGTCTGATCAAGGAGTCCCTCAAGCCATGAAGACCCTCCTCGCGCTCTCGATCCTGCTGGCCGGCGTTCCGGCGCGGGCTTACGATGCCATCCACTTCCTCGAGCCCATCAAGGCCGACGAGATGGTCAAGCCGGTGGCCGCGGCCGGGCATGGCTCGCGGCTTTACGTGGTCGACGAGAAGAAGTCGGCTCTGCTCATCTACGACCTGGGCGGACGGCTGCTCAAGGCCGTGGGCCGCGCGGGCGTCGATTCCTCAAGCTTCGACTCGCCCCGCGGCGTGGCGGTCGGTCCGGACGGCCGGGTCTATGTGGCCGACACGGGCAACTCGCGCATCCGGGTCCTGGACGCCGACGGCGAGGCCCTCTGGGCCTTCGGGACGCGCGGCTCGCAGCGCGGCAGGCTCCAGTCGCCCCAGTCCGTGGCCGTGGGCGGCGACGGCCGGGTCTACGTGGCGGACACCGGCAACGACCGCGTGCAGGTCTTCACCGCCGAGGGCATCCTCCTCTATGTCTTCGGCTCCAAGGGCAAGGAGGGCGGCCGCTTCAAGGAGCCCACCAAGGTGGTGGTCGACCCGTCGGACAACATCTACGTGCTCGACAGCGGCAATGCCCGCATCCAGAAGTTCGACCCGTCCGCGCGCTTCACACACGAGTTCGGCACGGAGGGCCGCGATTTCGCGGTGGACGCCTACGGCTTCTTCTACGAGCTCGATTCCAGGAACGGCAAGGTCGTAGAGCGCGGCCCGGGCGACGCCATCCTGGGCAAGTTCGGCAGCAACGGCTCCGGCGTGGGCCAGTTCAAGAGGCCCGACGGCATCGCGGTGGCCCCGGACGGCACGGTGCTCGTGCTGGACACGGGCAACTCGCGCCTGCAGCGGGTGGAGGTCTCCGACAAGCTCAAGACCACGCTGCTGGCGCCCAACCTCGACACCAAGCTCACGGTCTCGGGCCCGAGCCGCTCCTGGCAGCAGGCGGCTTCGGCCCTGGCTCCGTTCGGCGACGAGCTCTACGCCTATCTCCCCCTGGCCGGGCAGTTCGTCGTGTTCGACGGCGCGGGCCAGGTCAAGGCCCGCTTCGGCGCCAAGGGCGGCAAGGCCCTGGGCGGGGTCTCCGGCACGCAGGGCTTCGCGGTCGCCAAGAAGCTGGGGGTCTACGTTTCGGACACGCCGGAGAACCGCCTCCAGCATTTCGCGGCCGACGGGACCTTCAATGGCACCATCGCCGCGAGCGCCGGGCTCTTCGACAGCAAGAAGAAGGAAGGCCGGGTCCGGGACCCGCGCGGCGTGGCCATCAACGAGGCGGGCACGGTCTATGTAGCCGACGCGGGCAATCAGCGCATCGACGCGTTCAGCCCGGAGGGGGCCTTCCTGTTCAGCTTCGGCCCGCGGGTCGGGCCCTACACCTTGGTCGAGCCCACGGCCCTGGCCTGGGACCAGGGGCGCTTCCTCTACTTCACGGACAAGGGTTTGAAGAAGGTCTTCAAGGTGGAGCCTTCGGGGGCCTTTCTCTCGGCTTGGGGCGAGGACGGCGAGGGGCCGGGGCAGTTCCGGTCGCCCGCGGCCTTGGCTTTCGACGGCCACAACTACCTCTACGTGCTCGACGACCAGCTGTCCCGGGTCTCGGTCTACACCAAAGACGGCCGCTGGCTGACGGATTTCTTCGCGCCCGGTCCGGCCGAGCGCGAGCTCTCCGGGCCTTCCGCCGTGGCCATCCAGGGCGAGCATCTGGTGGTCGCGGACTACGGCAAGGCGCGCCTGGTGACCTACGACCTGCATCCGCATCTGGCCGCGCCGGTCGCGATCGCGAGTTCGACCCGGGAGGGCCTCGCGAGCCTCTCCTGGCAAGCGGTGGCCGACCCGTGGACCGCGGGCTACCTGGTGAGCCGTTCCACCGATCCGCTGGGCCCGTTCGCCGAAGTGGGGCGGGTGGTGACGCCGAAGTTCCAGGACTCCTCCGTGGCCGGGGACACCGCCTATTGGTACGTGGTCGCGACCCTGGCCAAGACCAAAGACGTGGGCCCGCTCTCGCGGCCCGTCGCGGTCTACGTGCCCGCGGCGTCCAACCAGGCGCCGGTGGAGATCTCCACGGCCACCATCGGCAACATCTTCTCCGCCAACTACAAGTGGTATCTCAAGAACTCGGTGGGCCGGGTGAGGGTGACGAACAACGTCGACGTCCCCTTCCAGAGCCTGAAGCTCACGTTCCGGCTGAAGGATTTCATGGACTTCGGCTACGACACCGAGATTAAGAAGCTCGACCCCCGGGAATCGGTCGAGATTCCCTTGATCGCCACCTTGAACAACAAGATCCTGGAGGTGAGCGAGGACACTCCGGTGCAGGCGGAGTTCGCGCTGACCTACTTCGAGAACGGCAAGCAGGCGACGGTCTCCTTGACCAAGCCTCTGCGCGTGTACTCCCGCAACGCCATCACCTGGGAGGACCCGCAGCGCATCGCCAACTTCCTGACCCCGAAGGACCCGCCGGTGCGGGAGTTCGCGGTCGAGGCCCTGCGCGACCGGCCGCGCGCCGCCGCGGCCGAGGTCTTGAACCCGAACCTCGCGACGGCGTTGCACCTTTGGGCGGCGCTCTCCGAGGCGGGGGTGCGCTTCCAGAGCAACCCGAACAACCCTTACGAGGCGGTCCGCGAGGACGCGAACTTCCCGGTGGATTACGCGCAGTTCCCGCGCGAGACCTTGAAGCGCAAGAGCGGCCAGTGCGACGATCTCTCGGCCCTGCTCGTGTCCTTGCTCTACGGGGCCAACGTGCGCTCGGTCCTGCTCGACTATCCCGGGCACATGGCCCTGATGTTCGACACGGAGACGGACGACCCGTCCGAGGCGGGCCTGCCCGCCGGCGAGATGGTCAAGCATGAGGGCACCTACTGGATCCCGCTCGAGGCCACGATGCTGGGGGGCTCGTTCGCGGAGGCTTACCGCAAGGCGCTCTACGCCTACAAGACCGAGAGCGGCAAGGGCCGGGTGCGCGTGCTGGATCCACGCGCGGCCTGGGAGAGCTTCGAGCCGGCGACCTTGCCCGAGGCGGCCGCGGTCAACGATGCGCCGAAGGCCGAGGCGCGCGCCAAGCGCTTCACGGCGGACGCCGAGGCTCTGGCCGGCGAGCGCTACGAGTTCCTCAAGAAGCTCTACGCGGATCAGGCGGCGGCCGACGTCAAGGACGCGGAGGCGCACGTGCAGCTGGGCCTGCTGGAGTACCAGAAGGGCGACTCGGCCGCGGCCGCGGCGGAGTACAACAAGGCCCTGACCTTGGACCCGAAGAGCGCGGCGGCCTGGAACAACCTGGCGGGGCTGGCCTATGTGGCGGGCGATTTCGCCAAGGCTGAGGCGCAGTACCTGAAGGCGGCCGAGGCGGACGGTGCCGACGCGGAGCTGTGGCTCAATCTGATCAAGACGGGCGTGAAGCTCAAGGACAAGGCCAAGGCGCGGGGCTACGCGGAGAAGGCCCTGACGCTGGACGGGTCCTTGAAGCCGGCGGTGGAGACTTTGCTGGGCAATCTGCAATGATCCTGGGGGGACGATGAGATATCTGGCGATGGCTCTGTTGTTGGCGGTCGGCGCGCGCGCCGAGGGGGCCAAGTGGGATTCCTTGAATATGTACTTCAAGCATCTCAAGCAGGGGCTGATGGAGTCGTCGGTGGAGGGGGGCTATCAGAAGCGGGGCCTGGTGGCGGTGGCCGCGGTGCGCGGCGCCAACCAGGGGGACGAGAAGTCGGACTTGAGCAAGCCCGCGATGAAGGACCCGGCCCGGGAGAGGAAGATCAGGGTGCGCAAGGCCGAGGCGCGCGAGTTCGAGAAGGCGGCGGATCTGGCGGTGGCGGGGAAGTATGGGGAGGCGCTGGCGGCCCTGGAGGCTTTCGAAAAGGCGCACCCGAAGAGCACACTCCTGGCGGACGTGAAGGAAGCGAAGGGGAAGGTTCAGGAGGCGATCGAGGCGCAGAAGGCGGAAGCAGCCAAGCCCGGGGAGCCTGCCAAAGCGGAGCCGGCCCAAGGGCAGTAGGGTCCGTGCGGCGGCTGGGCCGCGAGATGCTATGATACCCGAATGAGCCGCTTCTCTCTGGTATTGGCCGCCCTCTTGTTTTTGGCGCCCAGACTCCACGGCGCCGAGCCGGTGTCTTTCGATGGCGGCCGCGTCGACGTCCCGGCCCTGTTCAGCGACGCCCAGGCTGCCGCCGCCGCGGCCCCGGACGCGGCCGGCAGCGCCGTCACCCCGCCTAAAGCGCCGCGCCCCGCCCCCAATTTCTCCCATGACGCCACACCGGCCGAGATCAAGCAGGCCGATGCGAACAACGCCAAGCACCACCTCCCTAAGGACCTCCGGGGGGCTCCCCTGCGCCCGGTCGAGGATACCGCCGCTTTCGCCTATGTCCTCATGAGCGCGTTCGAGGAAGGCAGCGAGGCCGCCAACCTGCGCCAGACCATCGCCGAGCACCTGCCCGCCGGAGTCAAGCTCGTCATCCTAGCCGACAACGCCGACGCCGACAGCGTCAGAGAGAAGTACCTCCAGTGGCTCCCCTCCGAGCGCCTCATCATCGCCGCGGACGAATCGACCGAGAACGGCTTTTGGGCGCGGGATTCCTTCCCGGTCCCGGTCTACGATGACGCCCGGAAGAAGGCCTCTTTGGTCGCGGCCCGCTATTACCGCGATTTTACCTCCTGGGACGCCGTCGCCTCTTCCGTGCACGGCTCGGTGGCCAAGAAGGACTTCACCTTCGTGGGCGGCAACCTCCTCGCCGACGAGGACGGCAACTGCTTCTCCGTGGACAGCTATCGCCTCTTCACCGTCACCCCCCAGGACCTTGCCGGCGCCTACGGCTGCAAGACCGCCCACATCATGCCCCATGTGCACGGCCTCGGCGATGTGGACGAGGTCCTCAAGCCCCTCCCCGGCAAGCGCATCCTCACCAACGCCGCGGAGTACAAAGCCCCGCTGGAGTCCTGGGGCTACAAAGTCATCATGCTCCCGGCCTTGCCGGAGCCATACCGCACCTATGCCAACTCGCTGGTCGTGCGGGACACGGTGTTCATGCCTTCCTACAACGTCCCTGCGGACGACAAGGCTAGGAAGGTCTACGAGAGCCTCGGCTATAAGGTCTTCCCCATTCCCACCGTGAGCCTCTCCGACGACATGCACGGCTCCATCCACTGCCAGACCATGGCCTATCCCCCCATGCCGCAGCAGGCCTTGCTCAAGGCCCTGGGGCTGGCCCGGCTCTAGGCGGCATGAGAGCTCCGGTCCTGGCATTGCTGGCGGCGGGCCTCTGCGCCTGCGTGGACCTGCCGGAGAGCGCGGCGCCGCCCAGCAGCGGCGAGACCTCGGCCATCGTGAGGCTGCCCTTCCAGCCGCTCGACCCCGGCGCCAACGAGCAAGTCAGCCTGCACTTCAAGGTCACCGCCTACGGCTCCGACAACGCGCAGCGCATCTCGAACCAGGCCGAGGGCTTCTACACCGGCATCATGACGGACACCAACCTCTTCTCCTTCATGCCCTCCGGCCTTTATGAAATCGTGGTCTACGCCAGCCACGAGGAGTACGCGCGCAAGACCGGGCAGCCGGAATGGTCCGGCGGGGTCACCTACGGCAACGCCCTCTGCAGCTACAACGGCCCCCAGCTCCTGGAGACCATCGCGCACGAGATGACGCACCTCGTCTTCAACGAGTACATGGGGCGGCCGCGCCGCGACCTGCTCTGGGTCAACGAGGGCTTGGCCGTCTACGAGCAGGCCAAGGCCGCCAGCGGCACGCGCGTCCCCGCGGAGCTCTTCGGGGCTATCCACCGGCAGATGCGCTCCCAGCCCCTGGCCCTGGACGACCTTCTCGGTTTCGTGCCGCTCAGCGAGAAGACGGGCGACGACCAGAAGGTCGCGCTGTGGTACGCCCAGGCCGAGAGCCTGGTGCAGTTCATGATCGAGCGCGGCGGCCGGATCGGCTTCTCGCAGTTCCTTCCCGCCCTCAGGGACGGCAAGAGCTTCGACGAGGCCATGCGCTCGGCCTACCTCGGAGTCTGGGGCGACCTGTCCGGATTCTACCGGGCCTGGCAGGCCAGCCCCCCCTAGGGGCGGACCTGCGCTGGCCGGCGCCCTAAAGCTGCGAGTCGATCTCCGGCTTGACGGACTTGGTCGGAGTCGGAGGCTCGACCGGCCTGGCCTTCTTCGGCTTGGCCACGGCGGGGCTTGCCGGCGGGGCCTGGGCGGCGCGCGGCTTGACCGCGGGCGCGGGCCTCTGGCCCGCGGGCTTGGCGGGGCCCTCTGGAGTCGGCTCCTCGGGTTTGACCACCCCGGCCGGCAGCGGCGCCGGGGTCGAGAACCCCGTCTTGGCGTCGAACTCCACGCGGTTGCCCGGAGGCACCGTCTGCGACTTGCCCAGGCTGTCGAGGACCTTCAGGTCTCCGGAGAAAACGTCGAGCGTGGCGCTCGTCGGACTCAGGATCTCGGCTGCGAAGCTCCCCTCGGGCAGGGTGGTCGCAAACAGCGGCGTCTCGGCCCGGAACTCGGCGCTGTCGCGTCTCTTGACCCAGGATTCCAGCCGCCCCGAGCCTAGGGACATCGCCGCTCTGCCGGAGGACAATTCCGCCACGCGCAGGTTCGATTGCGGTCCCAGGCGCAGTTTGGTCCCGTCGGAGAGCAGGAGCAGGCAGTAGGAGCCCGCCTCGGTCTTGACCAAGGACCCGATCGGCAGCGAGCGGCCCGGCCTCGCGAAGAACCAGACGTCCGAGCCGCCTGGTTGGAACTGCGCCGAGCCGGAGACCGGGCCCATCGCCGCGGTCAGGGCCGCCGGGGTCGTCGAAGCTTGGACGGCGGCCCCGGGGGCCGGCGCCGCAGCGGCGGCCGAGGCGTACAGCGTCAGGAGCATGGCGGGAGAGATGAGTTTCATGGGGACCTCTCTAGGATTGGCCTTGCAGGCGGCGGATGAGATTCGTGGTCGAATAGCCGGCCTTGAGCGTGACGCGCACCACCCGGCCCGCGTGCTGCGCGCCCGCGATCTGCTGCCGGCCGTAGTCTGCGCCCTTGACCAGGACGTCCGGCTTGAGCTTGGAGAGCAGCGGTTCCGGCGTGTCCTCGGCGAAGGGCACCACCGCGTCCACGCAGGAGAGGGCCGCCAGCAGCGCCGCGCGGTCGCGCAGGCGGTTGACCGGCCGGCCGGGACCCTTGCCCAGGCGGCGGGCCGAGGCGTCGGAGTTGACGCCCACGATGAGCATGTCGCCCAGGGCCCGGGCGCGCTCCAGGAGCTGCACGTGGCCCGCATGCAGGATGTCGAAGACCCCGTTGGTGAACACCACGGTTTTGCCTTGCCAGCCCCAGAGCTGGCGCAAGGTCGTCAGGCGCTTGGCGGTCTTGATCTTGGTTTTGGAGGGCGTCATGTCGGAGCCGCCTCAGTGCGCCTTGCGGCTGCCCGGGAAGAGGCTCGCTTCAAGGATGCCGCACCAGATGTGGATGATGGCGCCGTGCGCCTCCTGGATGCGGGGCACGCTCGCCGACGGGACCCGGATGCAGACGTCGGCCAGGTCTTTGAGCCGGCCGCCGTCCGGCCCCGTGAGCCCGATGACCGAGAGCTTGAGCCGGCGTGCCACGGCCGCGCCCGTGAGCACGTTGGAGGAATTGCCCGAGGTGGTGATGGCCACGGCCACGTCGCCGGGCCGGGCGTGGGCCTCGAGTTGGCGGGCGAAGAGCTCATCGAAGCCCATGTCGTTGCCGATGGCGGTCAGATCCGAGGTGTTGACGGTCAGGGCTAGGGCCGGCAGGGCCGGCCGGTCGCGTTCGAAGCGGCCCACCAGCTCGGCCGCGAAATGCTGGGCGTCGGCGGCCGAGCCGCCGTTGCCGAAGATGAGGGCCTTGCCCCCTTTGCGGTAGGCGGTGAGCAGGAGCTCGGCCGCGGCCGCGATCTCCGGCGTCAGGCGCGCGGCCGCGGCCAAGGTTCGGCTCGACTCACGCAACTGGGACGCGATGATGGGCTTGAGCTTCTTGAGCATTTCGTTCCTCCTGGATGGTGTCCACGAGATTCGTGTCGAAATCGCCGGACTGGAACTTCGGGTGCGCCAGGACGCGGCGGTGGAAGCCGGCGGTGGTGGGGATGCCTTCCACGTGCAGCTCGCCCAAGGCCCGCAGGGCTCGGGAGATGGCCGCGGGCCGGTCCGCCGCATGCACGATGAGCTTGCCCAGCAGGCTGTCGTAGTACATGGGCACGGTGTAGCCGGCGTAGATGTGGGTGTCCAGGCGCACGCCCGGCCCGCCGGGCAGGCGCAGCCCGCTGATGCGGCCTGGCCGCGGGGCGAAGCCGTGGTCCGGGTCCTCCGCGTTGATGCGGTGCTCGATGGAGTGGCAGCGGATCTCCGAGGCCCGGTCCTGGCCGAAGGCCAGCGGCTCGCCGGCCGCCAGGCGGATCTGCGTGGCCACCAGGTCGAGGCCGGTCACGCACTCGGTGACCGGGTGTTCCACCTGCAGGCGCGTGTTGACCTCGATGAAGTAGAACTTCCCGTCCGGGGCGAGCAGGAACTCCACGGTCCCCACGCTGGAGTAGCCCGCGGCCTTGGCCAGGCGTATCGCCGCGGCCTGCATGGCCTGGCGGGTCGCGGCCGGCACGGCCGGCGACGGGGACTCCTCGATGAGCTTCTGGTGGCGCCGCTGCACGCTGCAGTCGCGCTCCGGGAAGGCGACCACGCCGCCCGTCCGGTCGGCCGCGATCTGGATCTCCACGTGGCGGGGCCGCTCGATGAACTTCTCGATGTAGACCGAGCCGTCCTTGAACGCGGTCTTGGCCTCGTTCTGGGCCAGCCGCACCGCGGCTTCGAGGTCGGCCGGCTCGCGCACGAAGCGCAGGCCTTTGCCCCCGCCGCCGGCCGCGGCCTTGACCATGACCGGGAAGCCCACGGCGTGGGCTTCCTTGAGGAACCCATGCTCGAGGGTGCCCGCCGTGCCCGGGACCACCGGGACTCCGGCCTCGCGGGCCAGGGTCTTGGCCGCGCTCTTGTGCCCGAGCTTGCGGATGGACTCGGGCCTGGGGCCGATGAAGGTCAGGCCGTGGTCCGCGCAGGCCTGCGCGAAGTCCGCGTTCTCGGCCAGGAACCCATAGCCGGGGTGGACGGCGTCGGCGCCGGTGAGCTTGGCCGCGGCCAGCAGGGCCTCCACGTTGAGGTAGCTCAGGGGCGATGGGGCCGGTCCGATGCAGACGGCCTCGTCGGCCAGGGCCACGTGCAGGGATTCCCGGTCGGCCTCGGAGTAGACGGCCACGCTGGGGATGCCCAGCTCACGGGCGGCGCGGATCACGCGCACGGCGACCTCGCTGCGGTTGGCGATGAGGATCTTCTTGAACATGCTCACCTCGGTGCGCCGGGGCGCACCGTTCCCGGCGGGTTGGAGTTCTCCTTCCCCGGTAGGGATGGAGCGTTGAGGACGGTCTGCCGTTTGCGGATGTAGTCGCGGTCCTCGGATTTGGTGCAGACTCCGGCGGCGGTCTGCAGATCCGCGGCCGCCTCGGCGCTCTGGCCCATGGCGATGCGCGTATCGGCGCGGGCCAGGAGCAGGTCGCACTGGTCGGTCGGCGCCAGGTCCGGGAAGGCCAGCAAGGCGTCGTACTGGGCGACGGCCTCGGGATATTTCTGCAGGGCGTTCTTGTACGTGTCGCCCAGGATCGCGTGGAGATGATAGAGGCTTTTGAGGGAGAGCTTGGAGGGATAGACCTGGCTCAATTGGAGGGCGGCGGCGCACTCATGCTCCGTCTCCGCCGGGACTTTCCGGTAGTAGACCGCCTCGCAGAGATAGCCTCGGGCCATGGGATCGCGGGGGTCGATGCTGACCGCCTCCTGGGAGAGGATGAGCGCCATGTCCGGGTCGTTGCGCGCGAACGCGTCCTCGGCCCGCTGCAGGAGGTTCCAGTTGTAGGGGCGCACCCAGCGGCCGTCCTCGAGCAGGAAGATCAGGAAGTCGTCGGCCGGCGGCTTGCCCGCGACGTTCAGGCGGTACTTGACCACCGCGGCCTCGGACTCGAGGCGCGCCAGCCGGATGCCGGACCAGGTCCAGGGCGTGTCCTCGCGCCCGAGCCGGAATTCGTCCATGGTGCAGTGGGCCTGGGAATCGCGGGAGAGCAGCGCATAGGCGGCCGGGACGTTGCCGCGGCTGAGGGCGTTGAGGTACTGAGCCGCGGCGCGGGGGATGGCGCTCTGGGGTTTCTGGTAGTCGTAGTAGAGGAACGCCGCCGCGGTGCACAGGGCCGTGATCGGAATCCAGAAGAACATGCTCTGGCGCGCGTCCCGCAGGCGCAGCCGGGTCATCGAGGCCTCGGTGGGCGGCGGCGGCGGGATGTACTGGCCCTCCGGGACGGGGGCCGGGCCGCCGGGGTCGAGGCGTAGGGCCTGCGGGATGGACAAGCCGGGCGGAGGCGGGGCGATGTTGGGCGGCGCGCCCTTCGGGGCGGAGCCGGATTTCGTGCTGCGCCGCAGGGCGGTCTGGGGCGGACCTTCGCCGGGCGGCGGCTCGGCCGTGGCGGGAGCCAGGGCCATGGGCGTGCCGCAGCGGTCGCAGTATTTCTTGGCTACGGCGTTCTTGAAGCTGCAGTTGCCGCAGATCTTGGCCAGGGAGCCCTGGCACTTCGGGCAGGCGTAGCCCGGCGCGGGCAACTGGGCCCCGCACTTGGTGCAGACGATCTGGGCGAACCCGGCTGCGGACATCTCAGCGTCCGCCGCTCATCGGCGTTCCAGGAAGAAGAGCGGCTGGCCGTATTGGACCGCTTGGCCTCCGGAGACGAAGACTCGGGCCACGCGTCCCGCGCAGGGCGAAAGCACCGGGTGGGGCTTACCCGCCCCGGTCTCGATCTGGCCCAGGGCGTCGCCCTCCTTCACGGTGAGGCCTTCATCTCCGAGCTTGGGCGCGCCCGGCGCGCTGGCCTGGAACAGCCCCACCGCCGGAGCGCAGACCGGGGTATAGCGGCTGGCCGGGATGCCCGGCGGCGGCGCCGCCGGGGCTTGCCCGGTCGCCAGCTCGAATCCGAAGGAGCCGTTGTGGTAGCTCACGGCCGCGAGGTCGGTGGTCTGGAGCCATTCCATCACGGCCTGGAGCCTTGAGCTCTTCGTCGCGGGATTCTTCATGAGGGTCGGGTCCTCCGGGATGCGGGTTTGCGCTTTCGGGTCTGGCGGCGGCGGGACGGCTTGGCCCGCAGGAGGTTCTGCGGGTTGGGCGGGAGCAGCCCCGAGGCGATGGGGTCGAAGGCCGCAGGCAGCATGCGGAAGACGGTGGTCTTGGTGATGCGTCGGCGTCCCGTGGCGGGGTTAAGGTCGACCAGATAGAGGTCGGTATTCTTGCCGCTAAACTCGATCATGACTTGGCGGCAGGCGCCGCAGGGCCTGGTTGCGCTGGCCACGACGCAGACCGCTTTCAAGGCTCGGTGCCCGCGCGCCACAGAATTAAAGATGGCGACGCGCTCGGCACAGATGCTCAGGCCGTAGGAGGCGTTCTCCACGTTGGCGCCTGAGAAGATGCGCCCCGTCTCGGTGAGGACCGCGGCCCCCACGCGGTAGCGGGAATAGGGGCAGTAGGCGCCTTTCTGGGCGGTGACCGCGGTCTCGATGAGCCGGATGATGGTCTTGGTCAGTTTCATGAGGGTTTCCTGTTGGTCATTTCTTGAGGTGCCTGCCCACGAGCAGGTCGAGCTTGCGCAGGGTCCGGCGGTCGGCCCGTTCGGGGTCCGTGAAGATGGCGCCGGCCAGAGCCGTCGCGCAGCGACAGAGGCGCCGGCGGGACGCAAGCGCTGGGACCGCGGCCGCCAGGAGGCGCTGGGCGTTGGCCACGTTGACGGTGAGGTTGGCCACCACTTGGCCGCTGGAGACCTCTTCGCCCTCCTTCCAGCAGTCGTAATCCGTGACCAGGCAGACGGGGGCGTAGCAGAGCTCGGCCTCGCGCGCGAGCCGGGCCTCGGGCAGCGCCGTCATGCCGATGATGTCGTAGCCCTGGCGCCGGTGGTACTCGGATTCCGCCTTGGTCGAGAAGGCCGGGCCTTCCATGCACACCAAGGTCCCGCCCGCATGCGCCCGGATGCCCAGGCCGCGGGCGTGTTCATGCAGGAGCCGCGACTGTTCGGCGCAGAAGGGGTGGTCGAAGGCGACGTGCGCGACCAGGCCCGCGCCGAAGAACGTGGAGGGCCGGCCCTTGGTCTCGTCGACGAGCTGGTCCGGGAGGACGAAATCCCGCGGCGGCAGCTTCTCCTTGAGCGAGCCCACGGCCGAAATCGCGATGACGCGCTCCACGCCCAGGGACTTGAGCGCCCAGATGTTGGCCCGGCTGTTGACCTCGCCGGGCAGCCAGGTGTGCCCGCGGCCGTGGCGGGGCAGGAAGGCGCAGGCCACGCCCGAGAGCTCTCCCAGCAGGATCGGGCCGGAGGGCGCTCCGAAGGGGGTCTTCACGCGGACCTCCCGGCGGCCGGTGATGGCGGGCATGTCGTAGAGCCCGCTGCCGCCGATGACGGCCAGGAACGCGGCGTTCTTCATGGCACGTAGCCTCCCAGGGGCAAGAGCTCCGCGATGCACTTCTCCAGGCCCGGGAAGTTGATGGGCTTCTGGAGGAAGCGCGTCTTGGGGTCGTCCGGGATGATGTTCTTGATCTGTTCCAGAGGGTACGCGGAGATGAACAGCACCGGGATGTCCTTGGTCTTGGGGTCTTTCTGGAGGACCTGGTACACCGAGGATCCGTAGGCGCCGGGCATCTGGATGTCGGTGATGATTAGGTGCGGCCGGTGCTCGGCCGCCTTCTGCGAGAGCTGGAAGCCGTCGTAGACGACGATGACGCGGTGCTTGCGGCTGGTGAGATACTCGCCGAGCAGGTCGGCGATGTTCTCGTCGTCGTCAGCGACGATGATCTGCGCGATCATGGGGTGGCGAGGCTCTGCATGAGTTCGGGATAGATGGGGAAGCGCCCGCAGAGGCGCCGCACCTCGGCGCGGATGGCGGAGAGCCGCTTGTCGTCGGCCCGCGCGGCCAGGGCTTCGTCGATGTACTGGGCGATCGCCGCCATCTCGCCTTCGCCCATGCCGCGGGTGGTCACGGCCGGCGTGCCGATGCGCACGCCCGAGGCGATGAAGGGCTTCTGCGGGTCGTAGGGGATGGCGTTCTTGTTGACCGTGATGCCGGCCTTGTCGAGGGCCGCCTCCGCCTCCTTGCCGGTCACGTTCTTGGGCCGCAGGTCAACGGAGAAGAGGTGGCAGTCGGTGCCGCCGGCCACGATCCGGAACCCGCGCTGCGCCAGCTCCGCGGCCAGGCGCCGCGCGTTGGCCTTGACCTGCTTCTGGTAGGCCTTGAACTCGGGCTGCAGGGCCTCGCCGAAGCAGACGGCCTTGGCCGCGATGACGTGCATGAGCGGCCCGCCCTGCGTGCCGGGGAAATTGATCTTGTCCACGGCCGCGGCGTGCACCGCTTTGGAGAGGATGAGGCCGCCGCGGGGGCCGCGCAGGGTCTTGTGCGTCGTGGAGGTGGTGAAGTCCGTGTAGGGCACCGAGGAGGGGTACTCGTCGGCGGCGATGAGGCCCGCGTAGTGCGCGATGTCGGCGGCGAAGTAGGCGCCCACGTCGTCGGCGATCTTCTTCAGGCGCGCCCAGTCGAAGATACGGGAGTAGTTGGAGGCTCCGGCGAAGATCATCTTGGGTTTGTGCTCGTGGGCCAGGCGTTCGGCTTCGTCGTAGTCGATGAGCTCGTCGTCCTTGCGCACGTTCATGGGCACGATCTTGAAGAACTTGCCCGAGAAGTTGAGGGGGTGGCCGTGGGAGAGGTGGCCGCCGTGGGCGAGGTTGAGGCCCATGACCGTGTCGCCGGGGACGAGCACGGACAGATACATCGCGATGTTGGCCTGGGTCCCGGAGTGCGGCTGGACGTTGGCGTGCTCCGCGCTGAAGAGCTTCTTGGCGCGCGCGATGGCCAGGGTCTCGACGATGTCGACGAACTCGCAGCCGCCGTAGTAGCGCTTGCCCGGGTAGCCCTCGGCGTACTTGTTGGTCAGCACCGAGCCCTGGGCTTCGAGCACGGCCTCGGAGGTGTAGTTCTCCGAGGCGATGAGCTCGAGGTTCTCGGCCTGGCGCCGGGCCTCGCGGCGGATGGCGTCGAAGACTTCCGGGTCTAGGTTCTCAAGAGTGTGATGCATGGGGGGACTCCTGTGGGTAGCGTTCGATGATGGCTTCCAGGGCCATCTGGATCTTGCGGCAGCAATCGGCGTAGATCGTGTCGGGCTGGCCGATGGGGTCGGCGATGTCCTCGGGGCCGGCGAGGCCCGCGAAGCCGCTCAGGGTGTGGACCTTGTCGGCCGAATCGGGGAAGAGGCCGAGGAGCAGGCGGCGCTGGCGGCGCTCCATGACCAGGACCGTCTCGGCCCAGTCCAGGAGCTCGCGGCTGACCGGCGTGGGGACGTGCTCCACCTCGCCGATGCCCTGCGCGCGCAGCGCGGCGCGCACGCCCCCCGGGACGGGAAAGGCGGGGTCCGCCGCCACGCCGCAGGAGCGGGCCGAGAGGTCCAGACCGCGGTCGCGCGCGAGCCGGAGCATCAGGGACTCGGCCATGACGCTGCGGCAGGAGTTGCCGGTGCAGACGAAGAGCCACCGGCGTGCGGGGGCGGCCGCGGCCAGGAGCGCGGAGGCCGGGATCTGGCCCGCGCGCAGCACGCGCACGGGCTCGATGGTGGCGTCTACGACGCTCGATTCCTGTCCGACGGCGGGGCCCGAGTCGATGGCGAAGGCCAGCTCCGCGCCGAAGCGCCGCGCCACGGCCGTCCCGTCGCTCAGGGGCGGCTCGCCCGAGGTGTTGGCGCTGGTCTGGGCCCACGGGGCCTCCGAGGCCTCGAGCAGCGCCAGGGCCACGGGATGGTCGGGCACGCGCACGGCCACGGTCGCGCCCCGTACGTTGGCCAGGTCCCGGCCCGCCGGGCTGGCCTTGAGGACCAAAGTCAGGCCGCCGGGCCAGAATCTCCGGGCCAAGGCCTCGGCCGGGGCCGTCCACTCCACCCACCGGCTCGCCGCCTCGGCCGAGGCGGCCAACAGCGGCAGGGGCTTGTCCGGGCTGCGGCCCTTGATGCGGCAGATGCGCGCGACGCCTTCGCGGCTCAGGGCCGAGGTCCCCAGCCCGTAGACCGTGTCCGTGGGGAAGGCCACGACCTCGCCGCGGCGCGCGGCCTCGGCGGCGCGGTGCAGGGCCTCGCGGCCGGGGAGCTCCCCGGGCCGGAGCTTGATGAGCTCAGGCATGCTCGGGGGCCTCCTTTGGGTGCAGCACCACCACGAACTCCCCCAGGAGCTCCGGGCGGGCCGCGAGCGCGGCGCGGACCTCGGCGAGGGTCCCGCGCAGCCACTCCTCGTGGAGCTTGGAGAGCTCGCGCACCACGCAGGCCTGCGCCTTCGGGCCCAGCAGGGCCTCGGCGAGCAGGAGCAGCTCCACGACGCGGTAAGGGGATTCATACATCACGATGGTCCGGCCCAGGACTGCCGTCTCCTGGAGGATCTTCCTTTTTTTCCCCGGCGCGCGGGGCAGGAACCCCAGGAACACGAAGGAGTCCCCGGGCAGGCCGGAGCCGGCCACGGCGGCCACGGCGGCGCTGGGCCCGGGCAGGACCGTGACCGCAACGCCGGCGCGGCTGGCTAAAGCCACCAGGCGGCGGCCCGGGTCCGAGATGCAGGGCAGGCCGCCGTCCGAGACCAAGGCGAGGTCGTCGCCGGCCTGGAGGCGCTCCAGCAGGCGCCGGTGGTCGCGCTCATCGCGTTCGTTGTAGCGCAGCACCGGCGTGGCCAGGCCGAAGTGGGTCATGAGGTTGCGGGTGCGGCGGGTGTCCTCGCAGTAGACCGCGGCCGCCTCGCGCAGGGCGCGCAGGGCCCGGGGGGGCATGTCCTCGAGGTTGCCCAACGGCGTGGGGACGATGGAAAGCATCAGCTCGGCTCGGCCTCCGGGGGCGGCGGGCAAGGGCCCGCCGTCCTTGAAGGGCAGCCGTTCTCCTGCCCCGGAAAGGGCGGCGGGAGGGGGGCTTCCTCCTCTTCGATGCGCAGGAAGGCCTCGACGATCTTGGGGTCGAACTGGGTCCCGGCGCAGCGGCGCAGCTCCGTGACTGCGGCGTCCCGCGTCAAGGCCTTGCGGTAGGGGCGGTCCGAACGCATGGCGTCCCAGGCGTCGATGACCGCCACCATGCGCGCGCCCAGGGGGATTTCTTCGCCCTTCAAGCCTTCCGGGTAGCCGCGGCCGTTGTACCACTCCTGGTGGTAGAGCACCATCTGCGCCACGGGTCCGAGGTATTCCACCGGCGCCAGGATCTGGTGGCCGATGATCGGATGGCGCTGCATGACCGCGGATTCCTCCGGCGTGAGCTTGCCCGGCTTGAGCAGGATGGACTGGTCGATGCCGATCTTGCCGATGTCGTGCAGCAGGGCCGCGTACTCGACGGAGCGGGTCATCTGGTCCGGGAGCCTCAGCTCCGAGGCCAGGCGCCGGGCTTTGCTGCGGGCCCGGTCCGAGTGCTCCTTGGTGTAGGCGTCCTTGGAGTCCACGGCCCGCGCCAGGGTCTGCACCATCTCCAGGTAGAAGGTCTGGAGGTTGTCGAGGAGGTCCTGGTTGTGGAGCATGACCGCGGCCTCGCCGACGAGGATGTTGAGGAACTTGGTCTTGTAGCCGGTGAAGGACTCGGTGCCGCCCGTGGCGTGGAGGTTCAAGACCCCCACGGGCTTGGACTTGACCAGCAGAGGGATGGAGATGAAGGGCTCGGCGTCCTCCGGAGCGGTCTGGATGTAGCGCGGGTCGGCTTCCGGGTTGGCCACATAGATGGCCTGGCCGCTGGCGAAGGCCTTGCCCGCCACGCCCTCGCCGGGCTTGAGGAAGAGTTTCTGGCTCTTCTCGGCGAAGGCGCTCTTGGCGGCCACGATCTTCAGACAGCCGGCCGCGCCGTCCCAGAGCATGACCGAGCCGCGCGTGGACTTCATGAACTGGCAGGAGATGTCCAGCACCGTCTTGGCGAAGTCCTCGCGGGAGACCGTCCCGGAATGGGACACGCCGTACTCCTGCAGGTTGAGCAGGATGGAGAGCAGTTCGTCGAGTTTCTCCCAGCCGGCTGGGAACTCCAGGGAGCCGTCGGCCTGCCCCCGGTGCTCGGGAAGGCCGACGGTCAGGTCGTAAACCCGTTTCAGGGCCAGCCCCAGAGCGACGGTCAGCATCAGGCAAAGGCCGCCCGGGACCCACAAAGTCCAGGTCATGGGGCTAGGGTAGCAAATTTGAGAGAGGCCTTACTCAACGAGAAGAACTATTGAGAGTATTAAGGCTGCGAGGGCGGGGCCTTGAGCATCTCGGCCGCCGACTCCCGGGTATCGGGGTCCGGGTCGTGGGCCGCGGCCGCCTCCAGGAAGGGGCGGACCTCGGCCGGAGTCAGGAGCAGGCGCAGCTGCAGCAAGGCGCCGATGCGGGTCTGGGGGTCGGAGGCTTCCGCGGAGAGCTTTTTGAGCCACGGGACGGTCTTGGGGCTGCGCGAAGCGAAGAGCGCGGCGGAGAGGGTGAGCCGGGTCTCCGGATCCTTGGCGGCGGCTTGTTCCGCCAGCAAGGAGTCGATCTCTTCGGGGGTCGAGGAGGTCCCCACCTTGAGGGCCAGATGGTGGCGCAGCTCCCGGTCGGATCTCGGGTCGCGCAGGACGGCCAGCATCTCGGTGCGGGTCGCGCGCAGGGCTGGGGTCGGGACGTCGGCGGTCAGGGCTTCGTTGGCTTTTTCCGCTGAGCCGCGGGAGCCGGCCCATTTGATGATGTCGGGCAGCGATTCTTTCCAAAGGTACATGGCCATCAGGCCCGCCACGGACGGGGCTTCCGCGGCCTTGCTGCGCAGCAGGGGCAGGGCCAGGGCTCCCTGCCATTGGGCGAGGGCCGAGAGCGCTTCGTATTGGGTCCACCAGATGTTCTTGTCCGATAAGACCGGGGCTTCCCCCGGGCTTTTGAAGCTGAAGCGCTGTCCCGCGATCTTCTGGATGAGGGGGAGGGCCCGCAGCGAGCGCAGGCGGAAGGACCCGTTGATCCCGAAGATGCGTGCTTCGCTCTCCGAGAGTTTGAGATATTCCATGAACGCGGGTTCCAGTCCGACATCGTTCGGGTCGAGGCGCCGGACCGAGGCCATGACCGCGCCGCGCACCGTGGGTTGGGGGAAGCGCATGAAGAGGTCGAAGAGCGACTTGATGTCCCGCTGGGTCTGAGGATGCGCCCGGGAGATTTCCTCCAGCACGGCGCGCCGGGAGTCGTCCTCGACGGACTCCACGAACCGTTCGTGGAGCTCGACCAAGCTGCTCGGGCGCGCGCCTTCGAGCACGATCGGCGCGGTGCTCTGGGTCGTGCCGATCCCTTCCGGGAGCGGGGAATGCCTGCCCTTCAGGGACGGCGGCTCCTTGGCCGCCGCCAGCGTCGGCGCGGATGCGGTGAGGCAGAGGCTGAGCGCGAAGACGAGAGTTCTCATGGTGTGCGTTCCCCCAGGATCAGTTCCAGGGCCGCCTGGAGCTGGCAGAGACGGTAGCCGTAGGCGTCGACGGCCGTGACGCGTCGGTCCAGGAGGCGGAGGTCGCAGGAGCTCCGGATCAGGCAGGCGACGCTGCGCCGGGGCGCGGCGCGATTGAGCAACCCCAGGACGGCCCGCTGGCCCGCGAAGCGCTGGGCTTCGAAGCAGAAGAACACGATGCGGTCCGCTGCGCTGACGGCCCGGCGCAGGCCCGAGACGTCGCTGGACTGCACCGGAGCGCGCAGCAGGCGGGCCCGGCCCCGCAACAGCCGGCGCAGGAAAGCCTCCGGGCCGCGCGGGCCGCCCTCGAACGTGAAGCGCTCGCGGACCTCCGCGAAGTCCGGCAGGAGCACCAGGGTCCGGGCCCCATCCTCGGGCAGCGGCAGGGGCACGCTGCCGGCTCGGACCACGGTGGCGGCCTGGCGCGCGACCCGCAGGGCGAGCGCGGCGCCCGCCTCGGGGTCCGCGGCGCGGCGGCCGCGACGCGGGTAGCGCAGCAGCGCCTCGATGCGGCGGGCCGAGGCCGCGACCTCGCCGGCGGGCAGGCCGCCGTTGCGGAAAAGCTCCACGGCTTCCCTCTGGGCGATGGCGTCGTGGGCGATCATGACGACGTCGTGGCCGGCCGCGAAGGCGTCCCAGGCCGCGGTCTGGACCGGGCCGCGCGAAGTGACGGCGCCCATGCACAGGTCGTCGGATATGATGGCGCCTTGGAACCCGAGCCGGCCGCGGATGAGGCCGCGGGTGATGCGGCGCGAGAAGCTGGCCGGCTTACGGTCGAAGGCGGGCATGAGCACGTGCGAGGTCATGACCGCGGCCGCGCCGGCCCGGGCGGCCGCGGCGAAAGGGGCCAGGTGGGTGCGCAGGAGTTCGGCCTTGGAGAGGCGGATGGTGGGCAAGGCCACGTGGGCGTCCTTGGTGGCCGCGCCCTTGCCCGGGAAGTGCTTGGCGCAGGCCGCCACGCCGTGGTCCTGGAGGCCGCACACGAAGGCCGCGCCCAGGCGGGAGACCAAAGCCGGGTCCGAGCCGAAGGAGCGGATGCCGATGCCGGGGTTGTAGCGTCCGACGCCGACGTCCACGACCGGAGCCAGGTTCATCCCGATGCCCAGCGGGGCGAGCTCGAGCGCCATCTGGCGGCCCGTGGCGTAGGCGAGCTTCGGGTCGCCGACGCGGCCCAGCGCGGCGTTGCCGGGGAAGGCGGTCAGGCCGGACTGGAAGCGCAGGACCCAGCCGCCCTCATGGTCGATGGCGAAGAGCAGCGGCCGGCCCAGCCGGTCCCTGAGTCCATGGGTCAAAGCCCGGACCTGCTGTGGGCTTTCGATGTTGCGGGCCAGCAGCAGGACTCCGGAGGCTCCGGTGTCCCGGAGCAGGGAGACCATCTCCCGGGTGGGGCGCCGGCCGTAGATGCCGAACATGAACAGGAATCCCGGATCCTGTGAGCGCTTGGCGTCCACGGCAGAAACATATCAAATTTAGTATCATCCGGATAGCATGACGGTGACGGAATTCTTCAAGACGAGCGTCCCTTTCCTCAGCGGCCTCGACGATGAGCAGGCCCGGGCCCTGGCTACCGCCGCCGAGCAGGTCTCCTGCCGCCGCGGTCAGACCATCCTCCTGCGGGGCGTGACCGTAGACGGCCTGCATGTGGTGGCCACGGGCCAAGTCAGCGTGTGGATCAAGGCGGACAAGCGCCAGCCCGTTCTGGCGGTCGCCCAACTGGGGCCCGGAGAGGTGTTCGGCGAGACCTCCATCATGGAGATGAGCACGGCCGGGGCGACGGTCAAGGCTGACGAGGATGACACGCTCATCTTCGTCATTCCGCAGGACGCCTTCCGCGCCATCCTCGATCAGAACGCGGAGTTCCGCGTCCGTGCCCAGGCCCTCATCGCGGCGCGCAAGAAAGCCGACGCGCCGGCCAAGCCTGCCGTCTAGGGCGCGGGCACTGACAGCCTGTGGTGTGAGGAAATCGCCACGGCTGTCATGGGCTAGTCCCCGGACCGGCTGCTGGTTTTGATCCAGGCCAGGAGCGCCTTGAGGAACTCCGGGTCGGAGAACATCTGCGCGCCGTGACCTTGGCCGGCGGTCAGGAACCGGGCGGAAGAGAACTGCTGCGCGTAGGCGGCGGCGGTCTGGAAGGCGTAGGCGTCGGGCGGCGACGCCGCTACGAGGACCGGCAGCCCGGAGGGCGGGCGCGAGAGGCGTACGCCGCGGTAGTCCACGCCCGGAGAGAGCAGCGCCAGCCAATGCGGGCGGGGCTTGGCCCAGGAGACGAGGTTGGCTCCGATGGAGGCGCCGATGTAGCCGAGGCGCGCGGCCGCGATGCCGCGGCTTTGGAGATAGGCGGCCGCGGCTTCGATGTCCTGGACGGCCTTAGGCCATTCTTGAGACGCGTCGAAGCCCGTGAAATCGGTCTTCCCTGCGGGGCCGGCCAAGCTCTCGCCGTGGCCGCGCAGGTCCAAGGCCAGACTGCCGATACCGCGCCGGCTCAGTTCCGCCACCAACGGCAGCCACTCGCCCTTGCCCGCGGCCACGCCGTGAACCAGGATGGCGACGGGCCGGCCTTTTTTTGGCGCCTGGTAGCTGGCGCAGATGGTCCAGCCGTCCGGCGTCTTGAAGCGGACGGACTCGGAGGCGGCGCGGCCCGGGGTCAGGAGCAGGGCCAGCAGGGGGAGGGGGCCCATGTCAGCGGCTGCGCATGGAGAACTCGTAGCCCGCGTTGTAGACCGAGAACACGGAGTCCTGGATGCGCACCACGCTGCGCAGGAGCTCCTGGGTGGAGTGGCGGAAGAACTTGTCCGTGGCCCAATCGTTCTCCGCGACGATTTGGCGCAGCGCCGCGGTGTCGAGGTAGAGGGCGTTGAGGGCCAGCTGCAGCTGCTGCACCTGGCCGAGCACCAGGAGCCCGGCCTGGTAGAGCTCCGGATCGGGCAGGGCCTGAGAGGAGGCCATGCGGCAGCGGGCCGTGAGGAAGTAGAGGTTGCTGCGGATCTGGTCGTCGCCCTTGGTGAGGGTCTCGAGGTTGGCCGAGATGGTGTCGAGGCTGGGCTGCGGGTCGGGCTGGGAGAAGGCGTAGCGCAGGTTGTCCTGCTGGGCCTTGGCGTAGGCGTCGATCTGCTGGATGTTGACCACCTGCTGGGCGACCTGGCCGGCCACGGCTTTGAGCACGGCCATGAGCTGGGGGTCGCTCTGCTGGCGGGCGGCGCGGCCGCGGGCTTGGAGCAGGGCGTCGAAGAAGTAGCTTTCCTGCCAGAGCAGGGGCCCGTCGCTCCAGGCCGCGGCGGGGCGGGGGCAGGCCAGGAGGCCGACGGCCAGCAGCGGCAACGCCAGCGAGCGGTTCATCGTCCTAGAGTATAGTGGATTTTCCCATGGCAAGTGAAGATATTTGACCAGCCCCGGTGGCCTTTGGTATCCTGCCTGGATGCGCACCGAGGACGTCCTTGCTTTGGCGGGCCGCCTGCTGCTGGCCGTCATCTTCCTGGCCTCCGCTTTCGGAAAGATTACCAATTTCGACGGCACGCTCAAATTCATGGAGGCTCACGGCATGCCTATGACGGCGTTGCTCTGCGCCTGCGCCATCGTCCTGGAGGCCTTGGGGGCCATCACCCTCATCCTGGGCTATCTCACGCGTTGGGGGGCGGCGGCCTTGATCGGTTTCCTCGTGACCGCGACCTGGATCTTCCACTCGGCCCCCGACCAGCGCATCGCTCTGCTCAAGAACCTGGCCATCATGGGGGGACTTCTCCAGATCATGGCTTTTGGCCCCGGGGAGCTCAGTCTCGACGGCCGGGAGAAGCCGAGGTAGGGAGGGCCTGGACGAGCATCCCATCTTATGACCAAGAAGCCGGGCTATGTCGTGCTGGCGCGCAAGTACCGGCCCCAGACCTTCGCCGAGGTGCTGGGCCAGCCGGCCGTCTCCGTCACCCTGAAGAACGCTCTCGCCGCCAAGCGCGTCCATCATGCCTATCTTTTCACCGGGCCGCGTGGCGTGGGCAAGACCACCATGGCGCGCATCCTCGCCAAGGCGCTCAATTGCGCCAAGGGCCCTTCCGAGGAGCCCTGCGGCGAGTGCGACCCCTGCCGGGAGATTGCCGCCTCCTCCTGCCTCGACGTCCTGGAGATGGACGCCGCCTCCCACACCGGCGTCGACAACATCCGCGAGGTCATCATCGACACCGTGGCCCTGGCCCCCAACCGGGACCGCTACAAGGTCTTCATCATCGACGAGGCGCACATGCTCTCCACCGCGGCCTTCAATGCGCTCCTGAAGACCCTGGAAGAGCCCCCGCCGCACGTGGTCTTCGTGCTGGCCACGACCGAGGTCGCCAAGGTCCCGGCCACCATCGCCTCCCGCTGCCAGCGCTTCAAGTTCAGGCCCATCCCGGTGGAGGCTCTGCGCGATCATCTCGCGGACTTGGCCGTCAGGGAGAAGATCGCCGCGGCTCCGGAGGCGCTGGACCTCTTGGCGCGCAGCGCCGAAGGCTCTCTGCGCGACGCGGTGAGCCTTCTGGACCAGTGCCGCTCTTTCACGGACCAGTCGGTGACCGCGGAGCTCGTGCGCGAGATGTTCGGCTATGTCCCCGGGGATATGCTCCTGGGCTTGGCCAAGGCCCTGGCTGGCGGCGACGGCGCGGCTCTGGGCGCTCTGCTGCACCAGGTTTATGAGGAGGGCGTGGAGCCGGCGCAGCTGCTCAAGGACCTGCGCGCCGGATTGCAGGGGGTCTATCTTGAGCGCGTGGGCCTCTCCGGCCGCGGGGATAAGGCCTGGAGCGAGGCGCTTTCCGGCGTCAGCCCCGAAAACCTGCGTTACCTTCTGGAGCGGGCCAACAAGACCTTGGAGGATCTGCGCTTCGCGGATTCCCCTAGGCTGACTCTGGAACTGGGGCTTTTCGGCTGTCTGGAAGCGGCCGGAGACCTTGGGGCCTGGGTCAAAAGGCTCGAAGACCTGGAGCGGCGCTTGGCCACAGGTGCGGCTTCCCTGCCGGCGCAGGCCGCGGTCGCCGCGCCGTCGCCTGCTTCTCGGCCTCCTGTGCCTCCGGCGCCCGCGCCTTCGGCGCCTACCCCGCAGGCGCAGGCCTCTGCTCCGGTCCCTCAGGTCTGGTCAAATCTGGTGGTCGCCGTCCGCGAGGAGAAGCCGTCTTTGGCCTCGATTCTGGAGGCAGCTCGGCCCGTGCTCATGCCGGACGGATCCTGGAGGGTGTTCTGCGCGAGGGCCTTCGACGCGGAGCAGGTCAGGCGGGGGGCGGGGCTAATTGAGGCCAAATTGGCCACACTTTCCGGTGGCGTTATCCGTGTCACCGCGGAAGTCGGTGAGGTCGGGAGTCGGGGCGGAGAGGCCGCGGAGACAGAAGTCCCGGAGCAGGAAGGGGCCGCGCCTGATGGCGGGGTCTGGAAAGACGTGACCGAACCCGCAGGCAAGCCTGCCAAGGGGAGCTCCTCGCTTTCCCGCGCGGAGAAGATCCTGGGCGGCACCGCCCGTTTCATCAAGAAGAAGCCCTCGGCTTGAGACGATCCGGATGAAGAACTGGGACCGGCTGGTCGGCGCCTTGAAGAGACTTCCCGGCATCGGTCCCAAGCAGGCGGAGCGTCTGGCCCTGCACCTCATCCGGGCCTCTCCCGACGATGTTGAGGGACTCCTCGGCGCCGTGCGCGAGGCCAAGGCCGCGATCCGGCCCTGCCGCCAATGTTTCGATTACACGGACCGGGAGCTCTGCCGTATCTGCGCGGACCCGGGCCGGGACCAGGGGCTCCTCTGCGTGGTGGAGGCGCCTCAGGACGTGGCCGCCATCGAGCGCACCCATGGCTACAAGGGGCTCTATCACGTTCTGCATGGGGCGCTCTCGCCTTTGGACGGGGTCGGGCCGGAGTCTCTGCGGGTGCGTGAGCTGATCGAGAGGGTGCGGGACGGCCGCAGGGTTATTTGTGAGGTCATTTTGGCCACAGACCCGGACACCGAGGGCGAAGCGACCGCTCTCTATGTGGCGGGACTGCTCAGGGAGTTGGGGACCGTCAAGGTCAGCCGCATCGCCCACGGCGTGCCCATGGGCGGGGATTTGGATTATATAGACGAGAGGACTCTGTCGCAGGCTATGTCTGGACGCAGGGAATTCTGACTGGAGGGGGAATCATGAAACGTTATCTCATCCTCGCCGCATTATCGTTCGGAGCCGCTGTCGCGCTCCGGGCTCAGAACACGGAGCTACCTCCGCCTTCTCTGGCGGAACCGAAGGCGACGGCCGCGCCGGCCCAGCCGACGGCCCCGGCCGCGGAGGCTGCGCCCAAGGCTGAGGCCGCGCCGAAGGCCGTGGAAGCCAAGCCCGAGCCCAAGCCAGAGGTCAAAGAGGAGCCTAAGGCCAAGGAAGAGCCCAAGAAAGAGGATCCTAAAAAGGAAGAGGCCAAGAAAGAAGAGCCCAAGCCTGAGCCTCAGCCGGAGCCCAAAGCCGAGCCGAAGCCTGAGCCGGCCCCCGCCCCGGCGCCTGCCGTAGAACCCAAGCCTGCGGCCAAGGGCAAGACTGCGGGCAAGCCGGCCAAGAAGGCTCCCAAGCAGCTTTCCCCGGAAGAGATCCTGGCCAGCGGCTTCCAGACCCTGAAGTCCGGGGCTGAGGACCAGAATTCGGAGCTGCGCAACGCAGCGCTCGAGGATCTTAGGGTCTTCGTGCAGCAGCATCCGGACGCCGAAGCCGCTCCCGAAGCCTTAGGCATCCTCGCCCGGCAGGAGGAATACCGGCCGGCCATGGTGGACTGGCTGCATCTGGTCTACGAGTACCCGGAATCCAATGTCGCCCTCAAGGCCAAGTCCGAGTACCTGGACCTGGTCAATAAGAAGATGAGCAGCAAGCTCAGGCCGGGCCTGAGCACCTTGGCCAAGTCGCCTGAAGCCGAGGACAAGGCCGAGCGCCTGGCCCAGCTGGTCCTCGGTCTGGCGGAGAAGTCCGGCGACGCGCTCTACGAGCCCGCGGCCGCCGAGACCAGGCGATTCCAGGTCCGCTTCCCGGACTACAAGGACAACGATCGCATCCTCTGGAGCCTGGCCCAGCTGCATCTGGCCAACGAGAAGTACGCCGCGGCGCTGATGACCTACCGCGAGCTGCTGTCCTACCAGGGCAGCCCTTATCGGGAGAAGTCGCAGTTCGCCACGGGCGAACTCTTCTCCGACAAGCTCAAGAGATACAAGGACGCGGTGGACGCCTTCCAGGCCTTCATCGAGCAGTACCCCGAAAGCGCGCAGGTCCTCGAGGCCCTGCAGCGTGTGGCCGTGCTCTATGCGGACCGGCTCGACCAGGCTCCGCTGGCCGTGGAGACCTACGAGCGCATCATCAAGCTCTTCCCCAAGACGGACGGGGCGCTCAAGGCCTTCAACGCGGAGGCCAAGCTGCAGCGAGACCGGCTCAAGCAGCCGGACGAAGCGGTCAAGACCTACGTGCGCCTGACCGAGCAGTTCCGCTACCCGCAAGCCGCCGAAGCCCTGATGAACGCGGCCGAGGTGGCCCGCAGGGATCTCAAGGACTACAAGCGCGAAGCGGAGCTGCGCAGCAAGATCGCCGCCGACTTCCCGCTGGTCAAGGAGGCCCCGGAGCAGCTCTACCAGGCCGCCCAGGTCCTGGAAGACGACCTCAAGGACCTCGACGGCGCGGTCAAGCTCTACCAGGACGTGGCGGCCAAGTTCGCCGGGTCCAAGCAGGGCAAGAAGGCCGCGGATCGGGCCAACAAGCTCCTGCAGAAGAAGGGATGAAGCAGTTCTTGCTTTCGCGCCCCCGCAGGGGACGCGAAACCGGCAGCTCCCCCTTGAGGGGGAGCTGCCGTTCTGTTCGGGGGAGCGATGCCGTCAGATTCGTCCTCGTCCGCCCCCGCGACCCCAACAACATCGGCGCGGTCGCTCGGGCCATGGCCAACTTCGGCCTGCGCGACCTCGTGCTGGCGGACCCCTACCCTCCGGTCTGGCGGGAGGCCCGTTCCGCCGTGGGCGCGGCCGAGTTGCTGCGGCGGGCGCGGGCGCTCCCCCTGCCGGAAGCCCTCCAAGGCGCGTCTTTAGTCCTAGGAACCTGCGGCGCGGCGCGCCGGCTGCAGAAGCCCCTGGTGCCTCTGACCGGACTGGGGGAGTTCCTAAGGGATCGGCTGCCCGCGGGGGGCAAGCTCGCGGTCCTCTTCGGCAATGAGAAGACCGGCCTCACGCGCGAACAGCTCGGCCATTGTCACGCGGTGGTGCGCATCCCGACGGTCCCCGAGGTCCCGTCCATGAACCTCGGCCAGGCTGCGGCCTTGCTGGCCTATGAACTGGTCCGCAGCCCTCGCTCTGAGAAGACGCGCGAGCCCGACCTCGTCCCCGCTCCGGCGGAGCAGGCCGAAGTGCTCCTGCGCGAATTCTTGCGGGCGTTCGGGGTCATCGACTACATGCAGGGCCTGCCCGACGCGGAGCGGACCCGGCGGGTGCGCGACGCGCTCAAGCGCCTGCGGCCCTGCCGCAAGGATGCGGGCCTGCTTCTGGCCGTCCTGCGCCGAGTCTAGGCGCGTCGGGCGGGGGTCGGCAGGTCGAGCGTCTCGCGGACCTTGCGCAGGAGGTGCGCGCGGGAGAACGGCTTGGGGAGGAACGCCGCGCCCAGGCTGAGCGCGCCCCGGCTCAGGATCGCCTCTTCCGCGTAGGCCGAGATGAAGAGCACCTTCAGTCCCGGCCGCTGCTCCGAGAGCTGCGCGGCGAGATCTGGGCCGGAGAGGCCGGGCATGACCACATCGGTCACCAGCAGGTGCAAGGTCCCGCGGTGGCTCTGCGCCGCGTGCAGGGCTGCCACGCCGTCCGGCGCGCTCAAGACCTGGTAGCCCTGCCGGCGCAGGAGCCGCTCGGCCAGGGCGCGCACCGGCGCTTCGTCCTCGGCGATGAGCACGGTCTCGCTGCCGCGCGGTACGGCCGCGGATTCGGGCGCGGGCTTGGCGGACTTTTCCTTATTGCAGCGCGGGAACTGGACCCGGAAGGTCGCACCCTGGCCGGGCTGGCTCTGCACGGCGATCTCGCCGCCGCTCTGCTTGACGATGCCGAAGACGGTGGAGAGCCCCAGCCCCGTGCCCTTGCCCTTGGGCTTGGTGGTGAAGAAAGGCTCGAAGATGCGGTTCATCGTCCGTTCGTCCATCCCTTCCCCCGTGTCGCTGATCTCCAGCATCGCGTCCGCCGCGGACCCCGAGACCGGGTGGTCCCCGCCGGGGTCCGCCCCTCGCGCCGCGTTGCGCGTCGCGATGGTCAGGGTCCCGCCGCGGGGCATGGCGTCGCGCGCGTTGACCGCCAGGTTCACGATCACCTGCTCGAGCTGGCCCGGGTCCACCCGCACCAGGCCCAGTGCCGGCTCCAGGCGCAGGACGAGCCGGATGTGCTCGCCCACCATGCGGCGCAGGAGGTCGGCCAGGCCGGTCACGGTCTCGTTGATGTCGATGACCTGCGGAGCCAGGACCTGCCGCCGACTGAAAGCCAGGAGCTGCCGGGTCAGCGCCGCGGCCCTCTGGGCGGCCAGGACGATCTCGCGGGCGTCCTTGTGGCGCTTGTCGGCTGACGGGATGTCCTCGGTGAGTAGCTCCGCGTAGCCCTGGATGGCGGTGAGGAGGTTGTTGAAGTCGTGGGCCACGCCCCCGGCCAGGCGGCCGACGGCCTCCATCTTCTGGGCTTGGCGCAGCTGCTCCTCGAGGAGCTTGCGCTCCGTGGTGGGGACCACGGCCAGCAAGACGGAAGCGACCTTCCCCGCGGCGTCGCGCATGGGGCTGGCGATGATCTGCGACCAGATGCGGCGGCCGTCGGCGCTGCGCCCGATGATCTCGCGCTCCAGGCGCTGGGCGCCCGAAGCGAAGGTCTCCGTGATGATGCAGTCGCTGTCCGCCCCGGCCCGCACGCCGAAGATCTCGTTGCAGGTCCGGCCCACCGGGTCCCCGAAGATCTCCTGCATGACCTGGTTGGCCCAGACCGTCCGGTGCTCGCGCGAGAACACGGCCAGGCCCACGCCCGCGTGGCGCGTGACGGTCTCCAGGCGGTCGCGCTCGGCGCTCAGGGCCTTCTCCGCTTCCCGGCGCCGGTCTTCCTGCTCCAGCTTCTCCAGTGCATAGGAGAGGTCCGAGGCCAGCTCGGCGAGGAGCTTGACCTCCATCTCGTCGAAGAAGCCGACCTCCCTCGCGGCGATGCTGAACACGCCCACGGCCCGGCCGCCGATGCTCAGGGGGAAGGCGGCGCCGGAGCGCAGTTGCGCCGTGCGGACCGACTCGCGCCAGGGGCGCATGTCGGGGTCCGTCAGGATATCGCGCAGCACCACGGGGCGGTTCTCGCGGATGGCGCGGCCGCTCAAGCCCCGTCCTTCCGGGACGTCGAGCGCGGAGATCCAGTGCTGAGCGTAATGCCGGGCGGCCGTCCCGGCCCGCGCCGTCGGCAGGACCCGGCTGGTGGCCGCGTCGATGAAGCCGGCCCAGACCAGGGGGAAGTCTCCCCGCTCGGCCGTGATGCGGCAGACCTCCTCGATGAGCTCGGGCCGTCCGCGCGCATGGACGATGGCGTGGTTGACAGAACTCAGGACCGTGTAGACGCGGTTGAGCCGCGCGATGCGGCCGGAGTCGGCCAGCTCGCGCAGCAGGCCGCTGTTGCGTTCGGCGAGCCAGGCCTTCTGGCGCCTCCGCCACAAGGCCCAGATCAGGCCGCAGGAGAGTCCGGCGATGACCAGGGCCGCCAGGCATTCCATCGCCGCCAAGCGGTGGAAGTCGGCCAGGGCCTCGGTGCGGTCGATCTTTCGTTCGATGCCCCAGCCGGTCGACGGCAGCCGGCTGGTGCTGGCGAAGACCGGCTCGCCCCGGTAATCACGCAGGGCGGCGAAGGTCTGGCGGCCTTCGAGGGCGGCGCGCGCCGTGGAATTCGGGAGGTCCAGGGACCAGCGCAGGCGCGGCTGGGAAGCCGGACGGTGGCTCAGGGGAGAAAGGTAGACGGCTTCGTTTTTGGAGGCGTCGCGGTAGACCAGGATCGTCTCTCCGGTGCGCGTGGGCACGGCGTCCGTGGAAAGGTCGGCGAAGAGCGTCTGGGCCCGCGTCCAGAAGGTGATCACGGCCGTCGGCGTCGTGCGGGGCCCGCGCGTGGAGAGGGGGGTCGAGAATCCCAGCCAAGTCCGAGCCGGACTCTCTCCGGCCAGGCGTATCGTGATGCCTTGCGTCGCTGCGATGGCCTCCCCGCCGACGCCTCTCCGCGGGCAAAGCCGGTCGTCGTGGCGGGAGGCGGCGAGCGTCTCGCCGTCGGGCAAAGTCAGGCACATGGCTGCGTAGCCGTGTTCGGCCTGGATCTGCGCGAGTCGCGCTTGAGCGGCGGAGCGCGCCGCCGGGCCGCCGCCGGTCGCGGCCCGGAAGACGGGGGAGGCGGCGAAGTCCCCGGCGTCGTCCCGGCGCTCGGCCAGCCAGTTCTCGGCCAGCCTCAGCCGGTCCGCGATGATGCTGACCTGGCGATCCCGCCAATACGCGATCTCGCCGGTATAGTGGTGGCGCAAAAGGCCTGCGGTCAGCGCGGCCATGCCCAGGCAGACGGCGGACATGAGCAACGCCATCCCTCCCGACGAGCGTTCACTCGCGGCCGGCGAGGCGGGATGAGTTGGGGGCTGCATCGGTGTTTCCCCGATCGTTCCCCATCAGTGTAGCGCCGGCAGGTCAAATTTTAGGCAAGTCGGCAGGGCCGGTCGGGTGACCAATCGCGGCGGGCGCGCGCGAGCCCTTCGGCCAGGGTCCAGGGAGAGACCGCGATGCGGGCGGAGAGTTTCCTGGAATCCAGAGAGACGTCCCGCGGTCGCGGCGCCAAGAACCGCGCCTCGGCCATGAGGCACGGCTCGAGGAGGCTCTCCGGAAAGCCGAAGACCCGGCAGACGGCCGCGCCGAACTCCTGGCGCGAGGCGCGGGTCGCTCCGGCCCAGTGGAAGACCCCGCCCAGATCGGGGCGGCGCAGCAGAGCGGCCACGACCTCGGGCAGCTGGCCGCAGGGTGTGGCCGTGCGCCACTGGTCCGTGAAGCATTTGAGCGTCTGCCCACGGGAGAGTCCGTCGTGGAGCGTGTCAAGGAAGCTCGGCCGGCCGCCTAGGGTCCGGCCGTAGACCGAGGCCACGCGCAGCACCGCCGCGTCCGGGCACTCGCGGAGCACCGCGTCCTCGGCGGCGAGCTTGGTGCGGCCGTAGACGCTGATGGGCCGGGGCGGGTCCGTTTCTTTATACCAGGACCCTTGGCCGTCGAAGACCAGGTCCGTGGAGAAGTGCACCAGGCGTGCTTTCAGGCGTCGGCAGGCGCGGGCCACGGCGCGCGCGCCCTCCGTGTTGACCCGCTCCGCCAGCTCCGGCGCGCGCTGGCATTCGTCCGGGTCGGCCATGGCCGCAGTATGGACCACGGCCGCGGGGCGAAGCTCGAGCAGGGTCCGCTCCACCTGCTCCGGCTCGCAGAGCTCCAGGCGCCGCAGCCTCGGGTCGGCGCGGCTCGAGGCCGTGCCCACGGCCTCCCATCCCGCGGCGAGGTCGCGGAGCAGGCGGCTGCCGATGAATCCGGAGGCTCCGGTGATGAGGAGCTTGGGCTTGGCCATGGGGCATCATCCTATCAGGCTGGGCGGAGCGCGTCAATGCCGGGACCGGTTCGGCGCCGGCCGTCTGGGCAGGCCGGTCTATTCCGTATCCGTGGCATCGAGCCGGTCGATGCGCAGCAGCACGCACTCCCCCGCCTTCTCCGTGGAGATGCGCAGGCTCAGGCGTCTGTCCTTCTGATTCACGTAGGCCGGGACCTCCTTATGGCTCCGGCCCGTGCGCATGGTGTCCGTGACCGTCAGGCGCACCGCGCAGCCGCTGCAATGCACGGTCCCGCCGCAGCCGCCGGGCAGCGCGGCGTTTTGGCATTCGGACACATCCCCGGGAAGGTGATTGCGGATGATGCGCAGGTCCTTGCTCAGGAGCTGGCACGCGGCCTGGTTGGCGGTCAGGATCCGGATGGTAGCATCTATGACCAGGATCGGGGCCGACAGGCCGTCTAGGAAGTCCTGCAGAGGCATGCCGCTCTGCGCGTCGATATGATGGGCGCACTCCTGGCATAGGCCGTGGGAGATGGGCCCGGGTTCGGAGGGGCTTTCTGGGCCGGACAGATTTTTCTGGCACCAAGCGCATATCGTCTTCATGAGCGATCCTCCTTCGCTGCGGCCCGATTCGTCAATGATAGCAACAAAAAGCCGCCCAGACAGCTATAACCTGTCTGGGCGGCTTGCTGACGGCTCGGTCTAGATTACTTCTTCTTGGCCGGCTTCTCCTTGACCACGGTCTGCCATCTTTCTGCGAGGTCGCGGAACAGGTGGCTGCCGATGAATCCCGAGGCGCCGGTGATGAGGAGCGTGGGCTTGCCCATGGGATCCCTAAGACGACCCGCTCAGGTCGGCGGCGGTCAGCGGCGGGAGCGTGATTCTGGGCTGCACGAGCCGGCAGTAATGCGCGGACACGCGCGAGCACTGGGCCGCGAGGACGCAACGGCGGCAGGAGGGCGGATTGAACATAGGCTCCGGCGAGCAGGCCTTGAAATCGGGTGGGTGCGCGAATTCGAAATGGAAGCGTGCGCAGCGGCGGATTTCCGGGTTCAGCTGACACGGCGGGATATCCACCAAGGCGACGTCTTTGTCGTGGCGCAGCACGAGCTTGCGGATATCGCTGAGCGGCTCGCGTAAATCGGGCAGAGGGGCGAAGAGCTCGCTGGCGGCGGGATTTGCCTCCAGCAGGCATCTTTCTAGGTAGAAGTTGACGATTGTGAAATGGCTCTGGGCTTCCTCCAGGAGTATGTAGCGGGCCACGCCGGCGAGTTCCCGGAGATTGTGTCTGGTGAGGATACAATTGACATGAAATTGGATGCCCAGGCGGCGCATGTTGGCGATGGCGCGCTCAACTTGGTCTTGGGCCCGGGGATTGTCCGTCATGGCCGCGTAGACTCCCGGCGTACGGGCCAGGTAGGTGATGCAGAAGCTGACGTCGAAGCGGCTGACGGCCCGGGCGAAGGCGGGGTCCGCCAGACGCAACCCCGGCGTGGTTAGGGTGCAGTGTTGTCCGCGCCGCCGATAGGCGGCGAGGATGTCTAGGACCCCGTCGAATTCCAGGATGTCGTCCGCGAAGATTTTAGCCTGCCGGCCGGGGGGCGCCCCGCGCAGGACGGCATCGACGTCGCGCAGGATCTCGGCGCGTGGGGGGGGCGCCGCACCGCTGCGGGACGGCTCTGGGACTCTGCCCAGGCGCTTGGTTTCGCCGACGATGCAGAAGCAACAGCTCAGCGCGCAGGAGACCCCCTCCAGGCGCACCCAATCTCCTTCGCTGACCCGCAGATGTCTCAGTCGGCGAGAGGTCGGACGGCGCGATGAGCGGGTCAATTCTTTGTTTCTCCAGCGTTGGATGTTGTGGCCATTTTATAAATTATCCGGCCGTGCCGGTCTAACGCCTGGTGCCGGACGTGCGCGTGGACGGCAGCAGGGTGGGAGTGTGTCCCGCACCGAAATAAACCGCCCCGACAGGTCATGGCTGTCTGGGCGGTTTGCTGACGGCTCGGTCCAGATCACTTCTTCTTGGACGGCTTCTCTTTGACCACGGACTGCGCCGCGGCCAACGTGCGCGGCAGCATCCTGCCTACAATCAGAGTTCCGGAGTGGTGCGCTCAGTTGCAGGAAAGATTGCGCCGCTTGGGCCAAGTCGCCTCAATATATAAAACTCGAAGTCGCAAAATACGCCGAGGGGCTAGATAGCACCGTCTTTAGGCGGCGTTGTGTCTCATTGGACGACGACACATTCCCTTCCCGTCTCCCCCGTCGTGAACGCATAAGCGTCCGACCACTGGCTCCAGGCGAGAGCGCTGTCCCTATAGCGCGCCCTGGCATAATAGCGGCTTATGGCCTTCAGGGGCATGGCGATCTTCCACTTCGTTATATCTATGCCTTTCATCAAATCGACCTGGTCGGTTGGGTTGAAGCCAGGCCGGGTCTTATCGCCGTTGAACCAATCCTCGACGTAGAGCAGATCATCTATCAGGGGTTTTTCAAAATCGGTTGGCACTTGCGCGACCTGCCACTGAGTCCCCAAAATGGCATCACCGTCCGGATCGTTGAATGCGGAGGCTTGGAAGTCGCAGTTTCCCGACAGCAGGCCCAAGATCGGCCGCAGAGGCGGTTTGTTGTTCTTCTTCAGCACGAAGGTATCCTGCAGATCGTATTCTGGAAGGCCGGCTTCCCTATTATGTTTAAGGGTCTCTTCCGTGCCCAGGGTGTATCTCTTGAACCGGATCATCGCATCCGGGCCGGTGGTGACATCCATGACCAGGAAGCCGAATTCCGGGATGCTTTTGGTGAAACTCTTATAATTTTTCTGCTCGTTATTACCGCTATATCGTCCCCAGGTATCGAGCCATCCGGACGAAGCGGCCGTGTCTATAAGATAAAGATTCGCGGAGGGAGATTGCCCCTTGGAGTAACCATGGGTATGTCCAGAAAATTGAGCCGCGGGCTTGCCGCATCGGTCGGAATACCTCTCCATCAGTCCAATCACCTTCCCGACCCAAGGGGTGTTCCCTTCAGGCCAAAGCACAGACTCGAAGGGGTGATGGTGGTAGATGACAAAGAAATCGGTATTGGGGTCGCTGCACTGTTTTTTTAGATCCTCCTCAAGCCATTTGAGCTGATCGTCGTTTCTGTATCCGCTATTCGTGTCGAGTCCGATGAAATGCACATTGGAATATTGGAAGGAATACCAATGCTTCATATATTCCTTGCTCCCGATGATCCTTTTCCAGGTCAGCCCCGAATTGGCATTCTCCGGAAGATGGAAGTAATCAAAATAGCTCTTTGAATTCTGCTCATGATTGCCGATGACTGAATACACGGGGATCCGCGCGGCCAGGGACTCCGCATGCTTGAAATATTCCGTCCTATACGCGCCGTAACCGTTCTTTTGTTCATCCCCGACCATATCACCGGCGTTGATGGCCAATGCGACATCGTCCTCTATATCAACGGCGCCTTCCCGTTTCGCCGCATCTTCCATGCTCTTGATGACGCTTCCAAAAATCCCTATCTCCGGCCGCTCATGATGGTTGTCGCTGAAGCTGAAAAAGCGGAATGGTTTCTTGACTTCCAGAAGCGGCGGGGTCCTGAAACTGAAGATCTCACTCCTGGCATCCGAAGTCGTTACGCGATAGAAATATTTCGTATCCGGCGCAAGGCCCGACAGCCTGGCTTCGTGGACCTTGGTTTTTCCTCTGCTGACGAAAGCCTCGCCGTTGGTGACGTGTCCGAGGTCTCTGGTTGCGCCCCAGCTCACATCGGTCGCATCATTCGAATCCGTTTCCCAGCTTATCCACTGGCTCGCAGGCGTGGCTTCTCCTAGGTATGGGCCGACAAGGATTTCCTCGGAATAGCACGGCGGAATGGAAAGCGCAAGAGAAACGAACAATGAAATAAGGGACAAAAGGAATCTCCGGGACCTTTTGGGCGGGATTCTCGCCGATGTTTTGCGTCTTCTGCGGCCTAAAAAATCTGGGGCAGGCGAAGGGGATCGCGAACCCTCATCCCCACCTTGGCCAAGTCGCCGAGCCAAGCGCTATCATACAAAACACGGAGTCACAAAATACGCCAATGGGCGTTAATAAACCGCCCCGCCAGACGATCTGGCGGGGCGGCCTATCCGCGGCTTGACGAAAACTACTTCTTCTTGATTGGCTTCTCCTTGACCACGGACTGCGCCGCGGCCAAAGTTGCGATGGGCACCCGGAAGGGCGAGCAGGACACGTAGCTGAAGCCCAGGCCGTGGCAGAACTCCACGCTGGCCGGCTCGCCGCCGTGCTCGCCGCAGATGCCGATCTTGATGTCCTTGCGGGTCTTGCGGCCGCGCTCTACGCCCATGCGCATGAGCACGCCCACCCCGTCCTGGTCGATGGTCTGGAAGGGGTCCGCGGGCAGGATCTCGTGCTTGAGGTAGTCGCCCATGAAGGAGCCCGTGTCATCGCGCGAGAACCCGAAGCTCATCTGGGTCAGGTCGTTGGTCCCGAAGGAGAAGAACTGCGCCGACTCCGCCAGGCGGTCCGCCACGATGCAGGCGCGCGGGATCTCAATCATGGTCCCGACCAGGTGCGCGATGGCCTTGACGCCCTTGGCCTTGCAGACCTCGGCGTAGACCTTCTCGATGAGCGCGTACTGGTTCTTGAGCTCGGTCTCCACGCAGACGACCGGGATCATGATCTCGGGCAGGGTCTTGACGCCCTCCTTGCCCAGCTCCACGGCGGCCTCGAAGATGGCCCGGACCTGCATCTCGGTCACTTCCGGATAGGTGATGCCCAAGCGCACGCCGCGGTGGCCCATCATTGGGTTGGACTCGCGCAGGCCGGAAGCGCGCTTTTCCAGCTCATCAAGGCTGATGTTCAGGCTCTTGGCCAGTTCCGCGAGCTTCTCCGCCTCGTGCGGCACGAACTCGTGCAGCGGCGGGTCGATGGTGCGGATGGTGACCGGAAAGCCCGCCATGGCCTTGAGGGTCGCCTTGATGTCGGACTTCACGTGGGGGAAGAGCTCGTCTAAGGCCGCGCGGCGCTCCGCCTCGGTCTTGGACACGATCATCTTGCGCAGCTTGAAGAGCGGCTGCTCCGAGCCCTTGCCGTAGAACATGTGCTCCACGCGGAACAGGCCGATGCCCTCGGCGCCGAACTTGCGCGCCCGGGCCGCGTCCTCCGGGGTGTCCGCGTTGGCGCGGATCTTGAGCCGGCGGATCGAGTCGCAGACCTTGAGGAAGTCCTCGAGCATCTTGTTGGACTCGCTGGCGTCGAGCATGGCCATCTCGCCTTCGTAGACCAGCCCCTTGGCTCCGTTCAAGGTGATCCAGGCCCCTTCCTTGAGGGTCTTGCCGTCCACCGAGAGGGTCTTCTGGTGCAGGTCGATCTCCAGGGCGCCGCAGCCGACCACGCAGCACTTGCCCCAGCCGCGGGCCACCAGGGCCGCGTGCGAGGTCATGCCGCCGCGGGCGGTGAGGATGGCCTGCGCCGCGCGCATGCCTTCCACGTCCTCGGGGTTGGTCTCCTCGCGGACCAAAATGACCTTCTTGCCGTTCTTGGCCCAGGCCACCGCGTCGTTGGCGGTGAACACGATCTGGCCCTTGGCTCCGCCCGGACCCGCGGGCAGGCCCTTGCCCATCGGCTTGTGCGTGGCCTCGGCCTTGGGGTCCACGATGGGGTGCAGGAGCTCGTCGAGCTGGGAAGGGGTCACGCGCATCACGGCTTCTTCCTTGGTGATGAGCTTCTCCTTGAGCATGTCGAGCGCCACCTTGACGGCGGCGGGGCCGTTGCGCTTGCCGACGCGGCACTGCAGCATGTAGAGCCGGCCCTTCTCGATGGTGAACTCGATGTCGAGCATGTCCCGGTAATGCTTCTCCAGGCGCTTGACGATGTCCGCGAGCTCCTTGTAGGCCTGCGGCATGATCTGCTCGAGGCTCTTGAGGTTGCGGGACTGGTCGCTGCGGGAGGCTTCGTTGATGGGCTCGGGCGTCCGGATGCCGGCCACCACGTCCTCGCCCTGGGCGTTGACCAGGAACTCGCCGTAGAAGCGGCTGTCGCCGGTGCCCGGGTTGCGGGTGAAGCCCACGCCGGTGGCCGAGTCGTCGCCCATGTTGCCGAAGACCATGGACTGGACGCTGACCGCGGTGCCCCACTCCTCAGGGATCCCTTCGATCCGGCGATAGGACACGGCGCGCTTGCCCATCCAAGAGGCGAAGACCGCGCCGACCGAGCCCCAGAGCTGTTCCATGGGCTCGTCCGGGAAGGGCTTGCCCAGGACTTCCTGGACCTTGGCCTTGAACTGGGAACAGAGCTCCTTGAGGTTCTTGGTGGTGAGCTCCGTGTCGAGCTTGACGCCCTCGCGCTTCTTGGCCTCGTCCATGATCCGCTCGAGCTGGCGGCGGATGCCCTGGTCCTCGGCCGGGGTGATCCCCGCGGCCTTCTCCATGACCACGTCGGAGTACATCATGATGAGGCGCCGGTAGGCGTCGTAGACGAAGCGCTCGTTCTTGGTCTGGGCGACCATGCCGGGGATGGTCGCCTCGGTCAGGCCGACGTTCAGGATGGTCTCCATCATGCCGGGCATGGACTTGCGCGCGCCGGAGCGCACCGAGACCAGCAATGGATTGCGCGGGTCGCCGAACTTCTTGTCGGTCAGCTTCTCCACGCGGGCGAGGTTGTCGCTGACCAGCTCGCGCAGGCCCTTGGGATAGGAGCGCTTGTTGGCCCAATAGTAGGTGCAGACCTCGGTGGTGATGGTGAATCCGGGGGGGACGGGAAGGCGCAGGTCCGGGTGGCCGGCCATCTCGGCGAGATTGGCGCCTTTGCCGCCCAAAAGGTTCTTCATGGACTCGTTGCCGTCGGCTCTGCCGCCGCCGAAGAAGTAGACGGGCTTGCCGATCTTGACGGTCTTGGCGGACGAGGTGCTGGACTTGCGCGACAGGACGGATGCTGGCATAGTGGGGGACCCTCCTTTGGGATGGACGACGGATAGATTATAGGAATTAGGCCGAAGGCCTGTCCACGGATCGAGGCTGTCCCAGATCCTCAGACAAGGTGGCCCAGTAAGAAATAAAATACCTCGCGTCCCGTCGAAAGGGAAGAATCGGTGAAAAGCATCAACTTTTCACCCGCGAGGTGAAACAATGATAGCGC